>JACCDM010168956.1_pt1 | contig 65373 bp, 57 predicted proteins | sample 7445851 | NCBI WGS metagenome assembly JACCDM01 (sample SAMN15323438, study PRJNA562643) | freshwater metagenome | isolation source: river surface water | place: USA:Blue River Watershed | collected 2017-08-16
AAATTACTGCCACTGGTTTAGTGGCAACAACTCCGCGTCATTTGGTCACCCAAGATGGGTTGCCGATCACATCATTTCGACTCGCTTCATCGGCTCGAAAGTTCGATCGAGCACAAAATAAGTGGGTAGACGGCGAAACCAATTGGTTCACAGTCACCTCGTTTCGTCAGCTGGCTATAAACGCCTCAACATCAATCAACAAAGGCGAGCGAATTTTGGTAACCGGAAAGATTCGCGTTCGCGACTGGGATAACGGTGAGCGTTCAGGGACATCGGTTGAAATTGACGCCGATTCAATGGGCCACGACCTGACCTGGGGCAATTCATCTTTCACGCGAACCGTGATGACCAGAGAGTTCAACGAAGAAGACATTGAAGAACTAGACGAAGAAAAAGATTTGGTCGACGCATAGTCGCACCATAAAGTCGCCGGCCTGGCTTAAACCCCTCGAGCCAGGCCGGTGCTCCGCTCTCGAGTGTCTTCGGCAAAACGTGGCTACTGTCGCTGGTCAGCTAAACTTGTCGAGCAGTTCGCGGGCCGGCTAGCGAGATTTCTAAGCACGGCAATTCAAATCGAAAGTGATCCAATTTCATGGCTGAATTCATCTATCAGATGATCAAAGCGCGCAAGGCGCACGGCGACAAAGTAATCCTTGACGATGTCACCCTCGCCTTTATTCCAGGCGCAAAAATCGGTGTAGTCGGACCAAACGGAGCCGGAAAGTCAACCGTGCTAAAGATCATGGCCGGACTTGACACGCCTAGCAACGGTGAGGCTCGTTTGAGCCCTGAATACACCGTCGGCATTTTGCTGCAGGAGCCACCGCTTGACGATTCACTTACCGTGCTTGGCAACGTTGAGCTTGCGGTCAAAGAGACAAAAGCAAAACTTGATCGCTTCAATGAAATCTCGGCGCTGATGTCAGAGCCAGATGCAGATTTCGACACTCTTCTTGCCGAGATGGGGACCTTGCAAGAAGAAATCGATCACCTTGATGCCTGGGACTTAGACAGTCAGCTTGAGCAAGCCATGGACGCACTCCGTTGCCCTCCTGGCGACATGCCAGTGACCCACCTATCGGGAGGTGAGCGCCGTCGCGTTGCTCTATGCAAATTGCTACTTGAAAAGCCAGACCTGCTATTGCTCGACGAGCCTACAAACCACCTAGATGCCGAGTCAGTCCTTTGGCTCGAACAGCACCTAGCCAAGTATCCAGGTGCAGTTCTTGCTGTGACGCACGATCGATACTTCTTAGACAACGTGGCTGAATGGATTCTCGAACTTGACCGAGGCCGCGCCTATCCATACGAGGGCAACTATTCGACCTACCTCGAGAAGAAGCAAGAGCGTCTAGAGGTTCAGGGCAAAAAAGACGCAAAGCTTGCCAAGCGTCTAAGCGAAGAGCTTGAGTGGGTTCGCTCGTCACCAAAGGCCCGTCAGACCAAGTCAAAGGCTCGTCTAGCTAAATATGAAGAGATGGCAGCCGAAGCCGACCGCACCAGAAAGTTAGATTTCGAAGAGATTCAGATCCCGATGGGTCCTCGTCTCGGCGACATAGTCATTGAAGCAAAGAACCTTCAAAAAGGTTTCGATGGCCGTTCATTGATCAACGGCTTGAGCTTCAGCCTTCCGCGAAACGGAATCGTCGGCGTAATTGGCCCGAACGGTGTCGGAAAATCAACCCTCTTCAAAACCATCGTTGGTCTTGAAAAACTCGATGGTGGAGATCTCAAAATCGGTGAAACCGTAAAGATTTCATACGTAGACCAGGGGCGTGGAGGTATCGATCCAGACAAGACTCTCTGGGAGGTTGTCTCGGACGGTCTCGACTACATGCAGGTCGGAAACCAAGAAATGCCTTCTCGTGCTTATGTTGCCGCTTTCGGCTTCAAGGGCCCAGACCAGCAAAAACCGGCAGGTGTTTTGTCGGGTGGTGAGCGTAACCGCCTTAACCTCGCTTTGACCCTGAAGCAGGGCGGAAACCTGCTGCTGCTCGACGAACCTACAAACGACCTTGACGTAGAAACCCTCGGCAGCCTTGAAAACGCATTGCTTGCATTCCCGGGGTGTGCGGTGGTCATTACACACGACCGCTGGTTCCTTGACCGCGTTGCTTCGCACATTCTGGCCTACGAGGGCACCGAAGATAACCCAGACGCGTGGTACTGGTTCGAAGGAAACTTTGAGGCATACGAAGAGAACAAGATTGCTCGACTCGGCGCTGACGCAGCTAAGCCTCATCGTTCAACCTATCGTCGACTAACTCGCGACTAGATTTCGAAAATCTACACAAAAACCCACCGATAGTTCGGTGGGTTTTTGTTTTTATAGCGCCAAAAGTTTTTGAATAACCTCTTCAAAAACTTCATGGTGACGATCAACGTCAGCCTTGGTCGTGGTTGGGCACATGAGCGCCATGTTGTGAAAAGGAGTTAGCAAAACACCTCGATTTGCTAAATAGAGGTGAATAAAGTCTTCCAATTCATAATCAGCAGATTCATGCGCTGCGGTTCCGGTAATTGGATATGGCTTTGCAAAGCGATATTCAGCCCTAGCTCCCAGCTGGTTTATTGACCAAGGTAGGTTGTAGCGATTGAAGAGCTCGTTTACTCCATCGGTGTAATAAGTCGCCAATTCGATCATTGTGGCGAAGTTTTCTTCAGTAAGTACTTTTTCAAGCGTCGCTCTAGCAGCTGTCATCGAAAGCGGGTTTCCAGCAAGGGTGCCACCGACACCGCCCATGTCAATCAGATCCAGATCCGAGCGCTCAAGAACTCGCTGCGCAAGCTCATCGCTTAGCCCATAAGCTCCGATTGGAATGCCACCGGCGATTGCCTTTCCGATCACAAATACGTCTGGTTTTAGCTGGTCGCGACGGGTCATGCCACCCCAGTCAGCCGAGAACGTATGCGTTTCATCGATTATCAGCAAGGCGTCATATTTTTGAGTCAGTTCTCGAACGCCTTGCAAATAGCCCGGCTCGGGCAGAACAATGCCGATGTTTGTGAGCGCTGGCTCCATGAGCACCGCGGCAACATCGCCTGCTGCAAGTTGTCGCTCCAGGCCATCTAGATCATTGAATTCAGCCACGCGACTTGTCAATGTGACATCTACCGGTGAACCCACGTTTCCCGGACGATTAACTCCCAGATCTCCGTTTCCGGTCACAATTAGAGACTCATCAACAGAGCCGTGGTAGCAGTAGCTGTGAAATAGGATTTTTGGCTTGCCAGTAATCGCCCTCACAAGGCGAATGGCCCAACGATTTGCGTCAGTGGCCGTGAGCGAAAAACTCCACTTAGCCATACCAAAACGTTCAGTCAAGTTCTTGGCTACCCACTGAGCATCCTCAGTCGGCATCATCGTGGTTAGGCCACCTTGGTTTGCAACTCTATTCACAATCGCTTCAGAAACAGCTTGAGATTTGTGGCCGGCCATAGCGCCAGTGTCGCCAAGCGCAAAATCGATGTACTCGTTTCCGTCGATGTCCCATACCCGGTTACCTTCGGCTTTTTCGAAATAAATTGGGAACCCAGTTGACTTCTTATTCATCCAAGTCATTGGAACTCGACCAAATAGGTTGTCTGCAGCCGCATAGGCAGCTTTAGATTTAGGGTGACTCGCCTCGAACAGCGAGACTTCAATTTGATTCAAGTCTGCAAGCAACTGCCGATTAATCATTTCTCTCCTAGTTGAGTCCGATTTCAGGGATGCGAATCATTCCTTCTTGCGCAACAGTGGCAACCAAGACACCATCACGACTGAAGATTTTGCCAGTGGCCAGACCTCGGCCACCTTGAGCGCTAGGCGATTCAGTCACGTATAGCAACCATTCGTCGGCTCGGGCATCACGGTGGAACCACATGGCGTGATCCAAGCTGGCTTCCGATAAGCCCTTGTGTGCCCAAGTTAAAGCGTGACGTCTAAAAATCGGTTCAAGAATTGAATAGTCGCTGGCATATGCAATTGCAGCTCGATGCAGCGATTGGTCCTCTGGCATTGCACCGTTTGCTTTGAACCAAGTTGCCTGGTGAGCCACGCGGGTGATATCACTCGGCACATAAACATTGCCATCGACATGTCGAATATCGAATGGCCGCGCCTTGGCCCAGAACTGAGCCATCGGATGGTCATGCTCTCCCAAAACGTCATAAGCGCTAGGCAAGGTCTCTGGCGCCGGAATGCCTGCGGGCATTAGATCCTGGTGATGAATTCCGGGGCCGACAACCTGGAACGAAGCAATCATCGAAAACATCGCCTCGCCGTTTTGGAACGCCTGAACGCGACGGGTGCTGAAAGAACGTCCGTCACGCAGGCGGTCAACTGCAAAAGTGATTGGCTGATTAATGTCGCCGGCTCGCAAAAAGTATCCGTGAAGCGAGTGAACCGGACGATCGTCGATAGTGCGCTGTGCCGCAATTAGGCACTGCGCCAAAACCTGACCACCAAAAACTCTTCCATGCGGCATCCACTGACTTGGGCCTTCGAAAGCGTCTGGGTTTTCGCCAAGTTCTTTTAGATCTAAAGCATTCAAAAGGTCTTCAAGTGGATCTTTGGCGGTGTTCAACTGCACTCCTTTGTGTCCGGCTGTCTGACATTGCTGTCGACACAGGCTAGTTTAGACAGCAGTTATGAACAATTTCTTTCTGTTGCCAGACATCGAGTCGACCGTTGATTTGCAGTCCTTTTTGAGCCGCGCCAAGCGTCTTGATCCTGATGGAATGGTGCGCTTCAGGGCGTTCGGCAAAATTCTTGCGGTTTATGTAGCACCTATTTTTGCTGGCAGCCTGATGGACTCGGGCCCGACTGTTTTGGGGCTCAGGACCATTGAACTTCTCGAGGAAGCCGAGTTGGACGGTGTGGTGCAGTTAAGTGCAGCGCTGGATCGACTGGCCAAAATGGTCGCCGACGCCAATTCTGGTTCTGTTGAATTGAAGTTTGAGATGCCGATAACTCAGCGGGCGGCTTGGGCGGGCATCTCACCGCCTCGCACCGCTTGGATTGAGGCTGGAACCATCAAAGAGCAGCGTTTGACGCAGATCGCACGAGACGGCATCGCCGAGGTTGCAGCGGCAATCCCTGAGTCTGTCGGCGGGCCTATCGCGGCTCGCATCCGTGGTGAAATTTGGGGCAAAGGGATTGACCTTGAGTCAAAAGTGCCGACTGGAGCTGCTTTCGCCGCTGCCGGCTTGGGATTCTTGACCGAAGATGAAGAGGTCGGCCTGTATCACACCGAAGGATGGGTGCGCCTAAGCGCAATGCACGGGCACGTGTTAGCCAGGGCCGCCACTAAGTTCTAGCCCTCGTGGCTATTTAGCATCGCAGTTGCGGCGCGATCCAAATAAGCCCAGAGTTCGGCATCTTGAAGCGGAGGTAGTTTCAGCGAGTCAACAGCCGCGCGCATGTGCATAAGCCACCTTGCTCGCGCTTCAGGGCCGATCTGAAACGGTTGATGGCGCATTCTCAATCGCGGGTGACCACGCTGCTCTTGATAGGTTGTTGGGCCACCCCAATACTGCTCAAGAAACAGCTGAAGTCGAATTGCGGCCGGCCCCAAATCCTCTTCTGGATACATGGGCCTCAATAGGTCATCGGCTGCGACGCCCTGATAAAAAGTTCTGGCTAATTTCTCGAAAGTTGCCGAACCGCCAACGCGATCATAAAAGTTTCCGCCGGCCTGTTCGCCGCTAAGTCCACGAATGCGAACCGGCTCAATTTTGGCGGCCTGCTCAAATCCATTTGCCAATTACTTGACGGCCTTTCCGGCAACTTCAACATAAATCGGCGCGGTGCTAGAAGCTAGCGAGATCTTTGCCTTATCAAGTGACTTCTTCACTTCAAGTCGAAGCGCACGAGCAATTTCATCCTGATGACTTGGTTTCACTTGTTGAACTAGTCGAACCACAACCTGCTCACCAGAAAGCGCTTCGATACCCCAAATTTCAGGTTCGTGAATAACGTCTGTCTTGAATGCATCGGCAACCGCGTTCGCGGCTGCGGCAATTGCGGCTCGAGCCTTGTCAATGTTTGCTGAATATTCCAGTGGCACATCTAGCACCACGCGAGACCAGCCCTGTGAGTGGTTTCCAACACGGATAATTTCGCCATTACGCACGTACCAAAGGGTTCCGTTGATGTCGCGCACCTGGGTCACTCGCAGACCAACCAGCTCTACAACACCGCTCGCCTGACCGAGATCAACAAAGTCGCCGACTCCATACTGGTCTTCGAAAACGATGAAGAGACCGCTAATAAGGTCTCGAACCAAACTCTGTGCACCAAAACCAATAGCCGCGCCTAGAACACCTGCACCGGCAACTAGCGCACCAACGGCCACGCCAAGCTCACTCAAAATCGCCGCTATCGCCATGATTACAACGCTCCAGGTGACAAAGTTTGAAAGCACCGAAGCCATCGTGCGAGCTCGCTGAACCACGCGAGCCTGAGCCAAAGGCGAGCTGTCTTTGGCACCAAGCCCCTTTAGCTTGCCGTCGACACCGTTCTCGATCGAGCGAACCGCGCGCCTAATCGCAAATTGCAAGCCGATGCGAATTGCAATTGCTGCGATCAAAATCAAACCAATGCGGATCAGGGGAGCCCAGTCGGTCCAGACATCCTGCGCCCACTGGGGCCATGCGCTTGCAATGATCACTGTTTAGCCTTTCAGGTCGGCCGCTTGTGCCCTTAGGGCGCGGTCAACGTTTGCCAAGTTCTCAATCAGAATACGCTTCAGGGCTGGAATTTCGGCGACCTCTGGGCGCGCAATGAATGCCTTGGTCTTGCTCTGCAAACTCTCGCTGGCCAATCCAATTGGATACAGGTTCTCAAGCAGGTATTCGGCAATCTTGAAGGTATTGCTGGTCCACATGTGCAGTGCGCGATCGAAATACTTGTCTATGTAAGGTTCTAGCAATGAGTCATCGAGAGTCCGGCCGAATGACAAGCTGGCGGCGTCAAGAAGCGTGTTAGACAGCTCATGTGTTTCAACCAGCGTGTGCCAGATTGCAGCCTTTGCAGCAGCGGTAGGCAACGAAGCTCGAGCGGCAGCGGCAGCCTTCTGACCGTTTGCGGTGTTGTCGTTCGCTAGAGCGGCAGCAATGCCAGCTTCGTCGATTCGACCGCCAACAACCAGGCCACCAATTAGCTCCCAGCGCAAATCGGCGTCAATCTCTAGGCCGGCCAATTTCTCTGAGCCGTCCAGCAGGCGAGCCAGTGAGTCAAAGTGCGCATCGGTGACGGCAAACTGAGCAAAGAAGCGCACAAACTGGAACTGCGCGTCTGAGCCCGCCTCGGCACGCTTGGCAAGTGACCAAAGTTGATCTGCTGCGTCAATAAGCACGCCATCGCGATTCTTAGGAGCTACAAATGAGCGGACTGCGGTGGTTAGTTGACGAAGCAAAGTCAGTCTGGTGGTTGACTCAGTTTCAAACTCGATGTTGTTCAGCACTAGGCGAACAAAATCACGAGGTGACATTTCTGCGTCGCGCGCTGTGTCCCAGGCAGAGCCCCATATCAAAGTGCGTGGCAGCGGGTCGGCAAAGTTCTTTAGGTTATCTAGTGCAAAAGCGAGACTCTGCGCATCGAGGCGGATTTTGGCGTAGGCCAAATCGTCATCGTTAATCAGCACTAGATCCGGCCGATCATGCCCGATCAATTCAGCTATCTGAGTGTTCGCGCCATCGATGTCAGTTTCAACTCGATGCGTGCGAGTCAAAACACCATTAACCAAGTTATAGAAACCGACTGCGATGCGGTGGGGGCGAATGGTTGGGTGCTCGTCGATAGCTGTCTGAGCGATAGCAAAGTCAGAAATTTTGCCATCCGCATCAACTTCGATTACTGGGCGAAGAGTGTTTACACCAGCCGTTTCAAGCCATAGCTTTGACCAGTCACGAAGCTCACGCCCCGAGGTTGTCTCAAGCTCAACCAGCAAGTCATTCAATTCGGTGTTGCCATAGGCATGCTTCTTGAAATAGCGAGCTACGCCTTTCATGAATTGCTCTTGACCAACCCAGGCAACTAACTGCTTCAAAACCGAAGCACCCTTCGCATAGGTGATTCCGTCAAAGTTCACCTGAACATCGTGCAGGTCATTGATTTCGGCCACAATCGGGTGAGTTGAAGGCAGTTGATCCTGGCGATAAGCCCATGACTTCTCGAGTGAAGCAAAAGTAGTCCACGCAGAGTGCCATTCGGTAGCCTCGGCGGTTGCCAGCGTCGATGCATACTCAGCAAAAGATTCGTTTAGCCACAGGTCATTCCACCACTTCATGGTGACCAAGTCGCCAAACCACATGTGGGCCAGCTCGTGCAAAATGGTGACCACTCGACGCTCGCGAGTTGCATCGGTCACCTTTGATCTAAAGACGTAAACCTCAGTGAATGTGACCGCACCAGCGTTCTCCATTGCGCCAGCGTTGAATTCAGGCACGAATAGCTGGTCATATTTTTCAAACGGATAAGGCAGCTCGAAAGCCTTCTCGTAGAACTCGAAGCCCTGCCGGGTTTTTTCGAAGACATAATCTGCGTCTAGGTAAGGCGCCAGCGAAGCGCGACAGAAAACACCCAGCGGAATCACACGACCATCTGCGCTGGTCAGCTCACTGCGCACTTCTTCATACGGGCCGGCAATCAAAGCGGTGATGTAACTGGAAATTCGTGGGGTTGGAGCAAAACGCCAAACCGACTTGCCTGTTTCTAGAGCAGTTGGGGCAGGAGTGGTCTGGTTTGAGACTATTTTCCAGTCAGACTTAGCAGTGATGTTGAACTGGAAAGTCGCCTTGAGGTCAGGCTGCTCCAAAACTGCGAACACACGACGCGAGTCCGGCACTTCGAACTGGGTATAGAGATAAACCTCGTTATCGACCGGGTCAACAAAGCGGTGCAGACCCTCGCCAGTATTCATGTATTTCGCATCTGCGATAACAGTCAGCACGTTGTCGGCAGCCAGGTTAGGCAATTGAATTCTGGTGCCATCGGCAACAACCGAAGGATCCAGAGCCTCACCGTTGAGTGTCACCTGATGCACCTGATCGGTTATGGCATCAATAAAAGTGCTGGCTCCCGGCTGGCTGCTGCTGAACTTCACAGTGGTCTCTGACCTAAATGTGACATCTGAACTGGTCAGATCTAGGTGGATCTCATAACTTTCGACCTTCAGAATTGCTGCGCGGTCTTGGGCTTCTTTGCGGGTTAGGTTCTCTCCAGGCATGCGACTAGCTTAACCAGACGAGGGCTTGCCGGTTGCGAGCGTGAAATAATCAGTTAACTGCCTACCGAAAGAGCTCAAATGCGCATTCACATTGCCACTGACCATGCAGGTCTCGAACTAAGTCACTTCTTGATTCGCGAGCTAACCAAGCAGGGTCACGAGGTTTTCGATCACGGACCACAGAGCTATGACCCGCTTGATGACTATCCAAGTTTCTGCATTAATGCTGCCCTTGCAGTTGTGGCAGACCAGAAGGCTGGCGTTGAAGCGCTAGGAATTGTGCTTGGCGGTTCTGGAAACGGCGAGCAGATTGCCGCCAACAAAGTTGAGGGCATCCGTGCCGCTCTTGCTTGGAACGAGTCGACCGCAAAGCTTGCTCGAGAGCACAACGATGCCAATGTGATCGCAGTTGGCGCGCGTCAGCACAGCCAAGATGAGGTTTTGCGCCTGATCGAGTTGTTCGTGGCTGAGCCATTCAGCAATGATGAGCGTCACGTTCGTCGAATTGGCAAAATCGCGACCTATGAAACTACTGGAGACATTCTCTAATTGCCTGAGGGTCACACCGTTCATAGGACTGCCAATCAGTTCAATGAACTTTTCAGCTCTAAACCGATAGAAATAAGCTCGCCGCAAGGGCGATTCGCGTCAGGTGCCGCGCTCATTTCAGGCCGCAAACTGATGGCTGCAAAGGCTATCGGCAAGCAGCTATTCTTGAATTTCGACAATGATCTAACGCTCAGAATTCACCTCGGAATCTACGGAAAATGGGCGTTTTCGTCACTTAGTGACGAGGGATTGCCGGATCCAATAGGCGAAGTACGCGCCAGATTTGCAAATCAGGATCACTTCGCCGACCTTCGTGGCCCAACGGTATGCGAGGTTATTGGCGTTGATGAAGTTTCGACTATCGAAAAGCGCCTCGGACCAGATCCGCTAAACCCAGACCCAACAGGCGCGGAGTTTGAGAGGTTCGCAGTTCGAGCCGCAAAGACAAAGACCCCAATTGGTCAGCTTTTGATGAATCAAGAGGCAATCAGCGGCATCGGCAACGTCTATCGCGCCGAACTGCTATTTCGGGCCGGAATCAACCCGTATCGCCCAGCGAACCAACTGACTCGCGAAGAACTGGATGCACTTTGGCAAGACAGCGTCAAACTACTCAAGGTTGGCGTGAAAAAAGGCGTAATGATTACGCGAGACGAATTGCTGACTAAAAACCCGACGAAAAGCGAGCGCAACTTTGTCTATAAGCGCGAAGGCCTGAACTGCCGGGTCTGCAAAACTCATGTGGCCATCGAGATAATGGCAACGAGAAAGCTGTATTTTTGCCCTAGCTGCCAGAGATAGCGTTTAGAAACCGCCAGCTACCGCAGCCAAAATCGAGATGTTTGTGCCTGCTGGAGTAGGAGTTTCTAGGCCCTGCTCGAAACGAACATCTTCTTCATTTACATAGATGTTCACGAAACGACGGATCTTGCCGTTGTCGTCAAGGATGCGGGTGAGCAGGCCAGAGTGGCGGGTTTCTAGGTCATGTAGCACGTCGTTCAGGGTTGCGCCTGAAGCGTTAACTTCGGCGTCACCGCCGGTGTAGCTGCGAAGAATGGTTGGAACGCGAACGATAACTGACATTGATTTGCTTTCTGACTATTCGGGAACCGCAGCGCGGAACGCCTCGAGAGTAGGTGGGATGGTGACGCTGAAGCCAACCTCGTCGGCTATCGCATCAAGGGTCTTTAGTCCGTCGCCAGTGTTGAGCACAACAGTTTCAAGTTCTGGGTCAAGCAGCCCTGATTCAACAAACTTTTTTAGGTTTCCGACGGTCACTCCACCAGCGGTTTCGGCGAAAATGCCTTCAGTTTCAGCTAGCAAGCGAATGCCGGCGACAACCTCTTCATCAGAGATGTGGCCAATTGCTCCGCCAGTGTTGTTTGCTACATCGATGGCGTACGGCCCGTCGGCAGGGTTTCCAATTGCCAAAGACTTTGCGATGGTGTTTGGCTTTTGCGGGCGAACCACATCCCAGCCTTTTTCATATGCTTCAGCAACCGGATTGCAGCCCGTGGCCTGTGAGCCAAAAATCTTGTATGGCTTTGCCTCGACCAAACCGAGCTTGATCAGCTCTTTGAATGCCTTGTCGATCTTGGTCATTAGCGAACCTGAGGCAATCGGCACGACCACCTGATCTGGCAGACGCCAACCCAACTGCTCTGCGATTTCATAGCCAAGAGTCTTCGAGCCTTCGGCATAGTAGGGGCGAAGATTTACGTTTACGAAACCGTATCCGCGATCGTCGGCGATTTCTGAGCACAGCTTGTTGACGTCGTCATAGTTTCCGTGGATGCCAACCAAGGTCGTTCCATAAACCGCGCTGGTCAAAACTTTGCCTAGCTCTAGGTTGTCTGGAATCAAAACCACTGAACGAATGCCGGCACGGGCAGCTGCTGCTGCGACTGAATTTGCCAGGTTTCCGGTAGAAGCGCAGCTAATCGTTGTGAAACCAAGGGTTTTGCCGGCCGTCATTGCTACCGCAACCACGCGATCTTTGAAAGAGTGGGTTGGGTTGCCTCGGTCGTCTTTGATCCAAAGCTTTTTCATGCCAAGTCGGGCAGCCAAATTCTTTGACTCTTGAAGAGCGGTGAAGCCAGGGCTTAGGTCTGCTGGGCGGTTGCTAGCTGATTGCGGAACCGGAAGAAGGGGAGCGTAGCGCCAGATGTTGCGCGGGCCAGCCTCTATTTGCTCGCGAGTTACTGTGCCGAATTCATAGCTGACCTCTAGCGGGCCGAAACACTCTTCACAAACGTGACGAGGGCCGAGATCAACTAGATTGCCGCACTCGCGACAAACCAGGCCTTTAGCAGGGCCAAAATCTAGGGCGGCTGGTGCAGACACGATTCTCCGTTTTTGTGTTTTTACTTTGCGACAGGCTTTAAGTCTAAAAAGCAACCATCTCTGGTTGCTTTCTGTTTCAAATAATTACCTGAGTCTGTGAATGACTCGATTTGAATGGAGCGGGCGACGGGAATCGAACCCGCACCATCAGTTTGGAAGACTGAGGCTCTACCATTGAGCTACGCCCGCAAGGCGTTGGTTGAATTTCTTCAAAAGAACACAACCCGTCCATTCTATGGGGTAAGCTTGCGGAGGTTGTTCTGATGTTGATGAATTTCAGCAAAAGAATCCACCGGGATGTAGCGCAGCTTGGTAGCGCATCTGTTTTGGGAACAGAGGGTCGCAGGTTCGAATCCTGTCATCCCGACCATTTATCTGAACGATAAAAAAGATAAAGATCGATGAGGTCCGCGGCTTGCCGCGGACCCTTTTTCTCAGGAGAACGCAGTTGAAGACCACTGTTGACCGCATCAAGCCGACCCGCGTAAAGCTAACCATTGAGGTCACCCCAGAAGAATTCAAGCCAAGCCTTGACCACGCTTACGAGCACATCGGCGAAGAAGTAAACGTTCCTGGTTTCCGCAAAGGCAAGATCCCTGCTGCGATTCTTGACCAGCGCATTGGTCGCCCAGCGATCTTGGCTCACGCAATCAACGACGGCCTAGACCGCATCTACCGCGATGCACTTGCAGCCGAGAAGCTTGCTCCACTTGGCCAGCCACAGGCTGACATCAAGCAGACCCCAGACGAGAAGACTTTCGCAGGCAACCTAATCGTAGAAATCGAGGTCGAGGTTCGCCCAGAAATCAAGCTTCCAAAGTACTCAGGCCTAAAGGTCAAGGTTGACGAGGCTAAGGTTGGCGGAATCGAAGTCGAAGCAGAGCTAGACGCACTGCGTGCCCGCTTCGGCACTCTAAAGACCGTTGACCGTGCAGCAAAGAAGGGCGATTTCACCACTATCGACCTAACTGCAACTATCGATGGCAAACAGATCGATGCAGCCCAGAACATCTCCTATGAAATCGGCTCAGGCAATCTGCTTGATGGCATCGATGACGCCCTAGACACCTTGACTGCAGGCGAATCAACCACTTTCAAGTCAAAGCTCGTTGGTGGCGACAAGGCCGGCCAGGAGGCAGAGGTTGCTGTGACCCTTGTTGCAGTCAAGGAGCGCGAGCTTCCAGCTGCTGACGACGAGTTCGCGAAGCTAGCTTCAGAGTTCGACACCCTTGCCGAGCTAAAAGAGAACATTGAAAAGCAGATTGCAATGTCAAAGGTCTACGGCCAAGGCATTCAGGCACGTCAGTTGCTAACCGACGAGCTAATCAAGCTAACTGATGTTGCAGTTTCAGACGAGCTAGTTGAAGCCGAAGTCAACCGTCACCTTGAAGGCGAGGGTCGCCTTGAAGACAAGGAGCACCGCGCTGAGGTTCTAGAAGAGAGCACCAAGGGCTTCAAGGGTCAGATGATTCTTGATGCAATTGCCGAGGCCGAGAACGTTACCGTTAGTGAGCAGGAGCTTATCCAGCACCTAATCCAGGCTTCGCAGCAGTACGGCATGGCTCCTCAGGAGTTCATCAACGCAATTGTTGAGCAGGGACAGCTTCCTGGTTTCCAGGGCGAGGTTGCTCGTCGCAAGGCACTAACTGCAGTTCTAGCGACCGCAGTTGTCACCGACGCAAAGGGCAAGGCTGTAGACCTAAGCGAGTTCTTGAAGTCTGACGTTCAGGCCGAAGATGACCACGCTGGTCACGACCACGACTAATCAGAAGATTTCAAAAAGACCTCGCTCAGGCGAGGTTTTTTTGTTTCGACTTTAGCCACGGGCGAACAAGCCAGTTTTTAGCCCATCGAGCGATTATCTTTGTCAAGCAACCTCAAAATATAGGAGTTTCCGATGTCTGACAGCCCTAAAGGCCCAAGCAGCACTTTCGATCGCTTGCTCAAAGATCGCATCATTTGGCTAGGCACCGAAGTTCGCGATGACATGGCAAATGAAATCTGCGCAAAGATTCTTTTGCTTGCCGCAGAAGACTCGCAAAAAGACATCTACCTTTACATCAACTCTCCAGGTGGTTCCATCACTGCGGGCATGGCAATCTACGACACCATGCAATACGTCCCAAATGACATCGTCACCGTTGGCATCGGCATGTGCGCCTCGATGGGTCAGTTCTTGCTTAGCTCGGGCACCAAGGGCAAGCGCTATGCCACACCTAACACCCGCGTTCTTCTGCACCAGCCACACGGCGGCTTCGGCGGAACCGCCTCAGACATTCAGACCCAGGCTGAGCTCATCATGTCAATGAAGCGCCAGCTGGCTTCAATCACTGCTGAGCAAACCGGCAAAACCGTTGATCAAATCATGCAAGACGGAGACCGCGACCGCTGGTTCACCGCTGCAGAAGCGCTTGAATACGGCTTCATCGACCACATTCAGAAATTTGCTGCCGGCGCAACCGGTGTCGGAAACAACTAAGGCGCAACCAAATGACTAACTCAAACTTGTTCCAGAGCCCAGAGGCTCGCTACATTCTGCCAACTTTCGAAGAGCGCACCTCTTACGGTTTCAAGCGTCAAGATCCTTATAACAAGCTCTTCGAAGACCGCATCATCTTTTTGGGCGTTCAGGTCGACGACGCATCTGCTGACGACATCATGGCGCAGCTGTTGGTTCTTGAGTCTCAGGACCCAGACCGCGACATCACCATGTATATCAACTCTCCGGGTGGTTCGTTCACCGCGATGACCGCGATTTACGACACCATGCAATACATTCGCCCGCAAATTCAGACCGTATGTCTAGGCCAGGCAGCATCTGCTGCTGCTGTGTTGCTGGCCGCTGGAGCCCCGGGCAAGCGCCTTGCCCTGCCTAATGCGCGAGTTCTTATTCACCAACCGTCTGCTGGTGAGGCCGGTCGCGGTCAGGCATCAGACATCGAGATCCAGGCTAAAGAAATGCTGCGTCTTCGCGAGTGGCTAGAGTCGACTCTTTCAAAGCACTCAAACCGTTCAGCAGCTGAGGTTAACCGCGACATCGATCGCGACAAGATCCTCACTGCACCAGAGGCTCTTGAATACGGTCTAATCGACCAGGTTCTAACTTCGCGAAAGAATGCGACAGCCTAAGCAAAAATGGTTTCAAAATAGACAAAGCGGATGTGCGTTGCTCATCCGCTTTGTCATTGGCGGGATATAAGGTTTCTATATGACCAAGCTGGGTGAATCAAGCGACCTTCTTAAGTGTTCTTTCTGCGCAAAGAGCCAGAAGCAGGTGCGCAAACTAATTGCCGGGCCTGGCGTTTTTATCTGTGACGAGTGCATCGAGCTTTGCAACGAGATCATCGAAGAAGAACTCGGTGCAGCCGCCAGCGAAGCTGTCGAAGAGATCGAGCTGCCAAAGCCGCGAGAAATCAAGGGCTTCCTTGATGAATACGTCATCGGTCAAACCCAAGCTAAAAAGGCGCTTTCGGTTGCCGTGTACAACCACTACAAGCGCCTTCGTTCTCGTGGCACTCTGACCACGGCAGGCAAATCACACGATTCAATCGAGATTGCCAAGTCAAACATTTTGATGGTCGGCCCAACTGGCTGTGGCAAAACCTACCTAGCTCAAACTTTGGCCAAGCGCCTCAACGTTCCTTTTGCCGTCGCTGATGCCACCGCACTTACCGAGGCGGGCTATGTCGGCGAAGACGTAGAGAACATTCTGCTGAAATTGCTTCAGGCGGCCGACTTCGACGTCAAGCGTGCCGAGCAGGGCATCATCTATATCGATGAAATCGACAAGATTTCACGCAAGGCCGAAAACCCATCAATAACCCGCGATGTTTCGGGTGAGGGCGTGCAGCAGGCCCTGCTAAAGATTCTCGAGGGAACAGTCGCCTCGGTGCCACCACAAGGCGGTCGCAAGCACCCTCAGCAAGAATTTATTCAGCTAGACACCACCAACGTTTTGTTCATCGTTGCAGGTGCATTTGCTGGTCTCGAAGAGATTATTTCTGCCCGCGCCGGCAAGAAGGGCATCGGTTTCGGCTCACCAATCGCCAGCAAGGCCGACAATCCTGAAATCATGGCCGAGGTTCAGTCAGAAGACCTTCGCAAGTTTGGTCTTATTCCTGAGTTCATCGGTCGTTTGCCGGTTATCGCTTCAGTCACCCCGCTTGACCGCGAAGCCCTGATGCAGATTCTCACCGAGCCAAAGAACGCACTGGTCAAGCAATACCAGCGCATGTTTGAGCTAGATGGCTTTGAACTTGAATTCGACCAAGATGCCCTAATCGCCATGGCTGACCTGGCAGTCGCTCGCGAGACCGGTGCACGCGGCCTTCGAGCAATCATGGAAGAAATTCTTGGACCGGTCATGTTTGAGATTCCTGGCTCTGAAGTGCAGGGCGTGGTTCGAATCACCAAACAGGTTGTTGAAGAGCGCTCAGAGCCGATCATCGAGCCATTCAAAAACATTCGCCAAGAAAAATCAGCCTAAAAGTCTCGCAAATTGAGTTTTTCAGTTGCTGACCTAAAAAGCCCAGCGCTAGCGGGCACCGTTGCCACCATCACCGGCTTGGCAGCTTCAACCGGAATCGTGTTGACCGCCCTCACTTCGCTTGGCGCAAGCCCGACTCAAGTAGTGTCGGCTTTTTTCGTGATGCTCATTTGGTGCGGCGTTCTGTCAATCTTTTTAAGCTGGCGCTATCGCATGCCCATCACCATCGTCTGGAGCACCCCTGGTGCCGCAACCATTGTGGCCTCTGGCGCCGTTGGGCTGAGCTTCAACCAGGCGGTTGGTGCGTTCCTAGTTTCGGGGCTTTTGCTGATGGTCACCGGATTCTGGCCGGCACTAGGACGATTGGTCTCATCAATTCCGAAACCGATTGCAAGCGCAATGTTGGCTGGCGTAATCTTCAAGTTTTGCATTGCACCCTTTAGCTCGCTAGAGCAGTTTTGGCCGGCCGTGCTGCCCGCAATCGCAGTCTGGTTCGTTCTCTACAAGTGGGCCCCAGTTTGGGCTTCAGCGGCCGCGATGGTTGTTATTTTTGCGCTAAGCACCCTGCTGCAGTTCTCAAATAAAACCCAGCAGCTCGATTCAATCTCGAACATTCCGCAACTGGTTTTTGTTACTCCAGAATTCGACCTCGCGGCTATCCTGTCGGTCGGAATCCCGCTTTATATCGTCACCATGGCTGGGCAAAATATTCCGGGCGTGGCGATTATGAAGTCATTTGGATTTGATGTGCCTTTCAAGGCGGCCCTGTCGACTACCGGTTTGGCGAGCATGCTCGGAACTCTATTCGGAGGCTTGACGCTAAATCTCGCCGCAATCTCTGCCGCGCTAAACGCCGATGAAAACGCTCACAAAGATCCAAAGAAACGCTGGCTAGCGTCGGCTACCGGTGGCGTAATTTTCTTGGCACTGTCGCTCGTCGCGGGAATATTCGTGAAGTTTGTTCTGAGCACTCCGACTGAAATCATCTTGGCTGCAGCCGGGCTGGCGCTTATCGGCACCATAATTTCAGCCATTAGCTCGACCGTCGAGTTGGCAGGGCTAAGGCTTCCGGCTATGGTGACGTTCTTGGTTTCAGCCTCTGGCCTGGCCGTGTTTGGCGTTGGCTCAGCTTTTTGGGCGCTGATTGCCGGTTTAGCTGTTTTCGGTCTCTTTCAGAACAACATCAAGAACGCTTAGTGCTTCGGCTTCAGCAAAGTTCATCACGTCGATCTTGCCCACTGACTTAAGGTCGCTTTCAATTGCACGAATGCTGGTTAGGTCTGCAGCCGGTGCGGCGATTGTCAGAGATTCAATTTCAGCCTTCATAGAAACCTTGGCATCAGACTTTGCCTTGCGAATTCCGAATAGTGCTGAAGAAGCAACGTCTAGCAAGCCACCATTTGACGCGTCAAGGCCGGCAAGCAGTTCTTCTGCGGTTGGCCAGCTAGCGCGGTGAATTGAACCGGCATCCTTCTGCCACCAGCTCCAAACCTCATCGGTAGCGAAAGGTAAGAATGGTGCGAACAGTCGCAATAGAACCGACAGTGCACTGCGAAGTGCAATTGCTGCCGAAGCCTGTTGAGCCAGCGAATAGGTTCCGTTGGCGTTGTAGGCACGCTCTTTGACTAGCTCTAGGTAGTCATCGGTGAATCCCCAGAAGAATTGCTCTGAAAGTTCAAGTGACTTTGTGTGGTCATAGCCCTCGAACGCTTCAGTGGCTTCAGAAACCACTCGAGCAAGCTTTAGTAACATCGCCTGGTCGATCGATTCTGAGACTGAAGTGTGGCCGTTTGGCACCTCGAATGAGAGCGCAAACTTGGCAGCGTTTAGAACCTTAATTGCAAGACGGCGACCGACCTTCATCTGACCTTCATCAAAAGCCGCGTCGGTGCCCAAGCGAGCCGAAGCTGCCCAGTAGCGAACAGCGTCTGCGCCGTGATTGTCGATTGGCTCGGCCGGAACGACTACGTTGCCTTTTGACTTCGACATCTTCTTGCGGTCCGGGTCAAGAATCCAGCCAGAGATAGCTGCGTTGCTCCACGGCAATTCGTTGCTTTCTTGCAGGCTGCGCAGCACGGTTGAGAACAGCCAGGTGCGAATAATGTCTTGGCCCTGCGGGCGAAGTGAATAAGGAAAAACCTTGGCGTACTTCTCAGGGTCTTCGATCCAGCCACCGGCTAGCTGCGGAGTCAGCGACGAGGTTGCCCAAGTGTCAAGGATATCTACCTCGCCAACAAAACCGTTGGCCTGGCCGCGCTGCGACTCGCTATAGCCTGCTGGAACATCAGTCGATGGATCAACTGGAAGCAGTTCATTTGAAGGTACCAAGATGTTGTCGTAGTCAGGATTGCCGTCAGCATCTAGTGGATACCAAACTGGAATCGGCACACCGAAGAAGCGCTGACGAGAAACTAGCCAGTCTCCGGTAAGACCATTGACCCAGTTTTCGTAGCGAACGCGCATGAAGTCAGGCACAAAATTTAGGTCTTTGCCGAGCTCAATCAAACGGGCACGGATGTCAGCATCGCGGCCACCGTTCTTGATGTACCACTGGCGAGTAGAAACGATTTCAAGCGGTTTGTCGCCCTTTTCGAAGAACTTGACCGGGTGAGTGATCGGCTTTGGGTCGCCAACCATGTCGCCAGATTCTTGCAATAGTTCGACGATGCGCTGCTTAGCCGAGAAAGTTGTTTTTCCGGCTAGTTCTGCAAAAATCTCCTGGCCGCGAGCGCTGGTGATTGCCTCAGGCGCCTCGCTAATGATGCGACCATCCCAGCCAATAATCGCGCGGTTTGGCAGGTCTAGCTCGCGCCACCAAATAACGTCGGTGACGTCACCGAATGTACAAATCATGGCGATGCCCGAGCCCTTGTCGATCTGGGCTAGGCGGTGTGCAACCACCGGAACCTCTACGCCAAACAGGGGAGTGCGAACAGTCTTGCCAAACAGCGCCTGGTAGCGCTCGTCGTCTGGGTGTGCCACAAGCGCAACGCAGGCTGGCAGCAACTCAGGGCGAGTGGTCTCGATGTAGATCTTGCCGCCATCCCAAAGGTTTGCGTCTACATCGAATCCAACTCGGTGATAAGCACCTGGCTGGTCGCGATCCTCAAGCTCTGCCTGGGCCACAGCTGTTCTAAAGGTGACATCCCATAAGGTGGGTGCCATTGACTGATATGCCTCGCCGCGAGCGAAGTTGTTCAAGAAAGCCTTCTGCGAGACAGCCTGTGCCGCCGGTGAAATTGTTTGGTAGGTCTGTGACCAGTCAACCGAAACTCCGAGCTTGCGCCATAGGGCCTCAAACTGCTTCTCGTCCTCGGTGGTTAGTCGTTCACATAGATCGATGAAGTTGCGACGGGAGATCGCAATCTGGTCAGCTGCCTTCGAACTCTTGTTGTCTCCACCTTCGAATGGTGGTTTGAAGTCAGGGTCATAAGGCAAAGACGGGTCGCAGCGAACTCCGTAGTAGTTCTGAACGCGACGCTCGGTAGGCAAGCCGTTGTCATCCCAGCCCATCGGATAGAAGACCTCTTTGCCTCGCATGCGCTTGAAACGTGCGACGACATCGGTGTGGGTATAGCTAAAAACGTGACCAACGTGAAGTGAACCCGAAACGGTTGGAGGTGGGGTGTCAATCGAATAAATGTCGCTGCGATCGGCTTCGCGACGGAACTTGTAGACCCCAGATTCTTCCCAGACCAAACCCCACTTGTCTTCTAGGCCTTCAACGGTCACCTTTTCGGGTGCGTTGGCAGGGGCAAGTAGGTCAATGTTGTGCTCAGAATGGGCAATAGTCACGCGAGAAGTCTCCAAAAAACGGGTTTGTTACAGGTTAACATTGGTAACAGTTTTTATCAGCGCTAGAAAGCGACCCATGTATCCCAAGAATCAAGATAAATCAACGCGCTCGGCTGGCTCAAACGCCAACGGAGTAGTGCCCAGCCCGAGTTTCCCTGAGGTTGAAAAATCGATTCTGTCTTACTGGGAGCAAGACTCAACTTTTCAGGCCAGCATCGACCAGCGCCTAAACGAGAACGCCGAAGAGTTTGTCTTCTATGACGGCCCGCCGTTCGCCAACGGACTTCCGCACTACGGCCACCTGCTTACCGGTTATGCAAAAGACATGGTTCCGCGATTCAAGACCATGCAGGGCTATCGCGTCGAGCGTCGATTTGGCTGGGACACCCACGGATTGCCAGCTGAGGTCGAGGCAGAGCGTCAGTTGGGCATCTCTGGTCGCCCTGAAATTGAGAAGTACGGCGTTGACAAGTTCAACTCTTATTGCAAGTACTCGGTTTTGAAATACACCGACCAGTGGCGCGAATATGTCACCCGCCAGGCTCGCTGGGTTGACTTCGACAATGACTACAAGACACTTGATGCGCCATACACCGAGAGTGTTCTCTGGGCTTTCAAGCAGTTGCACAACAAGGGATTGGTCTACGAGGGATTCAAGGTTCTTGCCTACTGTTGGCGCTGTGAAACCCCACTTTCAAACCACGAACTGCGAATGGATGACGAGGTCTATAAGAACCGTCAAGACCAGACCCTGACCGTAAATTTCACCGTTCAACCCGGTCAGCGTTTCGAAGGCGCAAAGCTAATCGCCTGGACAACCACTCCGTGGACCTTGCCGACCAACTTCGCGCTGGCGGTTGGTCCAGAGATCGACTACGCAGTAATCCCAGCCGGGGCAAGTGGTTCTGGCGATGGCAGTCCTGCGGGCACCAAATACATCTTGTCTAAATCGCAGGTTGGCGCCTATGCCAAAGACCTTGGATATGCCGATGCCGAGGAGGCAATTGCGGCAGTCAGCGAGACAGTAGCAGGTGCTGAGCTTGCCGGACTTCGCTACGAGCGTCTTTTTGACTATTACGCCGATCTAACTAAATTCGACACCGCCAATGCCTGGCAGGTTTTAGCCGATGACTATGTCACCGACGGCGACGGCACCGGCATTGTTCATCAGGCCCCGGCCTATGGTGAAGACGACCAGCGAGTCTGTAATGCAGCCGGCATTCCAACTTATGTGTCCATCAACGAGCGCGGTCAATACAACTCACTAATCGAAGAGTTCGAAGGTCAGCATGTTTTTGATGCCAACAAGCCGATTTCTCAGCACCTTAAGGCTGCTGGTCGCGTGCTGCGCCAGGCTTCATACGAGCACTCATACCCGCACTGCTATCGCTGCAAGAACCCTCTGATCTACAAGGCGGTTTCTTCGTGGTTTGTTGAAACCACCAAGATTAAAGATCGCATGCTTGAGCTAAATCAAGACATCAACTGGATTCCTGAGCACACCAAAGAGGGTTCATTCGGAAAGTGGCTCGAAAACGTTCGAGACTGGGCCATCAGCCGCAACCGCTTCTGGGGTGCACCGATCCCGGTATGGAAGTCGGATGACCCGAACTATCCGCGAATCGATGTATACGGCTCGCTAGACGAGATCGAAGCCGATTTTGGCGTTCGCCCAGAAGACTTTCACCGCCCGGTTATCGATGAGCTGACTCGCCCAAACCCTGACGACCCGACCGGCAAATCAACTATGCGTCGCGTGCCTGAAGTGTTGGACTGCTGGTTTGAATCAGGTTCGATGCCATTTGCTCAGGTGCACTATCCGTTTGAAAATCGCGAATGGTTTGAGAGCCACAGTCCGGCTGACTACATCGTTGAATACGTAGGTCAAACTCGCGGCTGGTTCTATACCCTGCACGTTTTGTCGACCGCACTTTTCGATCGCCCAGCTTTCAAGTCAGCGATTTCGCACGGCATTATTTTGGGCAACGACGGGCAAAAGATGTCAAAGTCGCTGCGCAACTACCCAGACGTGAACGAGGTCTTTGACCGCGACGGCGCCGACGCCATGCGCTGGTTCTTGCTTTCGAGCCCAATTCTTCGTGGTGGAAACCTAATCGTAACTGAGCAGGGCATCCGTGAGGGCGTTCGTCAGGTCTTGTTGCCGCTTTGGAACACCTATTACTTCTTCAGTCTTTATGCCAACGCTTCAGGCTATGAAGCCAAGCTTTCAACCGAGTCGACTGACGTGCTTGATCGCTACCTGCTCTCGAAAGCCCACGATTTGGTGGTTTCAGTCGAAGCAGCGATGAACCAATACGACTCATATTCAGCTGCCGCTTTGCTTCGCGACTTCGCTGATGTGCTAACCAACTGGTATGTCCGTCGTTCGCGTGATCGCTTCTGGGAGGGGTCAGCTGAGGCTTTCGACACTCTGTACACAGTTCTCGAGACCGTCACTCGCGTTGCAGCTCCACTGCTGCCAATGGTCACCGAAGAAATTTGGCGCGGCCTCACTGGCGGTCGAAGTGTGCACCTAGAGAACTATCCAAAGGCTGAGAGCTTGCCGCACGACAGTGCTTTGGTCGAGGCCATGGACTCAGTTCGAACCGTGAGCTCGGTTGCCTCTAGCTTGCGAAAGGCCAACTCGCTTCGTGTGCGCCTGCCGCTTTCGAAGCTCACCGTTGTTGCTAAAAATGCGCAATCACTTGGTGTTTTTAGCGCAATTATTGCCGAAGAGCTAAACGTTAAGTCGGTAGAACTGGTCGAGCTCTCACTCGATTCAACCAGCGAGTTCGGTGTCGTAAGGCGCCTAACAGTGAACTCTCGCGCTGCCGGCCCACGCATCGGAAAGAGTGTTCAGGCCGTAATTCAAGCCGCCAAGTCTGGCGATTGGTCAGAAGTCGATGGCGTTGTCATCGCCGGTGGCGTTGAACTTATTGCGGGCGAGTATGAAATCGATTTGGTCGCCAACCTTGCCGATGAAGCACAGCAATCTAGCAACACCAACCACATTGGAATTCTGCCTTCAGGTGGCTTCTTGCTGCTAGACGGAACCGTCACCGAAGAGCTAGCTGCTGAAGGTTTGGCTCGCGATGTTATTCGTGCTGTTCAGCAGGCTCGCAAAGATGCCGACCTTGACGTTAGCGACCGAATCTCACTAACAATCAGCGCATCGGCAGATGTACTGTCCTCGGTCAGCTCTCACGCTGAGCTAGTGAAGTCAGAGACTTTGACGCTCGAACTCGCGTTGGTTGAATCGGGCGAATTGCAGAATGCGGTATCGGTTGGCGACGATCAGGCCGTAGCTGTTTCGGTGGCAAAGCTTTGAGTCGAAACACCGAAAGGCACTGGGCTGAACAGGCCCTCTTGGTTGAGCAAGCGCTACTAGCTCGAAACCCTGAGAACAAACCTCGTCCAAGACTCGCGCCAACTCGTCGTGCCGTCGAACTTCTAGGTGATCCGCAGTCTAGCTATCGCGTCATCCATGTCACTGGCACCAACGGCAAGACCAGCACAGCGCGCTTGATTGAGCGATTACTGCGCGAGACCGGGCTTCGAACCGGCCGCTTCACTAGCCCCCACCTGGTTTCTTTCAATGAACGCATTTCAATTGACGGCGAACCGGTTGCTAATGAAATTTTGGTCGAGGTTTGGTCTGAAATTGCTCCTGTTCTAGATCTCATTGATTCACAGCTAGAAGCCGAGGGCGAAGCAAAGCTCACCTATTTCGAAGCGCTAGCGGTGCTTGGCTTCGCCATCTTCGCTGACGCACCAGTTGATGTATTGGTGCTTGAAGTTGGCATGGGTGGGGAGTGGGATTCAACCAATGTTGCCGACGGTGATGTTGCAGTGTTTGCTCCTATCTCCCTTGACCACACGGATCGAATCGGTTCGACCATCAGCGAAATTGCACGCACCAAGTCGGGAATCATCAAACCCGGATCGATTGTGGTTAGTGCCGCCCAGGTGCCAGAGGCAAAGGCAATCCTTCGCGAGAAGGCTGCGACGCTAGGTTCACAGATTTATTTTGCCGGGCAAGATTTTGCCGTTCTATCGTCTTTGCCAAATAAAGTTGGCCAGCAAATCGCGGTTAGGTCACTGACTTCTGAATACACAAACCTTCAGCTGCCACTGCACGGCGATTTTCAATCTGAGAATGCCGTGTTGGCATTAGCTGCAGTTGAAGCCTTTATCGGTGGCGGCAGCCAGCGTTTGCTTGACGACGTGGTGCGAGTTTCGTTTGCCGACGTTGCGTCGCCGGGCCGCCTTCAGATCATAGATGTTGACCCGCTGGTTATTCTTGATGGAGCTCATAACCCGCACGGTGCGACTGCTGTTTCGCAAGCGCTAGCCACCAGTTTTAGCAACCCAAAAACCGTTGCTGTCATCTCTATGGTTCAAGATAAAGACACCGACGGATTTGTCGACAACCTAGACGCGGCGATCGATCACTATGTCGTCACTCAGTCTTCGTCAGATCGAGCCCAGTCGGCAAGCGAACTAGCCAAAAAACTAAGCGACAAACTCGGTTCATCAAAAGTTAGCCTGCAGGCGAGCGTCTCAAGCGCTATTGAACAAGCTAAAAATTTGGTCAAAGATTCACCAAACGGTGCAGTGTTGGTCACCGGGTCGCTTACTCTCGTTGGAGAGGTTCTTGCAATCAAGCAGAAGGAAGCTGAACTAGATGACTAGTCAAAAGCCGACAAAGAAACAAAAGCCACGGCAAAAGTCAACCCAACGTGCGCTGGCGTCGATGCTGTTTGCATTCGAAGCATTTGTGGTGTTTTTTGGCGTGCTTGGCACGTTCATGCTCAAGGGTTTTGACGGACCAACCGTATGGTCGATTGGGCTTACCCTCAGTGTTTTGATGATTCTCACTCCGGCCATTCTCGGCAAGCCTGGTTCATACATTTGGGGCTGGGCGCTTCAGGTGTCGGCGCTGGTTTTGTCTATCGCAGTTTCAGTAATCAATCCAACGGTGGGCGCGGTTTACATCATCGTCTCGGTGATTTTTATTGGCCTTTGGATTTGGGCAATGGTTGCAGGTGCCGGCATCGACGCTGCACGCAAGGTTTATCTAGAAACTCAAGCACTACTCAACGAGGAGAACTAAATGTCAGAACTTCAGCAGACGCTTGTATTGGTCAAGCCAGACGGAGTAAAGCGCAATCTAATCGGCGAGATCATTGCTCGCTGTGAGACCAAGGGCTATCAGGTAGCCGACCTTAAGTTGGTTTTGCCATCCCGTGAACTTTTGGCTGCACACTATGCCGAGCACGAGGGCAAGCCTTTCTATGAGCCGCTAGTTGAGTTCATGATGAGCGGCAACGTAGTCGCTATCAAACTCGAAGGTCACCGCGTTATCGAGGGTTTCCGTTCTATAGCTGGCGCAACCGACCCAACTATTGCAGCCCCTGGCACCATTCGCGGTGATTTGGGCCGTGATTGGGGTCTAAAGGTTCAACAGAATCTGGTGCACGGGTCAGACTCTCCTGAGTCAGCAGCACGCGAACTAGGGCTCTGGTTTAGCTAAGCGCAAACAAAAAACCGACCGCCATTGACAGTCGGTTTTTTGTTTAAGAGGTTGATTACTGAGTGAACAGCTTTACCCAAAGCGGCCAAAACTTAACCAGGATGATCAGAGCCAGCAATACCTCTGTGACCACTGTGAAAACCCATGACCAGTCATATGCGTTGACAAAGAACTTAATTGAGCTAGTTGGCACCCAGATAAATCCTTCGCGTGCCCCAAAGAGGACAGTTGACCAGAACATCGGAATCATGCCGAACCAGGCAACCATGCAATAAGGGCATAGGGCGCCGATGTCGTTGATCGCTGCGTCTGCAAGCCAAAGAACGAAAATAAAGCCAAGACCGATACCGACACTGAAGGTGATCCAGAACCACTTGGCAAAGCGAGCACCCGCGAAAATTGCCATTGCCACAACGATCGGTGCTATGAACGCTCCAAGGCCGATTAGTGGGTTAGGAAATCCGAATAACTTGGCTTGCCAGCTGAGCATTACAGATTTGCAAGAGATGAATGATGCGATGTCGCATGACAGCGTGGCGTTTGGGTCTGCAGCCACGTGCAGACGTTCAAGGGTCAGTGCAAAGGCGCCTAGCCAGCCGAGGATTCCGCCAATTAGCAATACCCAAGCCAGCGATTTTGGAGCAGCAATCAAGTTTGATTTGCTAGATACTTCATTGTTCACTTGCCCAGTATGACACGCGACATGGATGACTTTTGGTCGAGCAGCTGGCATACTGGGTGAAGTTGCATCTAGACCACACCTAGATCGACTAAAGATTTAGCGAGAACCTGCGAGACGAACGCATAAGACCCATCGGGCAGCGTCACCGCAAAATTAAGAGTTACTCGCCGCAGATTTGGCTGTGAGCAAAAGCACACAGCAACGATTTAAGCCTTATGGCTGGTGCGTGTGGCCCATTCATAGGCAGCTTGGAGTGCACCAGCAATGGTGAAAAAGAACGATTCAATCGAACCTGTTTCTGAAACAGAATCAACGTCAACCAAACCAGCATCCCGCGCCAAGGCTAAGCCAGCCAGCAAAGCAGCAGCAAAGCCGGCCGCAAAGCCGGCTAAGGCCCCGAAAGCTGTTGCCGATGTTGTCGCAGAAGCAAATGCAGCTGAAGCCAAAGCCTCGTCAAAGCCAGCAGCTAAGTCGACAAAGGCAAAGACACCAGTCGCAAAGACCGATGCTGCAGCGCCAAAGTCTGCAGCTAAAAAGTCACGAAAGGCTGGCAGCAACGATTCAGAGCCAACTCTCGAGCTTGCTGGCTCATCTGCCCCAGCGGTTGCCACAGCTCCTAGCGCAACCTCACTTATGTTTATGGCTCCAGACCTGCCAACTCCAAAGGTTGACCCAAAGCGCGGCCGCATGGTCGACGACAAGGCAGAAGAAGGCGAGAGCCACCTTCGCCGCCGTTCGCGTCGTCGTGCCGGCGAGGCCACCGAGGGCGAGCAGGTTGCGCCAAATACCGTTGTAAAGGTTCGCACTCCTCGCGAACCTAAAGAGCCGTCTAACGAGCCACAGCGCGTCAAGGGATCAACCCGCCTTGAGGCCAAGAAGCAGCGCCGTCGTGATGGCCGCGATGCAGGCCGCCGTCGAAGTGTGATCACCGAGTCTGAATTTTTGGCCCGCCGCGAGGCCGTTGACCGCTCTATGGTCGTTCGTTCAAAAGACGGCAAGATCCAGATTGGTGTTCTAGAAGACGGCATTTTGGTCGAGCACTATGTTGCCAAGGCATCTGAAGCCTCACTTATCGGAAACGTCTATCTGGGCAAGGTTCAGAATGTTCTGCCATCTATGGAGGCTGCCTTCGTTGACATCGGTCGCGGTCGAAACGCTGTGCTTTATTCAGGCGAAGTTGACTGGGAGTTGGCCGAGACTGGCAATCAGCCTCGACGCATCGAGCTGGCCTTGAAGTCTGGCGACACCGTTTTAGTTCAGGTCACCAAAGACCCAGTGGGTCAAAAGGGCGCTCGTCTAACCAGTCAGGTCTCACTTCCTGGTCGCTACTTGGTTTATGTGCCAAATGGCTCGATGAACGGCATCTCACGCAAGCTGCCAGATTCAGAGCGTGCCCGTTTGAAGAAGATTTTGAAAGAGATTCTTCCTGAGGATGCTGGCGTTATCGTTCGAACCGCAGCCGAAGGCGCGACCGAAGAGCAGCTAACTCTAGATGTTCAGCGCCTGCAGGCTCAGTGGGAAGACATCCAGAAGAAGGTTGCCAAGGGTCAGGCCCCGGCAATGCTGCACTCTGAGCCAGATCTTTTGGTCAAGATTGTTCGCGATGTTTTCAACGAAGACTTCCAGCGCATGATCATCTCAGGCGAAGATGCCCGCGAAACCATCGAAAACTACCTAGCTTCAGTTGCCCCAGACCTGCTTGAGCGCGTCTCAAAGTATGAGGGCGCCAAGGATGTATTCGACGAGTATCGAATCGGCGAGCAGATCGCTAAGGCGCTAGACCGTAAGGTTTATCTGCCTTCTGGTGGCTCACTGGTTATCGACCGCACCGAAGCCATGACCGTGGTTGACGTCAACACCGGAAAATTCGTTGGTTCCGGTGGAAACCTAGAAGAGACTGTCACCAAAAACAACCTTGAAGCTGCTGAAGAAATCGTTCGCCAGCTACGGTTGCGCGACATTGGTGGCATCATCGTGGTCGACTTCATCGACATGGTTCTTGAGTCAAACCGCGACCTTGTATCACGCCGCCTAATGGAGTGCTTGAGCCGCGACCGCACCAAGCACCAGGTAGCAGAAGTAACCTCGCTTGGTTTGGTGCAGATGACCCGAAAGAAGCTCGGTATCGGCCTACTTGAGGCGTTCAGCGAGCCGTGTGAAGCCTGCGCTGGTCGCGGTGTGATTGTTCACCACGAGCCGATTATGCGCTCAAAGAACATCGGGCACGAAGAAAACTTCTCTGGCAACAACTCTGGTCAAAACCAGGGCAGCGGCAAGAGCAAGAAAAAGGATCGCAATCGCAATAACCAGAAGCCTGAACCGGCCAAGGTTGTGACTCCTGAGCGCGCAGTTGAACTCGGCAGCGTTATCAGCAAGATTGCGGCGTCGACAGTTGCAGCACACGAAGCAGCGGGTGAACCTTCTCCGATTGTTGTTCCAGCAACCAAGGTTGACGACACGCCAAAGGATCGGAACGAGCAGGCGGCAGACAAACTTCTCGAGGCAGTCCTTGACGCTCTTCCTGAGCCGAAGGCGCCAGGGCAGGGCAGGCGCAAGCCTCGTCGCGCAAGCAGTTCAAGCGCGGCGGCAACATCGGTCGAACAGCAAAATTAGTTTCGCTAAACGTTTGACCACATCAGAAACGCAATGTAGACTGAATCCTCGTTGCCGTTGCTGATACAGCAGGCAGATCAATCAAGACTTTTTGAACAAAGGGTAAAACCGTGGTTTTCGCAGTAGTCCGCGCAGGCGGCCGTCAAGAGAAGGTGTCAGTAGGCACCATTGTGACCCTAGACCGTGTAAAGGCTGATGCAGCCGGCAACATCGAGCTTCCAGCTCTATTGCTTGTTGACGGAGACAAGGTCACTTCAGATGCCAAGGCACTAGCTAAGGTAAAGGTCACCGCAACCGTTCTAAACGACCTACGTGGCCCAAAGATCATCATTCAGCACTACAAGAACAAGACCGGCTACAAGCGCCGCATGGGTTTCCGCTCTGAGCTAACCCGTGTTCAGGTCACCGAGATCAAGTAAGGAACTGACCGAAAATGGCAAGTAAAAAGGGTGTTAGTTCGACCCGAAACGGTCGCGACTCAAACGCACAGCGTCTTGGCGTAAAGCGCTACGCAGGTCAAGAAGTTAACGCAGGCGAGATCCTTGTTCGTCAGCGTGGAACTCACTTCCACCCGGGTGCAAACGTAGGCAAGGGCAAGGACGACACTCTGTTCGCACTTGCTGCCGGTTCAGTTGCATTCGGAACCAAGGGTGGCCGCCGCGTTGTGAACGTGGTTGAGGTTGCCTAAGCGATAGCTAAACTTCAGAAATCGGCGAGCCATTGGCTCGCCATTTCTTTTTGTATCTCACTGATTGGTTAGGAGGGTAAGTAAATGGTTTCATTCGTAGATCAGGTCACACTGCATTTGCGTGCTGGCGACGGCGGCGATGGTTGTGTTTCTGTAAAGCGCGAGAAGTTCAAGCCACTTGCTGGCCCAGATGGCGCCGATGGTGGCCGTGGTGGCTCAATCAGCCTTATATCTGATCCAAACGTCACCACATTGCTTGACTTTCACTTTCACCCGCACCGAGCTGGCGGAGACGGTGGCGACGGCGCCGGTGACTTTAGAAACGGTCACCACGGCGAGCCTCTAGTCTTGCCAGTGCCAGTCGGCACCGTAGTCAAAGACTCACACGGAAAACTAATTGCTGACCTTTCTGAACCTGGCATGGAGCTTGTGGTTGCCGAAGGTGGCGTTGGCGGATTAGGCAATGCGGCTCTTTCGAGCTCAAAGCGCAAGGCCCCTGGCTTTGCACTTCTTGGTGTGCCTGGATGGCGCGGCGATATCGTTCTTGAGCTCAAGAGCGTTGCTGATGTTGCACTGGTTGGCTACCCATCGGCCGGCAAGTCATCGCTAATCGCAGCACTAAGCGCTGCCCGCCCAAAGATTGCCGACTATCCGTTCACCACTCTGCACCCAAACCTTGGAGTTGTGCAGGCTGGCGACACCAGATTTACCATCGCAGACGTGCCTGGTCTAATTGAGGGCGCAAGCGAGGGCAAGGGCCTAGGCCTGCAGTTCCTGCGTCACGTCGAGCGCTGTTCGGCGCTGCTGCACGTTCTTGACTGTGGCACCCTAGAGCCAAACCGCGATCCAATCAGCGACCTAGACAAGATCCTGATCGAACTTGATGCATATCAGGTTCCAGAGGGTGAAGTTCCGCTTACACAGCGTCCTCAGCTAATTGCTTTGAACAAAGCCGACATGCCTGACGCTAAAGAGCTCGCTGAATTCGTGAAGCCCGACCTCGAAGCCAGGGGATACAAGGTCTTCATTATTTCTGCGGTTAGCCACGAAGGTTTGCGTGAGCTGAACTTTGCTCTAGCTCAACTGGTCACAGCTGCTCGCCTTGAGCGCGAGTCGGCGCCGGTCAAGCCTCGAATCACCCTGATGCAAGAGCGTCGTGACGAAGGAAACTTCACCATCCGCAAAGAGATGTGGGGCGAAGACGAGATTTTCCGCGTTTTGGGTGCAAAGCCAGAGCGCTGGGTGGCCCAGACCATGTTTGCCAACGAAGAGGCAGTTGGCTATCTTGCCGACCGCTTGGGCAAGATAGGTCTTGAGGCTGAGCTATTGAAAGCTGGCGCTCAGGCGGGCTCAACTGTTGTTATCGGCCCAGGCGCTGGTGTCGTATTCGACTGGGAGCCAAGCATTGTCTCTGCCGGTGAACTAATTGCTGGCCCTCGAGGCACCGACGCCCGATTCTTGAACCGCGAACGTCGCACCACTAAGGATCGCCGTGAGGAATATCAGGCTCGAATGGACGCCAAGGCTGCCGCTCGTGAAGAATTGAGACAAGAGGGAGAGGCCGGAATTTGGTCGAACCCAGAGGATTTCGAAAAGGACGCCTAAGTGACACTTCAAAGTAGAAGCGAACTTAAAACTGCCAAGCGCATTGTCGTAAAGGTTGGTTCATCTTCTATTAGTGGAGCCAATGAGGGGCAGATCGATCTTCTAGCTGACGCACTAGCTCAGGCTCACGCCCGCGGCCAAGAGGTAATCCTGGTTTCATCAGGCGCAATTGCAACCGGTATGCCATTGCTGAATCTTGAGTCAAAGCCAGACGATCTGCCAACCTCACAGGCGCTAGCGGCTGTTGGCCAGAGCCGCCTAATTTCTAAGTATCAGCACTCACTCGAGCGCTTTGATATCATCGTTGGCCAGGTGTTGTTGACATTGGGTGACATTGAAGTCGAAGAGACTCGAATCAATGCTAAAAACGCAATAGATCGTTTGGTATCGCTAAAAGTTTTGCCAATCGTCAACGAGAACGACACCGTCGCAACTGCTGAAATTCGTTTTGGCGACAACGATCGCCTGGCTGCTCTTGTAGCAACCATCGTTCAGGCAGATGCGTTGGTCATGTTGAGTGACGTTGATGCGCTCTATGACATGCCACCATCAAAGCCGGGCGCTAAGCGCATCAGTGATGTTGCTTTCGGCACCTCGCTAGATCAGATCGAAATCGGCGGTACTAGCACTGGCTATGGCACCGGTGGGGCAGTCACCAAGGTTGGCGCCGCAAAGATTGCCGCCGACAACGGCATCGCGGTTTTGCTAACCAGCACGCCAAATGTTGCTCATGCGCTTAACGGTCAAGATGTTGGCACCTGGTTTGAACCTCGCGCAGAATAGGCACTGATGAATACTGCAATCGACAAAATTCGCGCGGCTAAAGTCGCAGCACCCAGCTTGGCGCAGGCAACTACCGGTCAAAAAAATCAAGTTCTAGAGCAGATTGCCCTCTTGCTGCCGGCTCGCGCTACCGAAATCATCGCGGCCAACCAAAAAGACCTTGACCGCGGGGTTCAAGATGGCATGTCGGTTAGCCTTCAAGACCGCCTACGTCTTGACGAAAAGCGCATTCAAGATATCGCTGACGCAGCCCAGAAAATCATTGGTCTAGCTGATCCGGTTGGCGAACTTATTCGAGGCATGTCACTGCCAAACGGTCTAAAGATGAGCCAGGTTCGAGTGCCAATCGGTGTCATTGGCGTCATTTATGAGGCGCGACCAAACGTGACTATTGACATTGCAGTTTTGGCAATCAAGAGCGGAAACGCAGTAGTTCTTCGCGGTGGCAGTGCGGCGGAAGAGACCAACCGCGTCTTGGTTCAGTTGCTGCGCGATGCCCTTGAGATTTCAGGCTTAAGCCCTGATGTAGTGCAGACCGTAGACGAGTTTGGTCGCGATGGCGGTCTCGAAATGATGCGTGCGGTGGGCTTGATCGACTTACTGATTCCTCGAGGTGGTGCTGGCCTGATTCAGCAGGTAGTCACCGAGGCTAAAGTGCCTGTCATTCAGACCGGTGACGGCGTAGTTCACATCTTCATCGATGAATCAGCACGCCTTGATTGGGCAGTTGACATCGTTCACAACGCAAAGGTTCAGCGCCCGAGCGTCTGCAATGCTGTTGAGACTTTACTGATTCACGAAAATGCCGTTGAGCGCATTCTGCCGGTCGTGCTAGATCGATTGGCTGAGTCAGGCGTAACCGTTCACGGCGATGACGTCACTCAAGCAAACTTCTTTGCTGCGGTGCCGGCCACCGAAGAAGACTGGCAGGCTGAATACCACGACCTAGACATCGCGGTGAAGGTTGTTGCCAACCTGGATGAGGCTTTAGAGCACATCGCTAAATATTCAACTAAGCACACCGAATCGATCATTACCGAGAATGTCTCTAACGCGGAGCGCTTCTTGAACGAAATCGATGCCTCGACTGTGATGGTGAATGCCTCGACCAGATTTACCGATGGCGGCGAATTTGGATTTGGCGCCGAGGTAGGCATTTCAACTCAGAAGCTTCATGCCCGTGGCCCAATGGGGCTTCAAGAACTAACCAGCACAAAGTGGCTAGTTCGTGGCCAGGGGCAAATTAGAAAATAATGGCGCGCTCTAGGTTATTCTTAGAGCGTCTTTAGGAGAAAAATGAACGCAATCTTTGCAGAAGCTGTTGAGCACGCCGGCGGCGTAGAGCTGCCTTTCCCGTCAGTATTCTTCGGCGTTATCGCCATGGGAGTTTTCATCCTTCTAGGTCTAATCACCTGGTCATACCGCGATGTTGCTAACCGCCACGACCACAAGGCAAGCAACTCAAAGGCTCACCACTAAGCCATCAGGCTTTCTCTATGGCAAAAAAGCGCCTCGGGGTAATGGGTGGAACCTTCGACCCAATTCACCATGGCCACCTTGTTGCCGCCAGCGAAGCAGCCACGGCTCTTGGTCTCGACGAGGTTATCTTCGTTCCAACCGGCCGGCCCTGGCAAAAGAAACAGGTGACCGCAGGGGAGCACCGCTACCTAATGACTGTCATTGCGACAGCGTCGAATCCTAGATTTAAAGTCAGTCGAGTCGACATTGATCGTTCTGGACCGACCTATACCATCGACACACTTCGCGACCTTCGCAAAATATATGCCGATGCCGAGCTTTTCTTTATTTCAGGTGCCGACGCAATTGCCCAGATTCTTAGCTGGAAAGAAGTAGATGACGTGTGGGACCTTGCCCACTTTGTCGCGGTTAGTCGCCCTGGGCACGCCCTTGAACTGCCAAGCGCACCTGACGGTGCCATCTCGACTCTAGAGATTCCGGCATTGGCTATTTCATCAACAGACATCCGTGCTCGCGTTGATGATGGCAAGCCGGTTTGGTATCTCGTGCCTGACGGCGTAGTCCAATACATTGCTAAGCATCAGCTATACCGAGGTCAAGAATGACCGACAAAGGCGAACTCAAGGATGCCGAAAACTCAGCTGCCGAGAATAAGCCGAAGTTTTATCCGCTTGTTCCAGTTGTCCCTAAGCCTGACTTTGAGGTTTCGCCCGGACTGGTCGAGTCGCATACCGCTTCGATAGTGATCGACGAGCTTCCCGAATCAAAAAACCTCAGCCATGTTCTTGAAACCGGTGAAATTCTCACTACCGGTGCAATCGACATCTCGATGTTTACTGCCCACACCGGCGAGATTGCGACTGCAGCGGCTGAGGCCATCGATGCATCTAGCGCTCTAGATGCGCAAAACGCAAACGTCAGCTCTATCGCACCGATGCGTGCAACCAATGCGTCGTATTTCGGCGCTGATCTTTCAATCGTTCCGGCCAAGCTAAAAAAAGGGGAGGGTCAGCTTTATTTCGCACTGACCGTTTCAATTGCACTCGTTGGTATTGGTTCTCTGGTTCTAGCCGGATACATGCTCAATCTCATCTAAAGAAACAAAGGAATACATGACCGCAACTGCGCAAGCTATCGAAATTGCCAACATCGCTGCATCGGCTGCCGCTGACAAGCTGGGCGAGAATCTGGTTGCACTTGACGTCTCTGAACCAATGCCGCTAACCGACATTTTTATGCTGGTGTCTGGTCGCAACGAACGTCAGGTGGCGTCGATCGCAGATGAAATTGAAGAGAAGTTGCTTGAGTCGGGCACAAAAGCTCTTCGTCGCGAAGGCAAGACTCTTGGGCGCTGGATTTTGCTGGACTTCGGTGATGTTGTCTGCCATGTTATGCATGAAGAAGACCGCATGTATTACTCACTTGAGCGACTTTGGAAGGACTGCCCAGTCGTGAAGCTTGCGGTAGCCTAGGTTTTTTATTTCGAGTTTCCCGTTGTAGGATTGTCGGGTTGCTGTTCAACAAAACGGGCCTATGGCGCAGCTGGTAGCGCACCTGCATGGCATGCAGGGGGTCAGGGGTTCAAGTCCCCTTAGGTCCACAAATTTAAACCTCACTTCGGTGGGGTTTATTTTTTTGTCTGTGAACGGACTCCTAATAGAGGGTCATGGCGGTGCTGAGCTCACTTCAAATAGAAATTGCCGATGCCGCCTCTAAAGGTCGATCTCTACTCTTTTAATCCTTGATGTGAATCCAGCTTCAATACTGACTTTTGATTTAGAAACCCCAAAGTGTTTCGCCAGCAAAGCAATCAGACCTTCGTTGGCAGCGCCGTCAACGGCCCGCTGAGGCAAAAACGCAGTTAGTGAACCGTCATCATTTGTCTCGATAAGCGGGCCCTTTTTTGAGCCCGGCTTGGCAGTGACGATTACGCGCATGAATTAAATCTAGACTGGTTCAATGAGCAAAACTTATCGCGGCTACACCTTTGAGCAGGTAGCGAAGACAATCGACCATTCAATTCTGAAGCCAGATTTCGTCACCCGAGACATCGAAGAGGGATGCGCTTTGGCCCTCAAATATGACGTTGCAACCGTGTGCATTCGACCAATGGATGTCGCGCTAACCGCCAAACTATTGGCAGGCAGCGACGTAAAGGTCGCCACCGTAATTGGTTTTCCGCATGGCACCACAACCACTGTCGCCAAGGTCGCTGAGGCCATTGACGCCATCAGAAACGGTGCTGTTGAGCTCGACATGGTTTTGAACATCTCAGCATTGCTTTCAGGTGACTTTGAGTTGGTCGAGCGCGACATCCGTGCCGTTGTCGAGGCCTCTAAAGAGACCCTGCCTGAGGTTTCAATCAAGGTTATTTTTGAAACCGCCTATCTCGATGACGCTTTGATCGTCAAGGCATGTCAGTTGACCGAATCGGCGGGCGCTGACTATGTCAAAACTTCAACCGGTTTTGCTCACGAGGGTGCAACTCTGCACAACGTTCAGCTCATGAAGAAGACTGTTGGCGACCGCCTAAAGGTCAAGTCATCAGGTGGCGTCAAGACTCTAGACCAACTTCTTGACTACATGGATGCTGGCGTCACTCGCTCTGGCTGCTCGGCGACTGCGGCAGTTCTTGAAGAGTTTCTGCAAAAGGCCATCTAACTATGACCGTGGTTGATCCGCGCACAATCAGCCGACCTCATGTTTGGTTGCCGGCTGCGGATTCTTCGACCGCCCAAACGCTGTTTCTGCTTCACGGCACCGGTGCAGACGAGCACGATCTAATCAATTTGGGTCGCGCATTGAACCCCGAGGCTAACCTACTTTCGGTTCGCGGCCTGGTGGTTGCCGATGGCATGGCTCGTTTCTTTATGCGCTTCGAAGACGGCAGTTTTGACGAGACCGGAATCGTACGCAATGCCGACGAGCTTGCCTCGTTTTTGGCAGATGCTGCACGCGCTTATGGATTCGATGCAAATCGCGTGGTCGCTGTCGGGTTTTCTAATGGTGCAAATGCGGCTGGTTCTTTGCTCTTGTGTCACCCAGAGGCCGTTTGCGCGGTTGCTGCGTTCGGAACCACCAAGAGTTTCGTCTCGACCGATCAAGCACTTAGAGGGGGCCTGCCGGATCTTTCAGGAAAAACCGTCTGGATTGCCAATGGCGCAACCGATGGCTATTCGCCCAGTGCTAAGACGCAAGCAATGGTTCATGAATTTGAGCAACTGGGTGCCAGTGTCGAGCTAATGGTGCACCCCGGTGGTCACATGATCGTGATGGATCACGTTCAGGCAATCGCTCAGGCTATTCGTTCGCTGTAGCTAACTCCGGCCTCTTTCTGCTTGACCCACTGGGACCAGAGGTCACGTAAATCCCAGGCGTTTTCGGCCATTATTGACACCCCCTTGACCCCGGTGCGCCGAGTTTTGCCAGAAACCAGCAAAAGTTTGTTGTTGAACAGAATGCGACTGCTTCTTTGTTGCGCTTCTTCGAAGAAGGTTGCGTCGCTGCAGCCATGACCGTCGTCTAGCGTCAAGAAAACCACTCGTTTTCCTGAGCGCATCGGGGGAGTCTGAGTAGCAACTCGAACTCCGGCAACTAGGACATCGGTTTTGCTTCTAAGCCCAACCAGTTCATCGCTTCGAATAACGCCCATCTCATCGAGCATTGGCTTAAAGCTGTCGAGAATGTGCCCAGAGATGTCTAACTTGGTGATTGCGATCTCAGCTTCGACTCGTTCGACGCTGCTCAAATCAGGGTTTCCGGTGGGCAGTGAATCTAGAACTGAAAAATCTAAAACAGTCTGCGAAGCCAAGCTCTTTGGTCGAGTTTTTATGGCGTTCAGTTGCCTGACTCGAGCCAGAATGTTTCCTCGAGAGAGCGGATCTGCCGAAGCGCTAAGCCCAACCAATGAATCGAATGCACCAACTGTCGCGAGGTGTTCGAGTGACCTTCTAGAAGGCTTGGCACGCAGATAGAAATCAGGCAGGTCAACAAATGGCTGCTCGGCGATTATTCGCTCTACCTCGGCATCGCTGATTCCTTGGATGTCGGTCAGCGCCATGCGCACGCCGACGCCGTGCTCGGTTTTTTCGGTGCGGTATTCATTGCTCGATCGGTTCACGTCAATCGGTAGTATCGACACCCCAAGTCGTCGCGCTTCGGCAAGCAAAAGGCGCTTCGGATACATGCCCGGGTCGTGGGTGAATAAACCAGCCATGAATTCGGTGGGGTAGTGAGTCTTTAGCCAAGCGCTTTGATAGGTAGGTAGTGCAAATGCGGCACCGTGGGCTTTGCAGAAACCAAAACTGCTGAAGCCCTCGATGACGTTCCAGACTTTTTGGATGACCTCATTCGAATAGCCATTTTTAGCCGATTCGACCCTAAAGAACTTTTCGATCTCTGGCTTGATCCGAGGCTTTTCTAGCGATCTGCGCATTTCATCGGCTTTAGCTAACGAACACTTGGTCATGGTGTGCAAGATTCGAATAACGTGTTCGTGAAAAATGACCACACCGAATGTCTCTTTTAGAATCGGCTCGAGGTCGGGGTGAATGTAGTCGGCTTTGGCGAAGCCGTGTCGACCATCTAGGTAGGGGGCAATCATGTTGCCCTTCATCGGCCCGGGTCTAAATAGCGAGATCTGAATGGTGAGGTCATTGAATTCAGTTGGTTGATGCTTGCCGGTTAGTTCGCGTTGCCCCGGGCTTTCAATTTGAAAGATACCCAGGGTGTTTGTGGTTCGAATCGCCTTGAAAGTCGCAGCATCATCTCGGGGCACATTGTCTAGATCGATTGTTATTCCGCTGACCCGCTGAGCTTCTCGAACCGCATAGGCCATTGCGCTCTGCATGCGCACGCCCAAGATGTCTAGCTTCAGAAAGCCCATCGGATCCATGTCGTCTTTGTCGAACTGGCTCATTGGCAGACCCATGCCGCTGATTTCGACAGGGGTGAGGTTCAGCAGGTTCGAATCGCCCAAAATAACGCCGCAGGGGTGCATTGATATGTGTCGGGGCAGCCGATCTAGCCGCTCGGTTATGTCGACCAGAAGGTTCATTTTGCGGTCGGTTTCTACGGCGGCAGCAAAATCAGCCAGCTCTGGCTTGACCGCAAGGGCGCCTCTAAAACTGCGCGCACTAAACCGCCACATGCTTTTGGCGATCTCATCTATTTGATCCTCGGCTAACCCCATTGCCATACCTGAGTCGCGCATGGCTCCGCGGCCCTGATATTTGCTCTGCATCGACAGCAGTGTGACCCGGCTGCTGCCGTAGCGCTTGAAAACCGCCCGATAGATATCGTGCCTGCGGGCAGATTCAACATCAATATCGATGTCGGGCAAGCTGCTTCGTTCAGTGCTTAAGAATCTCTCAAAAAGCAGGTCGTGTTCAATCGGATCGACGCCACTAATGCCAATCAGATAATTGAGCAGCGATCCTGCGCCCGAGCCACGCGCCTGACTGCGTATGCCCATGTCTCTGATCATTTGAGCTACGTCTGCCACGGTCAAAAAGTAGGTGGCAAAACCAAGCTGATTCACAGTGATCAGCTCTTTAGAGAGTCGGTGCAGCACCTGATTCTTGAGCGAACTGTTGGCGCCGGGGTAGTAGCGGTCGATGCCGGCATGGGCTTTTTGCCAAAGAACTTCAAACGGGTTGCCGTCGATCCCGAGAATTGATTTTTCGGGAGTTTTTGGCCTGCCCCAATCACAGTCACTAACCGGATCTAATCGACAGCGATCGGCCAACCTGGCGGTGGTGGTTAGAAGTTGCTGCGCGCGCTCTTTGGTATCGCAGATTTCGGCGGCTAATTCCTGCATCAGGCTGGTTGGCTTTAACCAAGCCTGGGCGTTGGGTTGCGGTTCAAAAAATCCGAGTGGTTCTAGGTGTCGGGCTGAATCTAAAACATCGGCGGTTAGCGCATCGTCAGGCTCTAGGTATCTCACGGCGTTGGTCAGCACCGCAGGCACTTTATGCGAATCAGCCAGCTGCAAAAAAAGCTTTGCTTGAGCTGTTGAAAATCTAGACTTGGGTTCAGTCAGGTGGCTAACCACCTCGATTGCCAAGCTGCCCGGCCTCTTGAATAGCTGAAGCCATTCGCTTAGCTGAGATTCGATTGATGAGCTGGATCCTGCCTGGGGTGAATCGCCGAGGTTTGACTGCGGCCCGAGCAGAATTGTGCCACCACCTTGCTGCATAAGTTTGGCCAGGGTGCGCCTTTCGATGGCAACCGCCGCCTGCTTGTTTTGTTTGGCGGCCGCCGAAACGACCTGGCACAAAACCGACCAGCCCAAACCCTTTGTTTGCCCGTGACAGAGAAGGGTCACGCGACCCAGTGATTTGCCAAAATCAAGCACCTCTAGCTCGACCCCGACGATTGGGTCTAGACCTAACTGAACACAGGCGCCGATGTGCTTAACCGCGCCATAGAGCCCGTTGCGATCGGTTATGGCCAGCGCATCGAAACCCATTGCCCGGGCAGCCTCGACCATGATTTCTGGTCGCGTGACCCCGTAGTGCGCCGAAAAAGCAGATGCCACGTGAAGGTGAACAAAAGAGGTCATGGCTAATCGATAGTGCGCAGCAGTTGCCAGCTGCCCGAGTCGTGCTGGTCTTGAATGTGGGCCAGTTCGAAACCCGGTTGATTTCGTGCCGGCATCTTTGGTTCTGCGGTTAGCTCTTGAGCAACCAGTCTCCACATTTCTATTTCGAGCAGGTGAGCACCGATGCCGCGCTGCACGCTCTTGGCATCTAGCCACCAGTTACGTCTAGAAAACCAGCGCACCGGATCTTCGGAAACCAGAAAATTCCGATTGCGCCAGGTAAACCCGGCGGGCCGACCTGATTCGTCGGTAAACACCCGAACCGTTTCGTCGATCTGCATATTCACCCCATCTAAATCAGCACCCGTTAGGGTGCCTTATTCGAACATTTGTTCGAATGTTAAGAGTGTATGAGATACCTACGACATTGCAAATTAAAGGAAGCAGAACGCTACAAAAACGCTAAATAGCCTTGATTAGCTCTGGTGAATTATTGCGAACCGAACCAACGGCCTGATCAACTGGATAGAACTCAGCCTCGGCAGCAACCTGATCGGATTCGCGTGCAACCGCTTCAAGCAGATCGCTGTCACCCTCGATGTGCGGATCGATCCAGGCATCAAAAGTCTCAGGGGTTAGCAGAACTGGATTTCGATCGTGAATGTGAGCCAACTCAGGTGCTGAATCTTTAGTCAGGGTAGTGGCTGAAAGCAACCATCGATCCGGGTCATTGTCAGCCTTGGCCGGGTCACGCCACCACTCATAAAGGCCGGCCAAAGCGAACATGCCATCCGTGCCCGCATTGACATAGAACGGCTGCTTGGTGCCATCTGAATTCACGTGCCATTCGAAATAACCCGAAGCCGGAATAACGCAGCGACGACGAACCACCGCGTCTTTGAAAGAAGGCTTTTCGAGAATGCTTTCAATTCGGCCATTGATCAGCGGCGCTCCAGAAGAGGGACCGTCTTTGCTCCAACGCGGCACCAAACCCCATCGCGCCGAATGAATCTCTCGATTCAGCTCGCCAAGGGGTGCGCCAACCTCATCTTTTTCAAATGAACGGTCAACGATGATCGCGATCTGCTGAGTGGGGGCAATGTTAAAACTAGGCCCAGGGATGTTGCCAACGATTTCATCAGCCTCAAAAATGGTCAGAATCTCACCCACGGTTTTTGCAACCACAAAACGACCGCACATTAGCGCGGGCTCGATTCGTCAAGACCGGTCGAAAGCTCGGTTCCGCCTGCAACCGATGCTCTAGCGACTTCTCCGGCTTCAATAAGAGCCTCGGCCTTGCGCTCAAGGCGCTTCTTGCCAAAGTGAATTAGAACCGCAAAAGCAATCGCCAAAACGGCAAAAATCAAACCACCAAATTTGAGAGAGCTGGCTAATTGTTCGTATGCGCCGCGGGCAATGTAGCCAACCCCGACGTAGGCGCTAGCCCAGATAGCGCAAGCGGCAACTGTCCAGCGAATAAAAACCCGATATTTCATACGAGTCATGCCCGCAGTAACTGGAACCAACGAGTGCAGTACCGGCAAAAAGCGCGATATGCCTACTGCCAAACCGCCACGGGTTTCAACGAAAGTATCAGCCAGTTGCCAATTAGACTCACCAAGCTTCTGGCCAAGTTTGCTGTATCGAATCTTCTCGCCGAATAGTCGACCGATTAGGAATCCAAGACTTTCGCCAATCAAAGATCCAATCAAAACTGCGCCGAGTAGGAATCCAAAATCAACCATGTTTTCGACGGCGGTAGACGCAACGATAACCACGGTATCGCCGGGAATCACAAGCCCAACGAAGAGCGAGGTTTCGAGCATGATAGCTAATCCAGCAAGCGTGATGCGCAGCCATGGGTCAACCGATTGAACCGTCTCGATGACCCAGCTAATGATTTCGTTCACGGACTAAATCTTTTCACGAAAAACGTAAAACAAACTGTCACAAATTGTTGCAAAAAAGATAAAGAAAACGGGAATAAATTTCGAACGTCAAGGCGTGCCTGATTTGCACTCGGCCTCAGGTAGGAGTAAACCTGAATTGGATGAATTAGAAAAAACATCTAGAAAGAGTAAGTTCATGAATTCGGCCCTTCCGGTTTTGGCAAGCGAACTCAGCGCTTTGGATTTATCGCGTTGGCAGTTCGGTCTAACCACCGTTTATCACTTTTTGTTTGTGCCTTTAACTATCGGAATGGTGCTACTGGTTGCGCTAATGCAAACGGCCTGGGTTCGCACAAACGACGATAAGTGGCTCAAGCTCACGAAACTCTTCGGAAAGATTTTTCTAATCAACTTCGCCATGGGTGTCGTGACCGGAATTGTTCAGGAATTCCAATTTGGAATGAACTGGTCTGACTATTCGCGCTTTGTAGGAGACATATTTGGCGCTCCTTTGGCAATGGAAGGCTTGCTTGCCTTCTTCTTTGAGGCGACATTTATTGGACTTTGGATTTTTGGCTGGGGTCGCCTATCAAAGGGCGTCCACTTAGCAACCATTTGGATTACCGCTCTTGGTGTTCTGCTGTCTGCATATTTCATCCTTGCAGCTAATGCATTTATGCAGAACCCGGTCGGATTTGAAATCAACGAGACAAAAAACCGCGCCGAACTCACTGACATCGGTGCTGTATTGACCAACATTGTCGCTTTGAATCAGTTTCCGCACACAGTGACAGCTTCAATCATGTTTGCCGGATCGGTAATTGTGGGAGTATCCGCCTATCACCTCAAGCGCAATCAATTCGCAGCAACCATGAGGTCATCACTTCGACTTGGTTTGTGGAGCGTGCTCGTTGGTGGCGTCGGAACCGTTCTTTCAGGCGATGGCCTTGGTTTGGCGATGGTTCAAACCCAGCCTATGAAAATGGCTGCTGCAGAGGCTCTTTACAACACATCTGCTCCTGCAAGCTTTTCGCTCTTTACCTGGGGAACGCCAGACGGCAAGAGTGAACTTTTCTCAATTCGTATCGAGCACCTTCTTTCTTTCCTATCTACACATGATTTGAATGGTGAGGTTGAAGGCCTTAACGATCTTCAGGCTCAGTATGTCGCCGCTTACGGCCCCGGTGACTACATGCCAGTTATCTGGATCACCTATTGGGCATTCCGCTGGATGATTGGCCTAGGACTGCTATCAATGCTGATTGCTGTAGTCGGGCTGTGGTTGACCAGAAAGCCGAACCTAAAGGTTCAGGATTGGGCCTGGAATGTAGCAATTTGGGCTTCGCCGCTCCCGGTTTTGGCAACTTCAATCGGATGGATGTTTACCGAAATGGGTCGTCAGCCTTGGCTCGTATTCAAGTTGATGAAAACCGCAGATGGAGTCTCGCCTGGAATCAATGGCGTTGATGTTCTCATTTCGCTAATCGCGTTCACCGCAATCTATGCAGTTCTCGCGGTCGTCGAAATTCGCTTGCTGCTCGCTGCCGCTCAGGCAGGTCCGGTAGAAGAACTTGTATCTCAAGATGAACCTGAAAAATTGACTGTCGCCTACTAGGCCAGAGAAGAGAAGAAAATGCAACTAAACGAAATCTGGTTCCTAATTGTCGGTTTTCTATTCATTGGATATTTCGTGCTCGATGGATTTGACTTCGGCGTGGGTATGTCTCTTCCATTCTTGGGCAAGGATGACACTGATCGACGCGTACTAATTAACACAATCGGCCCTGTATGGGATCTAAATGAAACCTGGGTAATTGTGGCCGGTGCAGCTCTATTTGCTGCATTCCCTGAGTGGTATGCGTCGCTGTTTAGCGGCTTCTACCTGCCGCTGCTGATTATTCTGCTGGCACTTATTTCCAGGGGTGTGGCCTTTGAATATCGAGGCAAAGGAAAAACTATCGGCGCCGACGAGGTGAAGTGGAAGGCTGCCTTCGACTGGATGATTGTGATCGGTTCAGCCGTTCCGGCCCTACTTTGGGGCGTGGCATTCGCCAACATTGTTCAGGGTGTTCCCTTGAACGAGCAGCACATATATGTCGGAACTATTTTCACTCTCCTGAATCCTTATGGACTACTCGGAGGTCTTGTCACACTAACGCTGTTCTGGACTCACGGTTTGGTTTTTATCTCACTAAAGACCGATGGTGAAATTCAACAGCGTGCCAGAAATTTGGCCAGCAAAGTCGGAATAATTGCCACTGTTCTGGCCGCGGGTTTTTTGGTCTGGACTCTAGCTGCACACTTCAGCGTTCTAGGTTTCGTGCTGTCAGCAATCGCAGCAGTTTCACTAATCGGAGCACTTTTTGCGAATGCATTCAAACGCGAAGGTATTTCTTTCACGCTTCTTGTTGTGACGATTGTCACCGCGGTTGGTAGCCTCTTCGCGGCGCTGTTCCCTAATGTATTTCCGTCATCAATCGACCCATCATTCAGCCTGACTATTGATAACGCTCGATCAAGTGACTACACATTGGGCGTGATGACCTGGGTAGCCGTGATTATGATTCCATTGGTTTTGCTTTACCAAGGGTGGACCTATTGGGTATTCAGAAACCGCATTACTCGCAAGTCGATTCCTGCGACTTCACACTAATTACCGAAAGGTCGTAGCTAAATTAAACCGCTCGACCCCAGACTCCTGGCTGAAGCAAAAGCGGCCCGCTGGTTTATCGCCAGCGTGGTCGCATTTGCGACTCTGGCCTCTTTCGCCACAATAGTTTTCTCTTGGCAAGTTGCCTATGTTGTTTCACAGCTTTTCGTTGGTCGAGAGTCAATTGAAAACCTCTGGAACAATTTGATAATTGCCCTATGCGCAGGTGGCCTTCGTGCCGCAGTAGTTTTCGCACAAGACCTGGTCGCGCATTTTTCTGCAGCCAGAGTCAAGCTCGAACTTAGGGCAAAATTCAATAAGGCACTCGCGAAACTAGGTGTTGAGTGGCTGTCTAGGCAAAGTTCAGCCTCGCTGAATGTCCTTTCAACCACGGGTCTTGACTCGCTCGATGTCTATTTTTCAAAATATCTGCCACAGCTTATTTACACCGCAATAATTACGCCGGTATTCATCGCGGTAATTTGGAGCCAAGACGCTTCAAGCGCAGCTGTGCTTGTAATCACTTTGCCTCTAATTCCTCTCTTTATGGTCCTTATTGGATGGGCCACGAGAAAGGCACAGGAAAGTCAGTTGGACGCACTCTTAAAGTTGAGCCAGCACTTTTTGGATGCACTTCGTGGGATAACAACTTTGCGTGTCTTCAATAGAGCTAAAGCCCAAGTCTCGTTGCTTTATGAAACAAGTGAACAGCTAAAAACAAGAACGATGAAAGTGCTAAGAATTTCTTTCCTTTCGGGTTTTGCCCTTGAGCTGCTCGCATCGCTGTCGGTCGCGATTATTGCCGTGTCAATTGGATTGAGGCTAGTTGAAGCCGAGCTCTCGCTCTTTGTTGGGCTATTTGTTTTATTGCTCGCACCAGAGGCTTATTTGCCCATTCGCATGATCGGTGCACAATTTCACGCTGCTAGTGAAGGTGTTGCGGCGTCTGAATCGATTCTGAACATCATTGAAGAAGCTGACAATCGGTCAATTAGCAAAACCGCAATTCACCCTGAGGCTCAAGGCGACAAGCCCGAATTTGTTGTCATTACCGGACCGTCGGGATCTGGAAAAACGACTTTGATGAATTCACAAATCGATCTCACCGACAAGGCTCTTCTCGGGCAAATTTCATGGTGCCCACAGACCCCGGCACTCTTTGCTGGAACCGTGCAGCAAAACATAACGGGACCAGGCGTCGCTGATGTCAATCGACTTAAGACGGCACTTGAATATGCAGCTCTAGACGACCTGGATCTTGGCTTAGACGTTGGTGAAGCAGGTGCTCGAATTTCTGGTGGCCAAGCCCAACGACTCGCACTGGCAAGGTGCTTTTATCGAGCTCAGCAACCCGGTGTAAAGAAAATATTCCTCGATGAACCCATTTCATCTTTGGACCAAAAGCGCGCTGAGAAGGTTTGCCAATCACTAAGGCACTTTGTTGACCAGGGATACTTTGTTCTTGCAATTTCTCATCAGAGCCAGCTGATTGAGAGTGCAGACCGCATTGTTGAGGTCTCAAATGGCTAAATGGGGATACATTTCGACTGCGCTGCAAGGAATTTCAGCACTATTGCTTTTAGCAACTTCTGCATGGCTGATATCCCGTGCTGCTGAGCATCCGCCAATTATGTATTTGATGGTCGCAGTCGTGGGCGTTAGGGCCTTTGCCCTTGGCCGTTCCGGTTTTAGATACGCAGAACGAATCACGCTTCACTCGACTGCGTTTTCAATGGCAAGCCAACTTAGGCCAAGACTGTTCGCCGCGCTGATACCAAAGGCACCAGGTGAACTCGGTGACATCTCTCGCGGTGGGTTTGTTTCTAGTGTTGTTTCTGATGTCGAAGAACAACAGAATCGGACTATTCGTATTGTGGGTCCGGCAGTCCAAGTAGTTGCAACGGCCTTGGTAGGCATAGCAATCAGCTTCTGGCTAGCACCGAAAGCTGGATTCTCACTGCTAGCGCTTACCTGTCTTGCACTCTTTCTTATCTTGCCCCTCAGTGCGAGGATTTCAGCCACCGCAAGCAAGAACATCACCGATTTGCGTGCCGAGTTGTCTGCACTCAATGTTTCCACAACAGAGAATTTTGCAGTTTTGGCCGCATTCGACTGGTTGGGCGATTCTCTAGCTCAAGCCGCAAAATTGTCACACAGTCTAAATCGGGCCGAGCGGCGAATAACTTATGCTGCTGCCACCTCAAGCGCACTTATAAACCTTGTTTCAAGCGTTTCAGTATTGCTGGCGCTCGTGTTTGCATCTGAAGCACTTGCGTTCGAATCCCTCGCACCGGTATCCGTGGCTGTGCTGGGGCTCATGCCGATAGCTGTGTTTGAGACCATTCAAGCCAACTCAGCGCTTTTTCAAGTGCGTCAGAGGGTGAGGGCGAGCAGCAGGCGATTAGAAGAATTGCTGTCGAGTGGCAATGCAAAAACTGAACACGAAGATACATCCAAGATTGAGCTCGGGCGAATTGCCGAACTCGAGCTTCGCAAAGTTGCAGTCTCCTACGACGGCGCCACGAATGTTATACAGGGATTCGATTTACACCTGAAGAAGGGGCAAACCGCTGCTTTGCGTGGTCGATCCGGTTCAGGCAAGACATCTATTGCATATTTGCTTCTTGGTTTTTTGAATTCTAACCAGGGCGAGTATCTGATCAACGGCAAACCTGCCGCTGCCTACGTAGGCGATTCGATTAGGTCAAAGATCGGGTATTTAGAGCAGTCAGTGAGTGTTTTCATGGGTACTTTGCGCGAAAATTTGAAAATTGCCGCACCCGACGCCAGTGACGATCAGCTCTGGAATGCACTTGAGATTGCGAGACTAGCTGAAACTTTTCGCACTAGAGCTGGGCTTGATACGCAACTAGGTGAGCGGGGGCAGTTGATTTCTGCCGGAGAGGCACAGCGAGTCGGACTCGCAAGATTGATTTTGAAGGAGTTTGAGTTCGTAATTCTCGATGAGCCCACCTCGAACCTTGATCGCAAAACAGCCGACATTCTTCTTGACGACATTTTTTCTATCTCAGAAAGCAGGGGTATGGGCTTATTGCTAATAACGCACGATGAATTGTTGGCAGCTCGATGCCAAGTAATTAGCGAATTGCCCCAGCTAAAAGTCGCAGGCGTTTAGCGAAAGAATCAAAGTGTTTTGCTTGGCCAACCGGTGCCTCAAGACCTACCCATTCGGAGACCAATCGGATACCTTGGAGGGAACTCAAGGACCAAATTTCGAGGCCCTTAAGCTGCTCGGGGCGAACGCTCTCCAAGTGAGTCTCAATTCCCATCGAATCGGCAATAGCAAAAACTTTTTTACGGGTAATGCTATCGAGCCAGGCAATGTCATAACTGCTAGAGCAAAGAATGCCATCGCGCCACCAGACCAATGAGCTGAGCGCACCTTCGGCAACGAAACCTTCCGAATCAAGGATTACCGCCTCGTCGGCACCGTGCATTTGCGCTGCGCGCCGCATCTGCATGCCGAGGCTTAGGTCAGGGCCCTTTATCCGTGGGTTTGCTCGTGGGTCGACTTCTGGGTAGGTCCATAAGATCGCGGTTGTGTGCAGTGCAGGGGCCTCACGCAGTCTCAAATAAAGTCGTGAACCAGACAGTGCTTCGGAGTGAAGTTCAATGCGCGGAAACCAAGACCCTTGAAGTGGAATTGCTTCGCGCACAGCTTCTAGGAATAGAGGGATCTGCGCGGCTGACTCTTTGTCGATTTCAGCAACCCAGCGAGCAAAACGATCAAAGTGGGCATCTATGTCTCGGACTTTGCCTTCTTCTACAAGCCACGAATCGGCAACCGCTAGTTTTACCTCGGCGCCGGCGTCGCCGATGCGTGAAAGCAATTGACCATCTTCAAAGCAGAAGAACTCGCCAAATTCAGGCATTTTTCTTCCTTTCAAGGTCGGTCTAATCTATAGATTACGGCTTAAGAGCGGGCTCAAAATCCCAGTCATCTGGCGCGGACACGAAAGGTTGCTAATTGCAGTTATTTTCAGCAACCCTGCGCGGTTGGGTGCATCCGGCCGATGCCTTCATTCTGCTGCACGAAGGCAACGAAAATTCCTTTTGGCTCGATCGCGAGAATCATCCGACACAGGCGTTTAGTGTCATTGGTTCGGGCGGTCAGGTTCATTTCGGTGATGATCTAGCGAATTTGCAAAACGAGTTAACTATTTCGGTCAACATTGGCTCGCAACTTGATCTTCCATTCGATTGGCGTCCAGGCCTAGTTGGATTTGTTGAATTCGAAGGTGGTTACCGGTTCTTGGCTGTCGACCGAGCAATGGTGTTCGATCACAAAAACCGACACATGTATTTCTTAGGCGCTTTTGAAAATGAGAATGAATTTGAGCAATGGCATCACGCTGGCCTGCTGAGACTTGGATTAGCTGGTGGCCAGGTTGCGCAGTATTTAGTGCGCACCGATAAGAATTTGGGCGCAACTGAAGAGGCGACACTTAGGCACACCCCGCAGAGCTATTTGAGTCTGATCGAGTCGGCACAGAGATCGATTGCAGCCGGTGATGTTTATCAACTCTGCTTGACCAATCAACTGCAAACCAAGACGAATCTTGACCCGCTTTCGGTTTATTTGAAGCTTAGAAAGTCACATGCCGCGCCTTACGCCGCTTATCTGCAGTTTGGCGACACAGCGGTGGTTTCAATCTCGCCAGAGCAGTTTCTGCGAGTGTCAAGCAGTGGCCTGCTCAGCAGCAAGCCAATCAAGGGCACCAGACCGCGAAGCCATGATTTCGAGGCCGATGACGCAATCGCTATCGAATTGCTCAACAACTCTAAAGAGCGCTCCGAAAACTTGATGATTGTTGACCTGATGCGCAACGATTTCTCGGTGGTTTCAGAGGCCGATTCGGTAACTGTGACCAAGCTTTTCGAAATCGAAAGCTACTCAACCGTTCATCAGCTAGTCAGCACTGTTGAGAGTCAGCTGAATGAAGAATCAAACGCAATCGATGCCCTTCGAGCCTGTTTTCCGGGCGGCTCTATGACTGGCGCACCTAAACCGAGGGCTATCGAAATAATTCAAGACCTCGAGGGTGGCCCGCGAGGAATTTATTCCGGCGCACTCGGCTATCTGGGTGCCGATGGTTCAGCTGAATTCGGCATGATCATCCGAACCCTGATTTTTCAACGCACAGACGAAGGGCACGATGTCTCGCTCGGCATCGGCGGTGGCATAACCATCGATTCTGAACCTGCAGCTGAATTGGCCGAGACAGAATTGAAGGCAAAAGCCCTGCTGGATGCCCTCGGCGTGGCATCGCCGTGGCGTTAATTGGTAACCTTTACAGAATGACCGAGCAAAATAATTCAGCCGCTGCAGAGCGCGAATACGACATTCGTGCGATTCAAGAAAAGTGGCTTCCGGTATGGGATGACCTAAAGCCGTTTGACTCGGGAAACCCAAGCGACACCAGACCAAAGAAGTATGTCCTCGACATGTTTCCTTACCCATCGGGTGACCTGCACATGGGTCACGGCGAGGCATATGCACTCGGTGATGTCATCTCTCGCTATTGGGTTCAAAAAGGCTTCAACGTCATGCACCCAATCGGCTGGGATTCATTTGGCTTGCCAGCTGAAAATGCCGCTATCAAACGTGGTCTAGACCCTCGTGGCTGGACCTACGACAACATTGCTCAACAGCGTGCATCAATGCGTCGATACGCGTGTTCATTTGACTGGGATCGCGTTCTGGTCACTTCAGATTCGATGTATTACCGCTGGAACCAGTGGCTGTTCCTTGAGTTCTATAACAAGGGATTGGCATATCGTAAGAACTCAAATGTCAACTGGTGCCCAAGTTGCCAGACTGTTTTGGCAAACGAGCAGGTTGTTCAGGGTCTTTGCGAGCGATGCGACAGCCTGGTCACTAAAAAGGCGCTGACTCAGTGGTATTTCAAGGTCACCGACTATGCCGACCGCTTGCTTGACGACCTAGACACCCTTGAAGGCAACTGGCCTCATAAAGTTTTGACGATGCAGCGCAACTGGATCGGCCGTTCGTACGGTGCTGACGTTGATTTTGAAATCGAAGGGCGCAACGAGCCAGTTACCGTTTTCACCACCCGCCCTGACACGCTTTTCGGCGCTACCTTTATGGTTGTTGCGGCTGACAGCGCTTTGGCGGCCGAGCTAGTTGAAGATTCAGGATCTGAAATCAAAGCTGAGTTTGCCGCCTATCTAGAAATGGTGAAACAGTCGAATGATATCGAGCGTCTAGCCACTGATCGCCCAAAGACCGGTGTTTTCACTGGCCGTTTTGCTATCAACCCAATTAACGGTGAGCGACTAGCGATTTGGGTTTCTGACTATGTGCTAGCCGATTATGGTCACGGTGCAATCATGGCCGTTCCGGCTCACGATCAGCGCGACTTTGATTTTGCTAAGGCAATGAGTCTGCCAATTAAGCAGGTTGTTGAGGTTGCCACCGAAGACGGTTCAAGCAGCGATCCAGCGGTCACTGGCGTTCCAACTACGGGTGACGGAGTGATGGTCAACTCTGGCCCTCTAAACGGGCTTCGTAAAGCCGAGGCCATTGATGCAGCGGTTGAGCTTTTAGCCAAGTCTGGCAAGGGCAAGAAGACTAAGAACTTCCGTTTGCGTGACTGGCTAATATCACGTCAGCGCTATTGGGGAACTCCCATTCCGATCATCCACTGCGATGACTGTGGTGAAGTGCCAGTTCCGGCTAATCAGCTTCCGGTTGAGTTGCCTTCGGCCGAGGGTCTAGATCTAAAGCCAAAGGGCACCTCGCCACTTGGCGGTGCTGCCGACTGGGTTAATGTCACCTGTCCTAACTGTGCTAAACCGGCTAAGCGCGATACCGACACAATGGATACTTTCGTTGACTCGTCATGGTATTTCTTGCGCTACTTGTCACCGAACTCAACCACTGAAGCTTTCCCTAAAGAGGCAGCTCGCGATTGGGCCCCGGTTGACCAGTATGTCGGCGGTGTGACCCACGCAATTTTGCATCTGCTTTACGCACGTTTCTTCACAAAGGTGCTGCACGACCTAGGTCACATTGATTTCGAAGAGCCATTTACCAGACTGTTAAACCAGGGAATGGTTTTGATGGATGGCTCGGCAATGTCGAAGTCACGCGGGAATCTAGTGCGTCTGTCTGAGCAGCTTGACGAGCACGGTGTAGATGCAATTCGTCTGACCATGGCATTCGCTGGCCCTCCTGAAGATGACATCGACTGGGCAGATGTTTCGCCGGGTGGCTCGGCCAAATTCTTGGCTCGTGCCTGGCGTGCAGCAAATGACGTTTCTTCAGCGCCTATGGTTGATTTCACTTCAGGCAATAAAGAATTGCGCAAAGCAACCCATACTTTCTTGCGTGACTTCACGGCTGCAATTGAAGGTTTCAAATTCAACGTTGGTGTCGCAAAGCTAATGGAGCTCGTCAACGCACTGCGTAAGGGCATCGACGGTTCAGCTGGTCCAGCTGATCCGGCTGTGCGCGAAGCTGCCGAGGTTGTTGCTAAAGCACTTTCGCTATTCGCGCCATACACTGCCGAAGATATGTGGGCATTGCTCGGGCACCAGCCTGGTGTCGCGCTAGCGGGCCTGCAAGAAGCAGATACAAGTTTGCTTGTTGAGAGCTCAACCGTTGCAATTGCTCAGGTTGACGGCAAGGTTCGCGACAAGTTTGACGTTCCAATCGACATTTCTGAAGGCGAACTTCGTGAGATGGCTATGTCTTCAGAAGCAATCAAACGCGCTATCGGCGACAAAGAAATCGCCAACGTTATTGTGCGTGCACCAAAGTTGGTAAACATCGCCACAAAATAGAAGTTGACGCAAAAACTGTATGTTTTTGCACAGTTTGAGCTAATTTGCCCCGAATGAGTTCGGGGCTTTTTAGTTTTGCTGGATGAGCCAAATCATCGCGTCAATAAAGCCGATACTGACCGGCGCAAAAACCTTCAACAAGAAGCTGGCTCTGGCACTTTTGGGCGTGGTCGCTCTGGCTGCGTTTTTGATTAATAGTGCATTCTCTGCCGCCTCAGGCGATGCTCTTCAATCTGGCCCAGAAGAATCGACGAGTTCAATTGAAGCCAGTGCAACACCCAGCGGCAACACGGCACCTCAAATTCAAGAGCCGAGTGTTTATGTGCACCTAGTTGGCGAAGTGCGCGATCCGGGTCTCTATTCAGTCGAGTCAGGTGCTCGGTTAATCGATGCAATTATTCAGGCCGGTGGCTTCACAGCTAGAGCTGATGAATCAAGCATCAATCTGGCCAGAATTCTCACCGACGGCGAGCAGATATTTGTTCTCAAACGTGGGGCTGTCTCTAATACAGCAAGCATCGGGGGAGTCAGGTCATCAGGCACTCCTCAATCAGCGCAAATTAGTCTCAACCGAGGTTCGCAAGCCGAGCTTGAGCAGCTGCCGGGGGTGGGGCCAACTCTCGCGCAGCGAATCATTGATTGGCGAACTGCCAACGGCGGCTTCAAGAGCAAGACTGACCTGCAAAATGTTGCTGGCATCGGCGACAAAATGTTTGCCGCAATCGAAGGGCAGGTCACTCTTTGATTGTCTGGGGCATCGGCCTAGCCTTGTGGTCGGCGCTATTGGTTTGGTTCCCCAAGATTCCTTATGCATCGCCTGCCGATGTTGAATTTCTACCGATTATTCAGTCAATTCGAACTGCCTTTGAGAAAACAAATGTCGGGGCTTCGGGCGATGCCCAAGCCCTAGTCTCTGGGCTGTCTATCGGAGATGATTTAAAACTCTCTGAATCCACTCAGATGGCCATGCAGACTGTCGGGCTTTCGCATTTGACCGCTGTGTCTGGGGCTAATTGTGCAATTGTGATTGCTCTGGTTTATCTTGCACTCAACAGGCTGTCAATTAGCCGCTTGATTCGTGCAGGTCTGGCTAGTGCCGCTTTGGTCTGCTACGTGCTTCTGGTTGGCCCGGAACCAAGTGTTCTTCGATCTGCAACCATGACTCTGGTTGTTTTGTGGGCAGTTGCTGCTGGTCGACAAAATTCAGCCTTGAGCGCTCTTGGGGCATGCGTCGTCATACTTCTGGTCGCAGACCCCAAACTTTCAGCTAGCCTCGGGTTTGCGCTTTCGGTATCGGCAACCGTTGGCATTCTCGTTCTTGCGCCTAAAGTCTCAGAATTCCTATCTAAACAACTACCCGCTTGGCTTTCGATTCCTATGGCGGTGTCGTTTTCTGCGCAGATTGCTTGCTGGCCAGTCCTGCTGTTTATTCAAGAAGGCGTATCCACCTACTCACTGTTTGCAAACCTCTTAGTCGAGCCTCTCGTTGCGCCGATCACAATTCTTGGCTTATTAGCCTGCCTTCTTGCGATTCCCTTTCCATTAATTGCGCAGGCACTTTGCTGGATGGCATCGCTTTTTGCTTGGCCGATTGCCGCTGTCGCAAATTACTTTTACGACCAGCCTTTTTCTACGTTGTTATGGCCTGGTGGGTTGACTGGGGTGGTGGCCGCCGGCACGGTTGTTGCACTTGTTGTTTATTTCTTTAGATCTGTGAACCAAAGCCGTCGACGTATAACCTTGGCAGCTATTCTGGCGGTTGGGGCAGTCTTCTTTGGCTCTAATTCTGCTGTTGTCACGAGAACAGTGACCTGGGCGCGCGGTGATTGGAACGTGGTCGCCTGCGATGTGGGTCAGGGTGATGCCTTAGTGATCAGGGATGCCGGAGTCATTGCCTTAATCGACGTCGGAAAAACTCCGAAACTCATTGACCAATGCCTGGATGAACTCGGCATAAGTCGAATCGATCTACTGGTTCTCACACACTATGACTTCGATCACGTAGGTGGGCTTGGTGGGGCAATATCGAATCGAAAAGTCGGGGCCGCTTTGCTGACGGCTTTCAGAGATGACCGCCCAGCCAAGTTGGCAATTGATCAAGCGCTTTTGAGCAAGAACATCCCAATTCACCGAGCGTCAATCGGTCAGCATGGCTCGCTCGGAGGGTTGCAATGGCGAGTGCTGAATGCAGACAGCATAGGCGTTCACCCTGAAGACTCTAATGACGCCAGCACCGTGATGCACTTTGCCGGAACTGAGTTTGATTTGCTGACTATGGCCGACTCTGGCGAGCGTGCTCAGCAGCGAATAGCGCGCCATCTCGGCAACTGGGTGGCAAGAAAATCGCCGTTGATACTCAAGGTTTCTCACCACGGTTCGGCTGACCAGTATGCCGAGCTCACAGAGGCCCTCAGGCCCAGCTTTTCAATCGTCTCTGTTGGTGCAAAGAATAGCTATGGTCACCCGACAGACCGCACGCTGGCACTGCTGCGGCGGGTGGGCTCGAAGGTCCTGCGAACCGATTTGCTGGGATCAATTGCAATTGACACTTCAACATCGGCAGAGGGGCAAATAACGGTCAAATTGCTTGCCTCAGGCTAATCAGGGCCTTGGGTTCTTCAGGCTAGGCTTTAGCGGTGAGCAAGGCAAAAATCATTGATTGGCGGGCGGCTACACCTGCTCCGGTGGTTTTTATTTCAGGCGGTGAAGAATATCTAGCTTCACGTGCCATTCGCTCGATTCGCGAGCAGCTCAAGCAGGTCGACGAAGCCCTAGAGTTTCACGAAGTGAACGCCGCCGATTATCAATCCGGCCAACTACTAAATCTGACCAGCCCATCGCTGTTTGCCGAACCTAGGTTAGTCGTGGTTTCTGGGGTCGAAAAATGCTCGGACGCATTCATTGAAGACGGCATTCAATATCTTTCGCAGCCCACCGATGAAACCTGCGTAATCATCCGCCATAACGGTTCTTCAGTTAGAGGCAAGAAGCTAATCGAGTCACTTCGAGCCAGTTCAATCACAATCGAATTGCCGTGCCTCGAAATAAAGAAGGATGCTGAGCGGGTTGCCTTTGTTCAGGCTGAATTCAAAGCTGCAAACCGTCAAATAACAGTTGGCGCAGTTAGAGCGCTGCTAGACGCTTTCGCTGATGACTTGGCCGAACTTGCCAGCGCATGCTCGCAGTTACTGCAAGACAATGCCGAACAAATTACCGATGCAATCGTTGAGCGTTATTACGGCGGGCGAGTTGAAACTAACGCATTCAAGGTAGCTGACGCGGCTTTTGCCGGCCAAACCGGTGCCGCCTTGGCCCTGTTGCGCCACGCTTTAGCTACGGGAGCCGATCCGGTTCCGATGGTCGCCGCTCTTTCAATGAAGGTAAGGCAGCTGGCTAAGTTGCACTCAAACCGCGCAGCATCTCCGCAATCTCTAGGTATGGCTCCTTGGCAACTCGATCGCGCGCGCAAAGATTTGGTGGGTTGGAGCGAAGAAGGCCTCGCTGCAGCCATCCAGGCAGTTGCAACGGCCGACGCGGCGGCCAAGGGTGCCGAGCGCGATCCCGTTTTTGCACTCGAAAAACTCGTGCAACTTTTGGCTTCGAAGGGGGAGCAGTCTTTTGGCTAAAAAAAGTCTTTTGTTTAGTTGGCTGGCTCTGGTTCTGTTATCGCTGGTTATGCGACCACCCCTTACCGGGGTGGGGGCGCTTTTGCCTGAAATCAAAGAGTCACTTGCACTCGAAGCCTGGCAGGTTAGCCTTATTGCCGCCTTGCCGGTATTGCTGTTTGGTTTTGGCGCATTCTTCAGCCCGCTGCTGGTGCGAGTATTTGGCCTAAATCGGTCAGTATTTCTACTCACCATCGTGATTGCGGTCGGTCTCGCTGTTCGCATTTCTGGTGAGTTCACAATTTTTGCGTTGGGTACTTTGGCTATCGGTTTCGCCATTGCTGTAAACAATGTCTTGCTTCCGAGTTTCGTGCGCAATGAGTTTCCGGCAGCTGTTCCAATGGCGACCGGTGCCTATGCGGCTATCTTTGGCGTCGCTGCGTCGATTGCAGCAGCAATCGCAGTGCCCCTTAGTGATTCATTTGGATCGTGGCGCATCTCTCTACTAGCTTGGCTTCCTGTCGCGCTGCTGGCGGCATTGGCTTGGCTGCGCTTTGCCAAGCAAGACTCCAATCGTGGGCAGGTTAGCTCAGGCGATTTCAAAGCTGAAAGAAACGCAGTTCTTCGTTCAGGCCTCGGCTGGTCAATCATTTGCTTTTTTGCGCTTCAGTCAGCTGGTTTCTACCTAGTTCTAAATTGGCTCGCCTCGATGCTGCGCGATTTCGGTTTTTCGGCAGTTGACGCCGGCAACATGCTGGCGGTCACAACCTTCATCGGCGTCCCGTTCTCGCTAATTGCGAGTTACTTTTTCACACGGATGAAGAGCCTCGCCTGGCTGGCCGTGGGCGTGAGTCTGCTCACCGCTCTCGGCTATGCGTTCCTGCTTGCTTCACCACACCTTGCTATAGCCGGTTGCATTCTTATCGGACTAGGCCAGGCCACCACATTTCCGATGTCGCTTTCGTTTATTTCAACTCGCGCGGCAAATCACGTGCAGACCACGCAGCTTTCAACCTTGGCCCAGGGGATTGGCTATTTGATCGCGGCAACCTTCACGTTTGCAATCGGTGCACTGCGCGAAGCTTCAGGTTCATGGACATCTGGTCTATTGCTAGTGCTGGTAGCAACCTGCGTGCAGACAGTTGCCGGTTTCATTGCTGGCCGACCGGGGCACATTCACGCTGCTAAATAAAGGCCGGCAACAAACTTTCGCTTAAACAAAAAACCCGCCAACTTTAGTCGGCGGGTTTTTTATAAATCTTTAGAGAGCTGAAGCTTTCTTCGCGATTGAAGACTTGCGGTTAGCGGCCTGGTTCTTGTGGATTACTCCCTTTGAAACTGCCTTGTCTAGCTTCTTGTTTGCTAGAGCAACAGCTGCTGCTGCCTTTGCCTTGTCTCCGGTTGCTACTGCCTCACGAGCGGCACGAACAGCGGTCTTTAGCTCGCTCTTTACGGCCTTGTTGCGCTCGGTAGCCTTTGCGTTGGTTAGAACGCGCTTGATCTGTGACTTGATGTTTGCCATGTTTCACTTTCTTATTTGCACGACCGCTTCAGCGGGCGCACGGAACAAATTCAAAACTTGTGTGGGATTTGGATGGAGACACTCATCCGTATCGACCCTTTATGCTACCAGCGCAATCCTGCTATAGGCAAGCTTGAACCGAAAAAACCACGCCGGCTGTGCGAGAATGATTTGACTCGCGCACGAGTCCCCAATTCTTTTAGAGGTAATTTTGTCGCCACGCGCTTTAAAACGGCTAGAGCCAGCCAAGACCAATCCGGCGCAAATTCGCAATTTCTGCATCATCGCTCACATTGATCATGGCAAGTCAACTTTGGCCGACCGCATGCTGCAGCTCACCGGCATCGTCGATGACCGCTCAATGCGAGCCCAATACCTAGACCGCATGGATATCGAGCGAGAGCGCGGAATCACCATCAAATCGCAGGCTGTTCGCATGCCATGGGAGTTAGAGGGTCAGACCTACGCGCTAAACATGATTGACACCCCGGGGCACGTTGACTTTACTTACGAGGTTTCACGCTCTCTAGCTGCCTGCGAAGGCGCGGTTTTGCTAGTTGACGCTGCACAGGGCATCGAAGCTCAGACTCTAGCCAACCTTTATCTAGCGATGGAGAACGACCTCACCATCATCCCGGTTTTGAACAAAATCGACCTGCCAGCGGCACAGCCTGAGAAGTATGCCGAAGAGCTCGCCAACCTAATCGGCGGCAACCCAGAAGACTGCTTGCGCGTCTCTGGAAAGACCGGCATGGGTGTCGACATTTTGCTTGACAAGATCGTCAACACTATTCCGGCACCGGTTGGCAACCCAGATGCCCCGGCTCGCGCCATGATTTTCGACTCCGTCTATGACAGCTATCGCGGTGTGGTCACCTACATCCGAATGATCGACGGCAAGCTTGCACCGCGCGAAAAGATTCAGATGATGTCAACTCGCGCAGTTCACGAACTACTTGAAATCGGCGTTTCTTCGCCAGAGCCAGAGCCAACCAAGGGTCTTGGCGTTGGTGAAGTTGGCTATTTGATTACCGGCGTAAAAGACGTTCGCCAATCAAAAGTGGGTGACACCGTCACGAATCACCAACGTCCGGCTACCGAGGCGTTAAAGGGCTACAAAGAGCCGCTTCCAATGGTCTATTCGGGCATCTATCCAATTGATGGCTCAGATTACCCGGCACTTCGTGAGGCGCTCGACAAGCTAAAACTCAGTGATGCCGCTTTGGTTTATGAGCCTGAAACTTCGGTTGCTCTTGGTTTCGGATTCCGCTGTGGATTCTTGGGTCTTTTGCACCTAGAGATTGTGACTGAGCGCCTAGAGCGCGAGTTCGGCCTAGACCTAATCGCAACCGCCCCTTCGGTTATCTATGAAGTGACCATGGAAGACGGAAAAGAAATCACCGTTACCAACCCAAGTGAGTTTCCTACCGGCAAGGTGAAGCAGGTACTTGAGCCTATGGTTCGAGCAACCGTGCTTATTCCTAAAGATTACGTTGGCGTTGTCATGGAGCTTTGCCAGAGTCGCCGTGGCGTAATGGTTGACATGCAGTACATCGGTGAAGACCGCGTTCAGCTTCGCTATGACCTGCCGCTGGCAGAAATTGTTTTCGACTTCTTCGATCAGCTCAAGAGCAAGACACAGGGCTACGGGTCTCTTGACTACGAAGAAACCGGCCTTGCTGCCGGCGACTTGGTCAAGGTTGACCTGCTTCTTCAGGGCGAGCAAGTTGACGCGTTTAGCGCCATCGTTCACAAAGACAAGGCTTATGCCTACGGAGTGATGATTACCAGCAAGCTTCGCGAATTGATTCCTCGCCAACAGTTTGAGGTGCCAATTCAGGCGGCGGTTGGTTCTCGAATTATCGCGCGTGAGTCAATCCGTGCAATGCGAAAAGACGTTCTTGCCAAGTGTTACGGCGGTGACATCAGCCGAAAGCGCAAGCTTCTCGAGAAGCAAAAAGAAGGTAAGAAGCGCATGAAGATGGTTGGTCGCGTTGAGGTGCCACAAGAAGCATTCATCGCCGCACTTTCGACCGACGCTGATTCAAAGGGCGAGAAGAAGGGCAAGTAGTGGCTGGCCCACTGCCTATCGGCGAGCCGGTGCCTGACTCCGGAGAGCTGCCAAAGCAGGCGCTTATTGGTCGAGACTTGCGGACCCTGCACGCCTATGTGCACATCCCGTTTTGCCGTGTTCGCTGCGGCTATTGCGATTTCAACACCTACACGGCAACTGAACTAAGCGGTGTCAAACAGTCGGATTTCGTTGATGTTCTGATCAAAGAAATTGCACTTTCAAAAGCAATCACCAGCGATGACCGGCCATTTCAAACGGTATTTTTCGGTGGCGGAACCCCAACTCAATTGCCGGCAGCCGACCTGGTTAGGGCGCTTGACGCACTGCGTCAAAGTTTCGGTCTAGCTTCAGGTGCAGAAATAACCACTGAGGCAAATCCAGACAATGTCGATGAGCAATATCTCGAAACCCTTGCCGCCGGTGGCTTCAATCGCATCTCGTTCGGCATGCAATCAGCAGTTCCTAGTGTTTTGGCGACCCTAGAGCGCAGTCACCAGCCAGAAAACGTGCCTACCGCTGTCTCGGCAGCAAAGTCAGTTGGTCTTTCGACTTCGGTCGACCTGATTTATGGCGCACCCGGCGAAACTCTTGAAGAGTGGCAAACCTCACTAACTGCGGCTGTTGAAATGCAGCCCGACCACATTTCTGCCTACTCGTTGATAGTCGAAGATGGCACCAAGCTTGCCCGCCAAATCAGAAGCGGTGAACTAATTGAACCCGACGAAGATTTGCAGGCTGATAAATACGAGCTCGCCGATCAGATTTTGAGCGAGGCCGGTTTTAGCTGGTACGAGGTCAGCAACTGGTCTACAACTGATTCAACTGCATCGCTGCACAACAAGGCCTACTGGCGTGGCCAGGATTGGTGGGGCTATGGCCCCGGAGCGCATAGCCATTTCGGCGGCGTGCGTTGGTGGAATGCGAAGCATCCAAGTGCCTATTCGAGTCGACTGAACGAGGGCAATTCGCCGGCACTGGGCCGTGAAGTGCTCGATCAAGCAACTCGCGATGCTGAGCGTATTCTGCTTGAGATTCGCATCAGCGACGGGCTCGAACTCGACCTGGTCAAACAGATAAACCCAAACTCACCCAAGCTAGTGTCGCAGTTCATTGCAGATGGGTTGATTGACGGGCCAATAGCGTTGCGTGGCAGGTTGGTCTTGACTCTAAAAGGCAGACTGCTCGCTGACTCGCTGGTGCGCCAGATTCTTGAGTGATTTCAGCCTCAGCAGATTAGAATTGGCACTCAAAGGGCAAGACTGCTAAGTGGGTGAAAAGTGATTCCAGAACGAAGCCTCGAGGTTCTGCGAGCGATTGTTAATGACTACATCGAAAGCAACGAGCCGGTAGGTTCAAAATCACTGGTCGAGCGCCACCAGTTCGGCGTTTCAGCTGCCACAATTCGCAACGACATGGCGCTGCTTGAAGACGAAAAACTCATTCACGCACCGCACACTTCAGCCGGTCGCGTGCCCACCGACAAGGGCTATCGCCTGTTCGTCGATCAGCTTCAGCAGGTCAAGCCGCTGAGCTCAGCCGAAAAGACTGTTTTCGAGAATTTTCTCTCCGATTCTGCCGACCTGGATGAAACCCTTAGCCGCGCGGTGCGTTCACTCTCGCAGCTGACAAACCAGGTTGCAATTGTGCAGTACCCAAGCCTTGGCAAGGCCAAGGTGGCAACGGTTGAACTAATCGCCGTTGCTGATACTCGTTTGCTTTTGATTTTGGTCACCGATTCAGCACGAGTGCAACAGCACATAGTCGAGCTAGGGCAGCTGGTAGACCTTGAGTTTGTCACAGAACTCAAATCGCGCCTTTCAGCCATGCTGGTTGGCCAGCCCCTCACTTCGGTCAGCGACCGCTTGAGCGGCTTCATCCAAGGTTTTCAGCTAGACAAGGGCGTTCAAGTTCAGTTGGTAGTTGATGCGCTTCTTGACCAGGTCGATTCTTCGCGCCAAGAGAAGATTCTGCTTGCTGGCACTGCCAATTTGGCTCGTCGCGAAGCAGACTTCGCAGGCAGTCTGCTGCCGGTGCTAGAGGCTATCGATGAACAGGTTGTTTTGCTCAAGCTCTTGGCCGAAATGCAAGACGATGCCAACGGCGTTGCTGTTCGAATTGGCACCGAGAATTCGGTTGCCGGTCTCAGTGGCGCAACAATTTTGGCTAGCGGCTATGAAAACCAGGGCTCTGAGATTGCCAAGGTTGGCCTACTCGGGCCTACTCGCATGAATTATTCGCAAAACATTTCGGCTGTTCGAGCCGTGGCTCGTTATCTAACCCGCGCTCTCAGCAATCAGTAAAGGCAAAAGTGGCAGATCACTACGAAGTACTAGGCGTTTCGCGCGATGCAAGCGAAGACCAGATCAAAAAGGCTTATCGAAAGCTGGCTCGCGAACTGCACCCTGATGTGAACCCTGCCGACGAAGCTCAAGAGCGTTTCAAGTTGGTCACACACGCCTACGAGGTTTTGAGCGACCCAACCGCAAGACGCCAGTATGACTCGGGCGGGGCATCCGGTTTCGGTGGCGATTTTGGTGGCTTCGGCGACATTTTCGACACCTTCTTCGGTGGCGGTTTTGGTGGCGGTCAGCGTGGCCCAAAGTCTCGTCAAGAGCGTGGGCAAGACGCCCTTATCCGGGTTGATTTGAACCTGGATGACGTGGTCTTCGGTTGCCAGCGAAGTGTTGAAGTCGACACCGCCGTGTTGTGTCAAACCTGTCAGGGTGATTGTTGCCAGCCAGGCACCGAGCCTTCAATCTGTGACATTTGTCGTGGTTCGGGTCAAATTCAACGCCAGGTGCGCTCGCTTTTGGGCAATGTGGTGACCTCGCAGCCGTGTGGAACCTGTCGCGGATATGGGCAAGTGATTCCTTCGCCTTGTGTCGATTGCCGTGGCCAGGGTCGAGTCAGAGCTCGTCGAAACATCGAGCTAAATGTTCCGGCTGGAGTCGAAGACGGGCTTCGTTTGCAGCTTGCCGGCCAAGGTGAAGTTGGTTTTGCCGGTGGCCAGAGTGGTGACCTATATGTCGACATCGCGGTCAAGCCGCACGACATTTTTGGGCGACAGGGTGACAATTTGACCTGCACCGTCGAAGTTCCGCTACACGATGCGGTTCTAGGCTCTCGTGCCAAGATTCAAACTTTTGACGGTGAGATCGACATCGACATTGCACCTGGGCAGCAAAGCGGTGATGTTTTGACCATCAAGGCCAAGGGCATTACTCACCTGCGCAATTCAGGGCGCGGTGATTTGCTGGTCAAGTTCCAGGTAAACACTCCAACGAAGCTTGATGGCAAGCAAAAAGAGCTGTTCCGCACCCTAGCCAGCCTGCGTAAATCAGACAGCATCAAGCTGGTGTCGCACGCAAGTGGATTCTTTGCCGGAAAGCGCAAGTAGTTGGTAGAGCCACTTTTTCGGGCAGAATTCGCGACCGTTCCAGCGGTCGGTGCGCTAGTTGAACTCGATGGCCCAGAGGCAAAGCACGCAATAGCCGTTCGGCGCATGAAACCCGGCGAAGCTATTCAGCTTTCAAACGGATCAGGGCTCAGGGTTCGCGGACAAGTACAAGAGCTAACTGGCAAAAGTCTGACAATTGCTGTCACTCAGGTTATTGACGAACAAATACCAGCCGTTCAGTTCTTCTTGGCACAGGCGTTAGCCAAGGGCGATCGTGATGAACTGGCAATCCAAGCTGCTACTGAACTGGGTATTTTTGGAATTTATCCATGGCAATCGGAGCGCTCGGTTTCGCGCTGGGATGGCGCCAAAGTCGAAAAAGGCAAATCCCGCTGGCAGACCATTGTCAATGAAGCTGCCAAGCAATCCCTGCGAGTTTTCGAACCAGCGGTTTTCGACCCGCTAACCAGCAAGCAGCTCGCTGCGACTTTTGCTGACTTCGAACAGGTAATCATTCTTGACCCAACAGCAAGCGCCGGCTTGGCTTCAAACAAGCTTCCGCAGGCCGGAAAATTGTTGCTTGTGGTAGGCCCTGAAGGCGGAATCTCAGACCAAGAATTGACTGCTTTTGAGGCAGCCGGTGCTCGTCGTTTAAATCTAGGTGCGCCAATTCTGAGAACCTCAACTGCGGGTGTTGCGGCACTTTCCGGGCTACTCGCCGTCAGTGGCGCTTGGTCCTAATTAGACTTTGAACCGAAGGAGATACTTTGTCAGACTGCATTTTTTGCAAGATTGTTGCCGGTGAGATTCCTAGCACCAAGGTTGCTGAGAACGAGCACGCGATTGCATTCCACGACATCAATCCAGAGCAGCCAGTGCACATCCTTGCCGTGCCAAAGCAGCACTTTTCTAACGTGAGCGATTTAGCCCTGAACGATAGCGGAATCACCGCCGAATTTATGCGGTTTGTTGCTGAAGTTGCTGCAGAGCAGACCAACGGACACTATCGCTTGCAGTTCAATACCGGTGCTGCAGCTGGTCAAACAGTATTTCACGTTCACGGACACATTCTGAGCCAAAGCTCGAAGGGGTCAATTGCCTAAGCAGGAGCCGCAGCGCAACGCAACCGAACGCATTTCAGTGCTGGGTATCGACATGGTCTCGCTTCTCGGCCCCGAAGACAACCTTCTCAAGACGCTCGAGCTTGATCACCCGTCGGTTGACGTGATGGTTCGTTCAAACGAGATCGTACTCAGCGGAGTCGAATCGGCTGTTGCAGCGGCTTCGAGGCTTATTTCAGAGATGATCGAATTGGTGGCTGACGGTCAAGATCTTGCTCCAGCAGACGTCAAGCGTTCAGCTCGAATGATCGCCGAAGACTCAAGACTGCGACCAGCCGATGTGCTCAGTCAGTCGATTCTGAGCTCACGCGGCAAGAGCATTCGACCAAAAACCGTAGGTCAAAAAAACTACGTGGATGCAATCGACGAGAACACCATCGTCTTCGGAATCGGTCCGGCCGGAACGGGTAAAACCTATTTGGCGATGGCTAAAGCAGTTCAGGCGCTGCAGCGTAAAGAAATAAGCCGAATAATTTTGACTCGACCAGCCGTTGAGGCGGGTGAACGCCTTGGTTTCTTGCCGGGCACGCTCAATGACAAAATTGATCCTTACCTTAGGCCTCTCTTCGACGCCCTGCACGAAATGCTCGAGCCAGAAACAGTCCCAAAGCTCATAGCAGCCGGAACGATCGAAGTAGCACCATTGGCCTACATGCGTGGACGGACTTTGAACGACGCATTCATCATTCTTGATGAGGCGCAAAACACCACTCCCGAGCAAATGAAAATGTTCCTAACCCGCCTGGGCTTCAATTCAAAGATGATCGTCACCGGCGACATCACTCAGATTGACCTTCCGGGCGGCACATCTGGCCTCAAGACCGCTGCTAAGGCACTATCTGCAGTTGAGGACATTCACTTTTCGACACTAGGTTCTGAAGACGTGGTGCGTCACACTCTCGTCGGAAAGATTGTTGATGCCTATGCGGCACTGGATTCCGCCGCATCAGCGAAGTCTTCAAGCGCAGCTTTACAGAAT
>JACCDM011540480.1_pt1 | contig 65211 bp, 55 predicted proteins | sample 7445851 | NCBI WGS metagenome assembly JACCDM01 (sample SAMN15323438, study PRJNA562643) | freshwater metagenome | isolation source: river surface water | place: USA:Blue River Watershed | collected 2017-08-16
GATTTATCGACCAAAGACTTATCGACCAAAGACTTGTCGACCAAAGACTTGTCGACCGCAGTGACTCTCGGACCCCCTTCATCCGAATAAATATCCAAAATCCGGCGCACAATAGGACTCCGCTGCACATCCGCCGATTCTAATTCCACAAATCGGATCGTTTCATCAGCACCACCCGACTTCTTCAACCGCCCCAACAAATCCGCCAATCCATTGTTAAACCCCCGATCACTCTGTTTCAAATCACCCGTAATCACCATTTTCGATTCATCCCCAATGCGCGTGGCAATCATCAACATTTGATTCGGAGACGAGTTCTGCATTTCATCCGCAATAATAAACGACCGTTTAAACGTCCGACCACGCATATAAGCCAATGGAACAATATCTATCGTACCAGAATGCAACATCGAATCAATATCTTTCTGCGAATAAAACTCCCCCAAAATATCAAAAATCGGCCGCGTCCATGGATCCATTTTATTCAACATGGATCCCGGTAAAAACCCAATATCTTCTTCAACGGGCACCACGGGGCGGGTCATCACTATTTTTTGTATCATACCACTACGCAAGGCACTAATTGCCGCTGCACATGCAAAAAGGGTTTTTCCTGAACCAGCGGGACCAACACCCAATACAATTTTCGCGCGTTCATCTTCGAGGTATTTCACATACATTTCTTGATTCCCCGTTTTTGGCACATAATGTGGGGCAATTGCGCGAATGGATTCACCTTTGGATTTTTTCACACGCATGTTGAGTGATAACCGAGAAAGACTTGAAGTGGTAAGCGTAGCGGTAAACGTAGTGACCGGATTAAGCGTAGCGACCGGATTAAGCGAAGTGACCGGATTAAGCGAAGTGATAGGAAACGTAGAACGACCACTAAAAGCTCGAACTGAAATAAATGTGAAAAAGGTCATGAGAATCAAACAATACATATTATATTATATAATCACCAACTGTTTATATAACTATTTGCTTAACAACTTTTGCCGCTGTCTCCAAAGCCCCTTCCATCCATTGTTGAAACCGACTCGAATAATGCTCACCACATAAATAAACAGGTGCCTCCACAATAGGATGACTCATATCTACATCACTATTTGCCCCCACACCCCAATAACCGACTCCGCAATCCCAAAAACATACTCGCGTTGCAACCGGAACACCAATATCTTTACCCAAAGTCAAACGAACCAACCGCCGCAGTTCCCGATTCACCCCCGAAACACCATGTTCTTTGTACAAACGATTCCACCACAAAGCATATTTATAATCCGAATACGAAATCATAATCACCCCGTCTTCTTCCGAAATAGGTATAATCATACGTAGCGCATTGTTGGTCGTGATTTTCCCCAACCCTCGAAACCAGACATCCGAGAACTTACAATAAATACGGCACAAAGGAGCACACTTTATACTCTTGAAATAAGGACGCACACTCGCAAAAAATCGAAATTGTTCCGCGACTTGTTTCGGAAGGGCGCAAATACAAGATTTGCCGACAAAAGGGCGTTTGTTCTCTTGGCATTCCACGTGCACCAACCCATTATCTTCCACCAGAATACCCACAACATTCTTTTTCGTGTATATTTTCCCTCCGTCAAGACCAATGTGTCGAACCAATTCGTCCACGAGTTGCGATAAACCACCCGCCAATACATAAAAGTCATTCCCGGGACCCATCAATTCATCCATCAAATGCAAAGCATTGTAAGCATTCATGATGACCAACTCCGAATAATATCCAAACGCATTCTGCACATATTTGGTTTCCGCTTCATCTAAAACGGTCCCAATAAAATCAATAAAAACAACTTGTTTCAAAACCTCACGATCAGCCTTTTTCCCTGCCACCATGACACGTTTGATCAAAGAATCCATATTGTACGTTGGCAACTTTTGAACCACACCCGTGGGAACAAAGGTCGAATCGTTGGTAATTTTTACCACGCGATCCCCTAAACCAATTTCGCGAATCAGTTTCATCAATAACAAATGTTTTTTATGAAAGCGCCCCGCCCCGGCTTCCACGGTCATAAACTTATCGTGATAGGTATAAACTCGTCCACCCAAATAAGATGCTTTTTCCAACACCAAAACCGAAGACCCTGGGTGTTTTTTCAAAACAGAATATGCGGAATACAATCCACCAATTCCTCCACCAAGGACAATGACATCAAACATATATATTTCCCCGAAGATTTTTATTGTAGCCACCGAACCATGGCAATGAGTCGCCGTTTTCCCGAATAATTCGAAGCCCCGCCCATAACCCCCGATTTCATCAACATTTTCGACAAATCAGTATCTACTTGGTATCCATTTTCCATCAAAAATCCCAAAACCGCCGGAATATCATCGGCGGTCATAAATGCATCCGAACAAGTCAAATCCCGTTTGTCCGGGTAGCGCATCAACACATAAATACAAGACCCAAAAGGGCGACCATCAAAAGGCGAAGGTTCTCGGAACGGCGACAGTTTTGGCGCATTCAATGTCGATACCAATGGTTGCAGGGGTCCAAGTGGCATAGTGCTTACCGTAATGACATTCATATATTCTTTCACAAAAGTATTAAGTACCGGTTCCAAATACAATACAAAGGATGATCCACTGTCGAAAGACATTTATATAATAGATTATCATATTATAATAAAAAATATGGTAATCAATGAGTGTATATCAAACCTTGACACTCGAAGACTCTGCCTTAAAGGTCGCAGACTCAGCTTTGGTCGACTCCGTCTTAGTCGCAGACTCAGCTTTGCCCATCTCTTGCAACACCCGTTTCACCTCATTGCGCCTGCGATCTACTTGTGAATTGACACTATTGATCTTCATCATGTAAACAATCAATTTGTTTTTCATCGTATCTTCGTCCTCCTTCTTGTTGTTTTCCAAATAATCGCGCTGCCAAGCCATAAAGTATTGCAAGAACTTCATCGACAATATGGATACGATTTTGTCCAAATGATATTGATTTGCAATTTGCCATTTGGGAGGTTCGACCACGTCTTTATCTTGCGGTAAATCATAATCATACAAATATAAATTGTGTTGTTTCTGTTCAAAATATGCAATCGGTAATACACTACCCAATGTTTTCAGACCCCCAATATTTCGTTTAATACAATGTTTAATACCTTGCGTCAAATCATACTCAAAGACGCTTTCCAGATCGCTCATGTCAACAGTAAATGTTTTGCTCCATTCGACTCCGGTCAAAGCAGGTTTTACACATTGTAAATTGCTCTGGATAATATTCCGCTGTTTTAACGAAGTGCTTTGCCGAAGTTTAGCGACTTCTTCTTCTAAACGGGCATTACGATAAGCCAATTCTTTTAATAGCTGAAACATTTCCCGTGGACTAGGTATGATATCATAACTATCCATTTGTTCATCGTGGGATTTTTTCTGTCGCGCACGATGAAAGAACTCGCAACATTGTGCATGTTTTTCATAATTCTCTTTTTTACGATAAATGCGATGACAGTAAATACATTGGTTTTCAATAGTGGTCATATGTTTGAATGGTAAGTTGTATATCTATGCCGGCTATTTTATTTGTTCAATTTTATACCCCTATCTATTATACAAAATGAAGATGGTATTTAGCAAAAATGCAATAGTCGCACGAGGGCCTATACAAATCCCGATACCGAAAGATAAACCTATACCATTCAATTCACCAATCCAGGTCCGATCATTTTCACAAGCGGGAATGATAGGGCGATTAATGGGTCTTCCTACAAAATGCAATTCGTGTGGTAGATAATTATCCTTTGGTAAATGATTCTCCTGTGGTAGATGATTATCCTTTGGTAGATGATTATCCTTTGGTAGATGATTATCCTTTGGTAGATGATTATCCTTTGGTAGATGATTCTCCTTTGGTAGATGATTATCCTTTGGTAGATGATTCTCCTTTGGTAGATGATTCTCCTGTGGTAGATGATTATCCTTTGGTAGATGATTCTCCTGTGGTAGATGATTATCCTTTGGTAGATGATTATCCTTTGGTAAAAACAAGTTGCAAAACGGATAATAAAATCAATATCTATTGTATAAATGAGCCAATATTTTGACGGAAAAGATTTATTTGTGGGTCCCAAAACCACCCAATACGGAAGCCATATGGTGATGACACAAGTGGCGAAAGAAAACAAAATAAAATATGTGAACATCGACAGTCGATTTCGCGATGAATATAGTGATCAAATATTGGCGAACTGTTCGGTTACCTTACCCGAACGCATCAATGATGTTCATAAAATCCGCGCGACGAATGTTGAAATCCCCATGTCTTTTTATAATGTAAGCGCTAATAATGGAAATGCTAGTTTTCTCTTAGAATACAACGAGACGACTGATTTAGTAACCGCAACCGATGGGTTTTATACAACTGTCAGAGGGTTAGCTTCGTTATTGAGTTTAAACATTTTAGATTATTCAGTATCTGCCAACCGCACAGTGATTACGAATGATAATAATTATGATGTAACGATCCGTTTTGACGTAGACAATGAAGGAAAGACGGATAAATATAATTTCAAAAACAAATTAGGATGGATGTTAGGATTTCGCCAACAGAGTTATATCATTCCTAGTAATAGTTCAATTACTTCCGAAGGTATTGCCGATTTCAACCAACCACGGTATTTGTATTTAGTCGTTGACGAATATGGCGGTAGTGGAAAACAAAACTCCTTTATTTGTCCATTACCAAAATCGCTGATCAACAAACATATTTTAGCACGTATTACAATGGATTATACTAATTTTCCATTTGGATCCGTTTTGACGGCAAATACTGGCATTGGATATTTATTGTCCGATACTCGATGTTATACGGGCAAAAAGGATCTACAAAAACTAGGTGTCGAATTGGTGAACGAATATGGAAACACCGTTAATTTGAATGGTCTTGATTTTTCAGTGGCATTAGAAATCGAACATGAATAAAATTGATCATTAGTGTGTTTGTATTATGATATGTATAATACAAATATTATGAAACCAACCATGAATAAATCATTCTCTGAGAGCGAAGAGACAATTCCTTCGAACATCGACCCTCTATCCAAACCGGTGTCGGATATCGCCCAAAATGCACTCTCCTTGGAAACATCGTCGGAGACAAATGCACTCTCCTTGGAAACATCGTCGGAGACAAATGCACTCTCCTTGGAAACATCGTCGGACCAAAATGCGCTCTCCTTGGAAACATCGTCGGAGACAAATGCACTCTCCTTGGACCAATGTTATGCATTCAACCAATTCATACAAGGGAAAAATCTCTTTATTACCGGCCCAGGGGGTGTGGGAAAGACACGTCTCATTCATAGATTCGTAGATTATACGTATAAAAACGCCCAAACAACTAACAACATTGATAAAATGATATCTGTATGTGCCATGACGGGAACGGCGAGTCTTCTTCTAAACTGCAAAGCCCGCACCCTGCATTCATGGTCAGGATTGAAATTGGCAAAAGGAGAACGAGGAGCCATCATTGCCAATGTCTTGCGCAATCGGAATGCGAAAGCCGCCTGGAAAGCATGTAAGATATTGATTGTCGACGAAGTCAGTATGATGTCGCTCAAAATATTCGAATTGTGTGAAGAAATTGCGCGTATTATACGTCGATCATCGCAGCCGTTTGGCGGTATTCAAGTGATCTTTACCGGCGATTTCTTTCAATTACCACCCGTAGGAAATGCCGGAGATCCCGATTCAGAACGATTTTGTTTTGAATCTCCAAAATGGCAAACAGTTTTTCCGAAAGAGAATCATATTGAACTCACGACAATGTTTCGCCAAACCGATCCCAAATATATTGAAATCTTATCGCAAGTACGTCGCGGTCATCTGACCGAAGAAAATAGTGCACTGTTATCAGAACGGGTGAAACCGGGCTACAACGCGGAAAAACATCACGGATGTGTATTGACCAAACTATTCCCCATTCGATCCAAAGCCGAATATGTAAATCAATCCATGTTTGCCAAGATCGACGCACCGATTCATTGTTCAGATTATACACGTATTATGAACATGGATTCCTATGTGGAAAATGGAAAACCTATTCCGTCCGAATTGTTGGTATCTTGTATGCAATTATCGTCGAAAGAACGTGACTATGAATTGGACCGGTTGCTCGCATCGGCTGGATGTGCGGAAAAGTTGGAACTCAAAGTCGGCGCGGCGGTCATGTGTACGTTTAATATTGATATGGATCTAGGTATTTGCAATGGATCCCAGGGAGTGATTGTAGAAATAACATCCGATGGAGTTCCGATTGTCAAGTATTCAAATGGTGTTCGGATGCCTATGAAAAAGCATACCTGGCAATCCGATGACTATCCGACATTGGCGATTATGCAAATACCGCTATGTTTAGCGTGGGCTCTGACAATACATAAAATACAAGGGGCTTCCATGTCAATGGCGGAAATGGATTTAGGGAACGCGATCTTTGAATATGGTCAGACGTATGTTGCATTGTCGCGCATCCGCACTCTCGATGGATTATATTTATCATCCTTTATGCCCAATAAAATCAAGGCAAATCCGAAAGTGGTCGAATTTTATGAATCGTTTTGTAAAGAGATGAAATCGATGACCAAAGATATGACCAAAGATATGACCAAAGATATGACCAAAGATATGGAAACCAACCCTCCAGAAAATGACCAAGATTGTGAAACGAAAAAAATCAACCCCGCACATCTCGAAGAACCAACGAGCAAATCATTTCGGTCTATAAAAAACCAACCTACGTAGTTAAAAAACTCATATAACGGCAACGATAAAAACTCCCGTTACTATATAAAATGGTCGCCGGTGCTATTCTACCCATTACCATCCATAAAAATAAATTGTACTTTTTATTTGGCAAGGAAAATGAACTCGCTGACACCCCCGGGTTTTCCGATTTTGGTGGAGGGGTCGAAGGCGATGAAACACCTTATACAACCGCGCTAAGGGAAGGAGGTGAAGAAATGACCGGATTTTTAGGGGATGGAAAAGCCATAGAAGAACTAGCGTTGAAACGCGGCGGATTCATGACATTAGTCCACGATACTTATCATATTCATTTGTTTTATATGGATTACGATATGAACTTGCCCAAATATTACAACAATAATCACCGTTTTTTATGGGAACGCATGAACAAATATAAACTCGAAAAAACCCGGCTTTTCGAAAAATCCGAAATCGCTTGGTTCTCGGCAAATGATATGAAATCCAGGGTAAGTGAGTTCCGCAAGTTTTACCAAACCATTGTGACAGAAACCTTATTAAGTAAAATGAAAAATATTACATCATTTGCCAGAAAATGTTCTCAAAAGGAATCGACGAATCATCGTAAGACGAAAAAACGTGGAGGACAATGACTCGCGACCCCCCTTATGTAGATGCACGACATCTGCGGGGTATAAGGTTTAGTAGATCATTTTGGAATGCCGATTCACGCCCAGTGAATCTAAGATATGATATTATACATGTCATAATAAAAATGATCAGAAAATAGCGACGTAAGATTTGGAAAAATACATTGTCATTATATATAATAACAATGTCTACATGGAAAAAATATGGAGGTATAGACAAGTTTGATAAAACCAATCACATGACGGTCGATTCCATGGTCACCAATTATTTCACTATACGCAAACAGATTATTGGAGATATAGACATTTCCGGTAATTTGGCTGTAAGAACGCGATTGGACGTCTATGATGATGTATCTTTTAATAAAGATATCACGGTCAGTGGCAGTGTAGATATTGGTGATATTTTGGATGTATCTGGCAACATTACGACCAATGCAAACTTAAGCGTGAAGAAAGATATTTTAGTTTATAATAATTTGTATTTCAACAGCGATCGAAAAGTATTCATGAATGGCACGCCGGATGGTATTGGAGTGAATACTACCATGCCGATTTCGCAGTTTGATATTACGAGTGAATTGGAATCCGTATTTTCAGTAAAAACATCACAGCCCACTACGGAAAATGTGATTGCTCGCAATAACGTCGATAAAGGTATTGTGGTGAAATCAGATTTAAGTAGTGCAACCATTGATTTCTTTTGCGATGGAAGTATGGTATCGGTTTCTCAACCCTACACTGATGAAAATGGACGACCGCAATTAGATGTACAGTTGAATTATAATAATTACGATGCCCGTATACAGGCTGTAAACGACGGATCATTGACCATAGATGCATGTTCAAATATTCAATTGTTGGCTGAAACCATTATTACAGATAATACATCAAGTATTTTGAATAACAATTCATCATTGTCCGTGTATAATGATAAAACCACGGATGTATATTTAGAAGACGTCTACGACAACAGTGCATCCTACGTAAGTGATGGTATTTCATTAGTTTCCGTCGATGAATCCTCTAGTATTTTCATGAAAATGGTTTCTAGAACGAGTGATTCCACAAGCAAAGGTTTTGCTTTAGTTGGTGGTGCATTCCCAGGTGATACGAGTCGCGCAATGGGATCGCTCGGTTGTTTAGATAGTGATGGAAACTATACGCCAACTCAAACGATTGTATCAGGAAATAGTAATGTAAAAATAAAGACGACAGTCGGTATCAACAAATATGCTCCGGAAGTTGACAATCGAGTTCTTGATATTAACGGACCAGTACGTATTAATAATGGTGAAATCACGACTGTTCAAAATGCCGATTTTCAATGTAATTTTATAAGTTTTTGTCGTGACAATGTGAATTGTGGTATTTCGACCGGCGCCCCGTTTACCAGCTATACAGATCCAGACAATAAAACCGATCTGAATTATTGGGAAGCGAAAATATATTATACAAGTGATGCGGGTATGACATGGTCCAATTCATCTGCCAAAGTATATGGAACTACCACTGCATTACCATTGAATGCCGGATTTGTATATGATTCAAGTTATGCATTTGTTTTTGGTAATGATGGAGCCGGATTTTATACCAATGATGGAGGCGCCACATGGATGAGTAAAAGTTTCAATGCGACTTCAACAAATGTAGAATCGCTATATATTGCCAAAGGGGTGGGAACTGCAGATTGTCGTTTTTTCATGACATATGATGGATTAAGTCTAAGATATTATGATGCAAAAATCGGTTCTACCGATAGCAATTATGTATCCTATAATGGTTCTAGCGGTTCAATTATTCTTACGAATGAAAGCACGTATACAATAAATTCGCTTGACATTAGTGGCGGTGCAAATGTCGTGCACGGTTACGGAACACAAATATATTGTGCAGGATCATCCATTTATAAATATGATGCGTCGTCTAGCCTTACGATTGATAATTACATAAATCAATATACGCCATCATCAAGTTCATATTCGTTCAATACCATTTATGCTTATGACGATAATTATGTAGTAGCTGCGGGAGAGAATATTATTGCATATACATTGGATGGAGGTACTGTATGGAATGATATTATATTTACAACAAGTGATGGTAATGACGTGGACGTTATACATACTGAAAATAATGAAAGTTTCCAAAGTATTCACGTATACGATGGTTCGAATGCAATTGTTGTAGGTACCAATAGTTCTATGTATTATACGAATAACGGCACCCTATGGAAAAAAGTTCCCGACAATTTATTAGATGCGGCCGGTAATCGCAGTATATGCTATGGCGATTCAAATGTATCTTTAAATGGCATATTTTGTGTTGATAAAAACTCATTTATCACATCCCGAATTGTCGAAGACTATGTCGATGTAACTGATAATGGAAGTTCCAAGATTTTTTACAATTATTTTCCAAATCTTTTCAATCGCACTCAGAACATGGTATTAGATATGTGCGGTAATATGAATATTTATGGTGATATTAATATACAAGATAATGGAAATATTACATCGAATGGAACAACATTTTACTTGGTAAACAACAGCGTTCAGGATATTTACTTTGGCGGGGATGCATCCATGATAGAAATCGGAAACAGTAGTGGGTCTACCACGATTCATCACGATTTGTACGTGGACAAAGATCTTACCGTCGTAGATGGCAATGTATATGTTCCAAATACTGCATATATCAATATTGCTGATATAAGTGGTCTGATTGTACATGAAGATGTGAGTATCGATAGCACATTAACCATTGGAAATCGTGTCATTATTGAAAATGACGCGTCGATTACTGTCAATGATACTACGGGTGCACCATTATATGTAACAGGTGGCGGATATTTTGGCGGAAATGTGATCATGAGTAATAATAATGGCGATTCACTATTGTATGTAAATGGTGATACACGTATCATAGGTGAACTTTATGCCATGAATAATGTATATATTGAATCCTACAATACAACCGATGAATATGCGGTGCAAGTAAAGCGTGGTAATGTATATTTGAACAATAATATGGATATCTCAGGTAATCTGGAAGTGATGGGTAATTTTTTGAGTCGCAATAATAATTATTTGGGTGGAAACACATATATTACTGGAAATGTGATCTATTCAGATATGTCAATATCGCTCAATAATGTTACAATAGATGATATTTCTCTAAATGCTGCAACAATTGGGCTTGGAAATGTAGATAATACAAGTGATTTGGATAAACCCATATCAAATGCGACACGCACTTATGTGGATAATTTTAAAGCACCGATTGATTCTCCGTCATTTACTGGAAATCCAACAACTCCTTCTATAACTAATCTGGATGATGATTCTACACGAATAGCCACCACGTCTTTTGTGAAAAGTCAAAATTATTTGAAAACATCAATTGCCGAATCAGCCTATGCACGTATTAACAGTCCCGAACTTTCTGGAACACCTACTGCTCCTACGGCCGAATTGTCTACCAATACAAACCAAATCGCAACAACCGCATTTGTCAAAAGTGTCGCTTCAACCATACCTACATATTTGACGAGTGATAATAGTTGGGGAGGGAATAATAATTTTAATAATGACCTGTATGTCCACGGTACTCGGTTTGGAACAATCGATGGTAATTCGATTGTAATTGGTAACAATTCACTTTCCTCTATCACTACCGGAACAAATAATATTGCAGTTGGTGCATACAATGGATATAATATTACTAGTGGATCCAACAATACCATCATTGGTTATCAATCCTTGTATAGCAACAATACTGGTGGTAATAATATTGCCATTGGCTATAATGCGGGTTATTCGGATAGTAGTGGTTCGTACAATACTTATATTGGTACAAATACGGATACTGATGGTAATTACACTTTCTCGACCGCAATTGGATATGGTGCAACAATATCTGCCAACAATCAAATTGTATTGGGAACAAATTATGAATACGTATCTGTTCCCAGCACCACTACTTCTACTAGTATAAACACCGGCGCATTGGTTGTGAAAGGTGGTGTCGGTATTGCCGGTAATATTTATGTGAATCGTAACGCCGATGTTGCCGGAAATACTACCATTCGTGGCAATGTAAACTCAACAAGTACTAGTACAGGTGCACTCATTGTTAGTAATGGCGGTGCCGGAATCGCGGGTAATATTCATATTGGCAAAAATGCGTATATTTATGGGAATATTTATACACCAACTGCAAGTTCAAGTGAAGATAGCTCTATGGTAGCCACAACTGCTTTTGTGAAAACGGCAATCAATAATGACCAGGCATCAAATCATACTTGGACGGGAACAAATCGTTTTTCACAAAATATTACCGTAAACGATACGGTCGTTGGTAAATATTCGACAAATAATTATGTATTTGGAAACGCTATTATGCCATCGATAGAAAATGCGGAGAATAACATTGCAGTTGGCAGTAATTCTCTTAATACGAATTATTCTGGATCAAACAATATTGCGATTGGTAATAATGCAATGTATGATCTATATGATAATAATTACAACACGGCGGTTGGTCACTATGCATTAGCTACTGTTGGCGGAGGCAATAATACTGCACTCGGATATTATGCAGGAACAAATAATGATACCGGAATATATAATACGTATATCGGTGCAAATACTAGTTCAAATGGAGGTTATTCTTACTCTAGTGCAATTGGTTATGGCGCGACTATAACAGCGAGCAATGAAATTGTATTGGGAACGGCAAATGAGTTTGTTTTTATTCCAGGAACAACTACTTCGTATGATAATATGAGTGGAGCCTTAGTCGTGAGCGGTGGCGTGGGTATTGGAGGAGATGTTCATGTAGGTGGTAATCTATATTCAACAACTGCAAACCAAGGGGAAAACAGTACGAAAGTGGCAACCACCGCGTTTGTACAATCAGCAGTAAGCGCAGTATCCTTGAATACAAGTTCTGATTATCAATGGTACGGATCAAATACATGGAATGGTTCATCTGTATTTTCGACAAATATCAAAGTAAATACGATGGACATTGGGTATGATGATAGTACAAAAAATTATTTTTTCGGAAAGTATGTTTCACCAATGGCAGAAGGAGACCACAATTTTGGTATAGGAGATAGCGTTTTAAGGAATTGTATTAATGGTGTTTTCAATATGGGTATTGGTTATGATGTTTTATATGATTGTGTCACTGGTAATAGTAACATAGGAATTGGTAGTCAAACTTTATATTCATGTAATGGAACTTTTAACTTGGGAATTGGTACTGAAACATTACGTGCTTGTGCATATGGTATAAATAATACCGCAATTGGTCATTATGCATTACCACTGACATGTGGTGAAAATAGTCAATCAGGTAGTCATAATACATCAGTTGGATGTGATTCTGGTTTAAATAATATAACCGGATCGTATAATACTTTTTTGGGGGTTAGCACTGCAACTTTAGCTAATGGTAACAATTATTCATATTCTACTGCCATTGGTCAAAGTTCAACGATAACGGATAACCATCAAGTGGTATTAGGAACCAACGGCGAATATGTCTATATTCCCGGATATAAATCATCGAATAGTAAAACCGAAGGTGCATTGGTAGTGAGTGGTGGGGTAGGTATTGGCGGTGATATGCGCTTAGGCGGTTTCATATATTTGGATAATAGTATTGATCCAGCCGATAATAGTAATATGGTTGCGACAACGAGTTATGTAAAAACGGCACTTAATAGCATATCAAGTGTATCTACTTCAGGAACGAACACATGGAGTGGAATAAATATATTTACACAGGCAATCCAGGCACAAAGTGATATAACAATGACGGGTAATATAAATAACGTAGAAATCAAATATTTTGGCAATGGTAATTTTAAATTGGGACAATATTCATTGAGCAGTATAACTACAGGGGCTCAAAATACGGCAGTCGGTCAAAATGTATTAGGTCTATGCACGAGTGGGCGTGAAAATACAGGCATTGGATTAGAAGCATTGTTAAATTGTACAACAGGTAATTATAATATTGCGGTTGGGTTACATGCATTACAAGAATGTATTACTGGGTCTAGCAATGTAGCTGTCGGTTATGGTGCATTACAACTTGATACAGGGGATAATAATACCGCAATTGGATCAGCTTCGGGGGCGTTTAATCGAAGTGGTTCGAATAATACTTTTATTGGTAATTATACACAAAATAATTATAATGATAATTATTCATATTCAACTGCGCTTGGTGCACAAGCAACTCTCACAGATAATCATCAAGTTGTTCTAGGAACTGCCGACGAATATGTTTATATTCCTGGTACAAAAATATCGACTGGTATTAATAATGGTGCACTAGTCGTCAAGGGTGGAGTAGGTATTACAGGTAATTGTTATGCACTTGCACATTTGACATCATCTGATTATAGAATAAAAGAGAATATTATACAATTAGATGGTAATTTTACGGTGGATAATTTGAATCCAGTTCATTATTATAACAAATTAACCGATTGTAGTGATATAGGATTTTTAGCACATGAAGTGCAACAAGAGTATCCATATTTGGTACATGGAGAAAAAGATGGAAATGATTACCAATCTTTGAATTATACTGGTATGATTGGCATATTAGTCAATGAAATAAAAGTACTAAAGCAAGAAAACACTATGATGAAAGAAGAATTACACCAAATAAAAAATCTCTTATATGATATGTCAGGTGGTAAATAGTGGTAATAAATATAATCAATAATATATATTATACGCAATTGTATAATATATACCAAAAACAGGTTGTTTTCAGTGCTGCCTCAAGTAATTTTCCATGGATTTTTTATATTTTTTAAGTTTATAAAACTATATAATTAGGAAGTACGCTGTTTTGAGACAAATAGTATGGAGGCCTTTCTTTAAACCATATCTTTCATAATATATATATATGTTCGACATTCGTACTGCTATCGCGGGCCTTTATTTATGGCTATTATTCGGTTATTTATCAACTATGGTCAGTTGTGATATCAAACGATTAATGACAGACAATTTTTATTTCCGTCATTTTGTAGGGTTAATATCATTCTTTTTATTATTCACAGTAATTGATAAAGATAATGATTTAGATATATTGAATGTTTGGTTAAAAACGTGTTTTGCGTATTTCATATTTTTATTGATGACGAAATCCAAATGGTATTTTTCAATACCTGTATTGATTTTTATTATCATCGATCAGTCAGTAAAGTTTCAAATTGATTTCGTGAAAAACAAAAGACCCAAAGATAAGATAATCGATTATTATGAAAAGATTCGTGAGTATATTTATAATATTCTTATTTTATTGATTGTTGTGGGTTTCTTACATTACGCATTAAGGCAATATAGCGAGTTTGGGTCCAAGTTCTCCTTCCTCAAATTATTTTTCTATAGCACGTGCAAATAGAGTGATGATTCGTTTGACTTATACTTAGTTTTTCTATATACATACTAGCTATTATGGAAGACAATTGTGATTTAGATACTTCTTGGATCGAAAAATATCAACATCATGAGTTAGTTCGAGAACATATGGATAAAGTGCGTGTTTATTTATTATACATTCACTCAAATATGAGTATTGATAAAATTATACAAGAAGATGTTCCACTCGAAACGTTGGCATCCAAGTCTGCACAAGGTGTTTCTGTACAAGGTGTTTCTGTCACACAAGGTGTTTCAAAAGAGGTGTTGTTGAAAATCATCCACGACGGAAAAACCTCAATTCCCCATAAAAAATACAAATTAAAAGACATTTTGGTCTTCAATGTGGATTTAGAACCTTCCAATATCCAATCTTTTTCCGAAGAACTGCAATTCATGAAAAAAATACCAATTGTGGACGACATGATCTTGGCACCTTCCCTCTACATTTTCCACTATTTAAATGGAATATTCATTTTCTTCCAAGAATACGGATCATCCGACCCCAAACCTATTTTAAAAACCGGTCAAAATCAAAAACCCCATACAAAAAAAGTCCGCTTAAACGATCAAGTGGAATACGAAGATACCCAAAAACACAATAAAACCAAACGATACCGTCGTATTTGATCACCTAACAAAACAATATAAATGAAATCATTGTATGATACTAGAACTATGGAGAACTTTCCAGCATTGTCTCCATTACAGGAAACCGAAATATTAGAATATTATGAACCACAAATCGTGGACTTGTTTTGTCATTTGAATCGATGTAATGGAGATTATGTCGAAAAATCATTCATGACATTATTATCATCCTCCACGTCTTTACAAAATACCTTGATCACACGTATATTATACAAAATGATTGGTTATGTTCGTGATTTCCGTTGTGGAAAAGGAGAACGCGATTTGGCATATCGTATGATTTGGGTATTGTATGGTTATTTCCCAGATTTGGCGGTTGCAATGTTGCATTTGTGCGTGCGCGGAATCATTCCCAAAAAAGAACATCTATACGTCACTACAATTATGGATCCTCGTCCTGAAGACTATTCCGAATATCCATTCGGGTGCTGGAAAGATGTGAAATATTTTTGTGAATTGGTATATGATCGAACGGATAATGAAGACCATCCATTGATAACAATTTGTATGACCATGTTGAACCAGGAATTATACAATGATTATTGCAAATCGTCGGACGCCAAAATATCATTGGCTTGCAAATCGTCGGCTGCCAAAATATCATTGGCTTGCAAATGGGTTCCCCGTGAAGGCTCGCGTTTCACATGGCTTTTTGAAAAAATGGCATTGCAATGGGTATCAAAATTATATCCACGAATTGCCAGGTATAGCCCGTCGACCAAATGTTATATGATGTATCGCAAAGTCTTGTCGTCATTAAATCGCCGCGCAAATATTGCACAAGTGAACATGTGTCAAGGTACATGGTCATCGATTAATCCGCAGTTGGTTTCTATGGAGACATTCATCTCTGGGAAAAATGCATTTTTAAATATGAATCACCAACTAGGTGATCGGTATTTGGAACGCGCAGATCGACGGAGTTGTTCGCATATGTTCCGGGAACATTTTATTGGATATAATCATCATGAATCAACGACCTGCAAGTCCATACATACAATCGTTGGAAATCTAGTGAAATGGGCCAAAGATTTAATCCGTTATAAACGCGACTCAACGGATACCGAAGTCCTGCAAAATGTATTATACCAAATTACCTTATTAAATCAACAATGGACAAAACTGGTTCTCGGCTTACCTGAAATCGGACACGTAGTACCCATTTTAAACCACGCAATCCAGGATGATTTGGCTATGGGATATGCATTGTTATTGGCATCCAAATCAAAATATGGGAAAAAGTTGATGACCGCAGATGGTTCTCCCACCTGGGTTAATTTGGAAAATTGCACGAGTTTTGTCGATTCAGTAGAAACAATCATGTATAAAACGAATAAGGGAACGTGGTGTGATTTGGAGGCGGCAATTGCAATGATACAATACGCCTATGATAATACTACCATCAAGGAACCAACTACCCTTTTTTGTTTCGGCATGTCCACTACTGTAGTGAGTGATGTATTTACTATGATTTATTGGAATAATCTACCAGATGAAACGGATCATCTAGAATCGAATGTCAGGTATGTTTCCGGAAATCCCTTTGATATTTTGAAAATCATTGGTGCCGATCCAGGGTGCGATTCATTTGACATCATGGGACAATTATTGGAAAATGTAAGATACAAAATCATCGATACTGCCTTTGATGCATTCATGGTCGAAAGTTCATGAAAACATTTGTAACAAATAGGCGCGCGTGTTTTGCGGGTCGGGACGTGTTTCGGGCGTAGACATGATGATTTCTTGTAGGAATGCCATATAACTGCGTAGTAATTGTTCCCGTTGCGCAAGACGTTTGCTTTCGTCGGTTTCACGATTCATCCCAATAGGTTTTAACGATTTGGTTATAACATATAAATATATGATGGAAAGTGAATAATTATCCCATGATTTATAACATTTCAGTAATTGGTAGACGAGTTGACCCCAGGTTTTTTGGGTGTATCTAGAAAAATAATTCGTATATTCGATTTCCATTCGGCGCAATTCCCGTTTGCCCAGTAATTTGGAATGGGCATTGTTCAAGAATGTATTATACATTTGTTTCAAAGTAGTTTGATTGATATCGTCTTGCAATGAAAGAGATGGATCATGGACGATTTGGGATATGATATAAATATCTATACACCAATATTCGTAATTTTCATAACTGATAAAAAAGTCTTTGTTGACGGGGGGTTTTTCTAGATCCATCATACGCGATAATCCAAAATCAATGATGATAGGAATGTTCTGAATATCGTCCCACATAATATTGTTGCATTTCAAATCCATATGAATGATGTTTTTGGATTGGAGTTTTTCAATGGCATCGAGTAGATGCAAATGCGTATTGAGTATTTTTTTGAGGGGAAACAATTCACCGTTTGTTTTGGTGAGTTGGTATTCAATATTGTTTTTCCCGACATAGCGGATTTTATTAGAAATATACACACTATTTTTGGGTTTGTTTTTTTCCTGGATTTTATTGGTAAATCCCATGGAAGGGGAAATATAGACTTGCTCGCTGTTGATAATGGGGGCAAAATAATGTTCGCAATGGGACAAGGTCTGGATGATTTTACCGATTTCGATTTCGCATATTGTTTCGTTGTGATCTTTTTGGATTTTGGTGATGTATTGTTCACTAGCGTCTTCATGTATAATACCGTCATTAACATGAATACTCGGATGAAAAATATATCCATATTCGCCAGATTTGCACGGATTCATTGTTTTGGTTGTATATAGTAGTATAGTGTTTTTATTTATGTTTTTGGATAGTTTTATAAAACCAACGATTTACCGGCTCTAACCGCTAAGTCCTATGAAGTCATTGATAATTTCGCGCGCTTGTTTTTCTAATTCGATACTATGGATTTCTTTCATAGGCAACGCCTTTTCATTATAGACATAAAGGGCTTCATATTCTAAATAGGGAATACTGTCAATATAAGTATCCGGTTCTTGGTATAATACTTGGTTGATTATCCAGTTTTTGAGTCCGGTCATTTCGCAATATTTTTGATATTTGCATAATAGATTGGATTTATAGACAGGATCGTCTAGATTAGACAATACATTTGCGTAATCTACAGGTTGGTCGCTCATTTTTGTGAGACCGATTACATATTCGTCGAAACTTTGTCGCGGATAAATCGATTCACATAGGTTGGAGTCGTCTTGGAATGCTTTCAATTCATAGGGGGAGATAGGAGTATCTGCACGTAAGTATATTATATCATACAAATATTCTAACAATACATGGATTTGGTTGAACGTTGCGTCCCAAGATCGGGTTTCATTCCACATGAAATAGGCTTTTTGGATAATGATACGTTGTAAGAAATGAATGTAGTCGTTTTTGAAGATTGATATTGCCATGGTTTATGAGTTGTAGGTAGTAATGACAAACTCTATTTTTTCAATTTTGTGGTCTAGATGTCCCAACAAAATTGATCTTCTTTTTACAATATATACCCAATCCAATCTAAAACCATGTCAAAAATCGTCCCTACTTATTTAGCTCTCAAAAACGCCCATCCACGCGATGAGTTTATTACCTTCGATGAAGGACCGCATGTATATACTGTCCATGGAGAACAAGGATATACTTCCGTTACTACCTGGAATCATACTCATTTCGGACATTTCGATGCCGACGCCATCCTTGACAAAATGATGGCCGGAAAAAACATGAAAGATCCCAAATACAAATACTACGGAATGACCCGCGAAGAAATCAAAGCCTCCTGGGATAAAAACCGCGACAATGCATCTTTCGCCGGAACCAATATGCATTATGACGTCGAATGTTATTATAACAATATGGAAGTCCATAACGACAGCGTCGAGTTCTCATATTTCAAACGATTTGTCGCCGATTTTCCTGATTTAAAGGCGTATCGAACCGAATGGTGTGTCTATTACGAAGAATTGAAATTATCTGGATCCATCGATATGATATTTGAGAACCCCGACGGAACCATCCAAATCTATGATTGGAAACGATGCAAGGAAATTGTCCACGAAAACCCTTATGGAAAAGGTGCGACAACCCCATGTATTTCCCATTTACCAGATACCAATTTCTGGCATTATGCATTACAATTGAATACCTATAAAAAAATATTGGAAACCAAATATGGGAAGACCGTCACTGGATTATACTTGGTATGTATGCATCCCGACAATTACAACAAAAATTATCAACGCATTGAAGTGCCTGTTTTGGAAAAAGAAATGGAAGATCTATTTGAGTTCCGAAAACGACAATTATTGGAAAATACCAACACCAGTCATTAAGTTGCGTAAACTTATGCCGTAAACTTATGCCGTAAACTTATGCCGTAAACTTAAAACAATATAAAAACTAGTCACTGATAAATACAAACAATGCTAAAACAAAAAATACATACTTGGAATCCTTTTTTTTGGTTATGGATCCTATTCATAAAAATATATACCATTATTCACGGACCACCCAAAACCCCACCCACCATAAGCGATTATACAAGTATCTATCAGAAAAAAAATCATGATCAATTTATAAAAGCATTGACCGAAAAAGCATTGACCGAAAAAGCATTGACCGAAAAAGCATTGACCGAAAAAGCATTGACCGAAAAAGCATTGACCGAAAAAGAATTGACCGAAAAAGAATTGACCGAAAAAGAATTGACCGAAAAATCCACCTATAATACCAATATGGACCCTTGTTTATACGATCGCAAAGAATGCACCGAACTGATGATCGATCCAGAAAACGACCTGGAAAAAAAATGGAGAACCCGTATTTTGTTTGAAACCACTCCCCGTGGAAACATCATTATGCATTATAATCCATTCAAAAATGCATTTGCTTATTACTGCGACAATGCCAGTCTACCATACCCTATTTTAAACGCAGTTGTTATGAAATATGTACTTTTATACCGGTGTATCGATTTATTTATTGATGAACATGTAAGTGGTGAAAACCCATCGCCGCTGATTCAAATAATAAAAGACTATGACAAAGAACAGGATAAAAAACCAGAAACTGAAAAAATCGCATTACCCAAAAGCAAAGCGTTTGCCAAGTTCAAAAATTACAGCAACCTCTCGACCGATAAATCAGACCCCCATAAATCCGAATCCACCACCCCTAAAATGATCAATTCGATTGTGTATATGGGAAAAATAGCCAATTTCAGTTTTATACAAAAATCTTCCAAAAAGAAGGCAGGATTTAAATCCAAATTGTTGGAAGGGTTAGATAGTCAAACGAAAATAACCAGTTGGCGCGATTTCAAAATACAAAAAACCCAAACTCCACCAGAATCTAAACCGTTACACGAAGAAATACAAGAGTTTATGGAAAAAACCGAACTCATCAACGATGCAATCAATGCCGCCATTGAAAACATTAGTCAGAACCAAACCTTATAATCCATTTTTCTTTTTCCATTGTAAAAACCCTACACTTTTATAGAGGGAAAATGACGATCCCAAATGCGATTTCGCAATCAAATACGCTTGCATCTCTTTGGGAGTAAAAGATTCAATGTATTGTTCTAGACTATTGCACAATTCCACTGTGCAACCAGTATGACATTGCTCTGAAGGCACGCAGTGAGTGCTTTTTGTGATTGTGCTCATGTCTAATAATTTTTCCATGATGTAGTAATGATTATATTTATAATCATATAAATATAAAATCAATTTTATTATATATGAATCATCTCAAATTATTGCAAGTTTATCACTTTGATAAAAAAATTAGATGTGGTACAAATACCGATGGTGGTTATGTGATTGGTGATTTAGATGGATATTATGATTGTTACATCTCTGCTGGTATTTCCAATGAAGAAAGTTTTTCACGAGATTTTATTAATAAGTACAATATGAATAGAGATAATAGTTTCGGTTTTGATGGAACAATATCTAAATATCCAAGCGAGTATACTGAAAAAATTACATTTTTAAAAAAAAATATCGGTGATGTGAATAATGACGAAAACACTAATTTAGATTTTTTAATAGATAAATATAATACTATTTTTTTGAAAATGGACATTGAAGGTGGCGAATATCCATGGTTATTGAATATTAGTGAATCACAACTTCAAAAGTTCAAACAAATTACTATAGAGTTTCATGGAATTACTGATGATAACTGGGGTTGTACTTATGATAATAAAATAAAGTGTTTAGAAAAATTATCAAAAACTCATTATATTATTCATGCCCATGGTAATAATAATGCTCATGTTGTCAAAAATATCCCAGATGTTATCGAGTTAACATATGTGAACAAAAAATATTTTGATTCAATACCTGAATTAAATAGAATCAGTTTACCAATTGATAATTTAGATTATCCGAATGTCTCACGTAAAAAAGATATTTCATTAAACGTTTATCCATTTGTACATACAAATACTATCTAATTACAATGCCCATCCCAGATAGTTTGTACATTTTCGTCATATTATATATTTATGTGAAATATACAATATATTATATTATCTAATTTCCAGGTAAAGGTACACCTCGGCGACTTGATGCATCGGCAACACTCACTGTGTTAATAGTTGAGTCACACTCCTCACTTAATTGCAACATATATTCACCTTGACTCATGGCAACATAATCACTTTCTGGTTTTGAATAAGTGCATTTTTTGTTATTATTAAGTGAATCGGATGATGTTGCGCATGATCCCGTATTATCGGTAGTTTTTACTTCATAACATGAATTGGCATCCTTAATGACCCCATTGCGCAATATACGAAGACGTTGGCCTTGGTCATTAATATTTTGGTTCACGTCAGGTTTCACACTTGTATATGGCTGAGGTCTAAAAATCCATGCATATTTTTCGTGGATTAAACCCAATGTATTGATCGACGATTCTTTAATGACCGATGGATCTTCGGTACTATTCACCGCCGATATAATACTATTGGATGTAAATGTTCCACTACATCCACCCGAATTGCGCATAGCCCCCCCTCGCCATAAAGTACGAGGGAGTGATCGTGATAAATTGGTTTGTCCGACATAGCCTTGGCTTCGATGTCCGCCGTTTAATGAAAATAATGGCACACCTACACTACTATTATGATATTTGGCAGCAGTCTTTTTTTTAAGAGTCGCAATTGACATGTATATATTATACATATATATTGTATATATCAAAAACACTTAGGCTAAAGTTCCGCGCGCACAGGCATTATTACAATTAGTTCTTTTCACGACAGGAATATCTTTCACATAAGGCACCACGTTCTGAACAGTGGGAACTCCATTCGCATCCAAAAATGTACCAACATTGGATTGATTGAATCTGCGCACCAAGTCATCTTCGTCTTCATGAAAACAAAATCCAGAATTGGCACAGCCCGCTAATTGTAATGGCATATCAAAAACAGTCGTTGTTCCAGAAACAGCCAACTGATTATAGGTGGGTAAACTATTTGAAACTGATTCTATTGCATTCTTTTGCAAATAATCTGTATACATTTGAGAACCAAAGACCTGTGGAAAATCACTACGATTCAAAGCTGCACCTGCACCTTTGGTGGAAATGATATTGGCAATTCTTTTCTGTTTTATATAATCGCTTTGGGACATTATATAATACAATTACATAATCTCCGACTCTAAAAATATTACAATAATCGCTTATAACAATCGAAAATATTTGGTTCCAGCCCACCAGACAAACCAGGCAAATCCGCATCCACACAAGAATCCCACCAAGAGTTGTATCATACTATGATTGCGATATTTCCATCGCTGATACAACGTCAGTGCGCCAATAAAGGAACTTAGAATCAATGTTGCATCCATGGTCCGAACTAGCCATAAATACATAAGTGAGAACCCAATACTTTGGGCATGTCCGGAAGGCATACCGTATTTACTGGCGCCCGTATAAGATTCATGTTCCGAAAAAGGAATACGTCCTTCTGGGCGGGGTTCACGAAACATCAATTTGAGTCCTCGATTCAAAATGTCATTTGCCACAATGAAAAATATGTATACCCAATTATATTTGGGTTGGCTAAATAAATCTATAATAACTAGACCCATCACAATCAACGGTCCATAAAATCCCACAGTGTCGAATGTATTTATAATTTGATTTATCATTATACATTACCATCCTATTATTTGGGCAATGTTTGTAGTTGTTCCCGTTGCTGCATCATTTTATTGCGGATAATATACAATGCGGACAATGACAATAACGATATTTCAGTTGAACTTCTAAATATCATCGGAAAATCATTGGATTCTACACTATAATAGATCCACATGCTGGATGAACAAATATTCAATCCGCAAAACAACAATGACAATGAATTGGTACTCCGATTTTTGTATAATAAATACATGAATATCATCCGTCCAATGATCGAAATCGATGTGGCGGCATAAGGTAAATCACTAGGGTTCATACAAAAGGGTGGGATATTTTCTACCCCCGTCCCGATTACGGGTCGCACTCTTCGTTGCTTACGGGTCGCACTCTTCGTTGCTTACGGGTCGCACTCTTCGTTGCTTACGGGTCGCACTCTTCGTTGCTTATAGATTGATAGGTGTAGAGTCCGTAGTTTTTATTACGATCCGCATCTGGTTTACAATATCCGATGTATAATATTGCCAATGACAAACTGCATAAGACAAATGGTAACAATAACGAATAATCGACCACTACATTCACTGTTTCATAATTTTCATCGGCTGTATAAAAACTCGCCGCATCCGGATTTTCAGATGAATACAAACTACAAAGTGTTCGCGATCCATCGGGATCCAAATCTTTCTCAAAATATGACGCCGGATCAACAACACTTTTCTCTTTCTCCGTAATCACTTTGACCCCCTCATATTCAATTGTATAATGAGTTTCGCCCAATACATAATGTATAATTTCGGTTCTTGGCGAAGATGATCCGCCATATAAAATCGATGACCATTGATCCACCCCATCGATTTCGGTAGTATTGGTCCATTCATTGTTGGTCGCCAAACCCATAAGTGTCGGCATCCAATCCGTCACATGCAATCGCCCACTATACGTTTGCCCACGTAATGAATCATCAATCAATGGACTATGCACAAATGCATTGGTTCTTACTCCGCCATTATAAGTATCAAACTTGTTGCCACGAAAAGGATACGATGTTCCATTGATGGATCCTTCGCCTCCATTATCACCCGCAATCACTATAATACTATTGTCATAGAGACCATGGGATTTTAATGCACATGTAACATTGGAAATGGCTTCATCCAACATTAAGTTTTGCGCACAATAAATCGCGGCATTTTCATCGTATGACGTAGAACAACGCGCAATATAAATATCCGGTGCTTCGCGCGGATAATGCACAAGTTGCAATGCATAATACAAAAACATGGGCGTCGATGCATAATGTTTCGCATGGTCCTCAATCATTTGTTCTACTTTATCATTGAATATATAGGCGGCATGGTAATCTGAACTGATAAGTGTAGTATCGTTTTCTACACTTCCTTCATTTTGCAGATCCAAATATTCCGAATAATCTTTGGTCCAATAATCAATATATGCATTATAATACCCATAAAATCGGTCAAAACCGCGATACAATGGAGTTCGCGCATCCGATGAATAACCCAAATGCCATTTACCGACCATATATGTCCGATACCCCGCCGATTTCATTTCTTGTGCTAATGTAGTTTCCGAGAGGGGCAACTCGGCACCGTCGTTTTCGTCGCATTCTTCGAATCCAAGTCGCAATGCATATCGTCCTGTTATAAATGCCCCGCGCGATGGCGTACATGATTCATGTGTAAAATAGTTCTCGATAATAATTCCATCTTGCGCTAAATCGTCAATATTGGGCGAAACAAAAGGCATATAAGTGGAATGATACCCGACATCATTATAACCCCAATCGTCTACCATAATAAATATAATATGCGGTGCGCCAGAATAATCATAGAGTTGTTCCACTGTTTTCGAATAAGTATTATTCAAATACGGACAAATACCTCCACATTTCTCATAATATTCCGTTTTGACAGTCATATTGACGTCTGTTCCAGAAGTATCGGGATCCACATATTTGGATAACCATAGGGTAGACATAGCGGTAATGGTATCAATCGATGCAGTATAGTCCGAATCTTGAGAAACATCATTGCTTTCGTAGGGGTCGGCTGTTAAATTAAAGACATTCGCGGCAAAAATAGGGGATAATATAAACAAAAACCATAGATTCATACTAAATGTTGATATATTTTAGCGTCAATCTTCTAAACCGTTTAACATATAACATGAGACCGTTCATACGTAATATATTGGTATTGTACATGATCATCTGAAAACATCGTTTCACTTTCATTTGTTTTTTGGAAAAATCGGTCTATTTCCGCCAATCGGGGAAAATAGGTTTTCGCCGTAGCGATTCCGGAGAAATCGCCATCCACGACAGTTGCATGAATTGTAGTGCAAATATCAAATACTAAATCATATATTTCGCGACCACCAATGATAAACATTTTTTGTCCTTTTTGTTTTACACTTCCTAATATGTCAAACAATGTTAACATGTTCGCAATATACACATTTTCTTCCCTATCCTTCTCCCACGTTTCGATATTTTCCCGTGTTAAAACCACATTGATACGACCGCGTAAAGGTCCATTTGGCAAACTCTCAAACGTTTTACGTCCCATGATGACAATATGACCCATTGTCATTTTACGAAATCGCGCCAAATCGGCACGAATATTCCATGGCAACCCACCATCGACCCCAATCAACCCATTTTTATCATAGGCAACAATTATTTCAAACATTATATAACTCTTATATAATATTCGCAAGTTATCCTTCAATTGTTTTCACAATATTTCTATCAACATCATTGTATTGGACATTTGCTTTCAAATATGCCGAATAAAACACATTTTTATCGGTATTTGCCACTGCATATACCGACGACAATTTAGATACCATGACTAATGCATACGTGATCATTGTGGTGGTAGTTTGATTACCCAAATAGTATTCATTGACAACGACTGAACTGAAAACCAAGTTCATGATGAAAACCACAATAGAAGCATATCCTAAGGTCTGATAATATTTATCAATACTTATGATTTTATCGCGTTTTTCACTTGGCAGAATCTGTAAACGTTGTTCGACTTGTTCATTGTCGTTTGGCAATTCCGAATTGACGTCCAAGTATTTGATAAGACGATTTTCGCGGATCACTTCCACACGGTATAATAGTAAAAATGCCGCCAATGTAAAAAAATTGAACGCCAATGCAAAATGATAAAAGCCATTTGCGGCCACCATATTATCACTCAATGTACACACTTCCCCATTACAATTTTGTGGGACAAACAGAATGAGCAATGAACTACTCAGAATCTTATACAATTCAATCGCCACACTGGTAGAAACACCTAGTCGTTGGTTGAAATCTTGGTCGGCAAACTTTTCTTGGATTTTCTCCACCAGTGTCAATTCGCGCGGGTTTGCTAAAACAACCGCATTTTCCACGGGCACAATCACTTCTGGAATTGGATCTACTACTGCCAATTCAATTTCGGATAGTTTCTCTGCACTACTGGCGTCAATCATTATATAATTTATCCATATAATAATTGATTCATGTGTTTAGTTGCGATTTTTACGTGAAACATTTTACGGGTTTTATTTGCACGCTTCCCACCGACCTTTTTGCGTTTTGTAAATCGGTTGACAAAATCATTTACTTCACGCTTATCTTTTTCAATACCTTCATAATATACTTCGTCAGTTTCACCATGCATTTTTCGAACCGTTCTATACATGGGTTCTACTATTAGTGGATCAACTATTGGAATCTTTCCTTTTTTGATTGCACCAATCGTAGAATCATAAACCACACTGCTTGCATATTTCATCATTCTTCGGGTTTTATTCTTTCCATCATCTGAACTTTTTGGACGATTTGATTTATTGGGAGAATCTTTGGACAAATATTTTCTTGAATATTTGATCGAATATTTGGAAGACATATACATACTATGGCTAAATTATTTGGTCGATTTTTGTTGATACAATTGATCACACTGAAATGAAAGCGACCAATTTGACCCATTCAAATCGACCACTTCACCACGATCATTGATTAGCTTCACTGTCATACGACTAATATTCACCGGTCCAAAATACCATCGTTCTTGTTTATTCAACGCACTACCCGTATCGGTAAATATGGATCCATTTGCTAACCCAGAAACATTCAGTGGAATCAATGCAAAAATATCTTGTATAAATGGCCCACTCGAATATATTTTGGAAGTAGCCTTGCGGGCCGCCAATTTTTGATTGGCCGAATAAACTTCTTTTGCAGTATTTTTATTACCGGCATTTGTGGTTCCATAAAATATTTGCTCGCCTGTTTCCGGATCACAACGGTATGTTGATCGATTGGCATATGACGAAGGTGTTATATTCGATTCGGCCGGAGTAATCGTTACCATACCGTCATTCAAATGATTTTGTGCATAATCGTCTAATATAATCATGAAATAATTGTACAAGTTGACATTTACATTGGTGTCACCCATAATTGTTGCAATATTTGTAGAAGTATTGTATGTATATTCCGACTCAGTTTCACTATAATACTGTAATGTACTATCGTTGCTATCGACTTCAATATATGACGAACCGAGTGGATATTCCGTCAATGTGTGAAATCCTAATATCCAACCAATCGTTGAATCCCAACTCGTATTTTGCACACTGCTCGATCCAGTAATGCATTTCACAAAACTGTAGGGATCATAAAAGACAAGTCGATAATCATTTGTATAAAATACTTTATTGACATTCATACGGAAAGACACATACCCAGAAGAGTATTTTTGCACCAAAGACCCGGGAGAAACACTATCTAGTTTTGAATTAATATTGACAATAATTTCATCTACCGTATATGTTCCCTTATCCACTACTACCGTTAATGTATTTGCACCAGTACTATCATAAACGCCATCTCCCGTTGCTTTAATATAAAAGGTATTATTGGACGAAGTAATGGTAATCTGATTACTGTATCTTACAGTAGACATCGTAATATCCGCATAATCAAACTCAAATCGAGAATCATAACTCATGTAATTTTCCAGATTATAACTTGAATCCAAGTATAAATAATCCGACCACGAACTTGACGGATCATAATAATATACAATATAGTCTTTCGTAGTCAGTTCAACATTAATTACCATATTCAAAGATACATCTATCGTACCAGTACTTGGACTATAATCGCCAAACTCTACCGTCGTTTCTGAAAAAGGATAAATACCGAGTATTGGATCTTGCCAATGCGTTATCGTATAATTGATGATGGTTTTTAAATCACTATCGTTATAATAGGATGGCTCGTCGTTAGAAAGATTATAGGATGGATCATTGAGTAGATTGGTATATACCGATTCTGTAAAAGTTACTTCATAGGAAGCGGCATTTTTATTACCCAATCCTAAATATGTATGAGGTTTAATAACAAAAAATGTAGTTTCATAAGGTAAATAATATGTAGATTGACTCGATATTTTTCCCGATATGGCTGATGTATTATCTGAAAAATTATAATCCACTAAACTCATATTTAATGTACTACCGAAATAATAATTCGATGCATCAATGCTATACGATTCGGTAGAAAACGTTTTGTTCAAATAATAACGTGTGCGTGGTTTATACTCGGATTTTGCATTTACCGCAAAAGATGTAGTAATCAAATCTGTATTTGAATCAAGTGTAAAAATATTGTCATTATCCAGACCTGCACTTGCAATATCACTGTTGATTTGTGCAATATATTCATCTAATGCATATGTTCCCGGTGTTATTTTAATTCCTACACTATTTTTCGTAAACCCATCTGATTCAGTATATCCACTACGTTTACATTTTAAATAAATATACACGGTATTTCCCACAATAAAATCAGATGTTGATGTTTCCGATTCACCTTTAATATCGGACAATTCAATGGTCGTCGTTTCTAATTTGAAACAAGATTCTGAACCAATCCACACATTACTATCCTCTGGAAATAATGCCACCGTTTTTGAATCTTTCGTTAATGTTTGGGTATATGGATTCAATGGCAGAGTGAACTTGTAATAATAATACCCATAATTGATGGCCGATACATCGGTAATGTCAATAAGTTCGATACTTGCTCCCGATAAATTAGATGCTGCTGCCAACTGTGTATTAAAATCCGTAAACAAATCACTTCGACTATAACTGGCGTCTACTGCCAAACTTGATGTAATGGTAATGGTTTGGTAAGATACATCATTATATGCATATACATAATTCGAATCGGCATACCCCGGATATTGAATGATCCGGAAATAATTATTGGAACTAGTCAACCAAAAAGTCTCGCTATCTGAAAAATTGGAATCACTCATAGAATATGCACTATTGGGTACATACGTTGTACTATTGTAACCCAATATGGATGGAATCGTCGTAAATGTTCCAACATCCGATTCGCTTTCATGCCACGTAAATGTTGGAAAATACAATGAAAATGACGGCTCATTATAGATTTTAGTTATATCCAATGTAAATGTCGCTCTACCCGTATATGTATTGTATGTAATATCTGTGGTTCCGAAACTGGTATCTGTATACGTTGATTTGAGAGTTGATATTGCTGTACTAACCGTGGTATTCAGTTCGCTCGCAGTATAATTACCCGCTTTCACTGAGATTTTATAATCATGATTTCCATCGTCAATTCCCGGACTATTGCCCTTCAAATAAAAAAAATTGGCTCCGTAGTTTTTATTGATGGTATACCACGTTTTCGGTATTTGAATCGAATGAAGACGCAATGCAACCACGTCGCGTAATGAATCCGATAAATTGAATGAAAAATTAGTTGCCAGAGTGGTTTTTTTATTATTACGATATTGACTATCAACACTTATGATACGAGTAATTGTTTGTTTCAGAAGCGGATTGATACTTTGTGGATCGCGTACATATTCCATATTCGTCGTTAATGCGATTTTTTCACCGCCATTATCCTGAGTACTCGTGCTTTCCATATTCTCATCGGTTTTATCATTATTCCCATCATTTTGCGCACCATCATCATCCTCAACGACCAATTCGAAAAATCGGGCATATATATTATTAAAAAAATTGGCAAGCTTATCACCCGAATCCGTCTCCATATTTTTATACTTGTTGATCAAATGATAGAGTCGGGCTTCTAATTCACGATCCGTGGGGTTCACCAAATCCAATACGGAATATAATTCGTCGTCGGTATATTTATTTACATCATATATTTCATCTCCACTTTTCATAGTCGCCATTTATTTATTGATATACATTGCATTTATATTTTTTGCACATCGATTGACTTTTTGGAAGCGGCCATCATTCGTTTTTTGAACATGGACCCAATAAATCCAACTAAATCAATTTGGTCTTTGTATTTGTATAATATTTCGCATGGGAACGATTTCAATCCTTGCCCCCGTTTCATATGTTTATTGCCCGTAAAACAGAGGATATCGAATATTTGCATAATTGCATTTTCTCGCGCATTCATTTCGGAGCGATCAATGCGTTGTTTTCCGGGATACACATAGCGATTATAGTTATTGTTTTTATAGATCCGATATTTTTCACAATAATAATGATTCCGCACTAATCCTATACCGGCAATTTGGTTGGTATCGTTATTCATTTCCAAGACGAAAACAATGGCATCGACCTCAATATGTTGTGAGATTGGTTCCGGAGCCGCATAAATACATCCAATGTTTGAATGACGACTTCGAAACTCGCTATTTTCGCGCAATGTTTCGTTATTGAAACGTGATGTCATGAGATGTGTTTTCATTTGTTTTTTATATTCAGCGACATTGAGTCGAAATAATTTGGCATCATAAGCATTTTCCATATTGATTTGTTTTTAAGAATCATGTATAATACCTCTAAATCCATCAATTTTGTATTCCCCATTATCTACAAAATTGATGCCTCGTGTACCCGTCTCATGATAATGACACTCATCACACAACCAAACAGTATGAAAAAACAAGAGCAAATTATATTGTGTATACCACGTATGGCTACCGATGTTCCCAAAGAGTTGATTGCATCTACTTTTAAAAAGATGAATCTGGGCAACATCGATTCGATCTATGAATCGCAAAGCCAACACATGCCGCAATATAAACGGGTATTGATTTATATCAAATGGGATTATAATTCTCCTATGGTGCAACAAATCATGACCCATTTGGAAAACAATCAAACTATCAAAATCGTCTATGATATGCCCTGGTATTGGATTTGCGTAAAATATGTGAAACCAAAACCGGTTTGTTTGATTTCGCCGGAAAGTCTATTTGATGCATCTGCATCACCTGTATTATGCAATGGATAATAAGTATTCATCCACAAGTGGATTGCAATGATAAGGATCCACTGTATACTTAGGTGGGCGATTACACAACAAATACATCCATAGCATGACATTCTTGTACATTTGCGCATGTGTGTTTTCGCGCACACATATTTCATCGAAATAAGTGAATGCATTTTCGTAATGGTTCATGTTTTTTTTCACTTTTTCTTTTTCATTCAATAAATATTCAAGCCGATTTTTCACGCGCAAATTGCCATCGCCGCCATATTTTTTCACAATGAGTGTAATTTCGTTTTTTATTTTTGCATATTCTTTTTTCGAATCGTGGTTATGCGCATTTAGTTTTTTAATCAGGGCAAATACATTGACATTATACATGATGGGATATAATAATTTAACTTCTGTGGGTATTTCGATCGTTTTTTCGTCCATCATTGTTTTCATTTTACTCTCCAATTCATATATTTTTTTGATACCGTCGTTTTTCATATTATAGTAATTGAACTCATTGTATATTTCCAAATTGGTTTCTATTTTTTCATATTGTTTGGATGTATGCAAATATAGTGTGGTCGATGTTTCCAATTTCCAATAGTTCGCGAGGGAAATACATAGCGTCGCCACAGCATTCAAAATGACAATGATTGGAATCGTCCATTCACCATTTTCCGCGAGAGGTGCAAAAATCGTAATACCGGAGGTTATGAATAACGAAGTCAAAATAAGAATATGCGATTTCAATTGTGTAATATGACTGGCATACAAATACATGTTCTTTTGCCCTTTTAAAAAAGTGATGAAAATACTGAGTTCATTGATATATTTATAATTTTTAGGGAACTCGTCATAGATTTGGATGGATACTGATTCTTGACTATTCGTTTCAGGATCCATATTATCATCATTATCCGACATGGTAAGTGGACTATCACTATGGGCATATGTATTATACAATTCAATCATATTATACGTTTTAGGAATAGATATTTCGTGTTCGAATGGTTCTAAATGACTCATGATATAATATGAGGAGGTTTTTAAGGTAGATTCGTTATAAAAAATTATAAGGGTATTGTAAGATAAGATAAAAAGTATGTCTAATTTTTCGGATTATGCATTATCCCGGAGAATCACATCTACTACACAAAATTGTAATACATGTAGTCATACCAACACCACCAGTATAACAAGCCACTCGGTAACTGGTCCAACCGGTCCAACAGGTTGGACTGGAGCAACTGGATCCACTGGTGTAACTGGTCCAACTGGTCAAACCGGGTCCACTGGATCCACCGGACCAACTGGTCAAACCGGACCAACCGGTCAAACCGGACCAACTGGTCAAACCGGACCAACTGGACAAACTGGACCTGGATTGTTTACATTGATATCCCAATCACAAAATATTAGTTTTCCACATAGTAACACAATTGTTGCATTAAACAATGATACTACTGGATATTCGTATGCAACAACTGTCGAATATTATACTTCATTGTTTTTGTCTTTTGTATATCATGTGGATGGACTTCTTCCAAATGTAATAGGTTTATCATATTATTATAATTCAAATTATACCCCTTATTATTATTTTCATTTCAACCCAAATGGAACTGCCATGGAATACAACATCAAAATTAATCATAATACTACTGCATTTACTGGTACATTTGACTCTGATGATCAGTTTTCTATTACAGTCGACACTTATAATGTATATTTTTATGTGAATGGATTATTGAAATATACGAGTAATCGGGTAAATCCTACATCTGGCAATTATTTTCAAGGCTATTTTGGCGTTACCTCATTAGGGGATTATGTAAAAGATATAACGTTTGGCTATTTATCAACTGGTGTAACCGGTCCAACTGGAGCAACCGGACCCACCGGTTCTACTGGAGCCACTGGTGAAATTGGACCGGCAGGATATGCAACAAATACTGGTGCAACAGGTGAAACTGGTGCAACGGGTGAAACTGGTGCAACGGGTGAAACTGGCGAAACTGGTGCAACGGGTCCTACGGGTGCTACTGGGGCAACAGGTGCTACTGGAGTAACGGGTGCAACGGGTGCAACGGGTCCTACGGGTCCTACGGGTGCTACGGGCGAAACGGGTCCTACGGGCGAAACGGGTCCTACGGGTCCTACGGGCGAAACGGGTCCTACGGGTCCTACGGGAGAAACGGGTCCTACGGGCGAAACGGGTCCTACGGGAGAAACGGGTCCTACGGGAGAAACGGGCCCTACTGGCGTAACGGGTCCTACGGGCGCAACATTATTCACATTAACAACATCATCATCAAATATTAGTTTTCCAACCAGTAATTCGATAGTTGCATCAACAGATGATACGACTGGTAATTCATATGCAGCAACAGTGGAAAGTTATAGTTCGCTATTTTTATCATTTACATATCAAGTCGATGGAACTAATTCAAATATTATTGGACTCTCCTATTATGATACTATATATCATCCATATTATTATTTTTATTTTAATGTACTAGGAACACAACACGTTTATCAGATTATAATAAGTCAATATACTTATGTCTATTCAGATCAATTCAATGCAGGTGATTTATTTTCTATTACACTTGATAATTATACAGTTAATTTTTATGTAAACGGATCATTGAAATATAGCGGTAGTCGAAGCGTGCCTGCATCAGGTAATTATTTTCAAGGATATTTTGGATTAACAACATCCGGCGATTACATAAAAAATATAACATTTGGATATTTATCATCAGGCGTTACAGGACCAACGGGTCATACTGGACCTACTGGTCATACTGGACCTACGGGTAATACCGGGCCAACTGGTGATACTGGACCTACGGGCAATACTGGACCTACGGGTAATACTGGAACAACTGGTAATACCGGGCCAACTGGTGATACTGGACCTACAGGTAATACTGGACCTACGGGTTACACAGGTCCTACTGGTCGAGTAGGAAATGTTGGATCAACTGGTCCTACGGGTTGTACAGGACCAACTGGTAAGAGTGGTCCTGGATTATTTACATTAACTACATCATCTCAAAATATTATTTTTCCCACATATAATTCTATACGTTCATTAGATAATGATACCACCGGAGACTCATATGCAGTAACAGTAGAAAATTATAGTTCATTATTTTTATCATTTGTATATGAAATAGATGGAACGCTTCCAAATGTAATCGGTTTATCATATTATGATACTGTAACTCATGAATATAGACCATATTATTATTTTTATTTTAATGCAATCGGACAAGCAGATATGTATCAAATAATTGTAAACACATGTCCAACATCATGTTCAGATTATTTCAATGCCGGCGACCAATTTTCTATTATTCTTGACAATTATAATGTATTTTTCTACGTGAACGGATTATTGAAATACACAGAGCCTAGAACACTTCCTACATCTGGTTATTACTTCCAAGGTTATTTTGGATTAGTATCCGAAAATGAATATATACGAGATATAACCTATGGATATTTATCCACTGGATTTACTGGACCTACTGGACCTACCGGAGAAAAGGGTGTGAGTTCAGGATTATTATTATATATGAATTATAGCGAAAATACGGATCCAGCCAATCCAATCGTATCTTCATTTCCTGTAGATAGTAGTATGAATATTCCAACAACTATAACACCATCCCAAAGTAATATATCAAAACTTTCGATTATTGCTACGAATACATCATCTACCAATATTTCGTGTACTCTTATGAAAGACCAAGAAGAATGTATAAGTCAATTTGGTTGCTATTTATCAGACTTCAATAATCTAATTTTTATACCAACTGGTATTTGGGATTTGAATCTATATGCCTATGTTTCAGCCACTACAACTATCAAATATTATATATATTTATATAACTCTTCGACTGAAACATTTTCTTCGCAGATTGGCCAATCTGGTAGTATTACATTATCAAATCAAACACTTGCGCAAAATATATTATCATCTGTCATTTCTGCGAATGTTTACACTCTTGGTTATGATATGTTATGGGTGTTTGTATCTGCATTATCATCTGGAAATAACACTAGTGTGCATATTTCATTTGAAAATAATACTTATTCCCATATTCATAGTACTATTTCAGCGCAATATGGTCCGACTGGGGCAGATGGTAGTGCAACAAACACAGGAGCAACGGGACCAACTGGTTATACTGGGTATACGGGACCAACTGGTCCAGATGGAAGTGCAACAAACACAGGAGCGACAGGACCAACTGGTTATACTGGTTATACCGGACCTACTGGTTATACCGGACCTATTGGAGAAACTGGTCCTACTGGGGAAAGTATAACTATTGGTACGACTGGTTACGGAAATATGGTTGTTGTAGATCCACAAAATACATCAAATGTATATTATTCCAATTTATTATCAAGTGATATAAATGGTAATGTTAATATTGGCGGATCATTATTACCTTCGACAACATTAGAATACAGTTTAGGTGCAACGGGATCACGATGGAAAGATATGTTTGTGGGTCCAGGAACCATTAATATTGCTGGTCCAACCGGTTCAACTGCAACGGCAACCATCGGAACTGATGAAAACTCAATTATTTATACGGAGTTCGGTTTTGCCACTCCATTCATTAATGTAGGTGCATCTGAATTAACACCAAGTGTAGTTGGAGGTTGGAAAATAACAGCGTCAGGTGATCCAAATGACGAGACATATGATTTGACTGCCCAGCAAGTAATTATTGGTGCTACCGGATTAACTGGATCAGTATATTCATTGATTCGCAATCCAGGACCTACTGGAGAAACCGGACCTACTGGAGAAACCGGACCTACTGGAGAAACCGGATCTACTGGAGAAACCGGACCTACTGGAGAAACCGGACCTACTGGAGAAACCGGACCTACTGGAGAAACCGGACCTACTGGAAATACTGGAAATACCGGACCTACTGGAAATACCGGACCTACTGGTCCTCAGGGTGCCAGTACCGGATTAATATTATATATGAATTATAGTGAATCTACCAGTCCATCGATTCCTATCAAAACAACATTCCCTACCGACAGTACAATGTTTACACCCGACTCAATAAATCCTGCCCAAACCAATATTTCAAAATTATCAACAACTGCTACAAATGTTTCGACAAGTACAATTACGAACACATTATCAAATAATCACAATCAAGAATGTATCAGTCAATTCGGGGTTTATCTATCCGATATCAATTCGCCAGTATTTATCCCCACTGGTATTTGGGATCTGAATCTATACATCACCACGACCGTCCAACTGATTCTGCGGTATCATATTTATTTATACAACTCCTCGACCCAAACGTTTTCCACCAAAGTACAAACCATTACCGGACAAGCAACAATAACAGCATCCACTATCACACAAACAGTCCTATCTAACATTATTGAAACAAATGTTTACACGAGTGGTTATGATATGTTATGGATTTTCGTAACCGCACAATCAAGTGATAACAATCATTCACTAAGTATTTACTACGAAGGTCCATCATATTCTCATATTCATACCACATTGTCTGCTATACAAGGCTCTACCGGACCAACTGGCCCAACAGGCCCATCCATTTCATCCATTGTTTATGGAACTACTTCTACTTACACATTAGCAGACGGAACAGACGGCCAACATCTAACAATTATTAACAACTCCACTGGCGCCACCGGTCTCTACGTAAGCGGTTCTTTTATTAATTCAAATAATGGTGCAACCGGGTCTACTATGCATGCAACCTTACAATACAATGCAATGTCCATGATTTACAGTAGTACCTTCGGTCGGTGGCTTGTGCTGTATCGATCAACTGGCGTAACAGGTCCATTTTAGATACCATATATTATAGGTATTCGTATTATACTTATTGCGTGAATAACTATAATAAAAAATATACATCTTTTATAACCATGTCATATGATTTCAATATTTCCAACTATTCTATTCCCGATTTAGAAAAGTTCTTACAACTCACACCTACTTATAACGAGTTTGAAATCCAAACCAAAGAAGGACAGCTCAGAACCAAACTCAAGATTGCTTTCCAAAAATCGGGTAAAAACACCAAAATCGAGAAACAGGCCATCACCTTTTTAGATGAAGCCAAACGTATTCTCCTCGAAAAACTTCAGAAAACCAAGTTGATCACTTCCGGGAGCGCTTATTTGATCGATAAAGAACGAGCCAAAGATTCCCTGGCTTCCTATATTGAACCCATTACTTCTTTTCCTACTGATGTTGCACAAGGTAATTTGAATCGCTTAAGAAAACGCACCACCAATTATACATTATGTATGAATACCATGTTCCGCGAATGCACTGGATCTACCTCCTCCGAATCTCTTTTTGTTCTCCCTTATCCATTAAAACATATTGTATCCACCAAACTAGTTTCACTTGAACTGCCCAATACCATGTATCTATTATCCGACAAACAACGTACGAATCGTTTATATATTATAGAATATATTCCCAGTGAAGAAAATCCAGACGAGTTTACCACAGTAGAAGCGTTTATAAATATTCCCGAGGGAAATTACACACAATGCCAATTAGAAACATTATTGAATGCTGCAATTACCAACAATATGTACTCATCCAGATTTCAAGTAATTATTGATTCCATTGATGGTCGCACCACTATTTCCAATACCACCAACAATTTCGATCTATATTTCCGTACAGAAGAAACCTGCCAAAATATATCGAAAAATATTGGATGGCGACTTGGGTATCGCAATGAATCGTACACATCTGGCAAATCTTATGTATCCGAAAGCCTTTATAATTTAGTGCCAACTCAATACATTTATTTTGTTCTCAATGAATACACCAATAACAATTCCACTACTACTATGGGTATATTTTCCAATGACTATTTGGAAAAGAATATTCTGGCCAAAATACCACTGCAAATCGATACATTCAATATATTATATGATAATAATAGCACTTTAATATCAAAAAAGCGCGATTATTTCGGTCCGATTGACATTTCCAAGTTCAGTATTAAACTATTGGATCAATATGGCGATGCTGTCGATTTAAACGAAGCGGATTATTCCTTCACATTAGAACTTGAAATTGCCTATGATATTTAATCAATATCTTTTTCAGTCGCTTCTATTCTTCATCGTTTTTCGACGCATAGAAGCATTCGGTACAAAATCCTTGTTATGTTCTAATGCACGTAATAATCGCATTTGCCTGATTGCATTTTTACGAGTCGTGCATTTAGCAAATACTCGTTTTGTACCCGTTTTCTTGGACACTCGGTAGCAGTTTTTTCGTGATACTTTGCGCATGCGATATGGCATTCTATAGTATATACAAATATATTTCTATCTAAATACTATACCATGGCTCCATGTGCTGTTAGTTGCGCCATTGCCGCTGTCTTTATTATTGCCAATATCTACATGATGTATGCTACCACCCAAAACAACATTATTGCCAAATACGAAAAACAATTGAAACCCGAACAAAAAGCGATTTACCAGAAAATCGTCAAGGAGCGCACCACCAATTATTATACCGGTTTTGGAATCGGATTTGTACTTTCATTGGCGATTATTATGTATAATCGTTACGGACTGAAAACCCCTTTTTCTGCCATGCCACTGGTATGTATAGTTGTCGCCATCTCGTTTTTGACCAATTATTTCTACTATGTATTGTCACCTAAACAAAATTGGATGTTGGATCATTTGTCAAACCCCGCAGACATTAAAGCCTGGTCAGAAATGTACAAGGGTATGCAAAAATACTATCATACCGGTTTAGCACTTGGCTTGGTGGCCATTGGATTCTTCGGATATGCGTTCCGCTGTTAAAGCATTTCACAGAAATGCGACCGAAAAGCATTCCACTAGGATGCGACCAAAGCATTCCATCGGGATGCGACCGAAAAGCATTCCACTAGGATGCGACCAAAGCATTCCATCGGGATGCGACCGAAGCATTCCATCGGGATGCGACCAGAACTTTCCACCCTTATTCCGTCGATTGTATAAAACATTCCGTATTCATATGTGCCGCCGAATCCGAGAACCAAGTGAGCCACCGTTCATCCCCTGCTTCGATTTTTTCCTCCACATTCGCCATAAACTTTTCTTTGGCTTCGGAATACAAGAAAAAATAGAGTTTTTCCGAAATAACCGTCCCATGTTCCCAATTTCCCGATGGTCCTAAACAAGATGTGGACCATGGGTATTCGGGACAATATTCACCACCTATTCCCCATGCACAATATCCACCATATTGCGGTATATATTGTTCCGGATCAGAATCAAATAGGATTTTATGATCTTCATTGGAAAACAAGTATTTGAATCCATCGTATACAGAGACAATTTCGTCGCTCCCACGTTCACCTACATACGATTCATTGTAAAAATACGGTATTATATCAAGCCCACCGAGAACAGGTTCTCCTATTTGTGAACAAGTTGGCAGCGATTCTGGACAAGATACACATTCAATCGTCGACAGATTCATAGTATTATACTGAATTACACCAAATGACGTAAATAATGCAAATGCAAAAATCGGCAAACCAATTAAGTATTTCTCCCACATTTTTCCCATTATTATAATAATCATTTATATTTTTATACCCCTTCCAAAAAACTCAAACAAATGGTATGCTACTGGCGGAATTTGACATTTTATTTGTCAACCAAAATGTCAAATTTGGAATATACGGAGTTTTCTTTTTGAGAAAAAAGTGGTTGTGACTGGGTCAGTGTGAAACACATCATTATAATTTTTGTATGACTGCATAATTTTTTCGATACTTATTTTTAGCGTAAAAGGATTTATGGGATTATTCAAGATCTCAAAAAAATCTTAAAACTATTTTATAGAATCATAATATAAATATAATATCTTTATAAGATTTATAATGCCGAAAACGGATATTGATTATTCCAATACGATTATTTACAAAATCACTTGTAAAGACCCAACTGTGAAAGATGTCTATGTGGGACATACTACTAATTTCGTGCAAAGAAAACATGCACATAAACAAAGTTGTGTGAATGAAAAATCATGTAATTACAAATGTAAATTATATGAAACAATTCGAAGAAATGGTGGATGGAACAACTGGAATATGGAAATAATCAATTTCTTTAAATGCCGAGATCATTATGAAGCAAGAATAAAAGAACAAGAATATTTTGTATCACTAAATGCAACATTAAACAGTATTGAACCTTTGCCAAAACCAAAACCAAAACCAATAAAAATACCAAAAGAAGCCGTTCCAAAAAGTATAGTAGTTGAATCCAATAAACCAGATAAGCCAAAAAATGTGAAAAAAATATTTTGCAAAAATTGTAATATTGAATGCATTAAATCTGAATGGGAAACCCATGCTTTATCCGATGAGCATAAAACCAATCGTACAAAAACCCTTTCTGGAAAGTACGTATGTGAAACTTGCAACTTTACATGCAGTAAACAAAGTGATTATAAACGACATACTGACTCTCGTAAACATGTATCGCTATCAAATGCTGGGAGTAAAACCGACGCGACCAACAAACCACCAAAGTTCAATTGCGAAAAATGCGCATTTGAATGCAGTTTTAAAAGTAATTATGATACTCATTTATCTACTCAGAAGCATATCAAAAAATTAAATGCTAATAAAAATAATGAAACTCCTACCATCCATGAATGTCGGTGTGGGTCTACATACAAACATTATTCGAGTTATTATCGTCACAAGAAAACATGTACTTATGTTCCACCACCACCCCCAGAACCTAAAAAACCCGAACACGCCGATGATTCATCGGAAAATCCTGATTTATATTCTATTATACAATTACTTATCAAAGAGAATCAAGAAATACGTAACTTATTTATTGATCAAAACAAAACATTGACAGAACTCGTAAAGAAGGTACTACCCAACAATTCCAATAATAATAACACCACCACCCCCAGAACCTAAAAAACCTGAGACATCCGAACATTCATCGGAAAATCCCGATTTATATGCTATTATACAGTTGCTCATCAAAGAAAATCAAGAAATACGTAATCTATTTATTGATCAAAACAAAACATTGACAGAACTTGTCAAGAACCAGCAACCCAACAATTCCCACAACAATAACACCACCAATTCCCATAATCAACAGAACTATACCATCAATATGTTCCTTTCCGAGAAATGCAAAGACGCCATCAATATGAGTGATTTGATTGAGAACGTCAAAGATAAAGTAGATATGTTCAAGATCGCCGAAAATGGATACGTCGACGGTATTTCCAAACTCTTTATCGACGAATTGAAATCCATGAAAGTGACAGAACGACCACTTCATTGCACCGATGAACGACGCAGCACTTTCTATGTACATAATAATGATACCTGGAACAAAGACGACGATCTGAAAGATACCAAACAAGCCATCGGGCATATTAGTCAAACCAATTTACAAAAATGTGTTGCCTGGTCGAAAAATGTTCCAGAAGGCGGATCAGATCGAGAAGAACATATTAACAAATCTATCCGTTTGTGCAAAGAAGCATGTAGCGGAAATGATACGAAAGTGGAAAGAATTATTAAGAATATTGGTAAAGTGGTTCCACTCAATAAACAAGTCATGAATGAAACCATTGAGAACTAGATATTGATAAAAATGATATAATACTTTTATCAATAACACCTATTATCCACCATGGCATCTTTGGCGATTCATCGTCTACGCAAAGAATACAAGGACATTGCATCAAAACCAATCGACAATATGGTAGCGCAACCATTAGAAGAAAATATATTGGAATGGCATTATGTCATTGAAGGGACATCTGGAACTCCTTATGAAGGCGGTCGCTACCACGGCACCATTACTTTTCCATCCGAATACCCGATGAAACCACCCAAAATCGAAATGCTGACTCCCAATGGGCGATTCCAGACCCATACCCGGCTCTGTTTATCCATGTCGGATTTTCATCCGGAAACATGGAATCCCATGTGGACAGTTCGTACGATTCTATTAGGACTCTATAGTTTCATGTTGGAAGATACTCCAACTACGGGGTGTATTGTGACTGACGACGAATATAAAAAACAAGCAGCTAAGGAATCGCATGTTCACAATAACAAAAATCCAGTTTTTTGTAAATTGTTTCCAGAACTCATCAAATCATAGATTCATCTCAATATGAATATCCGGAACATCGATTTCTTTCAATTTATATCCCATGATTTCCAACGCCCCCGCCTTTGACTTCGGTTTCACCACTTCCGCCTCTGGTAAAAAAGAGATCAATATATCTTTGAATTGATCACGGGTCATTGTTCCCACTTCACAATCGCGTTTAAATTGCGTCCATAATGCCGTTGATTTTATCACCACATCACCGTCACATTTTTCCATATTGGATTTCCACCATTGAGCGACTTGTGAAAAATGATCATTTTTACCTCCGCCGCCACTTACAATCGTTTCCATGACCATCTTGTTGGTTTCTTCATTCAACAATTCACGAATATATTCATCCGATCTATCGAAATTATTGCGGAACTGGGTCATAATCGTTTCGCGTTCCCGGTTGTTTTTCTGCATTTTCTGGGCAATTTCCTTGACTTTCAGTTGTTGTTCCCGTAAAATATGCAGATCCGCATCCCCGCGACTTTCGTCGTGATTCATAATATGATATATTGTCTGGCACGCATAAAACACCGCCCGCAACATTTCGACGGGTTCGGATGCCAGCATCAGTGAATTGATATAGCAAATACATTTATTTCCGGTCAACCATTCAAACATGAACGGGGCTTTGTCGAACTTGTCGATCGTGGTATTCAATGATACCAACCATGCAATATGTATGTGTTCTTTTGTTTTCAAATCCCGTTTGATCTTGTCGCGCGATGTACTGTTGACTTTGTTGGTATATTTCTTGGAATCTGCCAATACGGTGAAATCCTTGAACTTCAAATGGAAATCGCCTTGTCCGCCAATGGAATGAATATCGATCATTTCAAATGCTTCGAAATCACGGAATGCTTGTAATGCCAATTCACCAAACTGTTGTTCACCGATTTTTCCCAGCGAGACGACATCCTTTTTCTGTGAAAATCCGTTGAGTTTTTCCGCCGCTTTTTCCAGCAATGTTTTATAGGAATCATTTTGCTTGTCTTTTTCGCGCAACATCAGTTGCATCGAATCAAGATCCCGCTGCACTAACGACAATGCTTCCCCGCGAATCTGGGCATCCATTTGTTTCCCTACATTACGTTGTTCCACCAATTCCTTTTCCAAACTCAAAATACGCGCCATCATTTGATCACGTTCCGCCTGATGCATTTGCACTTGCAATGTGAAGTTGTCTTGTTGGATAGCCAATCGGCGCGCCACTTGTTTATCGATTTTCTCGTCTTCGCTCATCGTATACGTTTTATGCAATTCTTGCAACACTTGCAAATCCATCAAGGCGCGATCCAAACGTCCCCGCAAATCCTCGTTGCCCTGCTCATACACAGCCGCAATTTCGGATCGGATAGATGCCCCGATTTCTTCGTGTGAAATCGACAATAGTCCGTTTTTCAAAGACATGAATGTATTATACCCGCCATTTAAAATCAACCACGTTTCCTCGGGCGACAATGTCGCAAATCCGGGAGGCATAGTTTCCGTGTCGGGTATATAAAGCACTATTTTCTTAACGATGGTTTCCATAGTCACAATATTGACAATCGGGTCCATAAAGTAATATATATATGCATAAACGTTTATATATATTTGGAAAACAATCTACCACCCCTTCTCCGAATCATTTTCTTCCACGTAATAATTATCCCCATTCCAATACAAGGATGTTATCAATGAATCGAAATCGTATCCGGAATCTGTGCAATGATCCCACGTAAATGTATCATAAATATACGGCATGGCATACGAATCTTTGGTCGGATTTGTCCAACGATGTATATCATCATTCGTCGGACCCACTTTGGTATCGCGGTCGTTATTCGGCGCATCAAACATCTGATCAAATTGGAAATGACCATAACAACAATCATCCGACAAGACGAAATCGCCCACATCCGAATCATAACATGATATTTTATTGCATACGTATTCACCCAATGCATCCGTGGGCCACGCATCGGAGGCAAATCCACCAGCCATATATTTTGCCTGCATCAATCGTTCGGATGTAGGATGGATAGGCCAAAAAGAGGGATCCGCCGGCGACGCCGATTCCAAATGATCACCCCCGAAAATCAAACTACCGTCGCCTCCACAAATAAAATCAATCCATGCATTCCACCCATCGTCGGTCATTGTATCCACATCCACACATTCATAATCACTGTTCAAAATACTGTGGGTCAACATCAAGTATAATACATTCAATCGATCTTCGTTGCACGTATAAGCACACGAAATATCTTCGCGGTCTACCGAATAATCGCCGGCAGAATCAGCCGCATTACAATCCGTAGGTGGAATCAATACATTAGACCGGTAGATTTCTTTCAAATAAAAGATCCAATTCTTACACAAATTGAGTTGCCCCTCCACATCGGTTATATACCCGGCTTCCCTCAATGAATCAAACGCATCGCATCCGAAAACACCGCCGACGACACCATGGGTCGATGCATGAGGCGCATAAGGGATTTGATGAAGGAAATCAGTGATGGTATCATATTCCAACATGGTATAATGCGAATCGCAACCGGGTAAATCTTTGTCAATACTGACATAACGTGTTATATATTTGGATGGATTCACATTCCATGGCGCGCGCATATAACCATACCCGAAATATAAATCGTCGTATTTCGTATTATACTCGGCTTCCCAATTCGCCCAACGACCATCGAGAATCTTTCCGTCATCAATGCTGTTTTGGCTATATAACCACCCCCACGTCGAATTGTTAGGAATAGTTAATGACCCGAACGTGTTTTCCTGAAACATGGGTGAATCCCATACTTTGGTTCCTTCTGCCGTTTCAATTGTATAATCCCAATAAGGTAAGGAAATCGACGGATCCACGGTCTGCATGGATTTTTCGAATATATTGGACATTTTAATATGTTGGGCTTGGAAACCAATGCCTTCATGCACATGATCGGCGTCCATCCACGCCGCATTGAAATAGTGGAACTCGAGTAAATAATCATAATTATGATAATCGTCGCCGTAAATTGCCTTACCTTCATCTTCGCTCGTGGTCCACATAGTATACATCGCATCCATCGTTTTTCCCATATCTTCGTCGGTTAAATCGCGAAACTCCCTTCGCACATACATACAAAGAAGCGCCCCTTCGCTAGTACGACCGGTGAGTTGGTCGTTGAATGTATCATACTGTTCTATTGACACCGAAAATGTATCGTTCAATGCATCACATCCAAATGAAAAATCGTCTACATAATCGAAACCGGTAATACATTCTTCGGTGGCGTCGTTGCAAATCGTGTATTTATGATAGTATTGTTTTTCGGTTAGATCATCACCGGTCGCCGTGATGAGTAAACGCATATTGGCATATGGTTCTACGACACCCGTGTATGGACGTAGTATTTTGTAAGCATATATTTCCGATGCATTTGGTAAAAAATAAGAGAGGGTGGGGTAGCCGTAGCGGTAGGTAGTGAATCGGAGATCATATTGGTCGTAAAAACCAATATATGTATCATCGTCATCGGTGGACCCAAAGGATGGTTTTGTAGTTGGTTTCACGGTTGGTTTTCCTAGGGTTGGCAATGTTTGTTGAGATTCTTGTACCGGTATGATTGTCGACGCGGCATTGTTGGTCGATAAATTGGTTACCGCAGGTGTATGATAACTAATAGCAAATGGAAATGCTAAAATAGTAGTCAGGGCAAGTGTTAGTATGGTTGCATATTTCCAGTTTTTGAATACTTTTAGATTCGATTGTAAAAACGATCCATTGGGTTCCTCTTCATGAGGAAGTGTTTTCGGAATGTCAATATTAATATTTCCCGATCCGTAGTGCGTATACATTATTCTTATTATAGTAGTGTATTATTTTTATGTGGTTTACCAATATAAAGAAATTGTGCTAGTGTACTATAACAACTGGTGGTGGTTGTTCCATGGCGATTTGTCAGAGCGGTTAATGAGATAGACTTGAAATCTATTGGGCTTCGCCCGCGTAGGTTCGAATCCTACAGTCGTCGTTTTTTGTATAATAGGTGTATTATACAAAGATTCTAATTCAAACTAGGAACAGTGAGTATGGAAGCCGAACAAGTATCTTCTGCTTCTACACTCGACGGACACACGATTTGTGAACCAGGTATTCCATTGGTTTGCGACCAACAAGTATAGGCGCCCACGAGAACATTTCCACCACTGCATTGGAGAGCAACGTCCGACATCGATTTGCGAAGTGTCGCTGCATCAATCGTGCCACCGACTGCCTCCGTGAGAACTTCGGGGGTACCGTAACGCTCGATCAATTGCACCGCATCTTGAAAATAATCATATTGAGACAATGTGGAACAAGTGCCATGTTTGGTCCATTCGTGTTCCCAGAAAGAATCATAGGATGAACTGGTAATATCGTATTTGACATCCGGCCAGTATTGGACCATGGTGTCCATCCCAATGATGTCGGGAATAGATGCATTATAGGCTTCGGTACTGCAATATGATGGGTATCCACTGGTAGTGTATTGAGGCCATAACCCGTGTAATGTAAAATGATTTAGCCAATAAGGTTCCGGATCGAGACAACCAGGATAGTTTTGATTGATGCAAAACCCAGGTGTCCATGAATAGGCTAATACGTATACAAAGTCGGTAGCTAGAATTGCCGGAATAGATGCTAAAAACAACAATAAGGTTCTCATTATTATATAGTCTTATTTATATATAATATGGTATTTTTTCAAGGATATAGACACGGGTTCTCATGTAATAATTTGAAGGACATCAAAGGAAATCTAGTGACAAATGCATATCGAAAAGATTCTGAGCCGTCTCTAACCATGTGGGGCATATTACAATGTTTAGATAAGTCATTGGAGGTAAATGGTGTCGACTCCACATCACAAATTGTGTTTGTGTCTCCGCTTTTACGAACTTGGTTAACCGCTACATTGCTTTTTTTACCACATACGGAACATATTGTTCTACAAACAGCGCCACATTTGAAAGAACATCATCAATTCTCGGGTGATACCGGTAATTTACCGGCAACTAGGGAAAAACAAATTGAAAAATATACTAAGTTTTTGAATTATTTACAAGCAATAAATAATAGTCATCTTGAATATCCAATCGATAATAGTATCATCGGTAATTTGAAAAAAATTAATCAAGAAGGTAAAATCATCGAAATAAAAGACTCGTTTAATGATGTGAATATTGTATTTAAATATAATGGTGGTGAATGGACTAAAGTAGAACCTTTATCTACAACTGATGCAACAAAATTATATTCACTAGAAAACAATATACCTATATCAAGCGATAATGCACAGGCTGCTGGCGCATTATTTAGAGAAAGAAAATCATATGTTGGTAAAATCTCAAAACAAAATGTGTGGAGTATCAAGTTCGATGCCACAATAATTCTCCCTTTTATAAAGTATGAAAATGTCAAGTTTGAACGTGGAAAATATAAACCAAATGAAGAATCTGAACCTAAATTGAAATCTTCATGTGAAACCTTATGTGAGTTTACGGGACGTATACCACGTATACCGTTTAGTTTAAAAAAAAAAGAAAAAGAAGCAAAAGACCCATGTGCTGGATTCTCATTTGCAAATGTACTCGGTACTTATATCCATCAAAAAAATGATGATTATCATAAAGAAAAAGATCTTTATCCACTTCCTGCCGAAATTAGTTCTGTAAACATTGATCATAATAAAGAACTACATATTGATAAGTTAAATATTGATGATTATTATTCAACTGATATTACCAAGTTTGCTGAATGGATTTTAAAACACAATGATCACAAAAAGCTGGAAACAGTGTTTTTTGTATCACACAATGAATCATTACAAGATATTGCAGATAAATTAAATGATGAATATCGTAAAGAAATAAAATCAAATAAAAAAGTTGATGATTTATTAAGGGATGCTAGAAAAACCGATTTGGTATTAAAAAATGTGAAAACTAACAGTACAGCAAATGATAATACCCAAACAAAATATAAAGATCCCGAAGAAGAATATAATGAGGATGAGGATGATAATGTGATAAATAAAACGTTTCCTTTAAATAAACATGGTAGACCGTATATCGACCCTAAAAAACGTGTATATGATTTTATCACAAAAACAATAAGACGTCAAGGTGGACGCAAAAAGAACCATCGCAAAACCAATAAAAAAAGCCGATCCAGAAAGTCCCGACGTTAATCAAAGATACGATGTTAATCAAAGATACTGCGTTAATCAAAGATACTGCGTTAATCAAAGATACCGCCGTTAATCAAAGATACGGTGTTACTCAAATACCCGGCAACATTCCGCTACAAACTCTTCGTCAGACTTGACAACATGACGACTATATTTCCCCTTTAACAACGCTACGACAATATGGGTCAATTCTTCCATGGTCGCTTTCAATTCCAAGATTTCACCACTTTTGATATTGAAAATCTTCACCTTCCGTCCATCTCCCACACAGATTTGCCATAACCATGCATACAATACCACTTGCAACATATGATCGATGGTAATCCGACTGGTGCATTTCAATTCCCATACACAATGTTCCGTCACCAAATCCAGCCTTCCCGAAAATCGGAAAATACTACCATCGTCAAAATGGGTTCTCAAAATCGCATCAATTTCTTCGTGTTCGGTTTCCATCGAATAATCAATCAATACTTTCTCAAAGACGGGGATCTTTTGCTTGCATTCGGGCATAATCGTCGCATCCATCCGTTTCAAACACTTGTTCACGTTCTCTTTTTCTAACCAATTATATTCATCAGCTTCAATTTGATTTAATTTAAAATACAATTTCTCTTGACTCGCACTATACACATTTGCCGCATACAAATAATGCGATATTTTCGTGCATACATCTGGCATGTTCTCAATAATATTTTTCAAGAATCGATGTTCATTGTCTTTCGTGCCTTCCATATTGTTCTGAATCATCCTTTTCAATATATTGGGACAAGCCCCGTCCGCTTTCCATCGCCGCTGGATATGATGATAGTAAATACATGGGATAGCTATGCCATTCAAATCACTCACATCTTCGAAAAATCCTTTCCGAGTTTTCGCCAGTGTCGGTAAATCAATCTCTTCATGATCCGCCGACACCTTAACAAATATCTTGTCTAGAATCGGCGAGATTTCTTCAATGACCGTTTCCGAGATAAACTTGATGAGATCACTCGGAGTTATATTGTAGCGCGGTACTAATTGAGAACTTTCTCCTCCAGGTTCTCCTATTTTCTCATAAAAAATCGTCTGGGGCATACCTTTGAAATCAATATAGGATGCATCTCGCATCAAGTGATGATTCATTTTCAAAAACGATAATGGTCGATCCGTTCCAAAATCATTCTTCTCTAACAAATACAATGCCCCCGTTGCCCGGGTTGCCGCTACATACAATGTATTGGGGCAAATCTCCCGTGATGCATACTTGGCACTATAATAATAACTATTATCGAATCCTATAACAAAGACGTATTTGCGTTGGCGACCTTTTACGGAATGGAAAGTCGAGAACACCACCTTTCCGTCAATCACTCGTTCGTCGATACTTTCGCCTTCCAACATGGGAACATGGCACGGAATGTTGTTTTCCACGAGAACATTTTCCATTTTACGTATATTAAACCCCCGCGTCGATGCACCCAATATGAAAAAATCGCTTGGTTTGGCGCCGCGATCCAATAATCGTTGGATTTCTGCCACCACGAAACGTTCGGTATTTGATCGCGTATGGCGAAGATAATGCACTTGTTCTCCATCTTTGCAGGCAAACATCCGTGTTTCGCCCAACATGGCGTGATTGACAAAAGACGCCATGGGATGGGTAATACGATACGACATTTTCAACGTGGTTCTCACAAACTCGGGACAATTGAGTTGAGGATGTAATTTCCACAATTCATCCGCCATGGTGAGGAATCGGGTATCGGCTCCTTTGAACTCATATAGTCCTTGTTTATAATCCCCTAGTACCAGTAGTTGGAACTTGGAACCCATATCTTTTGAGAACTTGACCACAAATTGATAGTATAATAATGACATATCTTGGGCTTCATCGAGAACCAAGAGTTGGTAATGGGGTATTTTTGTTAGCGGGGGTAATTTATTATACAAAATATAGCGCAATGAATTGTCCGTATGGGCTGATGGCATATAATATCTGACGGCTAGACTATGAAACGTATGCACATTCAAGTTCTCCATTTTCAACGTTTTTACTTTGTCTTTGATTTCGTGGCGCAACATGGAATTATAGGTGATCTGTAGGATCTGTTTATCCGCCAATTTCTCGGCAACCGATAATATAGTAGTACTTTTCCCTGATCCGGCAATAGCGTCGACAATTACATTTTTTCCGGAACGTATATATTCCAAGACTTGGAATTGTTCTTCACTCATCACATTCATCTTTCAACTAAACAATACAAAACAAAACGGTTTATATTGTTTCCATTTGAGAACATTGTCATAAAAACTCTGTTTTTACAACATTTTTATCCCAGGTTCTCAAATATTTATACCTTTTCACATTTACACTATTGAAGATTTAAAAAATCACACTTAAATATTAAACTGCTAGAGAAATTGAATACTTTACATAGTTGTTCCTACATATTATCATCAATAAAATAATAATTAACAACAGTTTCTCTGTAATAATTACTCGTTTCATGAAGCATATAATTACTATAATATTATAGTAATTATTACAGTTTAATCAGACATTTACCAACCGGATTATATTGCGTGTATTTTTTTGTTAACTCTTCGTTCTTATCTATAAAACAATCATAACATAAGTTTCGCTCTTTATAACTAAATGATACTTTTTTATAAAAATATCCTTTATTGCAACCTCCTACACAAATCTCAGGTTCATTATCATCACATTCGGGTGTATTTTTTAACCAATATGATTTTTTAAATAATTCTTTGAGGATTTTACTTCTATCTTCAAAACGTTTATTATCATTCATTTTAAGTTGCTTATCTTTTGTATATTCCATAAAAAAATTACAAGGTTCTTCATCTATTTCGAAATCTTCTTTAAACTTATCCCACATATTCTTCTTAGCACACCTAAAAAACAAATAGTTTTTATCTTCATTTTTTCTAATATCGCAAGGCAACCTGCATTTACATAAAGGCAATTGTTTTATGTAATCATTATCTGGAAACCTATAATCAATATCAAACCTCGTATATTTTCCACCTCTTATTTTATCCCATGTTTCTTTATTGTGTAGCATTAAGCATTCGGTTATGTTGTTTTCTGCTTCTAATTTATCATGTTGGTTTTCATCGCATATATCATTGAAGTCTCTTAGTTTAAAACCTTTATAACTTTCGTGCCATATTCCATCTATAATTTTATTTACATAATTATTATAATCTGTAAACTTACAAATTGTATCTACTTTATAAATAGCAACAATTTGTTCAGGTATAAACATAGAAGTATTTAATCCACCGAATCCATCTTGATGTTCCCAAAATCTTCTATATAAGCGTGATGTTTCACCAACATAAAAATAACCATCTGCGCATTTTAAAATATAAACCCATAACATAGTTTCTATAATGCCATAGTATTATTATGTTTATATAATTTAATTTAATTTCGTTAATTTATGGTCACTCAGTCCTATTATACATTAATATTTTCAGAGAATCGAGAACCAGGTTCTCAAACGCCCCCGAGAACGGAAGGGGGCTTTGCGATTTTTATTTGATAATATTTGAAGATAAAACGAACTGTTTATTTCTATATACAAATGGAAGTAAAAAAGGGCAAATATACATTTTTTATAACGAATAATATTGAAACATGGAATGGTGTTATCACAGGAATGATTTATAAAATAAGTGGAAATATCCGCGACTATTTGAATATTTCAGTTCAATTTGATAACAATAGGGCTGTTTCGGCTTCTATTCCACATGCAATGTATCACGACGAATGCTCTCTTTATGAACCACTTGATAGAGGTGAAGGTTCTATTATTATGATAAATACACTTTTAATGCATATTAAAACTTTGCATCCAGAACTGAAAAAAATTAGATTTGATGATATGTCTTCAATTGAATGCGCAAGGGACGAAGATCTTGAAAATCCGTCAACACCAATGCCATTATACTATTTATCAATTGCATACAATGGTGAAACATGGTATGAAAAATATTTTCGTGCGGTTCAAGAAGATACTGCAAAACAAAATGCTTACCGTGTTCGCGTTGATAAAATGTTGAATGATATAAGTGAAAAACCAAGAGAATATATTGATTTTCTTAAAATTACAAAAGTCTCAATGAATATTCGTGCGGAACTTGAACACTTTTATACAAACTCTACCACTTATTCGGAGTTCTTTCATTTAATACCAAAACAAGACAGATGCCGTCTTTTAAGTCCATGGATAAAAGAGTTTATGAACTATTATTTGAAGGGATTATTTTCAAACTTTGATTGGGAAATACCACTCTCACATAGCAGTGACGACTCTTTATCAAAAACAATAAAACAACAAAATAAAAGTGAAAATAAATATTATTGTCCAAACGGTTTCAATCGAAATATGAATGATTTGCAAGACATCGGAGCCAATGTGCTGTGAAAAAAAATAGGTGTAAAAACCCCCTGTTTTTGCAACATTTTTATCCCAGGTTCTCAATTCTTTAGAAAAAGATCCTTTATCGATGATCCAAAGGACAATATACTATCTATGAGTACCCTCCTTACAATCATTCTTTTTCCAAACAATTGAGAACCTGGGTACCAAAAATCACCCCATTTTCACTACATTTTTAGAATGATCTTTTTCTAAAGGAACATACACTCGTGGATACAATTGCAAAACGAGTCCACTTGATGCTATGATACAATTAATCAGTGGTAGGGCTCGCTCTATTTTTCGAAACATCGACAATTATTATATCATTATATTATAGAAAAATATGAGAACTTTTTTAAACCATGGTGGAGATATTCATGCCAAATCGGTTTTTGAAAAAATCTTGAGTATTGGCTATGAAATGGAAACAACAGATTTAACTAAATTGACCCTACGATCGGATGGTATTTTTTTTAATACCGATACCGCCCGAAAAGATATTGCCAAAATTAATGACCCCGATCTCTCGGAAGATGATCCTGAGTTCCAAGATTATATTTCACGTCAAGAAGAATTGATTGCTGAAGTATCCTATGTAAACGGAGCCGTCGACAAGAATGTGGTATTTTATATTACCAACGACATTGCCAGTTCTCCTTTTGCAAAAGAATTGGACAAAATATGTGGAAATGGAGATCCCGATGAAACCACCCCCAGTGAAATAAAAAACGAAATGTACCTATTTAGACCAAATGCGGACGGGGAAGAAGATAAACCAATCAATTTCATATTTTGGAATGACCAAACCCATTGCAGTATATTTTCCGATGTAGAATGGATATTTACCCACTATAAACCAGCCAAATCCAAAAGTGTCATTTTAGATACGTTTTTCATTTCCATTGGCAATTTGATACGTCATTTAGACACATTGACATCATCATTGGGAACATTGATTTATACTCCCGAAGAAGAAGACGCAAAAGAAATCAAAATCCGAAATCCAAAACAACGAGTATTGTTCAACAAACCCGGAACCAATTTATATTATTTGCAAACCGACCATTACTCGAAACCATTAGAAGTGGACAAAATATGTTTAGCACCACAAATGACATTCTCTTCGCACATATCCGATTTGTTCCCTATTTTGAAACAATTGGCATCGGATAGTGTTCAATCCATTCCTGCTGTCCAAGAAAAGTTTGATGAATTACTCACTTTAATGAATATGTTAGAACATTTTACCCAAGAATTAATGACTGGATTCAATGAAAGATATCCAACCTATGCCATCACAAACACCGGATCCAAAGTATTATACAAATCCATCAAAAATTACCTTGCATTGATACTCTATAAATTGTATATATACATCAATAGTTATCATCAACATCGTAATGACCCAAAAGTTGGATACTTGAAAGATTACTTGACCTTCAATTCCAGACATTCGAATTATATATTATACAGTGGTTTGAAAAAGTGTTTGTTGGAATATTATTCACATGAAATCCCCGAGAAAAACATTATCACATTAATTCGTAAATTATTATTGCAAGAATCGATTTTACAAGAGTATTTAATAACTGATCCAAAGCATGTTGAAAAAAATGCACTCAGTCTGGATAATAAATTGCCCAAAGATGATGAACATTATGGCGATCCGATTTATTCATTGTATTCGTATTTGCAGTTTTTCGAAGATCCATTAATAGACGAAAATAATACATCCAATGATCCTACGCGAAATCTACCCGATTGGTTAGTCTATAAAAACATAGATATTTATTCTACCCCCATGGAATTAAAAGACAATATTGTATTGACCGAGTTTCGTGGATTTGGCAGAATATTAACGAGTTATTTGTATGAAAATGGAAATAAAGAAATCAAAACCCTCATGACGGAAGGTATTTGCAATATTCGTACTAAAAAAATGAAACCCGATATCCGAGGCGCTTCGATTGAAACCTTGCGAGCATTCATCAATTTAAAATACCCCGCCCTTATAGCCAACTCAAACCCTAAACCAAAACCAAAAAGTCATCGAAAATCCCATTCAAAAACTCACATTTTCGAAACAATACGACAAATGTCCGATTCCATCAAACGCAAATCAAGATCAAAAACACGCAAATTAAACAGTGATCCTACCGGTAAAAAATCGTTGAAAAAATCAAAAAGCCGTCGTTCCGAATCAAAAATCCGAATATCAGGATCTATGCCAAAAAAGTAAAAATCAAAATAAAAAATTGAAAAAACGAGCACCCGGGTTTATATTATACACTATAATATAAAACAATCAAACATGATCTTCTACTCCGATGAAATTATAAACAAGATGATCGATACATCCGATGTAAATACACTACTTGAAGAGATTGAACAATTTATGCATAATGTGCGCTACGTCATAACCAAGTATTCGATACATACGATCTCGCATTATTATAGCAATGCAGCCCTTTCAAATAGCGACAACGTGATTGCATTTTATTGTTTCGATGACGAGTTTTCGTTAACCAATTGTCCGTCAATCATGATATATCATAAATACTATGATAAAATCAACAATGAGATAATATACTATGTATTGTTTACTTGCACGAAAAAAGGTTTTCGCAACATGGGTTATGCATCCAAATTATTTGATGGATTGAAAGAACGAATTGTGAAAGAAAAAACAAAACGACCAGACTTGCGTGCAAAAATGGTATTGAGTTCGGTGGAAGATGCGGTATTATTTTACGAGAACTATGGGTTTCGATGGACGCGAGAATCATTGGACAAACATCGCGTTCTCATGCAATATGAGAGTTATCATCCCGAGAAAGAGTACTTTATTATGGAATACTATGTTGAATGAGAATATTTACTGCAAACCATGTAAAAACAAAATAGCACACTATAATAATATGTATTACCAACATAGTGAACCAAAATCCAGTTTTATTCCTTTCATTAAAAAACCCGCCCACAATCCATTGTTAAAATGGATCACCCTGGGATCAGCATTGATTGCATCTGCGTTGATGATTTATTCCGTCCAGATGTTTAATACCAAAATAGAGTCCACCAATTTGTCTACCATAACCAATTATGGTGATCTTTTTGATGACGACAAACAGACTCTTTTTACTCAATTCAAACAAACGTTTTCCAGAAATTACGAAAGCGTCGAGGAAGAAACCACCCGATTTGAGAACTTCAAAAACTTTTTGGCAAAAATCGATGAGAACAATCTGGCTGAACAAACCCAAGGCAAAGGAATGGCGATTCATGGTATCACCAAGTTTGCCGATTTGAGTGCCGATGAGTTTAAGACCCATTATTTAGGCTATGTTGCACCCTCGTCTACACCAACAAAAAAGATAATTCCCCAATTGGTTGTATCCGCCAATACTGTCATGGATTGGTCGGGAATATACACAACTGCCGTGAAAGACCAAGGCTATTGTGGTTCTTGTTGGGCTTTTTCAGCCACCGAACAAATCGAGTCGGACAGTATCCGATTGGGTCTCACAACTACCGATATTACGCTCTCCCCCGAACAAATCGTCCAATGCGATAATGTGGACGCCGGATGCAATGGCGGAAATACCGAAACCGCATTCGAATATGTGCAAAAAGCGGGCGGACTACAATCTGACGTCGATTATCCATATACATCCTATTATGATGTCACCGGAAGTTGTGTATCCAATTCCAGTGAATATATTGTTACCGTGACCGATTATTATTCCATTGAGGGCGAGTCAGAGATGGCAAGTTATGTATTGTCGACCGGTCCACTTTCTATCTGTGTATCGGCTGAAACATGGTCAACCTATACATCGGGTATTTTAACCACCTGCCCTACTGAAGTCGACCATTGCGTTCAAGCAGTGGGAGTCAATTTGGATGAAAATTACTGGATCGTGCGTAATAGTTGGGGAACCGAATGGGGATTGGACGGTTATATTTGGCTAGAATATGGAAGCGACATGTGTTCGATTTCATATGATCCAAAATACGTCGACACTCGAATTGTATAATACAATTTATACTTGCTGAAATAAAAGTAGATCGAGATAGTCATTTGGTAATGTTACATTCACTGAATCTTTCACTCCATTCAAATCCCAATCACTGTATATGATTCCCCATCCGACAGTACCGTCAGGCGAATTACCGCCAGGTGATAAATCAGATTGATTTGTGATTTGTGTCATAAGTGTCCACACCACAACCGTTTCACCACTATTCAGTTTCATGTATAATTTTTGATCGCCGTATGCAATCGTTCTGGTACCAACACCGAGTGAGTAACCTTGATTACCGGATGATTGTGTATCAGCAGTTCTAGTGTAAACTTCTACATAAAAGGCTACTAAATCATCTACGTTGTCGAAATAGATACTCGACCCAGATTGAGTGTATGATATTTCAGTATTGTCTAAGGTCCATTGTAAATCCACTTGCGGATATAACCATATAGTATTCAATATGGAAATATATGAAATATCAGATGATGTTTCGGCTTGGGTCGGATAACAGTATGCTCGGCGTAAGTATGCCAATCCAGATCGTCGTTTACTCATTTATAAATACATATATTTTATTTATACAAAATTGATTATTTTCTTGTAAAAAAGAATCAATCTAACCAAAACTAACCAATGATTCATTCCAAAGTCATCCAATTGTGCAAGGAACAAGATGAACTTCTCCAAGGTAAGGCCGTGGATTCCAAAACCGGCGAAACCTATGCTTACGGGATCATTGCCGACGGACACGGACATAATCGTGGGGTCCAAGATATCCGCACCATTCTACAAACGCATTTGGATGCAATTCTCGAAGCCGAAGATCCACACCTGATTATACAAGACCAATTATTAATATTAAAACAACAACATCTCGATAACGTAAAACCTGCCATATTCGGATGTGCTTCAAAAACCCGTATTACATTTGAATTGAGTCAATCGGGATCTACCTTTATTCGGGTGAAAGTCTATGCCAATCGCGTCGAATGCTTTTCCATTGGCGATTCCGAAGTCTATGTTCTCAAAAACGGCGAAATTGCCTATCATAACCCACTCCATAATTGGGCGAATGAAGATGAAAAAACTCGATTATTGAATCGTCCTGATATATGTGTATGTGCAAAACCATCATTTCGCTATGATCTAATTAACCCAAACACAATGGTATGTGTTTCTTCGTCGCAAATCTTGTATACCCATAACCATTTGTTTGTTCCTTCGCAAGCATTAGGACATGATGGTATAACCGAGTTTGCACCCGAAAGATACACGGTCTCATATGACGAGTCGGTCGATCAAATCAAAGTTATTATGGCATCGGATGGATTATGGGATGTATTTATGCCGTCTCATCCCGATGACTATGCATGTTTACAAAATCTGAATGGCGAACAATTAGCCGATTTGGCGGAGTTGCGATGGAAACAATCGTGGAATATGTTGAAATCACATGACGATACCGATCCGCCACGGTCTGCGTCTTTCGAAGTATATGACGATGTTTCAGTAATCACCATTTGTTCTCCTGTATAATATAATTATCTGTTCCTTTTTATTGTGATCTCCGCCACACGGTAATCAAATACCATTTAGGTTTGACATATTCGTTTTCATTACGACTATAGATAGGATGACAAAAACGAGAACTTAGATTGGTAATATACTTGGAATCCATGATACAAAGGGCATGGCGCATATGTGTAATACAATCGATCATTTCGTTGGAAATATAAGAGTCGGTCATAATGTGGTTTTCTTGAAAAAAGAGTTGGACTTTGGTTTCAATGTTGTCGTTTTGGTAAATATGTAATACGTGGTCGAAGGTTTGATTATGTGTTTTGTCATAGTCGTCCATAATGTATAGGTAATAATAATTACATATATATTTTATTATCAAGCCTAACGCTTACCACCACGTAAACGTAGTACTAAATGTAGCGTGGATTCTTTTTGGATATTGTAATCGGCTAGACTGCGTCCGTCTTCCAATTGTTTACCCGCGAAAATAAGACGCTGTTGATCGGGAGGAATCATTCCTCCCCTACGATTTCTCGTAGGGATTAGACTGTATCTTAAGCCATCATCGAAGTTGATTAGACTTCTCAAGCCCATACCCGTGCGGTCGTTGAAGGAATACCATATCCTAATCATAACGGATGTAGGTATTTTACCCGCGGATTGCCCAATCTCAAGAGTTATTACGATAAACATGGTCATTACCCAGTCTATTATTATAAGTTTCCCTATAATAAGGCGTATCTTGAGCTCTAAGGGGGTTCCCGACATTATAAGGTATGTTGCATTTGTTCATTACAAATACTAGCCACCGAATTGTGATTTATATCTATCTAAATCACTTTGGATTCTAACACTTTATCCATAATCAGAGCCAAAATGATTATGGGTGATGACTTTTCAAGGCATTTATTGTTTACCTTCTTTGTCTTGGATTTTGGTTTTGATGGCTTCAATCGAATCGGATGGTTCGACCTCTAAAGTGATTGTTTTACCAGTGAGTGTTTTCACGAAGATTTGCATGGTATATAGAAGTATGATATAATATTTCTATATACTTATGGAGCCGCATCATATCTTTCATTTGCGGCGGTTATAATGTGTTGCAATGTTTTCTGCAATTCATCGATTTTTCCATATAGTAGCGAGTTTTTGCCGATTTGTTGATTGAGATTGGTCAACAATTGGTTGTTTTCTTGCATCAACTGATTATTGCGTATCATATGAGAATACAAAGGACTTGTATCGGAAAAAGATTCAAGTGAACGGATGGAATGATGTTGGGTCGATTTTTCAACTACGTGGTAGTTTCTCTTGGTTATTGCTAAAAAAGCACGGGAAATCATGGGTGCATTATTTGGATAGATACTCTTTATACTCATTTGGGTTCAATCATTTTTTAACTTTGTTTTTGGTTTTGCCGATTATAGCAGCAGAACTCGATTTTACTATTTTGTTTTTTTTGGTTGTATTTTGTGATACAGCAATATCTTCCGAAATACGAAGTGGGTCAATAGGTTCTAATACTTCGCGTTCGTTATCATGAAATGGATTTGAAAAAGGTTCTTCATCAATTGTGGTTTGCGATTCAACCGTATCCACTATCATTTCCACATCATTTGTTTCAGCAGGTGCTACTTGTTCATGATAACCTATTATTGGATCAATCATTTTCATATAATTGTAAATATTGCTATATTTTTGTTTGATATCGATAGACATAGGCATCGTTTTCATTTTATTCAAAACATTTTCATATGTATCTTGGTCTGAAGTAAATAAAGAGGTAGCTACATCCTTTCGATGTAAATAAACATTCAGTATAGTAACCATTTTTTCCATACTATCAAAACGGGTCGTGATAGTTTCAGTTATATGATCCGCAAAACGCATACATTGTGGAGGTGCGTGAGTTTCACGATGGTATATGATTAAATTAATCAAATAATCCATTATAATAATAAATGTATTTATGAAATGCAATATATTAGCTATGTTTACATGGTTTATCATTTTCCGATTACACAAGTCATCCCAATTAGAAACGATCCACATTATAAAAGCATAATCATATTCGCAATAACGTCCGAAACGCTTACCATAAATATGAGCTACTGAAGCATTATTCAATTTATCTTGCGGATTATAGTATATTCCACCACAAATACGCTTGTTTTTAAAATGAAATATTCTACCCATATCAATCATCCAAGATTTGATTTTACTTGTATCTCCTTTTGGATTGTTGTCTTTTCTCACACTTGACAAAAAGTTCCCGGAATGGGCATCTATATTCAACATCTGTTTTCGTATAACCAACAGAATCATAATTGCATTTGCATATTCCATACAACGTGGATAATATATAGTTTCACGAATATTACGCAAAGTCAAAATATCATATTCGTTTTTATCTATATGATTCATTGCTGCATCCATTGCAATAAATGCTAAATGATATTCTTTGTTTTCGGTTAAAATAGTTTTTATATAGTTTATAGTTTCTTGGGTTATGGTTTCTATTTTGGCTCTTTTTGATGGTTTATCAAATGGTTTTGCGGAAATGCTATACAATTTGGTTAATAGTTCTTTTGTTATAGTTTGGTTTTTGTCATTTGTTACAATTGTATTATTTTTATATTTTTCATAATTTTCTTTATTTATATCATGAATATTATACATTAAACCCGTATATTTATCATATTCAGTTTCGTGTCTATAATACATATGACAACATCCTACACCAAATGTAACTGGATTCGAAGGGAACGATTCAAATATTTCTGTTTGTGTCTCTGATTCTTTATAGAAGTCATTCCATTTCATAGTTGATTTTTCATATATTTTATAACCGATTGTGCCACTAATTCTAGTAGTCGAAGGTTTATTTACGTAGCACAATGCAACTTTGAGAATGATTTGATAGATGGGTTTTCCGTCTAACCCTATAAATTGTATACAATCTTTATCCGCATGTTGTGGAATAGTCAATAAAAATACAAACCCATATAGCGAATCGATTGAAATAACCTCTAATAGTGCACCAGGACAATAAATCATTTTTTTCACTGCATCGATATCAGATATATTCAAGTTTTCTTTACGCATACCACCTTTTCGTGTTTTATTTTTGCGTTTGTATTGTCCACCTTTTTTATGACTCTTCTTCATTTATATATACTTATAAAAAACCCTAAATAGCCATGTGTATTATACTAATACATCACTAATGACTTGTTTATTGAGAGGAATCTCTTTCGAAATATTGCGAATGATTTTTTCCACTTTATCATCTTCACCGGATTTATGGGCTTCTTTACAAAGTCGGATCGATCGGTTGATGTGATCTTCTCTTTCAGAACCACTTTTTGGAACATTGGATGACCAGTCGATACATTGTCTTAAATTGGCATGACTCACGTGGGAAATGGCTCTCTTGGTATCTTTCAGATCTTCGTCTTTATTCCAGGTATCATTGTTATGTACATAAAAGGTACTTCGCCTCTCATCCGTGCAGTGAAGTGGTCGTTCCGTCACTTCCATAGACTTCAATTCATCAATAAAGAGTTTGGAAATCCCATTGACGTATCCATTTTCCTCGATTTTGAACATATCTACTTTGTTTTTGATAACTTCAATGAAGTCACTCATGTTTTGGGCATCTTTGCATTTCTCGGAGAGAAACATGTTGATATTATAGATGTTATTATTATTTTGACTGTTGGTCAACGTATTTCCCGATGCATGCGTCTTTATAAACTCGGTGATGGTCTTATTTTGATCGGCTAAATTATTGTTCTGTGTTACGATTAAATTACGTATTTCTTGATTCTCTTTTACCAACATATGTATGATTTCGAGCCAATTGGTTTCCGATAGGGATGGCGATTGCGATGGTGATGGTTCTTTTGGTTCTGTTACAGGGGTTTCTTTGGGTGGTACATAAGTGCACGTTTTCTTATGACGATAATAACCAGATGAATGTTTATATCTCGATCCACAAATACATGTATATTTATTTTCAGGGAGTTTTTCTGTATCATTTTGTATCATCTGATGTTTGCGTGTTTGTAAATGAGTATTATAATTACTTTGCTTACTGCAAACAAAGTTGCATTTTTCACATGTATATTGTTTCGCATTTCTGGCAGCATTAGGTTGTATCATTAATGGCACAAGTGGTATACACTTGGTATATAAAAAATGCCTAAATACTTTTACGCAGAAATAATAAAAAAAAGTTATGCAGCCATATAAAAAATATAATGATGCCTCCCAGACTGACTCAGTCACAACCACTTTTTTATCAAAATAAAACTCCGTATAATCCAAATTTGACATTTTCCTTGCCAAATAAAAATGTCAAATTCGTCCAGTAGCCTACCATTACTTTCCAGTTTTTGGAAGGGGGTACCCCCAATTTTTATCATGTGAACATAAATCAGAACAATAATTATGCCAAAGCAGTTATGTATTATCCCAAATATAGTTGAATAACACGATTAAAGTAAAAAGGTTAGATATATAATTATATATTTCTAACCTTTTTATTTGTTGAGAGGGACGAGAACACGAGCGATGAATATTGCAGTTGATATATCAGTGATATCCTTGTAGCAGATGTATAGACGTCCGGATGATTTCTTTGTACTTTCTTTCTTAACATCAAAGTTTGATGTTTTTGACCATGAAGTTATTTCCTTTTTAATAGCATCATAATGTAGGACTGTTTTTTTCCCGGTTGTCGAACTGATAATGAAACCATCATTGTTTCTTTCAAGTGATTTCTCAGTTTTTCCTTGAGCGCCTAATCCACGCATGAAATTAGAAGCCTCTATTAAAGTCGTAAACTCACCTGTATGTAATTCGTATTTAGATTCGATTGCAAAGTTTTGTGCAAGTTTGATATCTGCCTTATTGACATTGACTATACCTTGTTCGGCAACAATACGAGCAATGTTTATGGCGATCTCTTCTTTTTTTTCAACACGGGAGAATGTCAAATTGTTTGTATATATTTCGACGGGTTTGTAGTTCGGAAAGTGACCAATATTTCCAAATAAGCGAGCCATTATTTGATATGCTTCTGCACCACATACGATAGGTGGTATGATACCATAATCAAACATAAATCCGTCATGTCCTTCTTCTGCACCGCACTGAAATGTAACACCACGCTCAACACAATAGTATCCTGTCACAGCAAGAGGGAAACGATGCCAGTTATTTTCTTTGTATAATTTTGCGAGTTGTATGTTTAATTCTGTTGGAACCTCATCGTTATCTACCGTGAGATAGCATCGTAGATCGATTGGTTCACCTCCGGGAATAAGTATTTCTTTACGTTCGCCATTGATAATGATAATAATGAACCCATATTCTTTATGAAGGAAGTCTGCGATATAATCATGTGTTTGTTTTGCCAAAGATCCAGGAATGAATGCACGCATTCCAGGTTTTGCAAGTTCATCACCGTGCATTTCAAATACGTGTCTCACGAAATCCGGTGCAGATCCGGCAAAGTTAATTTCATGACGGATTGAGTTTCTCAACCCACGATAACATTCTGGATGAGTTTGGAAGTATGGTAATACCGCTAGACTCTTGTATTTTGACATAACACTGTCGAACGTAGCACTCACTAGCGTTATCTGTTTCAACATTTGCAATGGAATAATATGTTCGTATTTTGACCATAAGTTTATACTTTTATCTGCCTCATCAATCCATATGTTAATTTTCTTTGTGAATAAAGGACATTTACTCAAAGTTTCGATGGTTTGAAATAAGTAACGAAGACGGGTTGCATGAGCACAAATGACAACCATTTCAATTTCACTAAGCATTCTAAACGCA
>JACCDM010310866.1_pt1 | contig 64575 bp, 56 predicted proteins | sample 7445851 | NCBI WGS metagenome assembly JACCDM01 (sample SAMN15323438, study PRJNA562643) | freshwater metagenome | isolation source: river surface water | place: USA:Blue River Watershed | collected 2017-08-16
AAGAATCAACCCCAGACGTTCATAAGTTGCGAATGTGGAAACCGCGGCCTGTTCGCATGGTTCTCACCCGAAGGCAACAAGCTGATTTTGTGCGACGAATGTTACATGGACAGAGACTAAGCTTTGCTTACACCAAATAAGCTTACACCGAATACGGCTTGTCATTAAACCGATATAATACCTGGTAATTATGAATCAGTTTGTCCGCCCTGGTAATCTCATCCAACACATACATGCCCTTTCCCGGCATTCGCTTGTTTTTTCCATAATAATCAAGCATATCATGGAACACCGGTCCTCTCGTATCCATCCAATATGGGTTTATCGGGGTGTCGTCAATCAGCAACAACGTGTTTTTTTTAATGGCGGGTACTAATGCGCGGTACTCAGCAAGGCCATGTTTGCCAGATGGCTCGGGATTGTAAAAGTCCAAGTCATAGCTGTCCAAATAGATGACATCTGGACTCTGAACCATTGTGGTCGTAATCCAATCTCGAAAAAACGCCACGCTATCATTCGCCACCAGCTCAGTTCCAGGACACATATTGCCTCTATGCATGGCAACCAATTCTGGGTCATTGTCGACCGACCAAAACCGCCCTCCATATTTGCGCACAACTTCATTGAACAAATACGTGCTCTGGGTGCCGCGCGAGGCGATTCCCGATTCCAAAATAATGGGCTCTTTTAGCAACGCCATATTCTCGAACAACTTTTTAAAAGTCAAATGATTAATATGGTATCCGGTGCCTTTATTGGAAAACATCTCATATTTACCAGTCTCGGTATCGTGGTACAAGTTCCCGCGCAAATGGGCAAAATGGGATTCGAACAACTCCATCATCATTATAGAAGCATTTTACGCAATGTTTCTAACTGGTTCAAAGACAAATAATCTTTTACATAGTCGCGCGATAACAAGCACGACACAGAGGCCGGTAATTATCGCTGCCGATAACTACTTGCGACGACTCCCGTGTCAACCGGTTTGAAAAAATGGCAGGTGTGCCGTTGCGGCATTGCGCGCAAAATGCCGACAACTTCTCCACGCGGTCGCAAAAGGGCACCAAATCCAGGATGGTGCCAAACTTCTCTCTCCGGAAATCCCCATCGAGACCACATACATAGACGTGTTTTCGCTGACCCTCAACGAGTTGTTGGACGGCGGGCACCAGGTCTGCGAAAAACTGGCCTTCATTGACTAGGACCACATCGGCGTCGAGCACGGCATTCATCGTGGTGGCTTCCATGAGCGAGTCTGCGAAAATACAGGGGATTTCAATATGGTCGTGGGATGATAGCATCGTGTTGCTGTAACGGACATCGAGCGAATAGTTGATGGCGATGACGCGCTTGCCGATGTAGGAATAGGCGCGATAACGCTCAATAAGACGTGTGGTTTTCCCGGAAAACATTGGGCCAATGATGAGTTCTAAATATCCTGTTTGAGGTTCGGCCATGGGTAACATAGTTATATAGGAAGTCGCGTATTTTTTATATGGTTTCGGACGAAGACCTATGAGCGCAGGTCGTCCGCTCATTATTTTTGAAAGCGTATAAAATTAAAACATACACACAGTAAAATGGGTATACTTATGTAGCACCACAAGCTGGCAAATGTAAAAAACTCACCACTTAACCCCGCAATGACTGCTGAAAGTATAGCAAATACCATCATAAGGAGGGAAGTAACTTTAAATTTGCTAGAAAATAGAGCAGGTATAAACCAAATCATAAAATAGCTTAAAAATGTAGCATTTAAACTGCCAAAATCCGCCGAGGTCCATCCCCAGTACAAATGGGTTTTCTGTTTTTTGGTACATACTTTATCGGAAGCAAGATGATTATTTATGTTGGTTTTATTTAGGTTGGTTTTGTTATACATTACACGAGAACCTATGTCGACTAGCATCCAAACAACAAATGACGCAATGGCTACTAAAAATATTTTTTTATCACAACTATCACTGTTGAAATAATAAAACATATTCCATATTAGAGGTTGTACTAATACAAGTATATAGGCTATTTCAGTCAAAAATATATTTACCATATTAGAACATTGATTGACAAAGAAATATTGGAACCCTTGTAATAATTCCATCGCAGCGTAAAACATTAAAATATACTGGATTCCAGTGGATGTCACTGATTTTTTATACGTATATAAATACGCAATGCTGGCTACGCCAATGGATGCAAACGCAAAAGACATTTCCGAATTGTAACACATGTATATATACCGGTGTTACAATTATTTTTATGCGGTCAATCCATACACCGCAAAATAATCGATTAAATCCCCCACCGAGCATTCATTGTTGTGAATGACAACCTCTACATTGTCCAAGAAGTCAGGATTACACGTTTTGTGGACAATCATATAGTTGTAAAAGTCGCGGATTATTTGTTTCTTGTCCATGTTATATTGGATGCTGGTCTGATAAATATATTGTTTTATAGATAATGCGTTTTTTGCCTCTAATAGTCCCAGCATTTTTTCCCAAACATCGTTGTTCATAATATTGTGCGCGTTTTTCGACATGATTTGGTGCTGGTTCAGCTGGACATAGTTAATCATGCTGCGAATATCCGAATTATAGAGGCGCTGGATTGCCTGGATGCTGGTTTCGCTAATATCGAGCCCCTCTTTCCGACAAATGTCGCGTATGAATTGGTGGATTTGCTGTTGCGGGAGTTGGTTGAACCGAATACAGATGAACTCTTGTTGGAGGGAATGGTCGATTTTGCTGATATAATTACAAATCAGGAAAAACTTCACATTTTTATCGCAACTTTGGAGCAAGTATTTGAGCGCCTGTTGGGCGTTTTTGGTCATATAATCGACTTCATCCAGAACCACAAACTTGTACCCCACCTCGAATAGGTTCTTGGTTTTCACAAACTGGTAGATTTGAGAACGAATAATGTCGATGCCTCTCTCATCGGATGCGTTTAAATGAATTACTTGGCCGCGATTCACGTGTTTCATCGACTTCTGGTAGGCGTTTATCAGATTGATGATGGTGGTGGTCTTGCCCGTTCCGGGAGGGCCATATAGCAATATATTGGGGAAATATTTCTTGTCGAGCATATTGAGGAAAATATCCTTGTTATAGGGGTCGAGCACAATGTTTTCGAATTGGGTTGGGCGGTATTTCTCGCACCAGGGCTGGGATTCTTCGTTGGAATTGCTCATTGGGCTAATAATGTTATAAACTTTATATGGTTTATGCGAACAAAGGGATCCGGAGGGGGGCCTTGGGTCGGACCCTAAGACCCCCGAAGGAGGATTAATCCGACCTAAGTGAGTCCTTGGGGTCGCCCCCAAAGGATTAAGACCCCCGAAGGGGGGATTAATCCGACCTACGGGGGCTTGGGTCGGGCATCTCCGATGCCCTTCGGTCGCCCCCATTCGGGGGCTTGGAAAATTGATTTTCCAAAATGATATAAACAAGATAATCAAATAACAACAAACAATGTCAATTGATTTAAACGACGAATGGGAATCTTTCATTAATAATTATGACGAAAACAGCACCGCGGAGTTCGCATGCCCCGCCAAACCAACAGACCGAAAAACTCACTCCGACCAAACCCCCGAATGCGACGAACTCTACATATCTACAAAAACGATGCTCCTCTATCTAAACCATTCCAACATCGATGTAGCCAGCATATTCTGGAAACTGCCCATAGTCGAGTATTGGAAACCGCTCGAAGGAATCATCAAGAAGCAGATGAAGGTCGCCGCGCATACGAAGGAAGAATGCGCGGAAAACATGCGCCGTCTCAAAGAGACCTATTACTACACGGAACACATCATCAAACAAATCGACAATCCGATTGCGAAAAAGAACAAGTTCAAGGACGAACGCAAAGTCACCATCGGCATCTCCACCAAAAACGTCACCAATTATCGCGGCAAAGAGAAATGCGGGGCGATGTTCAATTGTATTGCCATCACTTTCCGATTCCTAAACCGCGACGGCCGATACCACGAAATCCACGTGAAAGTCTTCAATACGGGCAAGCTGGAAATCCCCGGTATTCTCAATGATTCCCTATTTGACCGCGTGAAAGTCTTCATCCTGGATGTGATGACGCCGATGTTTGCCGAGCCCACGTATTTTCGCGACGTCCCCAATGAAAACGTGCTCATCAATTCCAACTTCATGTGCAACTTCAACATCAATCGCGATGCCCTACATAGCATTTTGCGCGGGAAATACGACATCGATGCCACCTATGATTCGTGTAATTACCCAGGCGTCAAGTGTAAATACTACTTCTACAACGAATATGGCACGGACGCGGAAAAGCAGCGCGGGGTCGTGTTGGAAGAACATCGCGAACTGACCGTGGAGGAATTGACGAAAACGGAGAAATATACCAAAGTGAGCTTTATGATATTTCGAACGGGTGGGTGTTTGATTGTGGGGAATTGCTCGGAAACGGTGCTGCGATTTGTCTATGACTTTGTGACGAAGATATTGATTACGGAGTTTCCGAATATTTATATTGCGCGGGCCGAAGAAGACCAAAGTGCGGGGAAAAAAGAGGCGAAAATACGCAAACGCAAGATTGTGGTGACGACGCCCTATTTCTCTAAACTTAAAAGCATTGCGCTATAAAAAACGGTAGTTCAACAAGCATTATTGGATGCGAGCACGAAGTCGTGCTCTCCAGATGCGCTGGAACATTCGTAGCCAGCATGTTTTTAATACGACCCGAACCTGATAAGTGGGGTAGCCGCCAACATATTCGATTGTAAAGTCGGTCTTCATGATTTCGACATGTTGCGATTTGGGCACGTACATACAACTAAACTCGCGAAGATATTTGTGAACATTGTCGTGGTCGTAATTGAAATAGGTTGTGGCGCGAATATTGGTCATTCCTAAATAATAGCCATCGTATAAACATGGGATTCCAATAAAGTATTTGTGGTTGGTAAATGGTTGCGGGTCTCCTTCTGCCTCCTGGATGATGGCGACGGGATCCACATCAGGTACTTGCTGTACATATTGGTTTTCGTCGGTTCTATATTCGATAATTTGTCCCATGGTTTGAATGGTTGTATTCAAATCATTGTCTAATAATTCAATTTTTTGTATGGCCCTGTCGGGCCATACAAAAAACACTGTAAAATGAAACTTGACAGTTTCATTTTTAAACAATTTTTTGTATGGCCTGACAGGGGGTAGCACTTACGTTATGCACCAGCACTTACGTTATGCACCAGCACTTACGTTATGCACCAGCACTTATGTTATGCGCTTGGTCGGAATCTTATTATCTACAATATACAAGGAGTTCTCAGTCATAATGATAAACTCATTGCCCGCTCTAAAAATCTTCTGAATAGGACTGGTATATTCCTCTTCACTCTTGACCAGGAGTTTCTCGTTGTTTTCGCGAACACCAATAAGCGCCTTCTTCTCAATCGAAGAGAGCCAATAGTCCATCATGATGGGCTTGTCCTCTGTAATGGCAATCTTACAAACATTGGTGAAAGTAACCTCCTCGGGAACACGATATTGGGCTGCAGGCTTCAAAGGAGCCGCCGGAGCTGTTCCGCCGCCAGCTGAAGGAGCAGCAGGTACTATTGGTGTATTTGAAGATGTGGATTGTGCGGTAAATGAGCTCATCGAAAATATTATAATATGTAAGATACAATATATTCGCTTTAAATCCTAATTTGGGCAATAATTTATTCGTCGGTCTAAAATTCTCCTAAATAACGGAGCATCCTTCCCCAAATATATGTAAAATATAAAGGTTTACAAAAACAATTTAAATGCTTGGGCAATATATATGTAAGAATGCCCGCTACACCCAATGATATAATCTACTATGACCCCAAGATGGTAATCAATCTCACCGAGCGCGATAGAAATGGGGAGATTGATATGAATGTCTTCATTGTTTATGATGAAGATGAGGACTTGATATACGTATTTGGTTCGCGCGGATACGAGTCACGTGGACACACCAACTTTGTCAAATATGTGAAAACATTTTCGTGTTACAATGCGCTTTACAATTTCATCTCGCTCTCGATGGGATTTGGCACCAATCATCGTCTCGATATTTCGGTGAATCTATTGGCGGGACTTACCAATTTTTCGGAATATTCTGATTTTGTATCGAAGGTCAGTCGTTCGAATGAGATTGTTGCGTATGATAATACCAGGATTACTAAGAAGGAGTTGATGCGATACATATATGCGTTTTTATAAGATACGCTATAAGCGTATCGACGGAACAAGATACGTGTATCGACGGTATAAGATTATAGACGGTATAAGATTATAGACGGTATAAGATACGTTTATAGACGGTATAAGATTAGCTTCACCTTATAAAACATTTGTAAAATTATAGCAATTGTTATAATTTTATACAAAACCATAAAAAACACAGCAACAATAACAGCAACAACATCAACAATAACAGCAACAGCAATAATAACAGCAACAACATCAACAATAACAGCAACAGCAATAATAACAGCAACAACATCAACAATAACAGCAACAACATCAACAATAACATATCATAAACAAATCAACAATAACATATCAACAACAGCAACAACAAACCTAGTATAACAATGTGATGCCAGACTTTTTACAATACTCCTCGATTTCTACCATGAAAGTATCGTAAAAGACACTGTTGCGAAACGCGTCAATCTCTCCGTAATCGACATTGTAAAACGGGTCTTTACGCTTGGGCTCACCTTTACGCTGAGCCTTAGGTGTAATATCGGGCGCATCCCTGCCACACTGTATAAGTTCAATCGTTGTAATCTTATGCTTATACGAACTCAGCACGTCTACAAAATCGGTCGGAATAGTGCACCCTTCTATGGTCAACCTGGTCAATTCGGGTAACCCCTCAATGCCGTCGAGGGACAACAACCGACTTTTAACGATGACAAGGTGGCGCAGCGTATCACTCGACATAAATGTTAGGTCTATGTAAACCGAGTCAACTTCGAGCGAGACCAGCGAGCGAAACTCACTGATGTTTTCCCAAAGAATATAATCGCGTATATCAGAACCATATATTTGTAGATGGGTTGACGAGTTTTGAACGTAGCCGTGGTCATTGTCGAGACAAATATATCCAGATTGGATGTAGTTGTCAACTTCGGGGTTCAAGGCGGGTACAAGTCGCGAAATCATGTTCTGGCAGTTTTTCGGTGCATCGTTGTCATAGAGGGGGACTTCAAAGTTGATTTTCAGAAATCCGCCCAAATGCGCGATGAAATGAAGATTGAGCTGGCGGTCACTCACGTAAATATAAGATACTACGTGGCCATCTTCACGCATCATGCATTTTTTGATGAGCGGATAAATTGCAAGGTCCTCGGGGTAGGCATTGACTACACCGGAAAACAGGGTGTCTGTGTCGTTGTCTTGGACCTTAATCGTGATTAGAGAATAATCATCGTTGTCCGTTTCAAAGATGGTGTCGTATTTTTTGTTTATGTAGGTTTCGTTAATCATTTTATAAGTGAAACGACGGATAAGCGTAGCTTAGCAATGGGTAAGTGAAATGACGGATAAGTGAATCTTAGAGACTTTATAATTATAACTTAGCAGTTCAGGACGTCGGTTTATTTGTAGCAACAAATAACCTATTCAATAACATGGGGGATTTTGCTTCTCCATTTTTTAAAAAAAGTATTTCAATTTTTTGGATTCCCTCCCCTTCGGGGAGGGCATCCAAAAAGCACTTAAAAAATAAAACATTTAGTTTTATTTTTTAACAATTTTTCATGGACAACTCGCAGATGCATTATTTATAAGTACTTCCCTCGCAATGAACCCAAAAAAAGATTTCCTGAAACGACATAAACCAATGCCACATAATAGTGTAGAACCCAATGAATTACAACAACTTTGTCCTCATATTCAAGAACCGTTTTCCCATGGGAAACACATACAGTTTCATCACGGTATGCGAAGCATCTCAAAAAACCGGCTCCAAGTTCTTCATCGAAGGGGCCCCCAAGTATCTCGAAATTGTACCCAATGAGGTTACCAAGGGCCCTACAAAATACGACTCGGTAAAAGACACAATCGACGGCGATTACACGATGTTTAACAAAGGTTGTAACTACCTATACCAGCTCGATGATGGACGCTATGGTTCCATCAACGGCACCACGGGTGAAATCCGAGCATTTGATGGTGACGCCGAGTCGGAAGTCCATCGTTTTTTCTTCCAGCAAATGACATTCTAAAATATACAGAACCGCTGTTCTTTATATCTAAGGTTTCACACACCGTCCATTGCGGCGCGTTTTGCCAGCGGGGCACACCTTGATGCATCGCCCGGTGTCCGGATTACGTTCTTTTCCCGGAGGGCATGACGGAGTCGGCGCATTCACTTTGGGAGCCTTTTTACAGCGTCCATTGACACGCGTTTGGCCCGCAGGACACACCTTGATGCATCGCCCGGTGTCCGGATTAATCTCTTTTCCGGGGGGACACGTCTTTGTCGATATGGTTTTTTTACAACGACCATTGACGCGAGTTTGGCCCGCAGCACACACATTAACGCATCTGCGCGTAAATGGATTGCGCTCTTTACCCGGAGGACATGGCGTCATCGCTGCCAACGACGACGCCGACGATGACGCCGACGAATCGGACGGACTCGACGCGGCAACCACTTTTGCCCTATTCAGATTGAGCGCAAGCACCGCCTTTACGAGATTGGTGTAATCTTTCTTCTCCACATTATGATTGACAAACCGTTTGCCGAGTCGTTGTAATACACCATTGAGCTCCAAAACCGACTCATATTCATTGATAATCATGTCGATATTTTCCAATCGCGTAAATAAATTGAAATCGAACAATTTCTCGAAAAACTGGTGGTACATGTTATATTCGTTATCTGGGATGGCGCCTGTTTTATGCATTTTATTGGCAACGTGATTCAACGAAAATCCGAGCGAATAGGAATCCGTCGTATTAATCGTCTTTCTACAAAACGCATCGACATCATTGCGATACACCAGCATTCCCTGCATAGCCGACTTGATGCGCTCCTCTACAATCACATTGGTGTTCGGGGTCATTGAATCACTGACATATTCATGCAACAAGAGAAACGAATCCGGCCGAATACCATATCTGTTTTTTTTCTTGTTTTGTAAAATAATATCGGTAAACTCTTTTGTGAAATGCGCGGTTATCTCGTCATCCGAAGCTACGGCAAAGTCATCTAAATGGAGTTTATTCGAGGCGAACCCTTGTTCCAACGGCCGCGACCAATGAAATACACGGTCAACATAACGCGTCTCTACATTCATTCGCAAAGACGACAGATTTTTCGCCATTCCAAAATCAATAAAATTGAAGTCCATCGTATCTTTGGCCAGGTCAAACTTGAACACGATGTTTTGCGGTTTCAAGTCGTCGTGGATGACGTTATTGGCGGCAAACTGCTTGAGTCCCATAAATAGCTTATGGGCGTTCAACCAAAAATAGTCTGACTGTCTTCTCGGCCACGTAGATAAGAACTTGGTCAAATGGACCCGCGCGAAATCGTCCAGGTCGGAACCGCCATCCAAATATTGGAGCAATCGGTAGTCGGAATACGACGAATTGGGTTGTAAAATGCGGCACCCGGAGTTTTCAACAAAGGCTTTGTAATCGGCTTCGGACATGGAACATTTTTGCGGCCTGCCTAAATAATATTTGCTGGTTGGGTCTGCCCGTGCGATTTGGTCATATTCGCGGGATTCTTTGTTGGCGTTATCGGTGGTTAAAACTTTGGAGATTTTTTGGTCCATGTTGGTATTGGGTGAGTCGACGCATGGGATTGGGGGGCGGAACACGCATCCATACGAACCTTGTCCTACAAGGGCGGAAGCTTTGCTCATTGGTCTATATAAGAACCGGATATTATTAAACTTTTGTAGCGTGAGAGGCACAACAAGTCTTGTGGCATGTAAAGATAAATATTTGGCTCCGACAACAATTCAAGGTCACATACATGGTCCCACGATTTTACAACAATGATTGGAAACATATGGCCCATATAATGAACCAGCGTTCGGATGAATGGGGTTTCCAGCACAATCGGAACGCAGCCAAGATAGAGTGCCTCCCATATTCGGTGTGTATCGACGCCATTTCCTTCGGGGCAAATACAGTAACGATGGTTGGCGAGACGGACGATGTTTTCTTTGACGGGCACCATTGGCAACATGGGTCCTAAATAAGAGAGGGCGGCTGCGCATGCTTGGCGCTTTTCTGGATTTGTTTGGATTCCAAAGTTGTAATAGATGATGTGGGGTTTCTTTATACGATGCTTGGCGCCCGCCATACGATACTTGGCACCCACCATGCGATTCACATCCACATAATACTCGACCCGCCCATGCTCCCACATGGAATTGGCGATTCCAATCGGTAGTAAACGCATCTTTGGATGAATAAAGCACAGATTCTGCCCCCACCAGCATTGTAATAGAGGAGACTCCAACACAAATTGAATATCTGGGTCATCCTCTATCAGGTTATAATCCGAATTGTGTGTAATCAAGGTGAATGGATTACAAAACCACGCCAGCTTCTCTACAAATAGACCCAGTCGATGGGGATACAAAAACAGGATGGCCGGGTTCTCAAACGGGGCGTCAATTTCGTCGAGAATCACGTGTTTGTCCGGTTGCTCCATGATAACGGGATTGTACATAAAGTCGTCGACCGTTCCCAAATAAATATCGGCGATGGCCTGAAGTCTTTCGCCCGTAATGTATTCGCTGGGGTCCATATCCAATATATAAATAATACAATAACTATTTATATAGAATCTGCGTGTGTAACATATATGTTTTCCATTGTTCTCGTCTGTCTCGGTGTATTCCAGGAATACATAATGACCAATATTGCTCAACTGGTGAAGCTGGGGCATACCAAAATATACATATTGACGAACGCTGAACTCATACCGCATTTCGAGCCCTTTTCGGACCTAGTTACACTGTTTCCGGTCGAGACGCTGAACGACTCCTTCGACTTCCGGCGTCATTCTACCCAGGATAAGGAATATCGCGGCGGGTTTTGGCACCACACTTCGGCGCGTTTTTTCGTATTGTACGAGTTCATGACGAAAACGAAATTGCGAAATGTCATCCATATTGAGAATGACGTGCTCCTCTATTATAATTGCGAGACCGTGTTGTCCGCGCCCCTGAAAGATGTTACCGGAATCTGTGTTCCATTTGATTGTTATGAGAGGAGCATTTCGAGCATATTGTATATCTCGGATGCGTGGTCGTTTGCCAAGGTCTTGGTCAACTATGATTACAAGAAAAACGACATGTACAATTTCAGCGAAATACAGAAGAAAACGAACCTAGTTGGGCATTTCCCGATATATATGGATGAAGACGGTGACGGGGTTCGCGGGTTTGTGAGTAGTGGATGGTCGCGGTTTGGTGGGTACATATTCGATGCCGCGGCGATAGGCCAATATATTGGCGGTGTGGATCCGCGGAATCAACCGGGCGATAGTAGAGGGTTTGTCAATGAAACGTGTGTAATCAAATATGGGGAAGAGGGCACAATTGTGTGGAAAAATGAGGACAACCTATGTCGGCCTTTTCTTCGAAAAGAAAAAGACATACCGATATTTAACCTACATATTCATAGTAAGGAGTTGGCACTGTACGTATAAGGGTTGAATGCGCGCATTCCTCTATTTCTTCAGCCGCACAACCCTCGACACAAAGTATTCGGGTCCCTGGATACGTTGTACATATTCCAATCGCAACAACGCGCTCTGTAACTTCGGTTCAAGTCGCTCCATCTCAGTGGTTAAGACCGGTCCAAATATCATCTGGTGTTCCGGCACAACATCTTTCTTGTAATTACGCACAATCGACGGCGCACGCACAAAATAGAACGCGCGATGTTCCGCGGTTCCCCCCATGATTAGCCAAGCGTTCGACAACTCGCCCGCCACCTTCAGCGGATTATCCAGCGCCGTAATACCCATCCCCGACAGTTCGTCCGCCGCCGACGAAAACGCAATCACCGGCACATTGTATTTGTGGAAAACAACCCACATATCCATAATCGTAGCAAAATAGTCGCCCGATTCGCGCACCAGCTTTTCGAAACTCTCGCCGCCTCTGATTCGGTCCGCTATCGCCCTCTTCCCCTGGATTTCAAAAAGGATGCATATCTTTTCAAGAAGCGCGGGTCCCTTGTCCAACAACTCGCGATATCCTTCCCAAATCATGTCCCGCACCATTTCCTCATTATACAATTCCTTGAATTGGTCTTGTAGCACATAAATAATCGGCGCAAAACTACACGCCACGGTCCCCTTGAAATAAATCTCCTTCACTTTCCGCGCGTTTTTGCCATGGGGGAACACCCAGCGCCTCCAATAATTGGTCACCGGATGACCATACACATCCTTGATATTGCTCTTACACTGATTCACCACACGCAGCAGCTCGTCACCCGCCGCAATCTGTTCTTCGAGCGACACTTCATTCGAATATCGCTTCGCAATGGCCGCATCCGGATTCGCCATATCAAAAGCCACGCCATTTGCGTACTTGGTCTGGTTATAAGGGGATTGCGAAGCGATGTTTGCGAAATAGTCGCGATTCATAAGGTCGGGCTCAACCACAATGTATTCATCGGGATTCACCTTATACGATTCGTCGCCACTGTTCAGCACCGTATGCGGTTTCAATATGAAATTGCGCAAATGCCCGTAGCGCATCAATTCATCGGCGATTCGCACATAGTATTCGCGCGAGTTGTCACGCGCAGGATTTACCAAATTGCGTTCAGGAAACACGCATTTTTTGTCATCAGTCAGCATGCCGATGTGTTTGCTATCACCATTGTCGACACATAATTGCCCCCTCTCATAAATGTCATCCAATAACTCATCGGGCATATTATTTTGTCCAAAGACAACCGCCGGTGCCATGATATCACGAACAATCTCGGCAATTTGTTCAAGCGATGCGTTGTCGGTCGCATCAATAATTCTGGCCAGACTGGCCGGCGCCGATTCGAGCACCGACTTCAGCGTTGTTCTGAAAAGAGCATAAAAATCCGCCTCTAATTCCACATTACGCACAACGCGGATTCGCTCACGGTCGCCTTCTGTCTCAGTTTCCACGGTTTTCGCCATATCCCGGTAAAAAACGTAATTATTTTCACCCAGCGGAACCAGGGTATCGTTGACATCGGGCTCAGGTTCCCGGATACGCACAACTTGGTTTGTCTCCGTGATGATTCCCACAATCATATTCGATTCAAATACTTTTACAATGGGGCGGCACAATATGTTGGGATTCAGATTATATAATTTCATCAATTCAGATTTTGTAGTCGCGTAATCACTCAGCACACGAATATCATCCATAAAAGTCGCCTCCAATTCATTGTCCGGAATTGGCGCGGATGGCTGACATGGCACAACAACGCGATTGCCCGATGCGACGGAACGCAAAAGGAGCGCGACGATTTTCCCCTGGTAGTTCCAGATTTGCTTCTCAATTGTATAGGGCATTTTAATCACCTCTGTCACCAACTTGTGAATAAGCATCGGTTGCTTGAGCTCGATTTCATTGTCATACGTGTGCGAATATTTATTGCCAATCGATGCTTGTGGTTTACAATAATTGCCGATTATACTTGATAATTGTTTGTAAATAATGGGTAAATCGTCGACGGTCAATAGAGGGACTACCGCCGGTTCTTCTTTGCCCTTTGGCGTATATTTATAGATTGGCAAATAGAGGTCATTTGATTTAATGATAAATGCAGTTGCGAGTTCTGTTCTGAACTGGAAAGCCGAATATGAGTTGGTCGGACAAATCAAGTCGATGTTTTCCGTCACATCGTTGTTGGTGATTTCCATCAAAACCAGGTTTAATCCATTTGGAAACAAACGCGGGTTGGGAATTGCCACAATATCCCAGAAATATGTGTGGTCAATGACGGATTCCGGGTCTGCCAAAAATGCGCGAAATCTCTCATATGCACGCTTGAGTGTTTTAAAAAACTTGAAATGTGATGGGTCTTTCATATTCAGAAATCGATATACCCTTGATTCTGTGAAATAATCATCCACGGAAAGCACTTCATCATAATCATCGCTAGTACCCGAAAAAATAGTCATATAGGTTCCATTTCCAAATTGAACAAACTCGTCAATTGTGATAGCCTCTATGATGATTTGTATAAACTCCGAAATAGAGGGTGTTTTTATTTTTTGTATTCTAGCATAAATATCCGCAAAGCACGCAACAATCGAGCGATTGCGTTGTTCAATATGATTCCCTTGTTCATTTATGTAGCCGTCTTGTCGAATGCCATAACGCAACAATGTGGTTGTTTGGTCGCGAATCATAGAGGGATTTGTTTTACTAATATGGGAGCGATAGTCAATTTGGAGAAAATGCTGAACGGCATATTGGACAAACCCCCATCGGCCAGGGTCGACCGCAATTTTGTCGGCGCCAATAATGTAGAGCTGGTCGGGGCGTGGACTCATCGGGGCTACCACCGGTGCTTTGTTTGCGCTAGTACACTGGGCACGACGGTCACGATGTAATTGCGTATCCCATTCCGAAAAACAGCAAGGCAGGCAGTATCCATCGGGATGAATGTCCTTTTTGAATCCAGGATAGTGGTCGACATATTTGCCGTCTGCGTTCATGTGTTCTTTTTTGTCCTTGAACTCAAAAACATTTTGTTTGATTTCCGCCTTGGTCTTTCCGCATTTGCCGGCGTCAATGTCTTCCTTAGTCATACTCGTGTTTGTTTTGAAACACCAGAAACGAGGACATATGAACCAGTTCTTGTTTTCGGGGGATGTGCCATATTCGACGGCCTCTGTATAAGACCCCTTGTATTCGCGGTCGATTTTGTCCTTTTCTTCTTGTGTGAGTACCACCGGTTGTAACATGGATTGGCATACGCGGGTGTAATGTTTGAATTGGCCGTTCTTCGTTTTGGTGAATGAAAACAGTTTGGGGTCGTGTTCTTTCAATTTTCGAATGAAGGTTTTCTTGGCTTTGGAAGTTGTGTTGTATTCGGACTCGGCGTCTTCTATACCAGCGAGGTCGTCTTCATCTGGAGTGGGGTCTCCACCTATGAGCTCTGCTCCACCTATGAGCTCTGCTCCACCTATGAGCTCTGCTCCACCTATGAGCTCTGCTCCACCTATGAGCTCTGCTCTACCACCACTGGTTGATGGGTCTTCCTCTTCGCTTTCATCATCACTTTCAACAAAATCATTGATATCATCATCGCTCTCCAAAAAATCATCTAAATCAATATCCGAGTTGGAGTCATCAATTTGAACATCTTCCTCTGCTGCGCCTGTAAATTGCGAAATCAGTTTATTAATATCCACCGGCTGAACCTTTTGTTGCGGAACATCTATTTCAATCTGTGCCTCCTCTTCCTCTTCTACTTCGGGCTCTGCCCGTTCGCATTTTTGTTTCAATTCCGCATCATCCGATTGCGATATGCGCAATAAACTATCAATGTATATGTCCAGCGTATCAATATATCGCACATTGGTCAAATTATGCACAGTTATCTTAATTTCTCGTTTGTCGGCACCCATTTTACGCTCATCCATTGTGGTTAAAAACCCCGGATTCTTTATCGAATTAAACATATTTGTCCTCTCGATTGCTCGATTATTATGTTGTTTATGGACATAATTGAGATTTTCGCGGTATTCGAGAAATCGCAGAACGGCGGCTTCATTGCTCATTCCATAGTTATTTATAAGTGCCTCTATTACGGCTCCCTCGCTCGCAGTTTTCTTATATACTTCGCTTATCAACGCCGACTGGGCATCCATCTTTTTGAAATTATCGACCCGTTTAAATCGCAACACCGGCGTAGAAGATGTCGTATCCGCAATATCAAAAATCGAATATGAACACGCATTATTCAATGCAAATTGGGATTTTACAATAAATGCCGTGGTATACGACAAATTATTGATTTTTACAGAACTATTCTGAATCGACGTGTAGAGAGGAACTTTGTATCCGCTTTTGGATAAATACTGGTTCAATGACAATAAAAAGGGATTTACCACTTTATCCAGTATTACATCGAGCTCTTGGGTCGATATGGATGATGGTATCGGTCGGGATTCAACATTTTTCATAATTTTGCCTTGAATGCGAATTGCGCCATCATTTTCAATATGAATAATTATATTATATTCTTCATTGTAATTGTAGATACTGATGTGTTTATAATTCGCAGAAGTGTTTATACGAGTTGTTATTTTTTTCTGGTCCAAATATGGGATTCGTTTGCCGGTACGTGTTGATGTTATGCTATATAATCGATAGATGGGGTCGCGTCGAATACCTGGCTTGTATCGTATAAATGGCATTTCACGAGTACAATGAATATTTTTGAAAATCGCATCCAATGAAAATAGAGCCCGATTTTCACTAAATAGCGAAATATCAAATTGGTGTATCCCTTTCTCCAAATATTTTTGCTTATGTTTTTCGTGTTCTGTATAATAAATGTCGTACAAGAAATCAATCATGGATTCATTTTTAATTACGGGTTCGCGGTCCATGTACCTGGGAAAATAAACGGAAAGCATGTTTTTTTCTGGAATCCCTTGTGACTTTGCGGTTTCAATTACATCTTCCGCAAAATGCGCATAAATTATATTATCCTCAATATTGCCATAAGACATCAATATTGAATCATTTGAATAAGAAATGGATGATGTATATTTTAAGAGATTAGTTGTTGGCAAAACAACGTTGGGATCCGCGGGAAACACATAATCAAATGGTTCTTGCTTCATTCCTAAACCAACCATAATAGGTCGCATTTCACCGTGTTTCAATCCAGTTAATATAAGGTCTTGTACGCCATGTTTTTTCAATGGATCATAATCTGGATATTCTAGGTCTAAATTAATCAACAATTGTTCGAAAGCGCGCGGATGTTGTGATAATGTGATATTGGACAAATTGATTTGATGACTGACTTCGGCACACAAATACAAATGGTTTGATGAATATGCGGTTTCGCCGTTTTTTTCCAGCTCACGGATTATTTTATTTTTTATTTGCGCGATTGTATCGTCGATGTGTATTCTTTCTGGATTTTCCCCATCGCCCGCAAACACGATTACCCTTTTTACCTCTTTCCCTTTCATGATGTAAACTTGGTAGGGTCCGGACATTTAGATATACTATAACTATATTTTAGAAGTTGTTTTTACGCCGTTTTTTTCGACAAAAGGTTATACAACTGCGCACATGAGTTTTTTTGTTTACTTATTATTGTCATCTGCGGATTCGGGTCAGCAAACCTATGTTGGTGCAACGGTTGATTTGGACCATCGTCTGCGACAGCACAACAAAGAAATCAAGGGAGGTGCACACGCGACAAGCATCCAAGTGGAACGTGGCGAGACTTGGGAACGAGTTTGCCATGTTGCCGGTTTTCCGACGTGGCAAGCGGCGCTCCAATTTGAATGGCGCTGGAAACAGATTTCTCGGAAAATTGCGGTGCGGGTTGACCCTCTCACGCGGCGAATCATTGCTCTAAAACAATTGTTGAGTTTGGACCGGTCTACGTCGAAGGCCGTTCCGTATGCCGAGTGGCCCGCACCACCGCAAATCGTGGTAGAATCTGAAAAATTGAAAAGATTTGAGTTGAATGAAAATGAAGTATAAATATTACAAACCGCCCTTTACAAAAATGATGTTTACCGAAAATACCCACAAAATGATGACCCGCTCAAAATCTGCCGAACGCTTGGCTCTGGAACAACTGCTTGCTGCTTCGAGAGCACCAAAAAAACCATTTGTCGACCCATCATACAACATGATGGTCGCATGTGTACTCACTATTGTACTTGTACTTGGTACATTAGTTGTTAGCCGCAGTTGTGGGGTTGCTTTATTCATGGAAGCATATTGTATATTCAATATAGTTGTCAATTACAGCGCTATTAAAAATTACAATGGTGTGCCAATTACGAACCTGGAACAAAATAACTGGGTAAGACTGTACAAGGTGTTACATGCCAAATATAATTACTTGGCGATTCCAGACCAAGACAGGGTCTTTGTCGATGAAGTCGCAAGCTTAGATGAAGTCGCAAGCTTAGACGACGCAAGCTTAGAAGACGCAAGCTTAGACGATGATGATGAAGTCGCAAGCTTAGACGACGCAAGCTTAGACGACGCAAGCTTAGACAACGATGATGATGAAGTCGCAAGCTTAGACGACGCAAGCTTAGACAACGATGATGATGACGCAAGCTTAGAAGACGCAAGCTTAGACGATGATGACGATGATTCCGATTATGAACCGGATGAAGATTCAGATTATGAACCTGATGAAGATTCCAACTATGAATCCAATGACGATGATTCCGATTATGAACCGGATGAAGATTCCGATTATGAACCTGATGAAGATTCCAACTATGAATCCAATGAAGTCACAGACTTGGGCGCCAGATTCAATTGTGTCGCATGCGAAGCCACATTGGTTTCCAAACCAAACGCAATATTTGTTAGACTGTGCGGAGACGAATATTGTAGCGCGTGTTTTCCAACTGTGTATGAAAATATGAACAAAACATACATCGAAGACTATTACACTACGGAAAACCCAACTGGAAACGATGGATGGTATGATTCGGCAAATGACATATTTCATATTGGGATTTGGATGGATTACCAATTTAACCCAGACATGCGCGATGTTCGTAATATAAATTACTATGAACAGTTTTCGAATAACATTGATGCGATTCCGGTTGCGATTCGTATTAATCCGGACCCATTGTTTAACGCGAGCTTACAAGACGCGAGCTTGGACGAAGACTTAGACGACGATGAAGACTTAGACGATGAAGACTTAGACGACGATGAAGACTTAGACGAAGACTTAGACGATGAAGACTTAGACGAAGACGACGATGAAGACGAAGATGAAGATGATGACACCAACGACTGGGAACACTGCTCGCAATAAAACAAAATACATAAAAAACGCGACCCTCTGTTTTTTATCTATCATATGCCGGGTTGTCCCGAATCATCATCCCGCAATATTTCTGCGGTTCCTTCTTATAATCTCGCGGTACATGGATGCCTGCCTCCTTCGCCTCTAACAACAAGAACTTGAAATTGTCCCAGAATTCATCTTTATGTCCAATCGACTTTGTCGCAACATGGCTCAACTCGTGTATTGCCACAAAGGTGAGTGTATGTTCATCAATCCGTGTATTTCCATTTTTCTCCGTATTCAGACAAAATGCGATTTTCTCTCCCTTGTTTTCGCTATAAGCAGTCAACTCGCTTGTAGGCAGAGTCTCCATGATTTTCTTTGGATTGAATCCAGCAACCAACCGTTGGACATTTTCCTTCTCCGGATATTTCTCGCCCACATATTTTACCAGTTCTTTACATTTGCCCGTCGCCCGCGCCAACAAATCTGCGGATTCGGCCACCTTCCCCGATTCGCGCACACAGTATTTATTGCCATCCACGGTCGAAACCACGCATTTCAATTCGAAATCGCTCTTATCAAAATACATGTATCCACAAGCTAAGACCATCAAAATAATAATTAAATAAACAAACGCGGATTCTTTATCCATTATGGCCTCTCTATATTATATGTGGATATATCGTTTATTAGCCATTGTGAGCCCTAACACATTGTGCACCATTACACATATCTTTCAAGCATCTTTTGCGAAGGCGGTGCCCGACCTACCACAGACACGACCATATTTTCGCGCCTAAAATACTTTTTGATACATGCATTGATATTGGCAATTGTGATGGAATCCACGTAGGTTTTGTACCGATTTTCGAACAATGGTGCGTCGGGTCTTTGATACAAAATGTTTTTTGCGTTATAACTGGCGATTGACTCGGCGTTTTCCGCGGAAACCGCCATTGTTCCGCGATAACTGCTTTTGGCAATTTCGAGCTCCTCTCGTGTAACACCGTCTTTCACTAAATCGTGGATTAGTTTCATAATCAATGGATATACACCGAGATTTGAGCGAGCTCTACCATTTGAGGTCACTCCACCATTTGAGCGAGCTCTGCCATTTGAGCGAGCTCCACCATTTGCAAATAGCTTTGTCGGGTCGCATTCCGCATAAAACACAAAATTGCCCGCATTCTCATAATGTTCCGATTCAGTATATGATGAATATGTGAGTCCATTCTCCTCTCTCAATATCATAAACATACGACTCGACATAGACCCACTCAAAATCTTTTTCAGCATTTTCAATGAATATCGGTCGGCGTCATAAATCGAGCATGTGCGAAACCCAACACAAATGTGCGCCGGATTTATTGGCATCTTGGCGATTTTATATGCGGTTTCTTGTTGCGTGGTGAGCGACAATACGAGAGGTTGAGGGCATCTAAAAGGAACATTGGGTCGTTCCTTGGCTCGTTCCTTGGGTCGTTCCTTGGGTCGTTCCTTGGGTCGTTCCTTGGCCCGTTCCTTGATAAAACACGACTGTTGGACAGCTTCACAAACCGCATCAAACGAATTGGCCGAACACACGCTCAATATCATCCTGCTCGGAATATAAAACGTACGATACATTTCAACCAGCTTGTCATATTGAAGCGCATGTTTCCCCGAATGATATTTGAGCTCATCCACCGGATATTCATACGGCGACCCGGCAAAAATCACCGCGTCCGCATTTTTAAGCGCGGTTTCTTCGGCATCATCCGCATCTTGTATCATCTCCTCTCTCACCACTTCGCGTTCTTTGGTATATTCGCCCTTGTCGAATACCGAGTTCAACAACATGTCGGATAACAACTCTATGTATTTGGGCACATGTTCGGTGGTTGTATCGATATAGTATTTTGTGTATCGCCGGTCGGTGAATGCATTGATATAAGACCCAGTCTTGTCAATCAACGACGATATTTCATATGAGGTTGGATGGGTCGGCGTACCTTTGAAACACATATGCTCGATGAAATGCGCCGCCCCTCGCGAATCCGCGGGTTCGTGGATACTTCCCACATCGCAAATCACTTGAATCGACGCGACCTTTGACCCGTGGAATGATTTTTCATGGACAACCCTAAATCCATTTTCATAGGTCCGGGTTTTCATATAATATATGATACAATCACATATTATCTAACTCAGTATATAATACGCCTGGTGCTCGTCGCTCTCCACAGCGACTTTGCCCACCTGCGAAAATCCGCATTTCCCGGCCATCGCCAAAATGTCTTGTTCACTCTCCATGAACAGTTTGCGTTCATTTTGGCGCACATTTCGCGTCGCCGCATCCGTGAATGTTTCCACAAAGGTCGAGCACTTGCCGTCGCAAATATCGTATTTCGCCACATATTCGAAATTGCCGAAATCTACTTCTGTGCGCACAATTCGCGTGCTCGCGTATTTCTGCGGATTGTCGATGAGCGGCGGCGTCCCCACCGGCACCACCGTATTGAATCGGTCTTTGTTCACCAGATGGATAACCAGGTATCCGCCGCCTCTCAACCAATATCGACAATTGGTGAAGAACGCCGGTTTGTTGGCTATTTCATAAATGGTTTGATAGAGGCACAAGATATGGGTGAAACTGGCGCGCTCAAATGCCATCGGTTCCAAAACGTCGGCTTGTTTGACGGGGGCGTCCGTTTTCGTCGCCGCCTGTGCGACCATCGCTGGCGACTTCTCGATACCCACGCATTTGGCGCCCGAATCCGAGAGGTGGCGCAGGGTTTCGCCCGTCCCCGTCCCCACATCCAAAAACACACTATTGTCATCCGCGCCCGTGATTTTCAGGATTTGCGACAGTTCGGTCTTTGTGCGGTCTTCCGGCAAATGGATGCGGTCATACACTTTTGCGTAAAAGTCGTCGTACGATTCGCCGTCGGTTTTCAGTACAAATCGCTCGGATTGTGTGAATCCCTCTGTCATTTTTTGCCTAAATAGTGTTAATATGAGTGCTACAATTGAGAGCACAACCAATATGAGAGCGAATGATGGCATATATAATAGGACCAAACTTATTGTCGCAATTGTGTTCGCGTCGAATTGAAGAATCGGTCTTGGCCAATTCCCGCCAAATTGGGGCGGGCTCTATCGACAAAGGTCGGCTTGTGAAAAAGTCCCGCATAGGGTTGTGCGACGGGTCTGCCCACGACCTCTACACGATATAGGTCGCTGGTTGAGCTTGGGACATATACAGACTGCGACGAATGCTGAAGCGCCATCGTCTGATTGCGTAGCACGGCCTCGGTGTCGATGTTTCGCGCATATGTCTTGTAGGGACCGTTTCGTGATGCCGGATTGAAATTGGTCGCGACATTGTGTTCGATTCTGGGGAGAATGGCGACGGTGGGAGCAACCAACATCGGCAAATTGTATTTTGTAGAGAGAGGTCGCGGCGAAAAATTGGGTTCGAGCGGTATGTCGGGGAAATGGCGACTGGCCAGGCGCTGGTTCAATTCGTCGGTGCGTTCATGTTGGGTGATTATAACTTCGCGATGTACACCATCAATTAATCCATTGGGTTTTATTGTGTTGGCTGTCAAGTTCATTCTATACAATATATTATGCAAATATATAAGGATGTCCGCGATTTTTACCATTTTTGCAATTATGATTATTATGCTGGCAATCGATTCAGTATACCTCTATTTGACTAAATCCATTTTTGGTCAGCTTGTCGCCAAAATACAGAGGACAGCACTAGAGTTCAAACTTGTGGGCGCGGTTGTTGTCTATATTTTGCTCGCGGTCGGCCTCTATGTATTCATTGTGGAACCTGGCAAACCCTTATGGCAAGCGGCGTTGCTCGGACTTGTCATCTATGGTGTGTATGATTTTACCAATTATGCTATTTTTAAGAAATATGATTTGATGGTTGCGCTTATGGATATGATATGGGGTTCCGTGTTATTTACTGCGACCACGTTTGTGGTGCGTCGTGTAATGTAAAAAAACAGGAGTTATACGTATCATTCGCTTAGGCCGAAGGTTGCTTTGCTTAAGGCCGCTTCGCTAAGGCCTTATGGCCGACACACTTAGGTCGCTTCGCTTAAGGTCGCTTCGCTTAAGGTCGCTTCGCTTATAGTCTCACAATAAACACATTGGGGTCAAATGGTTTTCCTCCACCACCGGCTGCCGATTCTGGCATTCGAAACGAATCGTCCGTTTTCACGCGCTCTTCCGCGTCCAAAACCATTTGCTCCGTAATGGTGCCAATGGTTTGATAAAACGCCGCAACGCGCGGGTTTGTCTTGATTTTCTGCGGATTGAATCCGCTTAAATAGAGTCCTTCCAGGGTTCGAATCCTGCTCAACCCCACATAACTCTGCCCATACTCAAACACATTTGAGCCTAAATCCATTTGCGCCAGGTCAAGTGTGACCCCCTGCGACTTGTGTATTGTGAATGCCCATGCCAGGCGCAGCGGGATTTGCTCAATTCCCAGCCGCGGGTAGTCCCCGTGCTGATACACTTTTGCCGAAATCGGCATCGTGATGCCATTAATGAACTTCACAATGGGAATATTGGTTCCCCCCATGAAATCCACCACGATTCCTTGCGACCCATTACAGATTCCCGAATCTGTGTCCAAGTTTGCGAGGCACATCACTACGGCGCCTTTTTTCAGTCGGAGCTTGGGGACAACCTTGCTATTCTCCTCAAACAAATCGAGCTGTTGTTTGATTTCATCCGCGGTGAGTGCCTCGGTTCGCGCCATCAATTCGACTGGTATCGGCGTGCCCGTTTCCGCATAGGTCGAGAGTCGAGTCATCCGTTTCGAATCATAGATATTCTCCGCGTCAGTGAGCTTGGCATACATGGTGTCATTGACACGCTCCGCATCGGCGTTTCGCGGGAACAGCTTTGTGGGCACAATATCACTGGTGGCCGGTGGTTCGAGCATGCGCGCTTGTAGGAGCGCGGCCGACTCCGGCGTCAAGACACCCTGGCGTACTTCATCGAGCACTTTGACGAACTCGGGGTTCTTGTGTCGAAACATGGTATTTAGAGCAATGTGCGAACCAGCGGGAAATGTTGATGCCCAGCGCCCAGACTCGAAGCAGAATCGCATGGTTTCCGGGTCATCGCGTTTTCCCACGGGCGGCAGCTGGTAGAAGTCGCCGATGAAGATGACCTGAATGCCGCCAAACGGGCGCAATGGGTTCTTGCGAATGATTTGGCCAATGCGGTCCAGCACATCGAACATCTTTTGCGACATCATCGAGACTTCATCCACGATGAGGACACGCGTGGATTTCCAATTGGTATTCGCCTTGCGATTTTTCGACGCTTTATCCACGATGTCAGTGCTTTCGCCCTGGCACAATCCGATACCGCTCCACGAATGGATGGTTTTGGCGCAACAATTTAGCAACACGGCGGCGCATCCGGTGAGAGCACACACCGCGTGTTTAGTGCCGCGTTGTTCTAGATCTTGTTTGATGGTCTTGATGAGATGCGATTTGCCCGTTCCGCCGGGGCCAGTAATGAACAAGTTGGCACCCGCGCGATATTTGTAGAATGCGTATTTTTGTTCGAGTGAAAGCGAATCCAAGTTGGGCACCGAAGGGGACGAAGACATTGGGTCAAGTTGTCCTGGCGCAGGCGCAGGCGCAGGCGCTTTTGGGTCAAGCTGCGCTTTTACAAATGCCTCGGCTTCTTCGGCGTTTTTAAACTTTTTGAACTGGGCACCCGTGAATCCATCAATTTGCGCACGGCATTCTTCCCACGTATTGTATACTCCCGGTACGATTCCTCGTTTGACTCCATAAAATGCGACGTTTGACATGATTGTAAATAATAGATTGTTTTTGTGATTCCAGATTGCGCGCAATTCAATTATCAATTTTTTAGCCCTACGAAAATCTGTAATAGGTCCCGTTGACATCGCAAACAAGCTTCAAGTGTTCGCATTCTTTGTCCGTAATAAATCGAGTGCTATTCATCGTGTAATATGGATTGTGAAACATGGGCTCAGTATTCCGACTCTCTCCAATACTTGGTAAATAGATATTAAAGTGCTGCTTCTCATAGTATTCATATTTCAAAAACGCGTGCTCATAATCCTGGATATTGTTCAAAATAATCAGCTTTTCTAGGCGCGGAAACGTGTATCGCCTAAGATTATAAACCGCGTCTTGCTTACAATCAAACATGATTGTCATTTCCACATGGTTGAAAACCTTGCTATATGGGATGCTTTTTTCTTTGATTCCACGTAGCACCAAAATATTTGGAGAGAGAAATCGAAATGCGTTCATATAAATAGTTTATACCCGACAAACTATTTATGTTGTTTTTCTACACCTTTGCTAATTTAATCGTGTTTCTTGCTTTTAAAGTCTTTCCACGAAATGGCAGCGGGCTCGACAAAGACCGGCGCATCGGCAGCATGTTCTTTGTCCAAATTGTCGCCCCTCCTGAGCGCACTATCCACATACATCTCGCGCAAAATCGTACCTACTTTGACAGAGGCGTCATATTGGTCGAGAGTCCCGTCCTCAATCTGTTTCAAAATGCCAATGAAATTGACCATCATTTTCATATCGAGCTCGTCCTTCAACACTTTGCGAAACAAGTCAGTGTAATTACTGAATAAAAAGGGTGCCGATGTCTCGCACAAATAGTTGAACTTCTCCTCCTCTACCATCTTCATATGGAAATGGTCCTTCTTAATACGACACAACTTGCCTATATCTTCGAGGATTCTTTCACTATGTTTTAATTCTCGAATACGCTCCGTGTTGTTTACATAGTCGTCGCTATCCATGAGCGATTTCATATTTAGACTTTGCATAAAACTGTTGCTCATTCTATTTTGGTTTATACCATTTGTTTATAAGTTCTTTACACGAAAATAAATAATATACAAAAGTTAGACCCCGTTGGGGGTTTGCTTCACTTAACCATTTTGGTGGTGGATTCGCTGATGCTCTCTTCGGTGGAAAAGCATCAGCTTTTCTTCGGTGGATTCGCTGATGCTCTCTTCGGTGGAAAAGCATCAGCTTTTCTTCGGAGGCATCGGCTATATTAAATATTTACCGGTATTATATAATTCAATGTCGGCCTCTATATCGGACTTGGACTTGAATGTAATCGATAATATGTCCCAAGATGGGTTTTATGTATTTACATTATTTGGAATAACGCTGGCCTCTATTTCCTATATGGCAAAACAGTTTGAAATCAAAATGAATTGGTCGTCTATGAAAAATCGACCCGATGTTATGAAGTACTCGTGGTTGTTGTCCAATGTGAAAAACCAGCTAGAAGATGGAATTATGGATGCTGAGAAAAAAATTACCCAGCAAATTGTTTTGAATCCAGTAGTAAAATCGCTCGATGATGCTACAAACAAAATGAATCGCGCATTATCATCTGTATCAAAAGATGTCGGAAAGCTTAAAAAGAAAGTAGAGGATGCGAACGCCTTTAAAGATAATAAAAACACGACTTTGGCAATCGCACTTCAAAACAATATTTTAGCATTAAAAGAGGGGATGCAGAAAGTGATTGCCTCTCTGATTATACAACGGCATGTGAATAATAACACAATCAAAATGATGAGCGGCACGCGGTCACTTCAAGAAAGTGTTCGGGCGGCGGTGAATAAAGTGAGTGGTCAGGCACCAGTAGCGGTACCACCGAGTGTCGAAGAACCCAAGATGTTGGGTTCAACACCAGTTGCAGCGCCTACATCAGTTGCTGCGCCTACATCAGTTGCTGCGTCTGCATCAGTTGCTGCGTCTGCATCAGTTGCTGCGTCTGCACCAGTTGCTGCGTCTGCACAAGTTGCTGCGCCTGCGCCTGCGCCAGCGCCTAAGCCTGCGGCAAAAAAGAAGAAGAAGAAGAAGTTGTGGTAAAATGATATGCCTCTATTGTAATGGGCTATTACTGGGAACAAAATAAAATATATATCATCCTATCAATTGTAATTTTTATTATATGGCTTATAATTCTGGGGCTATTATTCATTGATATCAATATTCAATTGGCTACAAGCGATAACGACACATGCAGCAATCCAGTCGCCATGTATTTTGATAAAGCAAATCGGGAAAAATGCCTTCGTTTAGCAGCAGAGAAAAAATCAGCGATTATACAAAAAATCGAAAAAACATTTGAAAAAAATGTAAAAAACGTCATTAAAAAAACGCGTGATGTTAAAAAAGAAATCAAAAGAGTCGATGATTATTATGAAGGTATAATGAGCAAAAAAGAACAAGAACGTGTAAAAAAAATTGAAACTGCGCGCAGCCTCTATAATGACGTCTACAACCTAGTTCAAAAGATTCGCACCGATTACAAAGAAAACCAAGAAGGTTTAGTAAAATTGGTGGATTATTATCAGAATACATTTGAATACAATCAACAAATAATGAAAGAACTGGCTTCTCAACTGTTGAAAAAACTGGTTAGCAATACATTCACAAAGAATTATGATGAACAGAGAGGTAATATGGTTGAGAGTTATGACAAGATTCAGCAATTCCTAGCAACATTTAGCAAAGAAGAACGCCTTCCAGATTTGCCACGTGATGCTCGAAAGGGGAAAAAATAGAGGCACCAAGTATTGTTTTTATCTGCTTATTATTTATAAATGTCAAACAATTGGGTAGTCATTATTTTCTTATTATTTGCTGTTTTAATGATGTCTCTTTATTTAGGATCTCAGAATTATAATGGTTTTACTCCTGCCAAATCAACATTATCGGAGTATCCATATGAGGGATTTGCCAATTACCAGAATGCTTTTGAATCGAGAGATGATAAGGCGACAAAGCCTGCGACCAAGCCTGAGACAAAGAAGGAGGGATTCGAGACAATGCCCGAAGAGAAGGTTTCCACATTATCTGGTTCCACCTATGGTGTTGATAAACCGGTCGCTTTCCTTTATAATAACGATGCCAACACAACATGCAAGAACTACGGCTACACCAACTCAAAGGGGTTCATCTGTATGAGCGAGAGTGATATCAAGCTCCTCACCACTAGAGGCGGCAACGCGGCTGGTGCGAGTGACCAAATCGGCAAGTAAAAAACAATAAATATTTGTTCAACAACAACAATAAATATTTACTTCCAAACAGCACATCGAATGTCTAGATATACATCATCGAAAGCGCGCTTGACCCCGGATTGTCGACTTTCACCAATGTATCGACATCTTTCCGGCTGAGCGTATATGGGAACGTCACATTCAGCCCCATTTCCTTCGAAAACATCTGCGTTCCCGATTTGACCAACCGATACAAATTGAGCTTGGTGTGTATGATTTCAAGCGAGCGCTTCAAGTTGCGCACCCCCTCTTCGCCCTTCGCCTGGTTCGAAATGATATGCGACAATACATCGTCGGGGAACACAATGTCGTCAGGTCCGAACCCAACTTGTTCGCGGATTTTAGGCAATATGTGATTTCGCGCAATAATCATCTTTTCCTTCAAGTCGTAGCCCTTGGTGCGAATGCGATACATGCGGTCACGCAAGATGGGATTCACCAGATTCTCGTCATTGTAACTGAATATGAACATACACTTGCTCAAATCCAGCTCGATTTCCGAGAAATACTTGTCGTGGAACTGGTTGTTCTGTGAAGTGTCCGTCAAATGGGTGAGCACGCCGATGATTTCTTGGCCGCGCGCCGTGTCGCTGATTTTATCCAACTCATCGAAATAAATCACCGGATTCATACACTTGCTCTCCATCACGATTTGCGCGATGCGCCCCCATGTGCTGCCCTCATATGTGTAGCTGTGACCTTCCAGGAAACTGCTGTCGCCACAGCCGCCGAGGGCAATGAAGGCGAACTCGCGGCCGAGTATTTTGCTGATTCCGTCCTTGACAAGACTCGTTTTGCCAGTTCCAGGTGGACCATGAATCGCGATGGCCGTGCCAATCGAGCTGGGGTTCGCAATCCACTGACCAACCATCTGCATAATCTGCATCTTGGCATCCTCGAGACCATATACGCACTTGTCGAGCTGTTCCTTGGCATTCACAACGAAATCACTACATTTGTCGATTCCATCGCGAATATTGATGGACAAGCTCTTGTAAATGCCGAAAGGGATTCGCATGAAGTTGTCGACCCAGTTCTTCAACTTGAAATATTCGGGGTCGCCCGGCTCCATCAAACTGAGCTGGTGAAGGCGCTGTAATGCGACGGCTTTGAACTTAGCGGGCATATTCGATTGTAGTAGCGTCAACCGGTACGGTTTCTCTACATACATGTAGCCATTAATTTCGCGCAAATCGGACATGATACGGAGCTGCTCCTTGTTCGACAACTTGGTCTTGAAATAGCCGATTTCGTCGGTGATGACCTGAGTGTCCGCCTTTTCGAGCAATTCCTCGTAGGTGTTGGCGTTTTTGCTGCGCGCGTGTTTGATGAGTTTCTTGATGGAGCGATTACATTGGTCGAGCGCTTTTTGAACAATCTTATTATTCGGTTTCGAGCGCAGTTTCTCAATGAGGACGCGTTTTAGTTCAATGATTTCGCGGTACTTTTCGTCAATATTGACGACCTCGGACAAGGGGTCGGGCACAACATCCTTGGTTTTTCGTTTGGACGCGGCAGTTGGGCTCGTAATGTCAGTTGTAGAATTGGAAGGCGACAGAGGCATACCGGGTAGCTCCATCGCTTGGAAGTCTTCTTTCATGTAGATTTCCTCGTCGTCGGTATTGTATTCATCTTCATTGGACAAATTGGACGGGATGCGATTCTTCAGTCCAGATACTGGCTGACCCCCAATGGTCATGGTGATTTTGAATGTCTTGTCGTCTTTTTCATCTTCTTCCGACTCGTCGTCTTCCGAGTTGTCATCATCGTCGTCGTCATCGTCATCGCGTTCGGATTCGTCGTCGCCATCTTCTTCATAGATGCTTTCCTCATTGTCCTCTTCGTAATCGTCTTCTTCATCGGAAGATTCATGCTTGGACTTGGATTTCGACTTGGGTTTGGATTTCGACTTGGATGCGTCTTTCACAAGTTTTTTGTTTTTCGCAAGCAGTTTTTGGATGACATCTTGTAAATTGGCGGTGTCATCTTTTTTTCCACCTTTCTTTTTTTTGGGTTTTTTATCGGATTCGGTGGAATAACTGCTGGTGTCGACATAGGAGGAAGATGTGTATGATTCAGTGTCGGACATTGTCTCGTAGTTGCTGTCAGAGTCGTCGTCGCTGCTGCTGCTTTCCGGGTCTGGGCGAGACTTCTTGTAGTTTCGTCCCTTGTTTTTAGAGGTGTTGTCAGTGATAGTTCGTGGCATTGTATTTTCGTATATTTGTATTTCATGGAAGCCATTTACAAAAATCAATTTTTTGGCACGCACTCAACGAGTGCGTGACAAACAACACTTTGACCCAGTTAAACGTTACGTTTCACTAGGTCAAACAATTTTTTCAAACCTACTCTACGAGTTCACCTCAAAAAATTGTTAAAAATTGAAACATTAAGTTTCAATTTTTAAGTGCTTTTTGGGATGGCCCCCTATGGGGGCCATCTCAAAAAATTGATTTGTCAACACATGGATTTATAAAAGGATATAAATATTACCACCCATAATATATAGCATTTAAAAATGACATCCAAACAAACCGCGTACAAAAACCCTTCGCGCATCATCGGCATCCAGTTTGGAATGTTCTCCCCCGAAGAAATCCGAAAAGCAGGTGTAGTCGAAGTGGTTTCGAAGGATACGTATATTGGAAACAGTGAAGTCGCGGGCGGCCTCTTTGACCCGCGAATGGGCGTACTCGGACAAGGAACCATTTGCCCCACGGACGGCCTCACCAACATCATGACCCCCGGTTATTTCGGATACATCGAAATGTCGCGCCCCGTGTTCTTTATTCAACATTTGAAGGAAATCATGAAAATCCTCAAATGTGTTTGTTTCAAATGTAGCAAGTTGTTAATCAGCAAGGAACAACATCACCAGGCAATCCACTTGAAACCATCCGAACGCTGGGATTATGTGTATCCATTGTGCGCCAAGCAGAAACGTTGTGGCGACGCAACTGAAAATGGCTGTGGATGTAAGCAGCCCGACAAAATCAAACTGGAAGGAATGGCCACCATCAATGCTATCTGGGACAATTTAGTCAATACCGAGTCAGCTGCCGCAGAACCTGACCCCAATAAGGGCAACTATGTGATGAAATTGACTGCCGAAATCGTATTGAAGATTTTCAAGCGCATCACAGACGACGATGTCGAGTTCATGGGGTTCAGCGCAACCTGGTCTCGCCCCGATTGGATGATTTGCCAGGTTCTCCCCGTTGCGCCACCCGCCGTTCGCCCTTCCGTGAAGCAAGACGCAAACCAGCGCAGCGAAGACGATTTAACCCACATTTACGGCCACATCATCAAGACGAACAAGGACCTCGCCGACCGCATCAACAACAACGCGTCGGCATCCACCATTGACAGTCTTACCGCGGTCCTACAATATTTCGTGGCGATGATTGTCAATAACAAAGTGAAAGGCGCCGTGCCCATGGCGCAGCGTTCGGGCAGACCACTCCAGTGTATTACTGGGCGCCTTAACAGCAAAAATGGGCGCATTCGAGGCAATCTGATGGGCAAGCGCGTCGACTTCAGTGCGCGTTCCGTCATTACTGGCGACCCCAACTTGTCGTCGCGACAGCTCGGTGTCCCCAAAAAGGTGGCAATGTGTCTCACAAAACCCATCGTGGTGAATGACCGAAACCGCGGATTTCTCACCAAACTCGTCCAAAACGGACCCGACGAATATCCAGGCGCGAAAATCCTGGAGAAGAAAAGTGGCCACAATGTGTCGTTGCGATACATTGACCGGATGGCCATTCGACTGGAAAATGGCGACATCGTTCATCGACACATGATGGACGGCGACGCGGTGCTTTTCAATCGGCAACCCAGTTTACACAGAATGAGCATGATGTGTCATATTGTAAAGGTCATGGCCAGAGGCGATACCTTTCGTATGAACGTTGCATGCACAAAACCGTACAATGCGGATAGACAAATCATGACGTCAAATATCTCGATGCGACCTAAAGTCCATTATTACATGAAGATATAACATCATTGTCCGCAACAGGAGGCGTGAAAAGCGTGATTCCTCCTAGTGAATAAATCGATAAAGGCAAATAATATAAAACAAAATACAATAAAATAATATGGATACCGATACAAAACCATTAAACGCGTCCTGCGTGAGCTGCAAAAAAGATAAAATTATAGGCGATTTCATAAAAAACCGAAATATTTGTAAAGTCTGTAACAACGCACAGAGACGAATCAAATACGAAGCAAATGAAGAACATCGCAAAAAATTAATTGAAAACGCATCTAATTTCAAAAAAAGAAAGATTGCCGAGAGAGCACAACAGCGCGAAGAAATGCGATTAAAACTCGAATCCGAGATTGGCGAAAGCAATACAATATGTAAATATTGTAATGAAATCCGACCAAAAACCAGATTCCGGTTTAACCGATTAAAATGCGCGGATTGTGAGCGTGATGACCCAGTGGAAAAGTTCAAACGAATAATTCGAACTCGTGTGTATATCGCTTTACATTATGTAAAAGAAAAACACACGATTGATTATTTGGGTTGTAATACGACCGAATATATCCAATGGATTCAATACAATGGTGATGGATTTACTATTGAAAATCACGGAAAAGAATGGCACATCGACCACGTAATTCCATTGTCAAAGTTCAATTTGGCAAACGAGGAAGAACAACAGGTCGCTTTCAATTGGCGAAATACTACCGCATTATCAGTTCGCAACAATTTATCAAAAAATAATAAAATTGATAAGCTCCAAATTGAAAATCATATCGAAAAATTAGTATCATATCATAAACAAAATAATATAGAATTGCCTCAAAAATATACAGATTTATTTGCGAAATACCTTGATGACGGGAAACCCCTAAAATTATCACTACCACTCTCTGTCAGAAACGACACAGAGGAACTCAGTTAATAGCTGAACCCAAGGGTAATAAAGTGATAAGTGATAGACACAATAGTTTGTGGTCTTGAAATGGGCAATCCGCAGTGTGACTTCCTAATGTCGTTTAGCAGACTACGGAAGGCATTCAGAGACTGAACGGGTGTTGGTGAACAGTGATGGGCTAGCTACCCTGAGTTTGCTTAAGATACAGTCCGGCCCTTTGGGAAACCATAGGGAGCCACCGTTTGATGGCGACGAAATGAATATGCACATGCCCCAAAACAGCTTAGCCGAGGTCGAGCTAAGGCATTTGGCGGCCACCCCCTACCAAATAATCAGTCCTTCGAGTAATGCCCCCATCATTGGCATCTACCAGGACTCTATGTTGGGTTCCTACCAATTTACACGCGCCGGGATTAATTTCAGTCCGCGCGAAGCAATGAACTTGTTGATGGGCTATAAGAAGATAGACCCATCCGTGTTCGCAAACAAAACAATCAGTAATTTCGAGATTCTGTCTCAAATTACGCCAGCCATCTCATTAAAATACAAGACCAAGTTGTTCGGCGGCAGCGAAGACGCGGCGACATCCAACAATGTTCTCGAAATCGAGAACGGCAAATACATTCGCGGCCAAGCAGAGAAGGGCGTTTTCGCGTCCGGCACCAAGGGCATTCTGAATCGCGTCTGTAACGATTTCGGAAACATGGCCTGCGCCGACTACATCGACGATTTACAGCAGGTAATCACCGAATATATGAAAACCAGCGCATTCAGTGTGGGCATCAGCGATTTGGTGTCAAACAAAGACACCACCGACCAAATCGCGCGAATGATTAGCTCCAAGATGGAGGAGGTCCAGAATATCACGGACAAGGTCCATCTCGGAATCATGGAGAACAACACGGGTCGCTCCAACATCGTCGAGTTTGAGACCCAGGTCGGCAATGTGCTGAATGACACCACCGGCCAAACCGGCAAAATCGCGGTTGAAAACCTGAGTTCCGACAATCGATTCGTCATGATTGTCAAGTCGGGCTCCAAGGGTTCTATGTTGAATATTTCCCAGATGATTTCGTGCGTCGGACAGCAGAGTATCGACGGCAAGCGCGTGCCCTATGGATTCGATAACCGCACACTGCCCCATTTCCGCAAATACGACGATTCACCTGGTGCACGAGGTTTCGTCAAAAACTCGTACATTTCCGGCTTGACTGCCCCCGAGCTCTTCTTCCACGCGATGGGTGGTCGTATGGGTCTCATCGATACTGCCGTCAAGACATCGCAGACCGGTTATATCCAGCGTCGTTTGGTCAAGGGTCTGGAAGACTTGAAGGTCGAATATGACGGCACTGTCCGCAACAATATGGGGAAAATCATCCAGTTTTCCTACGGCGAAGATGGCATCGACACCACCCGCGTTGAAAACCAGAACATTCCCTTGGTAAATATGACAGTCGAGGACATCTACATGCATTTTGACTTGATTGGAATCAACGACACCGAGTCGAATGAGGAACTCCTCAGCATTTATACTCGACCCACTATTGCGCGAATGAAGACCCAGCGCAAATCCGTCACAGAGATTAACCAGCGAACCATCAACCGCTTCATTGATTACCGCGAGAAACTCGTGGAAAACGTCTTCAAATACAAGAACGAGGATTTCGTAAAGGCGCCGGTTGCGTTTGCGCATATTATCCAGAACATCCAGGGACAGCTCAACTTGAATGCGTCTTCCGCCGTCGATATTACGCCCTTCGAATATGTAGGGCTGATTAATGACGCGATGATGGATTTGAGCGCGATGTTCAATCCGACGGAGATGTTCAAAATACTGTACTACTACAACTTGTCGCCGAAAGAGATTTTGGTGAAGAAACGGTTCAACAAGAAGGCGGTTGAGCTGTTATTGGAGACCATCGTATTGATGTACAAGAAGGCGCTAGTACACCCAGGTGAAATGGTGGGCGTTATTGCCGGCCAGTCGATTGGTGAGCCGACTACACAGCTCACTTTAAATACATTTCATTTAGCAGGTGTTGCTACCAAGTCAAACGTGACGCGTGGTGTGCCGCGTATCGAGGAAATCTTGCGCCTCACGCGAAATCCGGACAAGCCATCGGCGACCGTATTCTTGAAACCCGCCGACCAACTCGACAAGGACAAGGCGGCCAAACTGTGTATTATGATTGAGCACACCAAGTTGGTCGATGTGGTGAAGTCCATCGAAATCTGTTTCGACCCGAACGACCACGCGACCAAGATACACAAGGACCGCGAAATCATCGAGCAGTTCTATGAGTTCGAGGAATTGGTGGCGGAGTGTAATGTGGGCGTCGATACTACCCAGGCGAAGACCCAGCAATCCAAGTGGATTGTGCGCATGGAAATAGACGCGGAAATCTTGCTTGACAAGAATATCACCATGGATGATATCAATTTCGCAATTTCGAATGCTCATCGCGACGATGTAAGCTGCGTGTTTTCGGATATGAACTCGAAGAACCTGGTGTTCCGCATTCGACTCAATTCGTCGGTGTTCAATAAGGGGAAAAAGAAGGGGGCGGTCGAGTCGCTTGACCAATCGGACGAAATCCATCTTTTGAAGACATTCCAGGACAACATTTTGAGCAACATTGTACTAAGAGGCGTGTCGGGAATCCGCAACGTGAATCCGCGAATGATAAAGGACAACGTTATCAAGGAGGAGAGCAAATACGTGCGCAAGGATATGTGGGTGCTGGATACCACTGGCACGAATATCATGGACTTGTTTATGCTCGACTTCATCGATTACACACGCACGTATAGTAACGATATTCGGGAGATGCATAACATACTGGGTATCGAGGCGGCGCGCCAAAACATTCTGAACGAGTTTGTGGAAGTGATGGAAGCGTCCGATGCCTATGTGAACTACCACCATCTGAGTATATTGTGCGACCGTATGACGGTGAAAGCCGAGTTGGTGCCCATGTTCCGCTCGGGTATTATCAGTGACGACATTGGACCGATTTCCAAGGGAACATATGAGATGCATACGGAGATGTTCTTGGACGCGAGCAGACACGGGGAGTTTGACCAGATGCGCGGTGTTTCGGCGAATGTGATGTGCGGACAGCCTGGTTATTATGGCACGAACGCGTTTGGGCTCTTGTTGGATATGAAGGCGATTGAAGAATCGGATGATGCGGATGTCGAAGATGACAATGTGCGCGACAAGATAGATGCCAATTTTGCGGGATTGTTGGAGAAGGATGATAAGTGCCGCATGGACAAGATTGCGGTGAATAACAATGTGGGGACCTTGACGGCGCAAGATTATGGCGACTACAATGATGATTATAGCTTATTCTAAGCACCAAAGGAGGTGCGACCTAAGCTAAGCTAAGTGAAGCAAATAAGGTGCACCAAACCAAATATATGTTATTGTTTTTTCACAATAACATAAACATAAAATACGATAAATTATAGTAACCATGGAAGAGAATCCACCATATGAGCATCCACCATATGAGAAAGAGCATCCAATAGACACGAATCCAGTCAAATCACTCTATATGAATCTCGGCCAAATATTCGAAAAATGTTTTAGAGACAGCACCCAATATGTGAATACCAAAATCCCCAATTATTGGCTCAATACCGCCAAGTATTATCACGTCATCAAATACGCCAAGTTTCGCGCAATGGACTCCGAAGATTATCCCGCATTTTTTTCGGCCCAGCGGGTATATCATGTGTTAGCTCGGTTTGTCCAGCGGTGTAAAGCACGGAAATGGTATTCGCGGTATAACAACGATTGCGATTTGACCATGACCCCGTTGGCCGAGATTCATTCATCCAAGAAAATCGAAATTGTGGAGAACCGGTGTATCTATACATTCAACCTTTATGACATTGTTAAAATCATATTTGGTGCTCTAACGATACAATCATTTGGATTCATACAACCCAAAATGCCTACGAATCCATACACGAACATGCCATTTCGTCTGGAAACATTGTACTCAATTTATGCGCGACTTGCTCTAATTAAGGTTCCGCAATTGGTCTGGTATTTTTTCGATTGTCAGTTTTCCATCGAGACATTGAAAATCTGTCATCGAAAACATTTGATGAAATACGCAATTGATAATCAAATGAGTGTAGATTCAGTGGAAGTGGTTCGCGAAATGTGTCGCGGGTATTTCAATATCCACCGCGATTTCCCGCCGATGCGATTGTATGCGATTTTCCGGCCCTATTTGCTGCGCTATTATCGATGGACGGTGTTGTCGTTTTCAAGATGCAAGACGGAGATTGATATTGCGTTGAAAATTTTTGCGATATATAATCCGCATTTTGGGACCAAAGGAGAGGGGGGATTCGATGACCGGCATTTGAGTTTTGTAGAGTTCCTGAATGGGCCGCTTACACATAATCCGGTATTGTGCGAACTGGCCATCCAAAATAGGACAAATTATGGGAGTCGTTTTTGCGTGAGTTTGCCGCCGATTTTTATACCTATGATGGAGGAGGACAGTGATGATTCGGATGAGGAACAAGAGGAGCGCGAATATGATGATAGTGATGATAGTGAAGAGGAATATGATTGAAAACGCCTAAATGATGGGGCCCGGAGGTGGGCCCCGGAGGGGCCCGAAAAAAAGGGGTCTTTGAAGGTGGGGGACCCCCAAAAGGTGGGCCCCCTACAGGGGTCCATAAAAAGGGGTCTTTTGAGGTGGGGACCCCCAAAAAGGGGTCCCAAAAAAAAGAGTTTGCAAACTTTTGCGTCGATGTCACTGCTTCAAAATAAAATCCATAAAAATATAATGCTTTCTAAGAAGTTGTAAATATTTGGTGTTTTTGAAGAGTTTGTACTGGTTTTGGTGTGGATTCTGAACATTATTTGAAAATATGGGTTCAAATGATTATTGTGAATATGCCTAAATGAGAGGACCCCTCCGGGGCCCATAAAGGGGGTGGGGCCCCTTTTTGGGGGGTCCCATAAAAAGAGTTTGCAAACTTTTGCGTCGATGTCACTGCTTCAAAATAAAATCCATAAAAATATAATGCTTTCTAAGAAGTCGTAAATATTTGGTGTTTTTGAAGAGCATATACCAGTTTTGGTGTGGATTCTGAACATTATTTGAAAATCTGGGTTCAAATGATGATTATACACCTTTGCACATTCTAAATGCCGACCTAAAGGTCGGCATCTGTGAATACGCTTAGGTAACTGTTACTTAGCAACTGATAAATCACCTTTTATATCCGAGAAATCGCCTTTGGCGATTTCAGGGTTATATAATCGGCGATTTAAAAGTGCAAAGGTATAAAAATGCCTAAATGAGAGGGCCCCGGAGGGGTCCATAAAGGGGGTCCTTTGAGGTGGGGACCCCTTTTGGGGGTCCCATAAAAAGAGTTTGCAAAACTTTTACATCGATGTCACTGCTTCAAAATAATTTCTATAAAAATATAATGCTTCCCAAGAAGTTGTAAAAAATGAGCATTTCTATAAGGTTTGCTGTAGTTTGTTAGCATATGTGAATCCACTCATGAAAAAAATGTATGATTTACCCAGCACATTTCAATATTCACATGTATAATATCCTCATTTTGTAGATGTATTTTTATAACAATAATATTGCTAATTGTTGTTATACGGCGTTTATTTATTCTTGTTCAGTTGTCGTCGATGTTTTGTTTTACGGCTGGACTTTTTGGGTCGTCGTGTCTTCCTCTTGCCACCAGGATATTTTATACCTCGTTTGGCATATTCATTGGCAGCACTAGTCTCTGAATGAATAACACTCAATTTCTCTGTAAGATTTGGTTTGTGTTTTTTTAATATATAAACGGGACCCTGTTCATCATCAGATTCATCCGTTTCACTGTACACTACTTTGGATTTTCTTCCAACATAATATCTTTTTGGTTGCGGAACGATTGCTTTCTTGCTCATTCTATACATTCCACACACAAACAATAATAACCACCCAAAAATATATAAAAACGAACGCGTTTGATTCCTTATTAGATGAGCAAGACTGACCGACCCGTCAATGTGGATTCCGTAAAAAATGAAAACAACCATGTCCTCACAATCAAAACCGTCAGTATCCAACCGATTCGAAATCTCACTACTGCGCTAAAGGATATATTGACCGATGCCACCATAACATTCACCAAAGAGGGTATGCGCATCATAAACTTCGACAAGACCCACACCATGTTGGTCAGCGTCGTCCTCCACGCCAACAAGTTCGAGATGTATCGCTGCGTCCCCGACAAAATCGTGGTTTGTACCAACACCATGCACTTTTTCAAGTTGATTTCCACGTTGTCGAACGACGACACCCTCACGATGTATATTGACAAAGAGGACTACCAGGACGGCATCGTCTCCTATCTCGGCATGGAGTTCGACAATCGCAATGTGGGACAAACCTACGACTACAAGTTGCGCTTAATCGAGCCCGACACCGAGGAGCTGGTGATTCCCGACGTGGAATATTCGACCATCATCAATTTGCCCACGGCCGACTTCCAGAAAATCGTGCGCGACCTCAATGCGCTGACGGACCGTGTCGAGATAAAGTCGGTGGGCGATGACCTGATTTTCTCGTGTATGGGGACGTTCGCGAAGACGAAGTTCAAGCGGTCGGAGTCGGACCACCACATGGACTTCATCGTGAAACCGGACCCATCGGTCATTATCCAGGGCGAGTTTTCCGTGAAGAGCTTGAACAATTTCATCAAGTGTACGCCGTTGTGTAGTCATCTCGAGATGTATTTAGGCAACGATTTGCCGCTGATTGTGAAGTATGATGTGGCGTCGTTGGGTGAAATCAAGTTGTGCTTGGCGCCGCTGCCTCCATCGTAAGATACCTCCATCGTAAGATACCTCCATCGTAAGACACTGGTTCAATCGTAAGATACCTCCACCATAAAAAAACAAATAACCGATTTTATTGTCTATACGCAAATAGACAATAACACATTCCATGGTTTAATCGCTTAGAATTCCGGCGCATGCTTCTTGAACAAGCATCCCTCCTTCGGCAGATTTTGGACATCCCGAATAATACCCGGGTCCTGAAAAGTACACACATCGAGCCACACTTTCACCACAGAAAACTTCTTCTTTGGTGAAATGGTGATTCCGTTGATGTGGGATTCGTATTTGGCGTTGGTACAAAGATTGTTGCCGCACATCATACACAACAACTTGCGCCACACATTGGCAACGTCCGTGTTGGCAACGCGATAAGAGAAGCAGCCGCCGTCCCGGTTCTTCTTGTCTTCCCACATCGGACCCACGCCATCCTTCATGCAGAAGAACATCGAGTTATACAATAAATAGTCGGGTATGCTGCGATTGAGCGCAATCACCGACTCGGCGTATTGTATATCCCGCATTATCGTGCGATAACTGTCAATTGTCCATCTGCTGTCGGTCTGCAGATGATAGAACAAGTTCCATTTATTCGCCAACAAATGGAAGGGTTGGGGTTCGGTCGCCATTATAGTAGATACTGACATTGTTTTTTTAAATATGTTTGTAGATGTAATATAACAAATGGAGTGTTTTTACTCATTGTAATCAATTTTTCAACTGCCCCCATAGGGGGCATTCAAACAACACCGCAAACTGGCAAAACCTTCAGTTTTGCGTTTGCGCAATTTTTCAAGGGGACCTTATAGTTGACCTTGAAAAACACTTTAAAACGGCACAAAATATAAGTGTCATTTCTATTGTTCAAATAATACTGAAAGTATGAATAAAGTTTTCAATTGTAAGAAAACTATCCTAAAATACGTTATTTATTTTACAATATACACAAATCACTATTTATGTATATTAGTTTTTGACAATTATTAACCTTTTCGTTTCTTTGTTTTGCGTTTATTCATTTTGCATTTCTTTGTTTTTTGTTTTCTCCCACCACTAAATGTGTGCGCATAAAATTGTGAAAAATTTTTATCAAGATATTCATTAATGTCGTGTCTTTGTCCTATCTGTCCAACAACATATGTTTTAAACATTGCTTTTTTTGAATTAATGAATGCTTCTTTTTCTTCGACTGATTTGTCTTGATAATTAGTTTCTGCGTCCAACAATTGATCCGTTGTTGCAAACCAGTCTCCAAATAATTTATTATAATCTGGTGTAAAGCACGCCAATAATTCTTTATAAACAGGAGGACAATCCGGTGTTTCGTTACAAGTGAGTCCCAACACACCTTTTAAACTCATAAACACTCTTTCATATTGTCCTTTAACACAACTTTCGGTGTTTTGGTTGTTGTTTGAGTTGTATGCATTTAAACATTCATCTTTGAACCACTCTGTATACCTTTTTTTAAATAAGGCTGGTTGCGATAACACAAATGTAATAACATCTTGGACGTCATTACTATTTTTACCACTATAACTCTTAATCGTATCATTTATGCGTTTAAGTGCTGGTGTTTGTGCTGGTAAATTTGTTTTTGAATAAGTAATAAGTTTTTCTAATAATTTACCTTCAGTGCGAACTGGTGTTATATTAGCTCTTATAATTTCCATAAATTTTACTATATTTAAAACTTTAAACTCATTATGTACTTGATGCGCAATGCCTCCAGGCGCAACAACAACTGGAGGCGCAACAACAACTGGAGGCGCAACAACAACTGGAGGCGTAAAAATAAATGGAGGCGTAATAACTGGAGGCGTAATAACTGGAGGCCCAATATTATTATAATTTACATCTTTTGCACCATTAAAGTTTGCATTGATTACACCTGTTAAAATAGCACCTGTTAAAATAGCACCGCTAAATTTCGCATCTGTTAAATCCGCACCTCTTAAATCCGCATCTGTTAAATTTGCACCTCTTAAATCCGCACCTCTTAAATCCGCATTATTTAAATGCGCACGTATTAATTTCGTCCTCTTTACAATCCGTCGATTCCGTCCAATCCGTTCTACAATCTTTTCAAACCTCGCACCTCTTAAATCCGCATGTTCTAAATGCGCATCTGTTAAATTAGCATGTCTAAAATCCACATTTGTCCTTAAATCGAACAGATCATAGAAATGCGCATATTCTAAATGCGCACCCATTAATTTTGCACCATTGAAATGTGTATATTCTAAATGCGCATGTTGTAAATACGCACCTTCTAAATGCGCACGTTGAAAATGCGCCTCTCTAGCGAACGCATGTTGTAAATGCGCTTCCCTTAAATGCGCACCCTCTAAATGCGCCATTGCTAAACGCGCACCATTTAACTGCGCACCCTCTAAATGCGCATCTTGTAAATACGTACGAGTTAAATTCCTACCATTTAAATGCACACCTTCTAAATGCGCACCATTAAACTCCGCACGTACGAAATCCACATCTTCTAAGTGCGGACCTTCTAAATGCACATCTCTAGCAAACAGGTCGTGTAAAATTTCAGTAGTTATCATTAATTGAATATATATACATATTGAAAATAACCTTGTTCAAATAATGCTGAACGATAGAGTTTTTATAATATTAAGTTTATAAATGACACTTATATTTGTGCCGTTTTATACCGGTGAACAATTAAAACGGCACACCTGCGGTGTGCTATGTTTTAAATCATTACCGATACCGCTCCCTTGGAGTAAATGTGCGAGGGTGTAAACAATTTTTGGTACTCACTCTTTGAGTGCTTTCCTACCGGGGGGCATTCAAGCAACAAGTTATCCCCTAGGGCGGCGTAATAATGTAATCTTTCAACCCGATTACAACCCCTTGTTTCGACGTCAGCGTACGAACATTAATATTCAAATCCATCACCTTCAGCGTGTATCTATCATCAAAAACATAGTCCCCTCTATTGTATTGGTATCTAAGCAACCGCAACACAAATACGCGATTCAACAAACAATTCCCCACCATCATGTATTGTGGGTCGATTACCAGACGCAGCCCCCTCGGCATATCTGGATGCTCATAATTTACCGTAATAAAACTAACCCGACTCGGTTCGGATATAACATCTTCCCTCGATACCTGAACCTTCCGTGCATCTTTTGTTTTACAAATCCAGATCGACTCACCATCTTCATGGAACGTAGGTTCCGCATTAAACACATATTTCTCGAGCAATCGCCCATTCTCAATAGAGGCAACACACGACCAAGTTTCCAACACGGGTTCAACTAGTCGCGTGTCAGTGGGTTTAAAATATCGACTTATCCAGCTATCCTCTATTTGTATCATAACATAGTTGTATTTCCAGAATAAATCAAATATTAAATTGGTAATCCGAGTTTGTACTGCTTTAACCACACAATTTACTATCCCGTAAATATGCTCGAGAAAACTCATTTACTATATACCTCTATTGTCCATTCTATTTATGCCAATTATGCGAATATTTTCTTGTATTCCGCCAAAACATGCGCCTTTTGCTCGGCGTAATCCACAATCGGTTTCAAATATTTGTCCGGATTCGGCGCATGAATGTCGCGCACGGGCACATCCGCCAACTCGGGAACCCATCGTTTTATGTAGATGGCGTCTGGGTCATGCTCTGCGGATTGCGACCACGGATTGAAAATGCGGAAATATTCCTGCGAATCGGCGCCGCCGCCCGCAATCCAGAGCCAGTTTCCGTGGTTGCTCGCGACATCATAATCGACTAAATGCGTGGCGAAGTATTTCTCCCCCCAGCGCCAGTCGATTAGCAGCGTTTTCACGAGGAAAGATGCCACAATGAGTCGGCCTCTATTATGCATATATCCAGTTGTGTTGAGTTGGCGCATACAGGCGTCGACCACGGGGAATCCCGTTTTACCGGCGCACCACGCGGCAAAATGCGCGCGATTATTGTCCCACGCGATTCGCTCGTATTTGGGGTCGAGCGGTTTGCCTAAATGGGGGTGCGCAAACAGGACATGGGCGTAAAAGTCGCGCCACAGGAGTTGGCGCCGAATGGCGCCATTTTGAATAGACCGATACACCTCTCGTATCGAAACACATCCAAACTTGATGTAGGGTGACAATTCGGTGGTGGAAACCGCGAGAGTGTTGTGGGTGGCGTCGTATTTTTGCGGGATTCGCGTAAGTCGCGCCAGAGCCTCGGCGCGGCATCCGATGCCGAGAATGTCGGGGTTCAGATTGGACCCCGTGAAACGGAAATAGGCGTCTTTCAGCAGAATCTGGTGTTCCATGGTGCTCGGCGGTATCTTGTCGAGAACGGAGAATCGGGGACTTGGTGTGGCATCGGTTTTGATGCGAGAGGCCAGGGCTTTCTTGTAAAATGGCGTGAACTTGCGATATGGTTCGCCGCTGCCATTCACCAATGTGCCGGGTTCGACTAAATAATAGTCGCTGTATGTCTTGCATTCGCAGCCGCATTGTTCGGCCAATTCGGTATCGCGTTTTACGGCGAAAGGGGTATAATCGCGGTTAAAATACACGGTTTTTATATCGAGACGTTTTATTAGCTCGCGTACAATGGCCGTGGTGTCGCCGTAGAAACAGTGGCATTTGGAATTGTGTTTTTGGAGCTGAGAATCGAGATCGTCGAGAGCCTCTATCATGAACTGAATCGCATTGGTGGATTTGTATTTGTTTTCGTCGGTAACCTGAGAGGGAGTGAATATGAAAATAGGATACAGCTTTGAGCATTCGCGGGTTGCTGCGGCAAATCCAACATTGTCGATGATGCGAAAGTCGCGGTGGAACAAAAAGATTCCAGCCATATACAATAGGCGGAAAACTTGTTTGAAAGCCGACTACGTGTTTTTCAAGGTCAACCCTCACTCAAAGAGTGATGATCAAAAAATTGTTTGGGCATGAAACAATCAGTTTCATGACCAAAGTGTTTTTCAGCCCCCCGCTGGGGGGGCTGAAAAATTGCCCAAACGCAAAACGTTAAGTTTTGCCAGTTTGAGGGTGTTTTTTGGCGTTCTCCCGTTGGGGGGGCTGAAAAATTGAAATCTTTTTAAAAGATAAAATTGAAAACATATATAAAAACCCCCTGTAAAACCCGCCCCGAAAATGTCGAAACAAACCCAAACCACCACCACTAGGTCTGCCACAAAGTCAGGCTGTGCCTATTGTCGCTCCCTCGGCAAGCCCGAGTCTGTATGGACGAGTCATTTCGTCCACAAGACCCCAAGCGACAACAGCCGATTAACTTGTCCCGAGCTCTTGAAGAGAGTTTGTACAAGTTGCTCGAGCCAGAACCATACCTACGACAAATGCAAGAAGCGTTTGTTGACCGCCGGAGTGTGTTTGATTAGCGACACGGGTGCGCGTGTTCCTGATGTACAACAGCCAAAATCTCAGCTTGGTCGTTACGCCGATTTAATCGATGACTCCGATGAAGAGGAAGAGGCAGAGCCAGTGTGCCGATTGACTCACGAGGAGATAATGGAGATTACCAGCGATTGGTAAGGTTACCGACTCCAAGGTCCTGTAGGGACCGGACACAAGGTCCTGTAGGGACCGACACATTGTCCTATAACCCTCGAAAAAAGATATTATCACCAATACGTCTTCGTGTGATATCCCTTCTTTTTTCAAGGGTCTGAAAGACCCGACTATTGAAAGACCCGACTTGAAGGACCCGACTATTGAAAGACCCGACTATTGAAAGACCCGACTATTGAAGGGTCTGAAAGACCCGACTTGAAGGACCCGACTACTGAAGGACCCAACCATAATAATAAAAACACTCGTTTTTTATTATTTACATAATCGATGAAATAAACGACCCACGATAGGTTTCAATACCAGTGTGGTCCAAATTAATACTGACATCGGCAAATATGGACCCGCCCATTTTCGACCAACGATGGCAAAACAGCCAGTCTTCCGAGAAATAATGCCCCTCCTCGACCCCGCAATCAAACAACGCATAAGCATAATCGTTTTCCTTACCCGACAAGAAACACACATCATCGACATACTTGGTTTGCGGAAATGCGCGCGCCATTGTCTCAATAACACTGCGTTTAATCATCATAAACCCGGTCGCCAAATGCTTGACCTTGGTCAGATTGTTCTGAATTGCCAACATATTGGATGAATGATTGATATTGTATCGCACCATATTCATCTTAAGATATTCGTCGTTTGTTAACAGTTTGTCCAATTGCGACTTTTTCTTGCGTTCCATCAAATCGCGTATCATGTTGGGATTATCCACAATTTTCTCCCATTGGTAGTTCTTGATTGGGTATATTCCGCCGACAATTGGTTTGTCTGCCATCAGCAGTTTTACTACATCATATGGGTCCCAGGTAATATCGGCGTCGATGAATAGGAAATGCGTCGAATCTTGAATGCTCATTGCTTTCGCAATCAGGTTGTTTCGCGCGCGACTTACCAAGCTGTCATTTCGGCAAAAATGGATAGTTGCGGGGATATTCAAGTCTTTACAGAGAAACATGGTTTTTAAGAGCGACTCGGTGTATCCGGCATACATCGAACTATTGTAGCAGGGGGTCAAAATGACTAAGGCTGGCTTGGCGGTTTGGATGTAACGCCTTACTTCCGCCTCCATGTCGGAGTATTGAATCACAGAAGATGAATGTTGAAAGTCAGAAGATGACTGAGCGTTTTCCGAAGGCTGTTGTTGATTTGCCAAAGGCTGTTGTTGATTTGCCAAAGGCGGTACATTTGCCAAAGGCGGTACATTTGCCAAAGGCGGTTGTTTTTCAAATGACCAAATATTGTTTGTGTCTTGCATTTATAAACAATTATATGTATGCTGTTTAAATTGTTTATTTATATAATTGAATACTGTCGCATTTCCTCGACAGTAAGTAATACGTAGCCAATATAGTTATACTGACTGAAAATAAAAATGAGACAACACTTATTTTCTTTTTCGTAGGGTGTAATAACAATAAACCTGGGTTTGTTGTTATTTATTTATGCCTTCTCAGTCTTGATGAAGTGGATCTTCAAGTATCTCTGTAAGTTGAAATAAGTGAGGACCTCGCCTTCATTGACCTTGAGGAGCTTGGTGAGCTTGGCATCAGGGTTAATCTGTCTGCCATTGTCCTTGTCCTTAAGACCGTTCTTCTCGATGTAGGCGGTGATTTCCTTGCTGACCTCAACACGGGACATCATGGTGCCAGCCTCCTTGCCGAAGAACTTGAGGAGCTCCTCACTGACGGCGGAGGGCTTAACGAAGCCAGAGGCCTGTCTGTTGGGGTTGGGGGTGGAAGACTTCTTGGACTTCTTGGACTTACTGGCATTCTTCAAGTCCTTGGCGATGGACTTCTCGAGGGCCTTGTAGTCAGCCTTGATGGAGGCCAACAAGGCACCAACCTGGTTAATCTTGGCGCCGAACTCGGACAACTTGGAGGAGGTGTCGACGACGGCCTCGGTGGTCTCGGTGGCGGCGGCCTCAACAACGGGGGCAACAACAGGGGCAACAACGGGGGCAGCGGCCTCAACGGCGGCGGCCTTGGGCTTGCGGGCCTTCTTCTCTGCGGCGGGGGCAGCAGCGGGGACCTCAATAGCAACGGAGACAACAGCGGGGGTAGTAGTAGCGGGGGTAGTAGTTTTGGAAGCTCGGACCATTTCTTTTTATATAACTCTATACGACCTCGTTTTTAAGTAGTTTAACGCATTTATATTTTTGAGTGTCATTTGCGGGTGGAAACTCGCATTTTTTTCGACTTTTTGGATTTGGACTTTTTGGAATTACCCAACCAAAACAAAGAAATTCTCATACAGCCACGGCATCTGGTTTCGCGCCTGTGGCGAAACCACAGTAAGTGCCGTCAAAAAATACATTGCACCTAAATTGCGATATTCTTCATCGACATTCGAACAAACCAGCAATTCCCCCAAACGAACAATCACCATGCGGTTTTCTTCCAGCGTTTGCTCGCGCATATTAACAGTTTCGGCAAATTGAAAGGGATTGGGTCCCGGACATATTCGCTGGCGCAACTCGGAATCCAATTTCAACCAAATAAAATAGAGGCGCGTCAAAAACGCAAACAAACCCGCAGTCGGCAAGTCAGTAAACCACCGCACGCTCGTATAATGGCCAAGCGCGTCGATGCTGATAAACAGGTCGTTCAACCGCCTCTCATTCACATCTTGGTCCGTGATTATTTCGGCCACATTGTCTTCCGGCGCAACAATGGTGTTTTCCGGGAACACCAGGTTGGTCAAACGCAACAGGCGAACAAACCGGTCACCCAACGCGGGCTTCATATCTTCGCGCGTATATGGGTTGTCGAACTTCTTCATTTTGGAAAGCAAGTAATAGAGGGAACGCATATTGAATCCATATTTGACACCGCTGCTGTCCGCGTATTCGATGTATTCGGTAAATGGGATTTCGGAGAGCGGGTCCATCGTGTAGAAATCCGTGTCATTGACACAGGCGCTGCGTTTGGCCCCGCCCTTCAACATCATCCACGTGCGCGCAAATTGGCCGCGGACCGTCCGCTGAATCCGCGTCGCCGCAGTCGATTCCTTGTGATATTTGAGGATGCGCTCAATCAGTTCGGTTTTGTTGCCCGATATACGCAAATTGAGATATTTGGCTATATTTTTCAAATCAACCACGCGGTTTTTATAAAGGTCGCCGTATAAATCATCTTTGGTTAATAGAGGTCGCGCCATTTTGGAAAGCATGGACAATATATGGTCTATTTATATTTTATGTTTATGCTATTATCGGTATGTAAATTGTTCCCCCCACACACCGAGTCGAGCCAAAAAATTGAAAAATATAAAATATATTTGTAATCGATATAAAGATTCCCCCAATAATACAATAAGATGACATCTACTGCCCAATCCCCCGTACTCGACAACTCTATCTGGACTCCCGCTGCGTTCAAGTTTATGCCCCCCAAGGTCAATGACAAGGGCGGAAAATCCATCAACTTGATTAGCACACAAACTGGTCGCGCATTGGCTACAACTACCCCAATGATGAATACCTGGGGTGTCAGCGATTTCGTAGACCCCACCACCGGTGTCAGTGATGGCAAGTACAGCATCTCGCTGTCTTTCCCCAGTGACGGATACACCAACAAGAACACCGACGCTTTCTTGGAGAAGATGAAGCAATTTGAAGACGCCGTATTGGATGCTGCCGTCGCCAATTCCGATTCCTGGTGGGGCGAGACCCTCGACAAGGGCATTTTGAAGCACACCTTCTTCCCCACTTTGAAGTATCCCAAGGTGAAGGGAACCAAGAAGGCCGACATGTCCAAGAGTCCCAGTATCAGTGCCAAGGTTCCTTATTACGAGAAGGAGGGGCGATGGAATGTCGAGATTTATGATGTGAATAAGACGCTCTTGTTCCCCTGTGAGAATGAGGAGATTACTCCTGCTCATTTGATTCCCAAGCTCAGTAATGTTGCGTGTGTCATTCAATGCGGTGGCATCTGGATTGGTGGCAAGGGATGGGGCGTTACTTGGAAGTTGGTTCAGTGTGTTGTTAAGCCCAAGCAAGTCGCCACTGTGTTTGGAACTTGCCACATCAACTTGTCGAACGAGGAGCGTGTTGCCATCGAGAACGATACCAATGAGGATGCTGAGGATGTTCCTGCTCCCGAGAAGGAACCCGCAAAGAAGCCGGCTTCCATTGTGAAGAAGGTGGTTGAGGCACCTGCTCCTGCCCCGGTTACTCAGGTTGAGGACAGTGACGAGGAGGAAGAAGAGGTTGCTAAGCCCGAGCCTAAGCCAGAGCCAAAGGTTGTTGAGGCTCCCGCACCGGTGGTTGAGGCCAAGAAGGTCGTGAAGAAGGTTGTTGCTAAGAAGGCGTAAGTCTTTGACTTAGAAGAAGGCGTAAATAAGTCTTGGGTGTAAGTCTTCGACTTATTCGACTTATAAGTCGAACTGAAGTTCTTTAAGAAGGCGTAAGTCTTAGGTTTAAAAAAGCAACCCGTGTTGCTTTTGTTTTTTATTAGTTACTTATTTGTCAAATACTTATTTGACAAACAAATATATAATGGTCCGCACGCGCAAGTTCCGACCACTCAATTGTAATCCAGCGGTTTCCACGCCTATTAAAAAATCATGTATGACCGTTGAATCACTCCTTTTGTTGCGCGACGAATACAACAAAGACCATCCAACCAACAAAATCATCGCTGACAAACCCGCGCTCATATGGTATGAGCTCAAAATGCGTCTCCAATGCGAAGATGAGAAGTGCTGGCTCGGCGAAATCGACGACAAGACAAAACGCGAAACTATCCAAAAACAGCTTTTTGCGCCAGACCACCCACCTGAATGGATTAAAAACCCCCTCGAATGGCTAACCAATCTCGACATTGATAGTGTCATGGAACAATATCAAGAAAAATACGCGGATTTTGAATATTTAGGAACAACATCGATTGATTATGACTACATTATTGATAAGGCAACCGGAACGTGCGTCGAAGATTTATTGTGTAAGTTTGATTTGGCCAAGTCAATTGCGAGAGGCAAACAGCGATTTGCGGCGGTGTTTAATTTAGACAAACACGACGAACCTGGTTCACACTGGGTATCATTGTTCCTCAGTGTGCCCAAGAAAACCATCGTGTTTTTTGATAGCGCCAATGGCGGCGTTCCTGCCGAAATCCGCAGATTCGTGAAGTTGGTGCGTGGACAGAACCCCGAATATAAGTTTATCGCGTCAAAGAAAGAACACCAGAAGAAAAACACGGAATGTGGTGTATATTCAATTCATTTTATCATCGAAATGCTCCACGATTATGACAAGATGCTGAACATTGCTCTCAAAGGACGACTGACCGATAAGGCAATGACTCGGTATCGGCGCAAATATTTTAATCGACCCAAATAGAATGTTGAAAACAAAGGGGGCAACGTCCCTTCGGCACCTCAATAATGACAAAATGCATGTTATTTTGTCATACAATAGTATAATGGTATATAAAAAAACAAAAAAAAATATTAAAAATAGACGAAAAACAAAACGGAAACAAAAAGGGGGCACTGTAATTCAGATTTCACGATTGGCAAATAAAGCAGGCATTCCGATGGCTAATTTATTAGAAGAACGACCATACTCGCAAACAAAAGAATACGGAGAAATGGCTTTGTCGAATAAACAGTTTGGCGTAGTCCCATTTTATTCGTCTTTTTCAATGACAGAGCTATTACCAGAGCTTAATGGAGAAGAAGGCGACTTGATTGATTTAATTACCGGAAAACCGGTGGATGGTTTACAATTAAAACAAAAAGTTATGTTTAATCACAGCGCAAGAGATATGCAAATGTTTGAACTGAATCGATTCTTTCTATCCCAGATTGACATTAACGACGATTTTACCAAAGAAATGATTCGTATATTGACCAAAAAGGGTTTATACAAGAAAATATTATGTTTAAGAATACTTGTATATATTTATTTTGGTAAGGCAGGAATCAATCCTGACAAATCTGATATTAATGAATCCATTATAAATATAAATGACATTCATAAAAATCCGATTTTTGACAGGTCATTGCGCGTGGATGTTATTCCATTAGAAGAAAATGGAAAAATATATTATCAAAAAGACTTTGATTTTGTTAAACAATATTTTGATTTAGATAACAAGGTAACTAAAATATCTACCAATATTTATTCAAACGGTTTGTTAATGAAATGTTACGAAGATATTACGGATGATGATATTAAATCACTTATGAACCAGTTGCCTGCTGTTGACCGTAAAAAATACAAACTTGTCTATTCTGAGAAAAACAATCGCACCTATGACAATATTCGATATTTGCTAATAAATGCTTCAATTATATCACAAACTCTTACAGGTATGGTGAGTATGGAGGCACTTATAACGCCGGATGAACGGGCAGCGGTGGCAAACCCGGGATTACAAGCAGCAAACCCGGGATTACAAGCAGCAAACCCGGGATTACAAGCAGCAAACCCGGGATTACAAGCAGCAAACATAGAGGAATTGGCACAACGTGAGGCAGAAGCAAGGCAACTTGCGATTAATGTTGCGATAGCCGCAAATAATCGTCGTGCTGTTGAGCCGAATCGGGTTGTTGAGCCTGCTCCAATACAAAATGAAAACATCGCAGTTATAGCAGCCTTGGCCGATATGGAAAATAATCGTCCCAATCCCGCACGTCAAAATATACCTCCAGCAATCAATAATGCCGAACTAGCAGCAGCAATAGTTGCGGCAAATCCTTAACTATACAACAACCCCATCTGATAATCGACAAATAATTTTCACTGGTGTAATCCACCCCGACAAACTGGACAACGTCCATCACGCCGGAGCCAGCGTCTTAGCGCGGCCTCTTTAAACACATGTCCGCATCGCGTGATTTTCATAACATTTGTACCAGCCTCTATTGGTTCCAATGTTATTGGGCAAGTTGCTTGCTCTGGCAACTCTGGTTGTTCATAGATTGTCGTATTGTTTGAAATATCAACCGCCGATGCTCCCGTACCATTCGAGGCTCCTCCGCCCATTGCCGCCAAAATAGACGCTGGATTCGCATAGCTTACAAACTCGAACGACAATATTTCATTTTGTCCAGCGGGGGTTGTTGGTCCTGTAGCCGGTGCTGTTAGACCAGCATGACCACCAATTGTCGTCCCACGATATTGTTCTAAACTGCTGCGAAATCCGCCTCTTACGGTCCGTTGTTCGCGCAACATTTCGACCGCGTCTTCCATCAATTGTAAATATCGTCGATGGTTGTTTTGTAGGTCACTCAAAACCGTATATATATTTTGCGGCTGCGATGTCGATATTTCCATGATATAATTGAACAGTATAAAGAGTTTTACCGTTTCTCTATATATAATTTTATTGAATGAACATTTCTAAAGAACAATACACGGCAAATGGATTTACGGGGCTCGTCAATTTGGGCAACACGTGTTTCCTCAATTCGTGCTTACAGGCCCTCTCACATACCTATGAACTCCACGCGGTGTTTGACAAACCCGCAGTCCAAACTCGAATGACGGTCAATGCCAGCTCGCTCGATGTCCAGATATTCAACGAATGGAAATCGCTCGTCCAACTGATGTGGTCCGGCAATGGCGCCGTGAAACCTCTCCGATTCGTATCATCCGTCCACGAAATCGCCAGGAAAAAAGGCGTGGATGTATTCACAGGATACGCCCAAAATGATGTGAGCGAGTTCCTGCGATTCATCGTGAACTGTTTCCACAATTCGATTTCGCGGGCGGTCAAGGTGAATATTAGTGGGAAACCGCAATCGTCCGTGGACGCCCTCGCAGTCAATTGTTACGAGATGCTGTCGTCCATGTATTCGAAAGAATACTCGGAAATAATGGACCTCTTTTATGGAATAAGTGTGACCGAAATCCGGGGTTTAGGCGATGCCTCTCTTATCCATTCTCAAAAACCCGAACAATTCTTCATTCTCGATTTGCCGATTGACCGCGCGGCCCCCACGCTGGCCAACTGTTTCAACCTATTTGTGGCGCCGGAGCAGCTCACGGGCGACAACATGTGGTTCAATGAGAAAACGGGACAAAAAGAGGTTGTTCAGAAACGCACGCTGTTCTGGAACTTGCCGTCCGTCCTCATTATCACGCTGAAACGATTCGAAACCCATGGTCGCCACATCCAGCGCATCAATGACCTGGTTGATTTTCCCCTGGTGGGGCTCAATCTCTCATCCTACGTAGAGGGATATCGCTCCGACAAATATGTTTATAACCTCTATGCGGTTTGTAATCACATTGGTGGACCGATGGGTGGACACTATACGGCATTTGTGAAAAACGACGCGGCAAACAAATGGATACACTACGACGACAATGGGGTATCACTCATCGACAATCCCGCCTCTGTTGTAACTCAAATGGCCTATTGTTTATTCTATCGTCTCGCAGTATAATATTTTCACCATGAGTATTATACGAATGTCGTCGTCATCGGATAAAAAAAAGGTGCCTGACCCGGCCGATAATTATTTCGATTCCGGAACGACACTAATGACTATGGGATTTTTAGCAATTTATTTTATTATATACGGGATTTTGAATAAGATTTTTGACGACGAAGACCATCATACAAAGGCCAGCTTCGTGGATGTTATATCACTTGTGGTATTCATCGGAATCGGTTTTGCCTATTATTATTCGCTCAGTGCTGACAAGCAAGATTCGTTTTGGAAAGACCTGAAAGAATCAACGCGCAAATATTTGGATAATGCTTATTCGGTCTTAGAGGTGATTGGATTTCTGGTGGCGTTCAATATTGGAATCTTTTTATTTGGAATCCCAACCGGACCTGGTGAGAAACCGTGGTCAATATCATTTTTAGAATCAAAGGCGTATTTGTTCTTGACCGTGCTGCTTATTATCCAGTTTTTCAAGTACATTTTCAAGATTGATATTGTAGGGGCGATTTTTGGCGATGTGGACTGGGCCAGCTTGTTCGAAACTAAGAAGACCGCTGTTGCTGCCGGACCAGATGATAATCAGGGACCAAAAGAAGAGGTTTTCAATGTGAGCAACAACCTCTATAATTATGAGGACGCGAAGGCGGTTTGCCGGGCGATGGGGTCTAGGTTGGCGACGTATGATGAAATCGAGGCGTCCTACATGGGTGGGGCCGAATGGACGAGCTATGGGTGGAGCGAGGGCCAGCATGCGTATTTCCCGACGCAAAAGGAGACATGGGCGCGACTCCAAGAATTGAAAGGTCACGAGCACGATTTAGGAAGACCGGGGGTTAATGGAGGCTACTTTGCCAATCCGAATGTGCGCCTGGGGGTGAATTGTTATGGGGTGCGACCGCAAATCACGGATGCTGACCAGGCACTTATGAATGCGAAGAAGAATCGCGTGGTGCCGAAGACGGCGGAAGAACGAGAGCTCGATATGAAGGTGGAATTCTGGAAGGCGAATAAGGACAAGTTGTTGGTGTTGAGCAGTTTCAACAACGATAAATGGTCAAAATATTAGGGATAAATATTTTACGGAAGGTAAAATATGTATTGGTAATGCGTTACAGGTTCTCGTTTATAAAATTGAAATAAATAATAAATATAAAGTTTTTTGTATAAATATCAAAATGAGTGTTCGAAATAGTGTTAGTATTCTGAAAAAAATATTTATTCCGCACATTACGCCAATGTTAGGGAGATGGAATCGTAATAATTATAAAGAAACTGCTCTTAAAATCAAATATGCGAATGAAGATAATTGTGGGGTCTGCTGTGGTTCCGAAAATACAGTGGAAGCACCTCAAAATAATAACATCGACGAGACTGAATATATTTATCTTATGGGATATGAGTCAGTGCATAAGTAAGATTATGTAATGGTTCTGGATATATTTTGCGTGTATATGTATTGGGGCGCATTATTTTCTGGCCGAACGAGTTTTGTTAGACCGTTTTGCTTTGGAAATGCGCACGGTACTGTGACTGGGTTTTTTCATGCTTCTCGTTTTCTTATAGCGTGTTGTTTTGTTGTTCCCACTATTTTGGAGTTTGCCTCCTCGTCGTATAGGCATCATAATTTGATTTTGTTTAGGTGTTTTATTAGAATTGCCGTTACTTGAACTACTGATCTTAGTTACAATTTTGGTATTGATATTATTAAAAGTGCTTTTATTGCTATTTAAACTGTTCTCAATATTTTGTTCAATTAATTTTCTAACTCTAGCATCATATGATGATGCTGCTTCATGGTATTCTGGTGAAACTGGTCGCATAAACGCAGCTTGTAAATCCGTGCTAGTTAATCGAGTATCAAACCCTCCAAAAAAGTTTGTATTATCAATTCCATCACCCAATATTAATTTAACTTTTTCATTAAAGTCTATCCAAAATGATTTTTGTCTATCTTCATGTAATTTTTCAACTCTGTACATAAATGGAGTACCAGAAAAATTAAAACTTATCAAAAAATCTATATATATTTGTTCTGAAAACATCATCATAAATAGTACACCAAGGGAATATGTGTCAGTTTTTTTTAGGGCTTCATCATTTGCAATTGGTCGTGTTGGGTCTCCATATAACTTAGTACCAATTATGTTTATGTCTTGATTCTCTTTTAAGTAATCAGCAACAACCGCATGATTACAAAAATAACTAAGTCCAAAATCAATAAATGTTACAGTATTATCATCTGATACGGTATTATCATCCGATATTGTTATATTTTCCGGTTTTAAATCTCGATATACAACCCCGTTATCATGTAAGCATTTTAAATTATCTATAATTTTTCCAAATATAGTACGTTTTTTATCAAAATTAAATTGTTGATTAAAATTACCAAATAATTTAGTATGCAAATCTTTTCCACAATATTTACTTTTAACATATAATAGTCTTTCGGGTTTATAATAATAACAACCAATAAAACTACACACACCTTTGCATTTTGTTGATATATAATGATAAATTAACACTTCATTTCTGATAATATTCATAGCATACATTTCTCCTTTTTCAATTTGTCTTATAATATTGATTTGTTTGACAACGTATTCTCTTGAATTATTAATTTTAACAATACCGTATCCACCAGACTGTAAATTAAATAATTTGTACCACTCATTACGCATTTCACTGTCATCTGACGCAATTTTTAAAATTGTAGTATCATTAGTTATATACTTATTAATAAACGCTTCTACTATTGAACCAGATGCCGAAAATACCGCCATTATATTATTTGCGCCGATAATTTTTGCGGCCTATCATTTTTTGCGGCCTATCATTTTCTTATTGCGCCTTGTTTTATTTTTACCACCTTTTTTGAGATTTATTTGTATTTGTTTGGTTGTTGAATTATTTTTGAGTTTTGAGTTAGGAGGACGACTTTTGTAAGCTTTTGGTTTTTTTGGGTTATGAAATTGGTTGTCGGGTGTATCGATTTTATCTACTATATTTTTCTCAAATAATTCTACCAATTCATCAATTGTTTTTCTTTCTTCTGATTTACCAAAAAAAAACATTTTATTACCATCTATGCCAAATAATTCTTTTAATTTATTATCAACTTCTGACCAAAATTCTATAATGTATCCTTTTCTAGAGAACATCAAAACGTTAAGTCTATCTACAAGTATCAGCTTGTCTAGATCTCGTTCATAATAGTCTTGTTTTCTATTTAATCTTTCATCATTTTTTGTTTTTTCAGGTAAAAGACTCTGGTATAAATCTATGTCATATAAATCAGCAACATAATCACGTCTCATTACCATGTTTAAAATCAATACACCAAGTGAATATATATCACTACTTTTTAATGATGATTCATCTATTATCGTAGTGATAGTGTTAGTGTCTTTCAATTCATAATCTAAATATAACTTTGTTCCAGCTGTTCTGACTTCTTTACCAATATTGTCGGTTAAATAAATACATGTGTCAAAATCAATTAGTCGTATTTTGCCATCTTTATCTATTGTAAAATTTTCAAGCTTTAAATCTCTATGAACAAAATTGTTATTATGTAAACATTGAACAATCTTAAGAATCTGAAAAATATGGTCAAGTATAATGTTTTGTTCTGGAGATTCAATCGCATACATATTAAATAATTCTGTTCCGCAATATTCGGATTTAATATACAATTGATTAGTTAATTCATTATAATAATACCCTATAAATTGGCAAACAAAATCAGAACAACGCATTGATAAATCATAGTAAGTCTTAATCTGATGTAGAATAATATCTTTTACAATTTTTTTGTCTGTTTTTGGTTGTATAACTGTATTCATATTTATTTTTTTTATTGCTTTTTCATTAAATAAGTAAACTACACCAGAAATCCCATGGCCAAGTGGGATTTCACCGTGGGTATTCCATAAATTTTCCATTTCTAAATTAGTCATTTCAGACCCATCGTCCTGTTTAATTTTTGGAATATTATCAAATGCATTTATATTTGGTTGTACAAATGCTGCCATTATATTATTTGTGGAGATTTTTACAAATGATAACTTGTAAAAATGTATGTTTTTATACTGCTCTAAATACCGCAGTCGACCTGCGCGCATCCAGTTCCTCCCGCGTCAAATAAATCGACTTCAGGTCACTCTCCGAGTAGCCCAGCGGCTGTGCCTTCTCTTCTACACTCTTATAGAGGTATGGTGTGCCGGAGCCATCATTGTCCTGGCGAATCTGGTCGGCAAACCTCTCATAGTACCCCACATCATTGCTGGCATTGCGGAAGTCGGCCTCCATGATTTTGCGGGCGTTTTTCACCATGTATTCGCGATACTGGGCGTTGTTGATACTGGTGGCGGAACCCATATTGCTGTTCATCTGTTTCAAAATCGAGTTATGGTGGAGCGTCTCCGAACCGGCTCCGGCGACGACAGAACGCCCGTCACTCATTAGAGGCGGAAATCCATCATATCGATTGTTGGTCTTGTACCCTAAATGCGATGCGGGAATCGATTCTTTAATTACGGGATAAGCGGATTCCAATGATTGTCCAACAAACATTTATATGTTGGTTGGATATATTTATTCAGTGCCGACCATATCTTTTTGATATTGATAAGCACTTCCAATCTCATGAGACAATAGAGGCCGTTCATAATACACTACTTTGGCAATTCCGCCCTGGAGTCCATTATCTTGTCCCGTGGTTAAAATATCGCCAATATTGAAAGATTCATTCATAGTGCGTCGACTGTGCGTTTTTATTAAAACCCCGTTCAAAAATAAATCCACCGTGTCCTTGTTATAATTGAGAATCACCTGATTCCATTTTTCGAGAGGCGCGTCGAACACACCCGTGTCGACATTGTTGTAATAAACCGTGAACTTCTTATCGGTTCCATTGTACAATATACTGGGATGATTGTTGAAACTCAGTATATTTGCCGGTTTGTTATATGGAACGTGATTCGGCGGCATCGGGACAACATACATCCACAATGATAATGCGAATTGTCTGCGAATATTGGCTTCGGGCTTTACCAATAGGTTTTGTGAGTTGGGAACAGGTTGTTCCGTCTGCATATCAATGTAATTGGTTGCGTCATTTCGATAATTGATGCGAATTGGTTTGTCGATTATGATTTTGCCTCTCTTGTGTTCCATCTTTTTCAGAATCTTTGGAATGTATAAATAGAGGAGAATGAGAACAAGCTCAAATACAAATAACAAATATACAATCTTGGGTGTTGTCGCGAAATCACCATATAAGTATTCGATAAAGTCGGAAAACAAACATGGAATGAATAATATGAAGTTCACGATGAACCCACTGAGGCCTTTCATATTGTAAATGTACGCGCGATTTGTTCTAAATGCGATTGCCAGCGCCACGATGCCGATTAAAACCGCAATCACAATTGAGCCATACTTGAGCGCTTCAATCGCAAATGCCGAGTTGGATATTTCGTAGAATCCGTATATGCCCGCGATTGCCAATAAAATATACAAAATCGTTTTGCCCGAAAAGTTGTCGCGGAGTGATGTGATTATATTGGTTACCGATTCGAATAATTTATCGGAGAACAGGTAAAATCCACTGGCCAATAGAGGCACGACCAGGAGCAAGATATAAAAAATAGGACTATCCACTTTTGGTTTGTCATTCAGGAAAAAGGAAACCGCAATTAAATAGATGAATATTCCAAAAATGGCGAAGTTTGTGCTAATTATAGAGTAAATGTACTGGGAGAACTCGTATGTCTTTTCAAAAATGTTGATATCAGCATATAATAATCCGGTTAGAACAAGTATGCTGGATATTATAATGGTGGCTATACCACCTTTTGTGTTCCAAAACGCCATTTATATTATACCTCTATTTTTTATAGGTTCTCCATCGTTGTTTTACGGCCGTGGCATTCGCGGCAAAGAGCGACTAAATTGTCGATGTGGTTGCTGCCGCCGTATTCGAGGCGGACCTTGTGATCTACCTCGAACCAGGCGGAGAGCTGTTCGCCGCAGTCGCCGCATTTCCAGTTCTGACTACTGGCGACGAACTTCTTTTTGGTCTCGCTGACAGAGCGCTTGGTGGCTTTATGTCCAGAACCAGGACCGCCGGACCGGGATAGGCGGTCAATCGACCCGGGTGGTGCGGAGACCACAGGATACGACAAGTCGTCCACATCACCGAACATATTTTGTTTGGCAGTGAAGTCTAAAATGGGGCTAAGCATAGAGGTGGTTTCGCGGTCGACTGGTAAGTATTTGAGATACTCATTGGACCCGCGAATAATATCGTGCGCCTTTGCGGGGAACTTCTTGAAAAGAACAAAGAGCATAAACCCGCCGAGAGCAATCCCCGCCATTTTATAGTATTTTTGGTTGGTTTGTATGAGTTTCCAGTATTTGCCGTCTGTATATACGTTGGCCATCAATAAACCGGATATCAATAAAATTAGTATTTCGATACGCATATATCCTATATATTGCGGGTCGGTATAAAATATTGGGCCTAGTTAAACTAGATAAAAGATGAGGCAAAAACACAGCACGATGAACACCGCATGTATCCAGTATCGCCGCATCCGCAATTGGTGGTGTAAATAAACCGGTTTTGGTATAAACTGGTCATAATAATTCGCCAGCGCTTCATCCAGTGAAATCTCGTGTTTTCCAAGCATTTCGTTGTATTTGTTGTGGATGAATACGACCCATCGAACCAGTGAGTCTTTGCTACCTAAATAGGGAGTTATAGGAAACCGGTCCAACATTTCACTAAATCGAGTGCTCATATCGGGGTCTGGAATAAAATAAGAGAAGTTTGTAAAGAAATCGTAATATTTGCGCCGGGTTGTTTCATTTGGGAAGTCGGGATAAGAGAGGGCGACCGACATCATGAAAAACCAATAATGTGGACCCCATGTTTTTGCCGAGGCTTGTGACATCAATTAATATACTAAAAGATAGTATTTAGAAGTATTTTTCTAATAAAGATAGACGTAAACAAAATGAGCTGTAATAACTGTGGAAAACGCGGACATTCCTTTTATCAGTGTAAAATGCCTATTATAAGTAATGGAATTATCGCTTATCGAAAACATCCGGAAACGAGGGCGATTGAATATTTGATGATAAGGCGCAGAGATACTCTGGGATTGATGGATTTTATTCGTGGTAAATATTCGGTATACAACAAATATTACATTATGAATATGATATCTCAAATGACGGTGAAAGAGAGGAATATGTTGCTGACCCATTCATTTGATGAAATCTGGGCTAAAGTGTGGGACAAATCGTCGGACTCTGATTTGGACAAGCCTTTGGACAAGCCCATCGGTCCACCACCTGGTCTGTTTATAAACCAGCGAAGAACTAAAATTGGACACCCTGAGGTGTCCGATGTTAATTTTCGTGGTCATAACCTAGAAGACGCGAAACGGGATGCCCCATTTCAAATCTTCGACGGTTTAAACAAATGGTGTGACTCCAGTGACAATCGATATAAATCAGAAGAATTGATTTCGCGCGATAAGTTCAACCAGTTAAAACGAGGCATTTATTATGACAATAGCAAAAAAACCAAGACCACTGGCCCATCGTCAAATAATATGTTTACGCAATGCGACCAACCTATAACACCCAGTTATTCGTTAGAATCAATAATTAATGAATGTGAACAAATGTGGTCAGAACCCGAATGGGGGTTTCCAAAAGGTAAACGAAACTACAACGAGAGCGATATCGATTGTGCCGTTCGAGAATTCTATGAAGAAACCGGGTTTAAAAGCCGCAATATGATATTTATTGTGAATAACATTGCTCCATATGAAGAAATATTTATGGGTTCCAATTATAAATCATACAAACATCGGTATTTTTTAATGTATGTTGACTACAATACCAGCATTACAGAGAAAATGACGGATACAGATAAGCTGGAAATTAGCAAAGTGGAATGGAAATCTTTCAATGATTGTTTGAGCGCAATACGCCCGTATAATTTAGAAAAAAAACGTATTTTATCATATGTAAATATTGTTTTATCGAATTGTACGACGACGCTGGCTTAGCCATATATATTCAAAACTTCAAGGGTATAAATAATATATGTATGTTGGTATAATATACATATATGGAACAAACGGGAAAATTACCTCGATGTAAAAATGGGACGCGTCGTCGAGCGAATTATCATAATGAATGTATGACGGATGAAGAATATCGAGAGAGGCAACTTGAAAAAAAAGGCGCTAAAAGGCAAACCCAAAAAAAGAAAGAGGAAACGTCTTTATTCGATTCTGTAAAAACCGTATTTAATAGTTTGACACCAAGTGGAAATAATACGGCGAATAATGATGAGGCTGCTCCCAAAGGGAGCGCCTCTGATCCGTTGAAAAAAGACGACCGCATTTTTATAAATAATGAATTGAAGCGACTCGAGCTGATAAATGCGGATGAATATAAGCGGCCAGTTCTACAGAGTCCAACACCCATGGATAAAGCGTCTGTTGAAAACAACTCTGTAAATAGAGAGAACATAGAGGCTAAATCACAGGATAACCAGTCTTCTGAAGATGATATAACAGTTATGGAGGACCAACCTTCAATGGAGGACCAACCTTCAATGGAGGACCAACCTTCAATGGAGGACCAACCTTCAATGGAGGACCAACCTTCAATCAAGGACCAACCTTCAATGGAGGACCAACCTTCAATGGAGGACCAACCTTCAATCAAGGACCAACCTTCAATCAAGGACACTCCGCCAACCAATGATTTCTTGTATCCCTCTCTCGATGACCCATTTTTAAACCAGAAAATCGCCAAACGAAACGAGTTCAGCGCATTCACCTACGACGCCGATATCACTCGTGAATTGAAGGAAACATCTGACTTGATTTGTAGTAACCCCGAGTTCGAGTTAAATACCCGCCAATTGTTTGTAAAAACATTCATTTCGTACAATACTCCGTATAAGGGGCTATTAATATACCACGGCGTCGGCACCGGCAAAACGTGTTCCGCCATCGGTATTGCCGAAGAACTGCGCGACCATATGAAAAACGCCGGAATCACCCAACGAATCCTCATTATTGCCTCTACAAACGTCCAGGACAATTTCCGCCATCAATTGTTCGATGAAAGCCGACTGGAACAAGACGCCGAAACTAGCGCATGGACCAGTAAATCGTGTATCGGCAACAAAATTATTCGCGAAATTAATCCCGTCGGCGCCAAAATGACGCGCGAAAAAATTGCGTCTCAGGCAAAAACAATCATCAATTCCAGTTATGCTTTCATGGGATACCTCCAATTTGCCAACTTTATACAAGAAAAAGTATTTGACTCTTTATTAAATGAAATCGGTACGGACAATGATGTTCAACGTGAACAACTCGAAATCCAAAATATTCAGCGCATATTCAATGACCGCTTGATAATCATCGACGAGGTTCACAATTGTACCAAAGAGGACAAACGCCTCGCCAAGCTGTTGCTCAAAATTGCGGCACATGCGGACAATCTGCGTATCATATTGATGACCGCCACCCCCATGTTCAATTCCCCTCGTGAAATAATATGGCTCTGTAATTTGCTCAATATTAATGACCGCCGCGCCACGGTCCAATACGAAGACGTATTCAGTAAGGATGGGGTTCTAGAAAACCCGGATTTGTTACGGCAAAAACTGAATGGTTATGTGTCCTATGTTAGAGGCGAGAATCCATACACGTTTCCGTTCCGCATTTATCCAGACGCATTTGCGCCAGAAAACGCTGACCGCGCCGCTGGTCAAGCAGACGACATTGCCAATACCCTCTATTATACCAACTTGGACCCGTATCAACAAGAGTCATATGACATGGTTGTGCGCCAATACATTGGAGACAACGAAATCGATATGAATGATGAAAGTTATGGATATTCGCAGCTCCAGATGCCTCTACAGGCGCTGAATATGACGTTTTATCGTTTGCCGGGTGGTGTCGGATTCGTCGGCAAAGAGGGATTACAGGCCAATATGAACTTTATCGAGAAAGTGGAAAAGAAGAAGGATGCGGCGTCCGAATACCGCAAATACAACTATGAGTACAAGACTGGCATACCGCGGATATTCCACGAGACCGAATTGCGGAAATACAGCTCGAAAATTGCGGATATATGCTCGTGTATTCGCAAGTCGCGCGGTATTATTATTATATATACCCAGTACATTGATGGAGGCATTGTTCCAGTATCGCTGGCGTTAGAGGAAATGGGATTCACGCGGTTTGGCACATCGGCGATGGCGACGCCTCTCTTTAAACCGGGGGCCATCGACAGCCCGCCGATTGATGCGCGGACGATGATGCCGGCGAAACCCGGTGAAAAGTTCAACCAGGCGCGATACATGATTCTGTCCGGTGACAAATATTTCTCGCAGAACAATGCGGACGATATTAATTATGCTACAAGAGAGGCGAACAAACATGGGGATTTTGTGCGGGTGATTCTCATTTCGCGTGCGGCGTCGGAAGGGCTCGATTTCAAATATGTGCGTCAGGTCCATATTCTGGACCCGTGGTACAACTTGAATAGAATTGAACAGATTGTAGGGCGCGGAGTGCGAAACCAGAGTCATTGTAAATTGGAGTTTGAAGAGAGGAATGTGGAGATATATTTACATGCGGC
>JACCDM010702725.1_pt1 | contig 63615 bp, 50 predicted proteins | sample 7445851 | NCBI WGS metagenome assembly JACCDM01 (sample SAMN15323438, study PRJNA562643) | freshwater metagenome | isolation source: river surface water | place: USA:Blue River Watershed | collected 2017-08-16
ATAGTTCACAAGTAAGTGCTTCGCACTTACAGCCTCGGCCTGCTCTTCGAGCAGGCTCGGCAACTATGTAACGTCACTTGCTCAAAAAACACCCTACGGGTAGGGTGTTTTTGTGAAGCAAGGTTAATTATTCTATAAATTAGTTCCATCCAAAATAACTCCAGAAACCACCCGAACTTTTAACTGGTTCCTCTTTTTTTACAGCTTCTGTAACTGCTTCTACTACCTCTTGTGGCTGTTCATCTAAAGTTATAGCCTCTTTTTTAGGCTCTTCTCTATCTTCAACATCATTTGTACTTTGGAGTGCCACCTCTTTTGAGGTGGCATCTAACTCGGGTTCCTCAGTCTGGCACTCCACGGTATCCTCCTTAATAACATATGTAGAGTATTGATACTTTTCCAAAAACCAATCTAGTTCTTTTATGGTTGGTAACAATAATTCACATGTCTTACTATCTACAACAACTAGTATTCCTTGACTTAATTCTATAGGAGTCTTTAGATGCCTGGAAACGGTACATTTATTAAATTTACTAAATCCATTGTATTTTTCCATAAAAGCATTGTAGTCATTGTAGCTACTAATGTTACCAAGGGCATCAAATAGGTTACATAGTGTTTTGCGAGAGGATTCATTTACAATATGAAAATCAAACTCTTTGTGTGTTGTAAAGCACTTGTTAAACTTCTTTTTAGAGACATTCATCAATATAGTTGCCATTCTTTTACTATAGTAATTAGAATTATTTTTAAGTTTAAATTTATAAACTTATAAATAATTATTTGATTGTACTCTGGTTTCTAAAGTTTTAATTTAGTGCTTCTTCATGTAGGCACCCATGAATTCTTGGAGAACCTTAGTGAGCTTTAGTAGGCACTTGGAGTTTTGGTCAATTGAGTTTTGGATATTCGTTAATACCATAGCTACGTTGTCACCATTTTCGTTAACAAAGAAATCAGCCATTAGGTCATAGAGGTTGTTATCGTCGTCACTGCTAACCTCTGAATCCTCTTCTCTATCCGATTCTTCAACACTTTCAGCCAAAGTTTTTTCATCTAAATTGTGTTCCTCGGGGAACGACTCGTTATCACTATCTTTATGTTCTCTAGACATTATATCTTAATGTATTACTGTATTATTTTTTAACTAGTTAAACGCAATCAACTTTCTTCACTTCAACTACTGCTTCCTCTTGGTCTTTTTTTACTTTTACATGGTTTTCATCTACCTTTGGGAGCTCTACATCACTCGTCTTAATCTTCCCTAGACCATTTAGGATAAAGTTAATGCGTTTGGGATGGTAACTAGTTAGTTTCTTAAACACCGTTTCATATGTAACACGTTCCTGTGACTTCATGAAATCACCATGTAGTTCATATACTAGAGGGCGCAGGAAATAGTTGATGTACATCTCCTTGTTTTTCTTCATGAATTTGTCTACATACGCACTAAAAACCGTCTTGCTAACTTCTACAAGGCACTTATCTACCCACGAGGAGTAGAAACGAAGATTGGGAAAGCAATAGAGCAGTTCCTTGTTGGTACCCTCAGCTAGACACTCTAAGTAGCGAAGATAGAGATTAGGTGTGTTGCCAATCAACTTGCGTAGACCAAGGTACTCTGGACTAAGTAGCTTGTAGCGCGGGCTTTGCGTAGCCTTATCGGCTTCACTGTATAGGATGTAGCCTTTAGCACCAGGTAGCTTAGCCTGTAGTTCATCTAGTGAGCGAACTACTTCTGTTTTAGGGCTATGAATATGCTTATCCATAGGGCGCGATACATATACATGTTCCGTATTGCTATAGGTACCAACGTGGTAGAGAAACGATTTGGGTGTCTTTGAACAGATGCTATGAATTAGGTGTACCGAGGGATGGCTAAGAATAAACTGGTAGGAACAGGTCGTGTCAAGCATTTTAGCCAACTTCGACTCCGAGAATATGGTATTTTCCTTGTAGATACGGCTAAGACAGTCGTCAAATAGTTCACCAAAAGACTTGTCGCTAATCCAGAAACTATTGTAGGCGTTGATAACACCATTTGTACTAAGGCGCCATGTAGTACCATCGTAGAATGCGCGAATAAGTGAGCCATCAATATATTCACTAGCTACGATATTTCCATTAATTACCGTTTCGGGTGTGTAATCATCAGTCTTAGGAAACCCGTAGCAGAGTAGATTGTTACTATCCTTAGTGAGGATAGCACCAACCGCTAGGCTTAGAACAGGGAATACGGGTTCAGGAATCTCATTAGGAGGTACAATCATGTAACGCTCGCCATCTTCGAAGACACGACATCCGTTGCTAGTAAAGTGTTCCTTCACACTAGAGAAACTGTGGTCTTTAAGTGTGGATTTAATATAATCGCAGAGGTTCGACATTTTAGGGGTGGTTTGTAGAGTATATGTAAGTATTAACTTTAAGTGTTTTCAATTTATAAAATTATAACACGGTACCTTATAGTGCCAAAAGTTTTAAGACACTTTATTTTAGTAAGGATTACTATGTAAGATACCTTAATTTAACCCACCCAAGTGGGTGGGTATTAAAATAGGTACTTCACGGTATCGTTAGAAAAAAAGATATCTACATATAATCAGAAGGTTAATACAATGATTTCTAATGATGATTTGAAATTGAAAATCACAAACTTATTCACTAAATTAAACCCCAAAAACCGAGAAGGTTTTCTACAAAAGATGGCCGAGTACGACCTCTATAAAAAATTAGACTTGTCAGAAGATTCATTTACCGACGAACCTGTTACTAAACATAAAGTAGGAGGTACTAATTGGTACATGTTTGGTAATACGGATTATACCCCTCGTAGTCCTGGTACTAGTGGTTATGCCCCTGGTAGCCCTAACTATATTCCTCGTAGTCCCACCAATCAAGAGGCTGCCGTGAATGCTCTAGATGAAGATGATGAACTAGCTATCCTTATGGGGCTTTCTGAAGTCAACCAGGAGTTCCTAGAACGTCAATTAGACCTCGAGGAGAAAGAGTTTGTAGAAACATTTGCTATTCCCGAGAGTCAGACTATCTATCGCCGTGACGAAATTGTTTCGGAACTATTCGATACCTTTAGAGAAGAAGGTACAGGTGTTATCTTTAGTAACGACGATAAACTTAAGCTATGGATTGACGGTATGTTACAGCTAGTTGATGATGTTAGTAACAAGGATGTCGAGGGAAACATTACTAGTGTCAAGGATATTGATAGTCGCCATAAACCGATTGTTGATAATTTCACTAGTGGCCAAGGTACTGGAGTTAGCTGGTTAGTACCAATTTCTAAAGAAAAGAAAAAGGTCTATGATGCTGGCAGTGATGGCGACCACTACTTTACTGCAGATCGTATTGAAGAGGGTCGCATTGAGGACCGTGTAGTTGCCGCTGACCCTAAGAACACCGATTCGGCCACCAAGTATCGCGGTTACGACAACCAGCAACATCTTCTTTATGAATTAAGCAAACCTAACCGTGTTGATGATAGTGGAACAGTACCTAGTGATGGTACGCACTGCCTAGACAAAGAAGTGTACTATGTTCATGATGTACAAGAAACCGGTGAAATCTCTCTAGGTAAGCGTGTCCTAGATAAAGGTCTACAACGTGTACAAAACGTGTATGAAAACATTGGCAAGAAGGAGCCCAAGAAGGGTGCTAAAACGGAGGCTAAAAAGCTCTATGAAACACTCGGCCGCAAACGCCTAGTAGGTGTTGAAGAAGTAGATATTGTAGAGCCAGAGACGCTAGTTACGGAAGGTTTTGTACTCACTAAACCGGGTGGTAAAAAATTAAAGCCGACGACAAGTGGTTTCTACCAGGGTAATATTGAAGAAGGCAAACTACATGATGTTGAAAATTTAATCCCTTTTCGTACTACTGGTGAAAGCTATGTATTATTCAAGCAAAAACCGTGTCTTAGTGACTGCTACTCTCTAGGTACACCCATTAATCCCTCTATGGTAGATGATAAGTCGTTGCCACTATCAGGACTCTACCCGGGTGATAAGATAGTACTAAGATTTACACTACCATTTAGCTATTATAAGGAAGAATTAATCAAGTCGCCCACAGGTAAAGTATCTGACGCCCCTGTTACCATAGATGTACTTGTTCGTTATGACGGTCATCGTCAGGCAAAGTTAGGTGCCGACAATATTTACACTATTGAGAACTATCAAACTGGTTTAATTGAAACTTCTAATGAACCATTAACACTAACCGAAGTAACACCTATTTACACACGCAGTTCATTAGTAACTGCTGTTTGGAAGGGTTCAAACATTGTTGTCAGAAATGCTCGGGTTATGAAGGTTTTTAAAAATGCTCGGGTTAAGGAAGGTGATGAAGTATTTATGCTCTTTACGGAATCTATGGAGGACACAATTATAAAGGGTAATAAGCGTTCTAGTGATGACAAGATTAATCCATTCCATAGTAGCGCCAAGAAAAACATTTCGTTTCGTACTGTGACCGCAATTGTTCTCGAAAAGAGTGGTGGTAATATCGAACTCGAAATCACTGGTGGTGACCTAGCTAGCGGTAAAAAGATTAAAATGGGTCTAATTGATTTTGATCTAGCTTTTGTAACAAAAGATATTGAACGTGGTCAAAAAATGGTGTCTGAATTACTCGAAAGTAGTGAAAACTATGGTAAATTTGCCACTACAAAGCAGACCATTGATATTAAACCCAGTAGCGACGATAGCAAAACTATGGTATGGGGTAAGGTAATTTCAAAAGACACTGGAATAACCCTAGTACAACTATTACAATCTACAGATAGTGCTAAGTTTGGTGACTATATGTTACTTGATAATAGCAAGATCGATTATACCGTACCTAAATATGTATACGAAAGCTCAGATATCGGTGGATTTGCCTATTGGACCAAAGGTCTTTTTATGAATACTGATGTATCAGTGTTAGTACCTACACTTCAAGAGTTTCTCAACAAGCTTTCTAGAAAGCTACATAATAAGGAGAGTATCCACTACAGTTTCTTCGAGGATATCTCGAAACTAGCGCTCGACTTCGAAAAGTACGAAATTACTGCCACTACAAAGAGCCGTATAGATATGTGGATTCAATACAATCTCGTCAAGCATGTAGAGTCTATGATGAACAACAATTATCGTATTCATGCCAACTATTCGGCCCTATTAAAGCTATTCGAAGATACCGATGAAATCAATCCGGAAAAGTTTCGGCTTAATCGTAGTATTACCGTGCCGGATTACAGTGAGTGGACAGTGGATACTACAAAGCATAGCTACAATGGTATTCCTAATGCTGAATTAGTTAGCGAAATCACCGATGCCTTTAATAAAAACACGGCTCTCTGGGGTAAGCTAGATATTAAAAGACTAACTAGGAAGCAGGCCATGCGGCTTATGGAGCGGAAGGTGCCATTTGAAAAGAAGTGGAACCAGTTTATCCACTTCAAGGCACAACCTAAGGCCAAGGAACTAGTATTAATTGAGGCTATTTATGCTATCAGGGATCCTATTGTCCGTTCTAGAATCCTCTCGGAATTTATTGAAAAGGATTGCTACCTCGGAGAAGATTCAGCTACTGGTACCAAGTGGTACTACTCAAAACTAGACATGTCTCGCACTAAGCTTATCTGCCCTCACGTGTACCTTGAAATTATGGGTCAGCCATTAAAGGAGTACGCTAGTGAGCCCCTAAAAGATGGTAGTGTAGTATGTAAGAACTGCGGACAAATCCTCAATAGTTTAGTATTTAGCTACTTCGAAGGCTACGAGGAGGAAAACCGTATGCGCGAAAGAGTCCAAATTGTCAATGGTCGTGAAGTAGTTGGTACTATGGTTGACACTGAATTAGTAGTTGAGCAAAAGCATGTATTCTCGGAGAAGGAGAATCCGGAAGAGTATGCTCTCGAACTTATTTTTGACAACTACGCCTCGGCTCTACCACCAAAAGTACAGGCTGCCATCACGGCCGAACGTGAAGCTAAACTTGAGGCTATTAATGACTGTCAGTTCTACATGCTTCAATACAATATTGGTGATTACACCGCTTGGTATAGCAAAAACAAGGATGTGCTCTTAGCAGCTATTGGTAAGGTCACAAAGGTTCAATCAAAGATTGATGAACTAGTGCGCAACAAGTTCTCTCAATACCTAGCCAGCCGTAAGAATACCATTGTACTAGCTCGTCTAGCTATCATGGCCGAGAAGGAAGTTTCCAGTATGCCTCATGAGGAGGCCATTGATATCTCCCTAAAGGTTACGGAAGCCCGTCGCATCGAAAAGGGTGAAAAGCCGGCTAATTTAGAGAATGTCCGCAAAGAGGTACTCAAGGATTACACCAATTTCACCAGCAATCCTATCTTTCCTAATATCGCAGATCTCTACAAACGCGATGAAAGCGAGTACGAAAGAGAGGAGGAAAAGACCTTGTACGAGGAGAAGTTCGCCGATTATACTAGTAGTAATATTGACGAAAGCCTCTCGCTCTTCGATGCCGTTCGTTGGCTCAAGTACTACATCCGTAGTACACATAAGGACCAACGTATCAAGGGTGAAGTTTCAGAACAAGAATGTGTACCTGGGGTTCAAGAGTTTCACTCGTATGGTACGGATAGCGATAGAGCGGATACAATTGAACGACTCGAGAATTTTGTAGCTAGCAAGATGCCTAATCCGCAAGATAGAACTGGTGTCAAGACTCGCAAGCAGTTTTATTCGAGTATTGTTATTGAGGAACCGACATTACCCCATAAGGAATCGGAACTTCTAGAGGCCAAACTTATTATCAAGAACTTGTATGCTATTCCTACTAGCGAGTCAGTTATGAAGGCTATGTATCAGGACAAGTCGACATTAGAGAAAAAGAAAGCCGAATTAAAGGCTTATATAGATGCAGTTACGGGTGATATTAGCAAGTATCGTATGGTGGATTACTTAGTGGCCTACAAGAAGGATCCTATTAGTGGTCAAGTAGTTACTAGAATGTACGAGAATGGTGTAGAGACAGAATTAGATATTACGCGCGAAGAATTAATCTCCAAGTATTTAGCGATGAATACTAGAGATTTGAGTGGCGAGTTCTCGAGCCTCAAGCATTCCGAGATCGAGCTGGAAAAGTACCAAATCTCTGTAGAGGTTCACGACTGTGTACAACCACCCAAGCCGGAGTCGATGGTAAGTACGACGATTGATAAGATTCGCGAGAAGCTATTGGTTACATTAGGTGATAGCAAGAGCAGCGAAATTAATCGAGCTATGAAGATGTTACGGGAAATGGAAAAGGAGTATGTAGATGGTGTATACCTAGTCAACAAGCTTGATGATAAGAAGAACCGCAAGGTGGCACTCTATAAGGAATACGAAAGGCTCTCGAAGATGCTCACGTACCTTAAGCGCGACTACAACTATTTAGTCAATGGTGTCAACTTGCGCGAACGCAAGGCCAAACTAGCCACGCAGTTAGATGTCAAGTTTAAGGAGGGTGAGACACTCGAGGGGTTCCAAACCGAGTATGACTACTTATTCAAGTATATTGATTGGGAGGGTTACAAGGGTCTTCGTAGTAATATTACGGCGATATCGGCCAGTGATGTAGAGTTGGCGGAGTTGACGGATTGTGATATCACGGACGACATCGAAGTATTAGTAATGCGTAACACGCGCAACAAGTATCGCTTCTGTGCTAATCTCTTACGTATCATCTTACAAATGATGTATGTATGGGAAGAGATGAAGTTTAACAAGTATAATAGTCCAGATAAGATTTCTCGTATTGATGTAGAGATTGATTACCAGATAGAAAATGGCGATATTATAGATACGAAGTTGTGTGAGTTTGTCTTGGACTTTATAAATGGTGTCAACAAGCTACTTCGCCGCGAGGAGGAGACATTCAAGGGTATTGAGGACTACAAGGAGCGCAATTTTGAACTAGTGAAGCAAATAGAGCGTGTTAAGCGCATGAAGTTTGTAGATGATATTGGTTCGGATTTGATTCGCGAGTTTAGCAAAGTTATGAAGGGTAAGCAGACCTTGAAGGTAGGAGTTAAAGAACTCGGTTCGGATAGTCCACTAGAGACAGCTAATGTGGTAAATCAAGGACACTATGAAGTCAACCCGAACGGCGAGGGAAACTATGGAGCCGTGTTTACGAATGATCTGGAGGGTGATGGAGATGATTACAATGAAGAAGAGGCAATGGATGCTTTAGAGTAAGGTGATTTTCTAGAATATTGCTAGTACAATTAGCAAACCCAATAATAAATATTACTTTGAATAAATTTTAAGATTTATAATATCTTAAAATAAATTACGGACTATTTTCTAAACCTTCTTACGACGTTCTTTAGATAGTTCTAGAAGTTTTAGATATAGAAATATGTGGGCTATAATGAATAATAATAAAATACCAAAGCCAGTTAATAGACAAGGAGTAAAACAACTATCTGCCATTCTTAAATTTATATTAGATATTTTATTTCTAACATTTAATAACTTTTTCAGCTACAACTTTAACTAGTTGGGTTTCGAGGCGTTTTCGGCCCTCTGTTTTAAAGCCATCCATGTGGCTACATAGGTGACTTTCAGGCATTCGGTGAAGATTACAATATGCCTTCTCGCATTTACAGGTAAATGTGTTTACGATACCAATCTTCTTCTGGCAAAAGGTACACTTCTTGGCGTCCATCGTATTATTGTATTTATGCATGATTTTATTTAAAAATCAATTTAGAATAAGAAGTAGCTAGTTGCTAGGGAGGCCATGGCATATAAGAAAGCACCCCAGAGTGTATCTAGTAGTACTACTTTAATACTCCATTTTTCTATAAGGGCATAGTTGGTGAAACTAAACATACCATACATAAAGAAGCCCATCAAACCTCCGAATACTAGAGAGTCCATTACTCGGGTTTTAGGGGATATCTTAGGAATTACGAAAAGGACTATAGGCAAGATAATAGTCATATAGGATAGGATTGTGGGTATAAAACGGACTAACATAGATGTTTGTTGTATATCAGGGATAAGTCTATTGTATTCGTTATACATAACAAATTTTATCCATAAGAAATCGAGGGTGAGTACTACAAAAGAAGCAATAGATAAGATCTTATAAAAGGTATCTACCTGTATTTTGTTATCATAGAAATGTTTAATAATTATATCAATCATTTAGGTATCTGATTTATAATTAGAAAAAAGAATAAATAGAAGTAGTTTAAAGCTATAATTATCATTTATAACTATCAATAAATAAAATGTGTGGTATATTTTTTTACCTGGGAAAGTTTTATAATCTAAAGGGGCTAATGCCACATTTCATGGCATCTAGTCATCGTGGACCAGATAGTAGTTTCTTGCGCTCTATTGGCCCCGACATGTACACTGGTTTTCATCGCTTAGCTATCGTAGATATGACTCGCGAAGGTGACCAGCCATTCGAAAATGTTAAAACAGGTAATTTTGCTATGTGTAACGGCGAAATCTACAATCATAAAGTTATTCGTAGTAAACTAAAAACTCCTATTAACACTAATAGTGATTGTGGTGTTATCTTACCTCTATATGAAAAGTTTGGTATCCACGATATGATGAACTATCTAGATGGTGACTTTGGGTTTTTAATTGTTGATATAGGTAATAAGCAGATCCACTTAGGTCGTGATCCAATGGGCGTAAAGCCTATTTTCTATGCTACTAATAGTCGCGGAGAGTTTCTCGTATCCTCGGAAATGAAGAGTATCAAAGGATTAGTATCACCTGATGTTTTTGTACATATGCTTCCTAGTGGTACTACTATGACTTATGATATCTCTACAGGAACCGTGGATATTAATAGATATTGGAATCCTAAATTTCCTCTATCGGACTTAACTGAAACTAAACCTTACAATCTAGATTATCTAAAACGTACTATTGCTGATAAGCTTACCTTAGCAGTAAAGAAGCGGCTTATGGCGGATAGACCCATTGGTCTACTAATTTCTGGTGGGCTAGATAGTAGTCTTATTGCAGGTATTACGGCTAAGTTATTAGGTCCAGAAAAGATTCATAATATTCATTCTTTCTCTATTGGCATGCCCGGCTCGCCCGATACAGTAAATGCTCAAATTGTAGCTGATTACTTAGGTACAAAGCACCATACGGTAGATTTTAGTGCCGAAGCAGGTATCGCAGCTATTCGAGATGTCATTAGACAACTAGAAACCTATGATATCACTACAATTCGTGCTAGTACACCTCAATATCTGCTTTCGAAATTTATTAGTGATAACACGGATGTTAAGGTAATTCTTTCGGGAGAAGGTAGCGACGAGTTGTTTGGTGGCTACTTATACAGCCACTTGGCGCCTTCTAACGATGAACTACAAAAGGACAGCGAGCGCTTAATGAAAGAACTTGAGGTATATGATGTACTACGTACAGACCGTACTACAGCAGGTAATGGTCTAGAAGTTAGAGTGCCGTTCTTAGATCGCGGTTTTATAAGGTTTGTAGCAGGTATTCCAGGAAAGTATAAGAATCCTAATGAATCGAGTGGATTTGGAAAACGTATAGAGAAGGATATACTTAGAACTAGTTTTGCTGGCACGGGTCTAATTCCAGATGAAATTCTCTTTAGAACTAAAAATGCCTTTAGCGATGCCTGTGGCTATGATTGGATTCCTAGTCTACAAAAGCATTTTGAAGGTATCGTTAGTGACGAGGAGTTTAGCAAACGGCAGGAATTGTATCCACATGTAACACCCAAGACAAAAGAGGCATTCTATTATCGCAAGACGTTTGAAGAGTTTTATCCTGGTCAGGAAAAGATGCTAGAACACTATTGGCTACCGAATTGGGTAGATAACAATGGTGAACCTAGTGCCAAAATATTAAATCTAGTATAACAACACTTTTCATACCTGTCCCAAGGGGGTCAGTGGCTAAAAAGTGTAAGTACTAAGGTAAATTGAATATATGGTTCTAAAAAGTACAACAAATATTATCGCAAGATACTATAGAAGACATGTCGAAACCCCGCTACGTCCTACCTAACGAGCCAGGATTTATGGATTATATTAATAAGACCTTCTACACCTTAGATGGTACTAAAGAAGGTACTGCTAACGAGGGTCTTTTCCCTTTTCAAAAATTTGTTCGCGAATACGTCAATGAGTCTACGCCCTATCGCGGCGTACTACTCTTCTACGGACTAGGTGCCGGTAAGACGCGTACGTCGATTGCGGCTTGCGATAGTTTTTTGAAAGCCGGAAAGGATGTCGTCGTCATCGCCCCGGCTATTCTTCGCGAAAACTTTAAAATAGAGTATCACGCACATCCGCCTCCTACTCTTCGTGCCAACCCCGACCGTGGCCTAGAAGAGCGTTTTACCTTTATGAACTACAATGGCGGTGCTAGTTTCGCCCGCAGCAAGGCTACCCAAGAACCTGGTCGTTTCGATAGTATTGATCTAGATAACAAGGTGCTCATCATCGACGAAGTTCACAACTTAGTATCTACTATTGTCAACGCTATGCGTTCTAAGCGTTTTCGTGGTATTAGTATCTACAATAAGATTATGTCGGCCAAGAATCTACGCATTATTGCTCTTAGTGGCACACCAATTATTAACTTTCCGTTTGAGGTAGCAGTACTTATGAATATCCTAGTGGGTTATCGCAACGATGATATGTCGCCTTGGGAGGGAACTGGTCCTCGTCGTACTGTTTTTCCAGAGAGTGAAGATGAGTTTAACGCTATCTATCTAGATACTACAAATAGCAAGTCGTTTCAAATCCGCCCAGAGGCTGTTCGTAGTTTTAGAGAACGTTTAGTAGGTTACATTTCCTACTACGCTGGTCTTACAGGCAAAGATGTCTATCCGGAACTTACAGTAATGCCCAAGGTTCGTGTACCTATGAGTAACTACCAGTTTCTCTCATATGTAGAGCAACGCAACTTAGAAATCGAGGAGATGAAGCGAGTGATGAAAATGGATCAGTATACTAGTATGGCCGGTAAGGCTTTAGACATGAACCTGGTTGAAAAGAAGAGTAGTTTTCGTGCCTCAACTCGTGAAATTTGTAACTTCGCCTTTCCTAAGACTATTCCTCGCCCATGGCGTCGTGAAATTAAGGCATCGGTAACTGTGGGTAAGGAGAAGAAAGATGTTACAATTACCACTCTTGACACCGAGTTGTTAACTGAAAAACCTAAGGAAGAAGAGGAAAGCTATGTAGATATGAAGCGTCGTGTAGATGAACAGTACCACGAGGCACTCGAAACCGCTCTAGGTGGTCTATTCCGCCGTAAGGGACAATACCTCACACGCTGTGACACTGCTACACCGAGTGATTACACATTAGATTTCTCGGTTAAGAAGGGTGAAGAGTTTACTCAGCCAGCCGTTAGTGATTGCCTAGATATCTACACACCTAAAATGAAGGCTATCCTAGATAACATTCTTAGTATCAATGGTGTTAAGGGCAAGGATGGCAATGTAGTTGTTTACTCGTACTTCAATAAGGTAGAAGGTATCAACATTTTCCAGAATGTCCTAGAGGCGGCTGGTTTTGAGCCCTACAATTTTGAACGCCATCGCGATCGTCCTAAGGCGCCTGGTACTATGGGTCGTTTCTGTTTCTGGAGTGGCGAGAATCGCGATAAGATCTTAGAGTTTTTCAATGATCCTAAGAACAAGCGCGGACAAATTATCAAGATCTTACTAATTACTGAAGCTGGTGCCGAAGGTATTACTATGAAGAATGTACGTCAACTACATGTCATGGAACCATATTGGAACGAGGTCTTAGTACGTCAAGTTATTGGTCGTGCTAAGCGTATGTACTCGCATATCGCTCTTCCGGAAGAGGAGCGAGATGTTACGGTATATCGTTATGAGATGACCTTTACGGAAGACCAGAAGCGTTTCATTACTCGTAAATTAGGCTGGGATGCCGATGAGAAGTTTACTACGGATGAAATTATCTCGATGATTGCCGAACGTAAGCAGTTTGCTACGGATCAGATTGAAGAGTTTATGAAGGAGACAGCGGTTGATTGCTATCTCAACAAGCGCGACAATGACAAGCATCGTCCTTCTGACCATCCTATAATCTGCTACAATATCAAGGATACCGGAGCCAAGGAAGGAAAGTCACGATTTGACCTAGGGGCCAGTTCGAAGGAGTTGACTCAAACATCTAGATTTGATACAAAGTTGGCCAAGAAGGTAGTAACCAAGTACTATGATCTCAAGGTAGTTAATGGTGGGAAAGAGGAACCCACAGAGTATGTATTTGTCAGAGGTGTAGAAGAAAAGGCTGGAAAACAATTAGCAGTTATTAAGGTCTACTTGGCGGATCCTGTAAAGCGCCAAATTGGTTTAGAGGAGTTCTTAGTAGCTACACTATACGTAGCCGGCGAGGAGAAAGATAATAAGCTACCACTTATTTCTACACGCGGTTTAGTTCGTGGTGAAAAGCCTGGAACTAAAGTAGAAAAGGTAAACTATGTACTCAACACTAGTACCGGTACACTTTTAGAAAACGCTTTTTAGAAAAAAGCGTAACCAAAAAGATAAGTATATGATAAATATATTGAGATAAATTTATAGATAAATGTATATCTATACATCTATGATTTCTAGATGATTTCTAGTTTTTTCTATTGTTTTCTAGTGGTTTCTAGTTGTATCTAGTGGTATCTAATATAATCTATTAGAACTGATATAAAATATATTAGGTCATTTAGAGAATTAAGACACACTTTTTTCTGGCCACCGTCCCGAAGGAACGGATATGAAAAAGTGTTTACATTCTGTCGCAGTAATTATCAACTTGGGTGGGGATGGCAATCTTGTCAGGGATTTCGCCAGTGAAGAAGGTAAGGGGTAAAGTGACACGATTGCCACCAGTTTGGTTCTTCTTAATATATTGCTTGAGTAGGTCGCTAGGGAAACGTCTAAAGCCATTCTTGGTCTTGAGGACCTTTTCGGTGTTAAAGAGGTAGAATTCCTTAAGTATTTGTTCGGCTTCTTTCTTGTTGTATTTAGTCTTTTGATCCTCTTTGTGTTCGTTCTTGATAACTTCAATGATGTCACTATCTCTACTGTCGCTGACATCAATCATGTTGGAGATAATGTCTCTCATGCGTCTTTGGTTTTGTTCTTGGGATTCATTTTGGAAGCCACCACGTTGACGTTTTTGTTTCATGCCTTCAACGGAGTAGATTGTGAGTTCCTTGATTTCTAGTTGTTGCTTTTGTTGCTTACCGCCAACCATAGCACCCATTTTGGCCATTTCACTGGCCGAGTAGAAGCCTTGTTCCGGTCTACCAAAGAAAACGCTATCGATAACGGTGCGACCATGGGCACCATCACCGCCTCTTTGTTGCTCTTGGCCAAGCTGAGTCTTACCGCCTCTTTGTTGCTCTTTCATACCGCCTTTCATATTTAATTTATTACAGCTCATTATTATACTATAATATTAGAAAATGTTTTGAAATCCTATATGATTACGTAAATAATATAAATAAAAAAAATGCTATACATTTAAACTTTATATAGATGAACTGTGATGGCAAAACTAAATTAAATAAAAATTCTTCTACTAATAATAGGGACTATACCGACAATATGAATAGTCATAAAAAAGTAATTGGAAATAAATTCACGCTTTATAAAAACAAGTTACTAGGAGAAGGTAGTTTTGGAAAAGTATATCTAGGAAAAGTAAATGATACTAATGATATTGTTGCTATAAAAACTGAGGAACCAAAACATAATTATCTTTGTAAGGAGAGTAGTATCTGTAAGCTATTAACAGATAAGAGAGAAGTACCTATTGGATTTTCTAAATACTATTGGTATGGAGAGGATCTAGAAAAGAATAAATATCTGGTCTGTGAGGCACTGGGTAAGTCAATACAGGACCTATTGACTAAATGTGGTGGTAGTTTTAGTCTAAAAACGGTTATTATGATAGGGTTTCAGATACTAAATAGAATAGAATATTTACACCAACATGGATATATACATAGAGATATTAAGCCTAGTAACTTTTTGGTAGGAATAGGCAACAAGAAAAATACCATTTATTTGGTAGATTTTGGGCTTTCTAAAGAATATTGTGATAAAGGTGGAAATCATATAGAATATTTAAAAAACAAATCCTATGTAGGTACAATTCGTTACATGAGTATTAATTGTCATAAAGGTGTAGAAACAGCTCGTAGAGATGATATGTTTAGTCTAATCTATATGTTGTTTTTTCTATACTATGGAAACTTACCATGGCAAGGTATGAATGATGCAGATAAAAAGAAACGTCTAAAAATGATTGGAAATTTAAAAACGGATTTTAATAAGGACCCTAGTAAATATTTCCAAAACCCTAAATTACCCAATTCATTTACAAACATTTTGGACTACATTCGTAAAATGAAATTTAAGCAAAACATTGACTATGATAAAATTCGCGAATATTTAGTAGAAGATATGATAGCACATAAATACAACTATGACTATGAGTGGGATTGGAGCAAATAATGCGCAGCATTATTTGCGACTTGTCAAAAGGATAAATTTATAGATAAATGTATCTATAAATCTATGTTGCGGGATTTACTATTGGTTTTGTATTTTTTGTGACACTGGGCCCAGTGTGAAAAGTTTCAAAAACATTATAGATGCCGACCAGAACCGGAAAAGTGGGGTTTAACCTTGCTTCACATAAACACCCTACATGTAGGGTAAGTCTCGCTCTAGCGAGCGACCCTTAGCCGCCGTCAGGCGGCGGGTGTTTTGTGAGCAAGTGACGTCACTTTATGTGAATAAAGGTTAATAAGATTCTATTAGATCTTAATAGAATTATATGTTAAAGGATTTAAAATCTTCTATATAGTTATCTTATACTAAAGAATGACTAGTAAATTAGAATATATTATAAATAGTGCCACTACACCAGACATGTCAGGTGTAGATACTCGGGAACTTCTAGAAAAGGTTCAAAAGGTATCAACGGATAATATTACCGATACTGAACTAGTAAATCTAGCTGCTGAAACTGCTATTGCTATGTCTACTAAACACTATGATTATAACGCTATTGCTACCCGAATTGTACTAAACAACCTACATGATTCTATTAAACACTCCTTTAGTGGGTGTATTGAACTACTAGATGGTCTAGAAATACTCAATAAAGATTTTGTAACTTTTGTTAACCTTCACCGACAAGTACTAGATGAATATATTAAACCCGAGAGGGATTTTCTTTTAGACTACTTCGGTTATAAAACATTGGAAAAAGCCTATCTTCATAAAGTTAATAATAACATTGTAGAAACACCTCAGTATATGTTTATGCGTGTAGCAACAGCTATCCATATAGGTAATCTAGAGGCCATCTTTCAAACTTATGATGATCTTAGTCAAAAGTATTACATTCATGCTACACCAACCCTATTTAATTCTGGTATGCGTAACCAACAACTGTCCAGTTGTTATCTAGTAGCAATGAAGGAAGATAGTATCGATGGTATCTATGAAACCCTAAAAGAGTGTGCTCAAATTTCTAAATGGGCTGGTGGTATTGGCGTACATATTCATCAAATTCGTGGTAAAAATAGCAAGATTCGTAGCAACAATGGTACTAGTGATGGTATTGTACCTATGCTTAAAGTCTTCAATGACACTGCTAGATATTGTAATCAAGCCGGAAAACGCCCAGGTAGTATCGCAGTCTACATTGAACCCTGGCATTGCGATATTGAAGCATTCATTGATCTTAAAAAGAATCACGGCAGTGAAGATGAACGGGCTCGCGATCTTTTCTACGCTCTTTGGATTCCGGACCTATTTATGAAACGCGTCGAAGAGAACGGCGATTGGTACCTAATGTGTCCTAATGAATGCCCGGGACTACAAGATGTACATAGTGCCGAATTTGAAGCACTATACAATAATTATGTAGCTAAAGGAAAATATCGTAAATGTATGCCAGCTCGAGAACTATGGACACGCATCCTACATTCTCAAATCGAAACCGGTACACCCTATATGCTTTATAAAGATTCCGCAAACAATAAGAGCAATCAAAAGAATTTAGGTACTATTAAAAGTTCCAACCTTTGTACAGAAATTATAGAGTACTCTAGTAAGGATGAAACAGCTGTTTGTAATCTTGCTAGTATTGGCCTACCAACCTATATAACTAAAAAAGAATTCAATCATAGCCTATTGGGTGAAAAGGTAAGAAACATTGTACGTAATTTAAACCGTGTAATTGATATTAATTTTTATCCAACGGAATGTGCTAAACGTTCTAATATGCGTCACCGTCCTATTGGTCTCGGTGTTCAAGGCTTAGCTGATGTGTTTATGGAACTAGATATGGATTGGGAAACCGAAGCTGCTCGTAATTTGAATCGCGACATTTTTGAAACTATTTATTACTATTCACTATTGGAGTCGGTTGAACAGGCTAAACTAAATGGACCGTATGAAACATTTAGTGGTTCTCCTAGCAGTAAGGGATTACTCCAGTTTGATATGTGGTCATCCTATAGTCATGGTAATTTAGGTTATGACTGGGCCTCTCTAAAAGAAATGATTAAACGCTGTGGTCTACGCAACAGTTTACTGATTGCTCCAATGCCTACAGCTAGTACATCACAAATCCTAGGATTTAATGAATGCTTTGAACCTATTACTAGTAATATTTTTACCCGTAGAACAATGGCTGGTAGTTTTGTAGTAATGAATCGTCGTCTGATGAAAGACCTTATCAATCTAGGATTGTGGAATGAGGATATGAAAAATGAAATTATTAGAAACGATGGTAGTGTTCAAGATATTTCTAGTATTCCTAAAGCCCTAAAAGACAAATATAAAACTGTCTGGGAAATCAAACAAAAAACACTAATTGATATGTCGGCTGATCGAGGTAGATACATTTGCCAATCCCAAAGTCTTAACCTATATCTCCCCAAAATCGACATTAACCGTTTAGGTAGCATGCATCTCTATGCCTGGAAACAAGGGCTCAAAACTGGTCTATACTACTTGCGTATTAAACCAGTAGCTAAAACACAACAATTTACGGTTGAGCCTGTCTCTTTAACTAACAGTTCTAAAACTGAAGAACATAAGGAAGAAACTAAAGAAGAACCAGTACTAGTGTGCCGTAGAGAAGCTGGTTGTATCACATGTAGTTCATAGCATTTGTTACATAGTTATGAACTATGATTAAAAAAGGATATAATAATATTTTATATAGATAAGTTATAAAATATTATATAATGGTAACCCATGGTTATGTCTCCTTTAAATATAGAGGTATATATTACAACTTTTATAATCATAGTGATTCATATTATTCATGTTTAGGAGAAAATGTTGTAAATGAGGTATATGATATGATTAGTAATAACTATATGGAATATTATAAAAAAGAATTATTACGGATTCCACTAGTAGAACAAACAGGAGAAGGAGATGGACATTTCCACTCAATACATAGTGCTATATGTTTTTATGACTGTCGGCAGTATTATACATCATATGATGAACCGGGTAGCGAATATGTATATATTATAGATTTTGACGAAGAAGAGATGATAATTGAAAAATATGGTCAGAATCGTTATACATTCAACCTATTTGATATTCCGGAAAATTGGATGGAAATAGTGAAAAACAGTGATTATTACATGTATGAAAACAGCGAAGAAATAAAGGCAGAAATGAATACAGACAGAATCAAGGCAAGAATAGTGGAATTAGAAGCGGAACTCACACAGTTACACACACTTTTAGAAAAAGTGTAAGTCAAAAGATAAATATAAATCTGTTATTTCTAGTAGTTTATAGTACTTTCTAGTACATATAGTGTTATCAAATATATTCTAATAGATTATATTATAACCACACTAAACCTCAACATAGATTTATAGATATAAATTTATCTATAAATTTATCTAAATAAAATTATCTAGTTTTGACTTACACTTTTTCTAAAAGTGTGTAGTACTTCCAGGTGTGTTCACAGGCATCAGCATAGGTGTATTTAGGTGTCCAACCAATCTTACTAGTGATTTTCTTATTGTTACAATAGCTTACTGGTAGGTCACCAAACCGTTTATCCTTTATAGCCACACTCATTTTAACCTTATTCTTTTTAATAAATGTATTAACTATTTCCATAACACTAACTGGTGAACCTAAACCTACATTAAATACCTCAAAATTAGAACGGCTTCTAGAATCAAATAGGTAATCTAGGGTTTTTACATGAGCACTTGCCAAATCACTAACATGAATAAAGTCGCGCATAGCCGTACCATCCTTAGGGTTTTCCGAATAAGTATTTCCAAATATGTTAAATGGTTTCTTATTATGTATAGCACTAAGAATGTTAGGAAATAGGTTAGCTGGTTGTTTTAGAAACTCTTCGCCCAATAAGCCACTGGGGTGATTACCAATAGGATTGAAGTAGCGGAGATTAATAACCTTGAATTTAGAGTCAGTGACCGTAATGTCTTTTAACAGCATTTCTTGTATCCATTTAGAGCGGCCATAGGGGTTAGTTATACCTTTACCGTTGGTAATCATAGTCTCCTTATATGGTGGTTTCTTATCACCATATACTGTAGCGGAACTAGAGAACACTAAGCGTTGACAACCATGATTCTTCATAGCCTTTACAAGATTGAGTGTACTAACTAAATTGTTATCATAATACTTTATAGGATCTCGAATAGATTCACCTACAGCCTTAAAGCCAGCCAGATGTATAACGGCATTAATTTTATGATTAGTAAATACAGCATCTAGTGCTTCTATATCAGTAGATATGTTGATATCATAGAATGTGAGATTAGCAAATGCTGCCTCACCAACAATAGATTTTATCTTTTTTAATACCGAAGGGTCGCTATTAGAAAAATCATCTACAATAATAGTTTTAGTATTTTTCAATAGAAGTTCAATGACTATATGACTACCTATAAATCCACATCCACCTGTTAATAATATCGTACTCATCCTAATAATACATTAGAATTATATAATTAGTATTTTTACTTATTTTTTAATAATTTTTAGTTATTTTAAAACCATTAAAGAATAAGTAAGGGAAGCGTCGTCGACAGGATTTGAACCTGCGCGTGTAGAACACACTTGTTTAGTAGACAAGCACCTTAGGCCACTCGGTCACGACGACTTTTCCAAATATATTTAGTCAATTAGTTTTAAGTGCTTTTAATACCGTGGAGTGCCAACCCGAAGGGTTGGCAGCTAACGCGGGTAAGTCTCGCTTGCTTTAGCAAGCAAGCAATCCTTAGCCTCCTCCTCGAACAATCGCTCTCGCTATTGGGCGCCTTCATTTTCTTTCAGAAAATGAGTCGAAGAGGAGGCGGGTTCCATAGTGTCAAACTTTGGCACTATAAGGTATTACAATACCGTAACATAGTAGATACATTAGTGGCCATTAGTATATGACAAAGGCTTCTATCGTATACTATATCAAAACCATAGTTTCTATTGTAGTATCCTGCCAGTATTAAATTATCTTCATAGTTAATTATGAAGTAGGATAATGTGTTAGCCATCTTCTTTCTAGAAAGATCCTTCCAACTATTAGAACTACTAGTAAATAGTTCTCTCTCCTCCTTTCTTTTAAACATATCCCCAAATCCTTCTAGTTGTAGGATACCATATTGTTCTACTAGTTGTATTAGAGAATCCTTATCCATATTCATAACCTCCTTCTCCCTCTTATCACTATTACTCCTACTTCTAACATTACCACTTGCCTCTAGAACTACTAGTGTCCTCTCGGGATTTAGTGGAAATTTAGTACTTACTAAATTAAACATAGTACACATTACCTTTTTACCTAAACCACCGAAAGTCATTTTCTCGTCACTTGTCATTTCTGTATCTGATAATTTTGGATAGAAAAAGAATTCGTGTATAAATATGATGTGTTTTTCTACAGCTTCTAGTAGTTCTTGTAACTGATCCGAGTACTTTTCTATTTCAGTACCTCTACGGTCTTTATTATATATACTAAATGCTAATAGAAATATATCTCGGCCTCTATATTTGTCACCTAAAACGGTTTGAGGATAATTAGATGGTAATAATACCCGTGCCTCTATTTTATCAGCCTCTAAATCTACAGTAACTTCTAAATGTAACTCTTTACCGTCTATTACTATGGATGTCAATGGAATTTTCATTTATTAATTAATACCTTGTTATTATTAATTAATAATTTATTTCTTCTATATTAAAAATGTACACTTTAACATCAGAGAGCTACCATATTATATACGTATCTATATTTGTTTACATACTAGTCAACCTATTTGAAAATGTATTTTATTATAGTATTGGTAGACATAGTAATCAAGAGGGTATTAAAATAGAATTACCGACTAGAAAAGATTGGATAAAGATCATAGGAGTAACATTAATATTTGCTATACTTCAGGGTTGTTTAACATATTTGTTTAATTGATAAGTATCCTTGGTTGCCGCGGTTGTTATTGTATACGTTTTATTCGAAGTATAGTCATTTGTTTCATTACTTGTCCCGCCATATAAATAAACATCTGAGCTATCAGGAACATTGGCGTATGTTTTATTTAAGGCCACTAGTAAAATACTAATGGTTGTAAAAGTAGGTCTTAAATATCTTATTTCTATACTAACTGCTTCTGTATACAATAGTACACCTAATGTATATTGTCCTGGTAGTGCTCCAAATTCAACTGTAGATGATGTATTATTAGAATAGTTTAATGTAGCAGATAACAACAAATCATAATTATTTATAAAACCATAAAACGGAGAATTAACACCTATAATACCAGCTATTAACCCCTTATTATCAAATGTTGGGGTGGTGGTGTAATAATACATACTTAATTCAAATGGATTTGGTATATAAAAGGATACGCCAATATATTTCTTTGATTTATTGTTTTGAGAAGTTGTCAGTACGGGTATTGTAGACTTTAGAGTGTCTAGATTTGCCCCACCACCCAAACATTCTAAATTTACCTTTGTTCCATTGTAATTTTTTGTAAATCCAAAAGTATATATCCCTACAATATCACCATTTTTATCTACAATAGGACTTCCGGAATTGCCACTATATGCTGGGATATTAACAAGAATAGTATCTATATATTGTGCTGGATCAGTATAGTGATTATCTCTAACTATACCATAAGACATTGATAATGTATCTAAACGTAAAGGGTCTCCGCATACATATACAACACTGCCAATATCTGGTAATGTATTAGCAAGTGTTAGATAATTTCCAGTGGCATTAGTTAAATCTATACCAGTTTTAATTAGAGCAACATCCGCAACTCCATCAAAATAAACCTTACTTGTAACGGTATTGTCTATTTTAATATATTTTTTAGTTATCGGATTTGTTATATATATATATTGTTCTGGTACTAGTACATCATTTAAAATTCTACAAGCTACATGGGCAGCTGTTAAAAACCACCCATTTGTCAAGTCGGTTGAAATAAAAGAACCACTACCACTACTATACGAATTATCTGAAAAACAATTAACCGTAGAACAGGCACCAGATATAGAGTTAAATACCACCGAACCATTTTTTAGTACATCATCTCCTTGTAGCCCAGGAAGACCAGTAGGGCCAGTAGGTCCAGTAGGTCCAGTAGGTCCAGCAGCAGGACCTGTAGGACCTGTAGCACCCATAGGACCTGTAGCACCCATAGGACCTGTAGGACCTGTAGCACCATTAGTACCATTAGCGCCTCTTGGACCGATGGCACCCGTAGCTCCTCTTGGGCCGATGGCACCCGTAGCTCCTCTTGGGCCAGTGGCGCCCTTAGCACCCGTAGCTCCTCTTGGACCAGTAGGACCTCTAGGACCTGCAGCTTTGGCTAAAGACAATAGATTATTCATTCTTTATATTTATATATAAGAATTTAATTTAACTAGAAAACTTGTCAGCTTCTTGAAAGTAATCTGTCTGTAGGATTATATTAATCATCTTTTTATTATTTACAATTTTTCTAGCATAGTCACATTGTTCCTCATCAATATCAACGCCCACACAGTCTATTTTAAACAATTTGGCAACAAAAGGAATAGTACCACGACCTACAAATGGATCTACTATCCTAGTAATACCTTTCTTGTTTAAAAAGTTCATAACGTAACATGTAGCATTTGGAGAAGTACCATTTTTATAGAGATGTTGTCCACAACTTATGATATCCGGAAAGGCCTCTCCGGGTGTTCCATTTTTAGAAAAGGCCATCAAATGTGTGTATGTAGGACGTTGTAGGTAAACACCTTCGCGGTTCTGAATTATTTTATGCCATAATTGCTTCATACCTAGCTCTTGAGCTACACTATTGGCTAGATAGCTTTTGTCAATCCACTCACCCTGCCATTTTCTATCTGTCTGCATAAGTATAGCATATTCATCATCTCTCACTTTTTTTAGTACTAACTCAACCGCCTTTCTAAAGAAATTTACATAGTTTTGTTTAGTCATTTTAGAGTTATTCAGAGTTTCTAATTCATCTAGATCAGGAATACCTGTTACGATGGTATCCATAGAATTATCCTTTTTAGCTTTTAGCCAATCGAAGGCATCGGCACATATTATTTCCATTTCTTAGCTCTAGTATAAACTAATATTTTTATATTTATTCTTAATCTTATGAATGAGGTAAATAAGTGGTTTAAAGGTAAATAAGAGTTAATTATTAAGCAAATGGCAAGCAGAAAAGCGCAAGGCAAGAAAAAGGGTGTGACCATTACCCTAGGTCAACTACATAACATGAATTCAACTCCTAAGCCTCCTCCAGCGGAAGAATCTTGGGAAGATAAGGAATTTGATAATATTAAACCACTTAATGCTGTAAGCGAGCAACATCACAAGCAACTATACCAACAAAACAGTCACCATAATAACAGACATCACCAGCGGCAAGCAGTAGATACTAGTATGGAGACTGTGAAGCTTCCCGATGGTCTTACTTGGGAGGAACGCCAAGAAGCCCTCATGGCTATTGATGAAGAAGAGGCTAAAAAGAGCCCGTTTTATTGTAATAATTTTGATGATATGGGAGTAAGTGAATTAATCCTTCGTGGTATCTATTCATATGGGTTTGAGATTCCCTCGAGAGTTCAATCTCGGGCTATTAAAGCACTTATTACTAAAAAGGATTGTATTGTACAGGCCCAATCAGGTACGGGTAAGACCGGTACTTTTGTAATTGGTACTCTAAATAACATTGATTTTTCTATGGAACATGTACAGGCTATTGTGTTAGCCCCTACTCGTGAACTGGCTGACCAGATTTACAAAGTATTTACTAATATCTCGCAATATTGTAATATTCGTGTTAGTCTATGTGTAGGTCAAATGCGGGTTGATGAGACTATTAATACCTCTCAAATTGTTGTAGGTACTACGGGTCGTATCCTAGATAGTATTGAACGCAAGGTTATTGATGTATCACGGTTAACCATGCTATTGATGGATGAAGCAGATGAAATGCTTAGTCCTGGTTTTAAGGAGCAAGTTGTAGAAATCTACAAGCGCCTCCCTACCGAAGGTCTACAAGTATGCCTTTTTAGTGCTACACTATCCCCCGAGGTAATGGCTACGGCTACAGAAATTACTAAAGATCCGCTTAATGTACTTATTCGTCAAGAGTTTGTTACACTTAAGGGTATTTCGCAATTCTTCGTAAACTGTATTCGCGAAGAGTACAAACTAGATACACTTCTCGATATTTACAAGCGCTATATGTGTACCCAGTCTATTGTCTACGTCAATAGCAAGAACAAGTGCTGTTGGCTAGCAAGTGAACTTATTCGTAGAAATCACACGGTTCTCTACATTGATTCCTCGATGAACCAACGGGAACGCTCTAGAATTATGCGTGAATTTCGTCAAGGTACTTGTCGTATCCTCATTACTACTAACCTTCTCTCGCGCGGTATCGATGTACAAGGCGTTAACCTTGTAATTAACTATGACCTACCTGGTACTAACAACATTGAATCCTATGTACACCGTATTGGTCGCTGTGGTCGTTATGGTCGCAAAGGTGTTGCGATTAACTTCATTACACCAAATGACTACTATATTATTCAAAACATCCGTCGTTACTACTCTACGGAGATTAATGAACTACCCGAAGATATTAGTGGAGCCATGACTTACTAGCATAAAACCAGTAAGTCAGTTAGCATTTCTGAAAGAAATGCTAATCTTGACCTATTAGCATAAAACTAATAGATCAGTGGGCCAGTTTCAGAGAAACTGGCCTACTTGACTTATTAAGCCTATTAAAACCTAAACATAAATCAATATTCAAATTCTAGCTAAAATTGAAAATTGATTTAATTTTTTTATAAATTATATTAACAATTTATAGAAGCATGGAACCCTCTCTTAATTTCGAGAAACTCACCTGGGACATCCTCGACAAGATTTACCTCAAGTCGAAGACCCTAGTCCAACACCAACTCGAGTCTTACAACGACTTTATCGAAAACCTCTTACCTAAGATCATTAAGCAGTACAACCCTCTAGTCATCCACGGTAACTTCGACGGTAATCGTAATTTCAAGCGCACTTACGTATTTAACTTCGGCGATGTGTTCTATTCTCGCCCCGAGATTCACGATTCGGGTTCCAACCCGCTTCCGATGTTTCCTAACGAGGCTCGTCTCCGCAATTATACCTATTCCGCTAATATCTACGTTAACATCGATCAATCCGTGCTAAACGAGAGCGGTCAAGTCATCCCCGAACTTACTCGTCGCTACGAGCAGTACTACATCGGCAAAATCCCCATCATGCTCCAGTCTAAGCTATGTGTTCTCTCCGACATTTCCAACAAGCATCTCCAAGACCTCGATGAGTGTACCTATGATAAGGGTGGCTATTTTATTGTCTCGGGCAGTGAAAAGGTTATTGTATCGCAGGATCGCGTTAGCTACAATCAGACCTTCGTCTACACCTCGAAGAACCCTAAATACAAGTACTACACCGAGTGTCAGTCCGTAGACCCGACTCGCTTCGGTAATCCTAAGAAGACCTCGATCCGTTTCCTACGCGACATTACTAGCAAGCGTGCTATTGGCAACACCTTACATGTTGGCATTCCTATGCTTAAGCAAGAGGTACCGCTATTTGTACTCTTTCGTGCCCTAGGTGTCATGAGTGATAAAGATATTGTAGAAATGTGTGTACATGATGTCAACGATTATGAACTAGTTCAGTACCTCTACCACTCTATCGAGGAGAGCTGCGACATTGTATCCCAAGAGGACGGGTTTGACTACATCGCTCGTTTTATTAACATCCCCCAAAAGCTTATTGACGAGAGTGGCGATGATAAGGAGAAAGAACGTGTTCACCGTCACAAGTACGTAATGGATCTCCTAGTCAATCAGCTACTACCCCATGTCGGTGGTGTACTACGCGACAAGGCTATCTACATTGGCTACATGACCTATCGCCTCCTCTCAGTCATCTCGGGTCGCAAGGAAATCGACAATCGTGATCACTACATGAACAAGCGTGTAGATACAGTTGGTCCTAAGCTCGGTGAACTAGTAAACATTAACCTCCAAAAGATGATTAAGGAGATGCGCAGCCAGCTTAGTAAGGAGGTAGACCTTCTCGATAGTACTACGGCGATTTCCAAGATTATCAAGCCGACTATCATGGAAACCAGTATCAAGTATGCCCTTTCTACTGGCAACTGGGGTGCTAAGGGTATGGCCAAGTCAACTCAACAAGGTATTGCTCAGGTCTTACAGCGCATTACCTACCAAGGTACCCTATCGCATCTTCGTCGTATTAGCACGCCGGTGGAGAAGACCTCGAAGATTGTAGATCCTCACAAGGTTCATAGTAGCCAATGGGGTTACATCTGTCCCAGTGAGACTCCAGAAGGTCACACGGTAGGTATTATCAAAAACATGGCCCTTGGTTGCTTCGTTACTATCGATAGCAACCCCGAGATTGTTCACGACTGTCTCAAGCGTCTTGATCTAGTACAGCTATCCTCGGTACCCGTACGCTATTACAATGTCTACACGAAGGTGTTTGTCAATGGTGTCTGGGTCGGTGTTCACAAGGCACCTAAGGACCTTTACACGGCACTAAAGAACCTCAAGCGTAGCTGTATCCTACACATCCATACGGGTATCCAGTGGAATGTCATGGACCGCGAAATTAAGATCTGGACCGACGGTGGTCGTCTCGTACGCCCGGTATTCATTGTAGACGAAAACAATAGTCTCCGTATCATCGAGAAGCTCGCCGAGTATGATCCTAAGAATACCACTTGGCAAGAGTATATTATGGGTAAGTCTCGCTACTCCGTAGATAACTTCGAGGATTGTATCAAGGATCCTCGTGCTGGTGGTGTCATTGAATACATTGATTCTATGGAGAGCGAGCAGACAGTCATCTCCAACAACTACAACGATATCAAGGCCGAGAACACTAAGATTGCCGCTGATGTACCGGTCGGTGCCTCTATTGCCGAGAACAACTACAAGTATTTCACGCATTGCGAAATTCACCCTTCGCTAATCCTATCAGTCATCACGGCCAATATTCCCTTCCCCGACCATAATCAGGCTCCGCGTAACACCTTCCAAGGCGCTATGGCTAAATCTGCCCTCGGTGTTTACTCGACCAATTTCACACGTCGTATGGACACTCTTGGTCACGTCCTACACTACCCGCAAAAGCCAATTGTCAATCCTCGTACCTCTCTATACACCAGCTCTAAGGAACTACCGGCCGGTATGAACTGTATTGTAGCGATCGCCTCCTACACGGGCTACAATCAGGAAGATTCCGTTATCCTTAATCAGTCGTCGATTGATCGTGGTCTATTCCACTCGGTATTCTATCGTACCTACAAGGATGAAGAAAAGAAGAATGCTATTAGCGGCGAAGAGGAGAAGTTTGGTAATCCTCCGGCCATGGATACGGCCGGCCGCAAGAATGGCAACTACGACGCTCTAGATGAGTCTGGTTTCGCCAAGGTCAATAGCCCGGTCAATGGTGGTGATGTCATTATCGGCAAGTCTATCAATCTTAAAAAGGAAGACCCGAACGGCAAGAAGTACCGCGATGTCTCCATGACGCTACGTGGTAACGAGAGTGGTATTGTAGATCGTGTAATCTGGAATCGTAACGGCGAAGGCTATCGTTTCGCCAAGGTTCGTGTGCGTAGCACGCGTGTACCTATTATTGGTGACAAGTTTGCTGCTCGTCACGCTCAGAAGGGTACTATGGGTATCTCTTACCGCCAAGAAGACATGCCCTTTACTAAGGACGGCCTCACACCGGATATTATCATGAATCCTCATGCTATTCCAACACGTATGACCATTGGACAGCTCCTAGAGTGTCTACTTGGTAAAGTGTCGGTTCTCAATGGCCACGAGAGTGACGCCACGCCTTTCACCGGTACACAAGTCGAAGATGTAGCGGCTTACCTCAAGAAGTACTACCACTACAATGAACTTGGTGATGAAGTTATGTACAATGGTATGACTGGAGAGCAGATGAAGGTCAAGATCTTTATCGGTCCTACTTACTACCAGCGTCTTAAGCACATGGTTGAAGACAAGATCCACTCGCGTAGCACAGGTCCGCTCCAAATCCTCACGCGCCAACCGGCCGAAGGCCGTAGTCGCGAAGGTGGTTTGCGTCTCGGTGAGATGGAACGTGATTGTCTCCTAGCCCATGGTACGGCACAGTTTGTCAAGGAACGTCTCCTAGACATGAGTGACAAGTTCCGCGTCTACATCTGTAAGCAATGTGGTACCTTCGTAACAGCAGGTAATCCCTACAAGAACATTTACTACTGTAAGACGTGTAACAATAGTACTAACATTGCCGAGGTACATCTTCCGTATGCTTACAAGCTGCTTACACAAGAGTTGATGAGTCTTAGTATCGTACCAAAGATTATTACTGAATAGCACTTTTAAAAAAGTGCGGTCAAAACTACATAAATACACTTTTAACAAAAGTGTAAGTCAAAACTAGACTTTTTCAAAAGTGTAAGTCAAAACTACATAAATACACTTTTTTAAAAGTGTAAGTCAAAACTAGATAAATGTATTAGATAAATTTATAACAGAAGTTAAATAAAATATCATCAAATAATATATAGAAAATGTCAGGTACCTTAGACAAAAGCTTTGGAACAAATGGATATACATCTAATGATTTTGGTGGAGTAGGTAGTACCATAACTAATTTCCAGGTAATAGACAGTAACAATTGTACTATAGTTACAGGATATACTAAGTTAGATAATCAAAAAAATATTTTATATTTAGCTAAATATACAAATGCTGGTTTTTTAGATAAAACGTTTGGTGGTGGTAAAGGCTATGTGCTAGGTGAATATTATCCCGATGGAAATTCTACAGGAGAATCTATAATACTGGATAGTACTGGAAATATTATTGTTACTGGAGCTGCCTCTAATACTGATAAAATTGATAATTTATTACTGGCAAGGTATAAAAGCAATGGTGACTTAGATAAAAGTTTTGGTGGTGGTAAGGGTTGGTTAACTAGTAATTTAGGTTATTCTTCAGACTATAGATCAGGGGTACTTTCATCAGGTCTAGATAGCAGTGGTAGTATAATTGTAACAGGAAATATTACTAAGAATTCCCTGGTTGGTGCTAATGTATTATTTTTAGTAGCTAAATATATGTCTGATGGTAGTATAGATACTACTTTTGGTGGGGATGGTAAAGGTTTTGTAAATATTACGGATTTAAATCAATATTACGGCAAATCATTGGTAATAGATACAACTAATGATTCTATTATCATTTACGCACAGTATCCACTGGCTCCTAATTTTTATAATCCAATATTAGTTAAATTAACAAAAAATGGTATATTAGATAAAAACTTTGGAAATAATAATGGATATTTGTCTATATCATTTGGAACTGACTATAGAGGATCTAATGGTGGGTTTATAAAATTAGATCAAGAAAACCGTATACTATTAGTTAGTGATTATAATATTTATGGCAGTTCTAGCTTTGATTTATTATTAGCTAGATTTGATATTGATAGTGGAAGCCTAGATAATAGTTTTGGTGAAAACACTGGCTATACAGTTACAACTATTCCTAATTATAATTCCAGTAGTATATCTTTAGCACTAGATAATAAAAATCGTATAATAGTTACTGGATACATAGCGAATGAGACAGAGACAATATATAACACATTACTGGCAAGGTATAGCGGCAGTGGTATATTAGATACTACTTTTGGTCAAAAAAAACTAGGTTATTCTATATATACTATTGGTGGTGATCCTTCAAAAGGAATAAACGTATCCATAGATACAAATAATTTAATAGTAGTTAGTGGACAAATATCACTTATACTATTTATAGCTAGATTTTTTAACGATCCTCCTGTACCTACAACTACAACTACAACTCATAGACAACCTATTTGTTTAGTAGCCGGTACCCCTATCCTAACAGATCAAGGATCAGTACCAATTGAATTAATAAATCCCAAGAAGCATACAATTGCCCAAAAACGTATCGTAGCTATAACGCAAACTATTACACCAGAGAAATACCTGGTTTGCTTTGAAGCAAACTCGATAGGCATTAATTGCCCCTCGCAGCGTACTTTAATGACACCTGGCCACGAGGTACTCTACAATGGCAAATTAATACAAGCAAAATACTTTGTTGGTCGCTTAGATGGAGTACACACAGTACTATACAATGGTAAAGATGTGCTATACAATGTACTACAAGAGACACATGGACTAATGAGAGTCAATAATATGATACTAGAGACGCTTCATCCAGAAAACAAAGTAGCTAAACAAATACTAAACAAGGAATTATAAAATGTTATATTGCGTAATAATAGTAATGAATATCATACAATCATTTCTATTATTTTTTATTATTGTTTTTTATTTTTCTATTTTAACTACACCAAGGGAAACTAAAAAAGGACAAACTAGTTCCATATTTTCTAAGTTACCTACTTTGAACTTAAAGACAGCACTACAAAAGCAAGACTTGTTAAAAAAGGTAACACCCAAAATACATTTCATGACCAAACTAGAAACAAGAAATTTTATTAAACATGACCGTGATAAGTTTATAACCGGACTAGATGAGGTAAACTTAAAAGCCCGTGGTGTTAAATTTCCGGAAACTTACCTTAAAATTACCTCTAAATCCGCTACTAATTTTAGCGAAGAAGAAAAGAGCAAGTTAACTAAAGCCATAAATATAGCTTGCGAGAAACTTGATAATACCAGTGCCAAAGAGTTGAAACGTAATGGTATCGATAAGCGCAAAATGTGGGAAATGTTACAGACTTGGACCTTGGCCAAAACAAAAGACCGAGTCTTAGAAATGGGTATGCCACATACTCGGGAAGATGTTGTATTCCTAAGTGAATACTATTTAGCCGTAAATATGGACAATATTAACAAATTAGTACGCACTATGATACACGAGTTTATTCATATCTATCAGAGAAAGTATAGTGATGAGTACAATGCCTTCCTAAAGGACCATGAGTGGGAGATCCATCCATACAACGAAAATGATAAACGTATCAATCCCGACCTAGATGACAATGTGTGGAAAAGACCGGCTCAAAAGGGCGAAACGGCCACTAAAGCCACTAGATTAGAAGCCGGTGGCTACAAGATATTCATTGCTAGGTTTAAAAATCGTGACCCTAAAGACCTAAAAGACATTGACCTAAAAGACTCCCGCTACGAACATCCATATGAGTACTATGCTTATAAGTTGAGTCAGGAACTTACTAAGTAAAAAAATTTCCAGATAATAAAATTGAATTTAATTTATTTTAAAATTTAATACTATATCATCAACTACTCTATAGTATGAAATACATTCTACATTTCAAGAATAAGTTATTTCCAAAACAACCAACTGTATTGTTAGGTCGATGGAGTATTGTTTACTGTGACAAAAAAATTAATAAAAAATTAGATCTATCTAATGAAGACCATTGTGGTGTATGTGATGTTAATAAATTTAATAAACATAAAGAATATGATATAGGTAAAATGATTTTTTATGAAAATTTATAATCTATTTATCACGTCAATACCTTTTTCAAAAATTTATTTGAAAGTCATCGCGGAGTTTTAGAAGTTTAAAGAAACTCCCGAAGGGTGTCTAAATTTTGGCACTTTGTTTTATATTTTTTTAAAGTATTATTATAGGAATGAATCATATGTTTCAAATGATCCTTATTATGATATTAAGTGGACTATTGTCCTCTATGAGTTTTTGGGCCGACAAATTTACTGATATGCGACTATCAGTAAATGACCTGTATATGATAGTATTGATGACTAGTTGGATGGTTTTTTTTATGTATACACTGGGCGGTAATTATAGTATGGCCGCTATAAGTTCTATAGTAATTATAGCCACATACTATGCTATTCGCAAACAACTACTTGTCTCTAAGAGACAATTCTACAGTGGAATGATACCCCACCACTCTATGGCACTACTGATGGGTAAGAGAGTTTTAGAGAAACGAGATGGACTAACTCAAGGCGATAAGTGGTTTATCGAGAATATAGTGAAGACACAAGAAGCTGAAATAAAACAGATGAAACTGTTTTTAAGTGGCAATAGGGGTAATGGTGTTAGTGAATGGCAGGAAACTACTAAAATGTAATTTGAATAGCAGAGCTATTCTTCGAGGCCGTAATTCAGCTCTGCTGAATTACTTGTCGAGTCAATGCCTATAGCATTGACCGAGACAGTAAATATCCTACGGATATTTACTTGTCGAGTGAAAACTCGAAGAGTTTTCACCGAGACAGTAATTCAGCTCTGTTGAATTACTTGTAATAAACTAGGGTGTAAAGAGTATCCTTGTAGAATCTCTTGGATTGTTCTTTGAGGGTTAGTACAAATCTAAATTTGTCCATTAGCTTCTTAGCTAATTCCTCATTTAGGCATAGGATACTTAAGTAGTATCTACTACCGTCTTGCTTTAGTTGATGAATAGCACGCTTCATAAGTTTGAATAAAATTTCGTCATTTAGGCAAACTAGCTCATAACAAATATACCCGGTATATCCTGTAAATCCGAATAGCTCTTGTTCATAGAAACCAGTATCAATTAAGTTGCCCATAAACTTCTCGGTTACAACCATCTTTATATAGCCTAAGAGGTCACCCGATTCCGAGTAGGCCGAGTAGTAAATAGTGCCTAAAATATCCTTCTTCATGGGAATAATAGTTTGGTTGTTGTATTTAGGGTTTCTAGCGAGTAACTTGTCAATATCAGCCTTCTTTAATTCGACACTCTTAACGGAATTGTGGTACTTTTCGTCGTATAAATCGGGATAGCAAGTGAAGTTTTCGGTCGTGCTACTTATATAGAAGCGGAATAGTAAAAATACTATTATAGCAAAAATAAGAAAGTAAATCATATTCTACTTTTAAAATAGAAATTAATTTGACTTCTCTTATTAGTTAAAAACTAAATTAATACTAATAATTATATTAACTAATATTAGTATTAATAATAAAATGAGTCAATGTAGTAGAATTTTACCGTCTGTATTACCGCCAGTTCGCCGTATCATCGCCATTGGCGATATTCACGGTGATTTTAGAGCTCTCCTAAAATGCCTCCGTTTAGCTCGCGTTATTGACGATAAGCGCCGCTGGATTGGCGGGGACACCGTTGTAGTCCAATTAGGCGACCAAGTGGATTCTAAATGCCGCTCTGGTAACTGTGAGCGCGATGAGATTGGTGATGAACTCAAAATCATCAAATTCCTCGATGAACTTAATGTAGAAGCCTCTCGTAATGGCGGTGGAGCCGTATATAGTCTCTTAGGTAACCACGAACTTATGAATGTCATGGGAAATATAAACTATACTAGTGCCGAAAATATTGTTAGTTTCGGTGGCCGTAATGGCCGCATAAATAAGTTTGCTCCTAGTGGCGAAATCGCGGTCTATCTAGCCTGTAATAGAAATAGCATATTGAAAATCGGGGACTATATCTTTGTTCATGGCGGCCTATTACCCCATAAGGCCCGTCAATACACACTAGAGAACATCAATAGTATCATTAGAGAGTACTTATTAGGTAATAAGAGGGAAACCGATAGTGATGTTCAGGATTTACTCGTTGGTAAAGAAAGCCCGTTCTGGTCTAGAATGTTCTCAAATGCTATTAGTAGCAATAGTGAGAAGACGTGTGGTACATTGCGAGAAACCATAGAGTATCTTAAGGTTAAAGGAATGGTAGTGGGCCACACGGTTCAAAGTAAGGGGATCAATAGCGGCTGCGATGGGCAAATCTGGCGCACGGATGTAGGGTTATCGCGATCATTTGGCCGCCGTTCACGGCATATACAGGTACTAGAGATATTGGGAAATGGTAAGGAGGTAAATGTTTTGGAATAGATGTTAATGTGTTAGAATGAGATTAGTTACTAATTATTTAGTGAAATTTAATATAATCTATTAGTATTTATATAAATTATATTAGATCTTTTAGAATTCAAAGAGGAGATATTTACAATAGACTGTCTTAATTCTCTAAAGATACTAATATAATTATATATAATTATATATAAATAATAAATTATATTAGACAACACTGAAACTATACATTTATTCAATAATTAGTTGTTTCCAATCTGGTTTCCATACTTCTTTAGGAATATTTCGATGTTGTCTCGGAATATAGTCAGATTCCGGTTCTTTTCGGTTATAACATTTTACACATAAAACTAGTGGTTTCAAGTTAAAGAATGACCTATCTCTGATATAACCTGTTTTTGTTATGGATACTCTACAGCTTTCAATACTACACTTTATTGTTTCGCTCATTTATATGTATAAATAACATTTAAGCTTATATCAATTCTAAAATACAGATAATGTTTTGGATATATATACTGAGATGCGAAGATGATTACTATTATGTTGGGCAAACATCTAGACTATATAGAAGGTTTTGGGAACATAATGCTGGCAATGGTGGTGCTAATACATCAAACTATGTACCACAAGAGGTGGTGGCGATTCATAAGGTTAGTACATTGTGTAAATTTTTCGAGTATGATAGAGCAGTAACAAATAAAATATATGATATATATTTAAACAGAGTATGTAAACAATTAGAAGATTTTAATATATCCGAAGAGGATGATACCTATGATAAATCGGATGCGGAATTTGTTGAAAATAACATTGCTGAATGTTTGATGATAAATAATAAGAATACTTGGGATAAAATAAGAGGTGGTAAGTATACACGTTTTGATGTAAACTATAAATTTCCAGTAAACTCATATGTAAATAATTTACCCTTATGTAATTGTAGGTTACCGTGCGATATTCGAAAAAATGAAGATAATGATTACTTGTATTTTCGGTGCGCTAAAAAGAACTTTTGGGATGGCCTTAAAGATACTTTTGATACTGAAGAACCGTGTAATTATTTTATGAAATATACAAAAGATATCCAATATAAAAAAGATCAAGAGATGTTTAAAAGCAAGGTATTTAAACTGATTAGCATTTCGCCGTGGTTAAATGAATTAGTTGGTTGTCATTTTGAGTTTTGTGTCGGTGGATGTGGTAAAGAATTTAGTGGATGGAATACAGTTCGGTATTCTAAAAGAGCTATTAATTTATGTTTTGACTGTTTCGTAAACAAAAATGATGAATTAGCAAAGAAATATACTAAACCAGTAAGTAATATATGTTTATTTACAGATGATTAGATTTTAATGTTTGTATAGGAGTAAAAGTGGCACTTTTATCCAGAACTATATACAGTGTTATAAACTTCATTTTATCAAAAAATTCCGGAGAGTCCGGAGGGTAAAAAGTTAAGTTTAAAAATTTTTGATTCTGGATTCTCGGGAAATATACAAATTCCTTATAAAATGCCGTATCTAGTAATATTAATTACTAATTAATAAATTTATTATATACTTTGATAACTCTAGTAAGTAATAAATTTATTATTAACCTTTTTACATTAATTATATAATATCCAGAATCCAGTATTTTTAAAACTTAGGTTTTTACCCTCCGGACCCTCCGTTATTTACAATTCTGGTTCTCCCGATGATATTTGAGATTCCTTGCTTTTAATAGAACATCTATAAATAATATTACCATCTTTATTTTTCTCCTTTTTTACAACATCTTTAATTTTTATGAGAAATGTCATTTTCTTTAGCATAACACCTGTTTTATTAGTCTTCACATAGTGGTTCCATAGTTCTTCGGAACTTGTAGAGGCATTTAAATCCATTAAACAATATTGTTCAAACCAGTAAAACAATTCACTATTTTTCTTTAGGTATTCACCTGTATTTTCTTTAACGCTTTGTGCCTCTACTATTTTCCCCTTATTGCCAAAATAAGAAGCCAATAATAGATATAGAAAACCATATTTGTAATCACCACAAATAGAAAACTTATTAGATAATTCACTATCTCGTAACTTTACATTGTCCTCTACATCTTCAATAGTATCCGCTAAAAACTGGAACGGAAAATGAACTACTTTAACTCTTCTAGATATACCGCCATCTAGTTTATCTAGATTTGGAATATCATTACAACTTAGAAATAGTGTAAAATGTGGTACAAATCTAAAAGCATCTTTATGAAGGCCTCTAGTAGTGATAGGCTCACAACCAGTCCAATATTTAATAGTGGCGGTATTTAATGGTATAGAGGTATTAGAGGATGGTGGCTCCGAAGTGGTTAAACAACGAGCGTATTTACATTGTGAAAGTTCACTGTTCGGCTTATCACGGTCGTTACAATTATTTGTCAATTGATTAACATTAATGGTCTGATAATAGTGACCAAAAGTTAATCTTAGTAGTTCGTTTAGCATGGATTTGCCATTAGCACCAATTCCTGTAAATATAGGAAATACTTGATTAGTATTGGAGCCGTATAGAGAACAACTAAGGAATGATAGTAATGATTCAGTATTGTCACGGTTTTCATGTAATGATGAAATAAAATCACGAGCTTTTGAAATGTCTATTTCAGATTCAGGCTTATAAGGATAGCCACAATGAGCAATGACAAAATCATCCGGTTTTATTTTGCGGACATTTAGAGGTTGAATAGCTAAATCGATACAATTGCCATCTGAAAAGCAAAAGAGATTTGGTTTGGACTCGAAATTCTGAATATAGCTATTTTCTTTTGTAATTTTACCTAATAGGAATTTATAGACGTTATTAGCACACGTGAAACTACCCAATACTTTAATAAAATGTTTTTGAACTTTTTTGTCGTCAACAAATGAAGATATATGTGGTGTAAAGCCAATTAACCATTTACTAATATTGTCTTTAACAATATCTGGTGGGTAATTGTCAGTCCAGATATTAGTATCTGTATTACAATTTAACAAACCCAGGGAAGGAATGTAGATAAGAGAATCTTTAACCATATTGTAATAATAGGTAGCACATGTTTGTTCGACAATATCAAATTTAATAATATCCTCTACGGTTTTTTTGACATCGGGGTGGATCATTTGTAATACAATTTTTTCATCCATTGGTTTTTTTACAAATTCAACAATTTCAAATTCAGACCCATATGTTTTTATTATCTCCTGTTTAATATTCGAGAAGAATAATTCTGGATTTTTATCTAATACCGTTTTCGGTATTTTAAAGCCATCGTATTCATATACAATTTCATTGTCTGGTATAGTATTAGCGAATATAGCGGTTTCCACTATACGTCTTTCTAATTCAAAATAGAAATGACAAATAAATGTACCATTTTTATTAGATAATTTGTTTTTAGCTTCACATGATTTTAGAGCATAGGCCCAAACATTAGGTTCGAGAACTTTAATCTTTTCGGTAATAATAGCCATTTCCTTTTGTAACATTGACCAAAAACATTCCTTACTATCAGTTTCATCAGAAATGTAATTAATGCTTTTCAAAAAATTTTCTAATGAACCACCATTGATTATTTTGATAGGTAACTTTTTAGCTACATCTTTAATAGTATATACTTGACTATCTGGATTGGCTTTATTATAGGCATCAACCATAGTATCATCTAACTTAAAATCGGTCATAATTTGTTTAATGTAAGTGTCTCTGTTATAAACATATTTTTCTAAACAAGGTGATTGGATACAGTGTCTTCTTAGATAGGCTAGAATAACAGTAGGTTCGGAGTTTTTGATATCAATATCATAGTAGTAGTCATCACATAAAAGATGTCTAACACCTCTAGAGAATTTGAATAAAGACATTTCAACAGACTTGCCATTTTTACCTCTGTATGGTCTAAGGCGGCCCCATAGGTCATAGTGTTGTACTTCTTTCGTGTAGAAGAAAAAGCTGTCATCACATTCATTTTTTATACAGTGTAACAATTCTTTGTCACTTTCGAATATATTAGTTGCTCCGAGACATCTACAAGCTTTAGCATAATCTATATACTGCTTTAATTGTAAGTTTTCTAATTTGGATTTTATGGGAATAAGCGGCGCACTAAAGGGGTCGACATAGGATTTGAGTTCTTTCATGGGATTTTCTACTATCGGCTGAGAAAATTATTTCGGGAAAATGAACATATAATTTATTTTTTTCTTGGGATTTTGCCAAAGTTTTTAGGGAATTCTTATGATTATTTCATTCGATTTTATATAATTGTGTATTAATAAAATGATTGTTTGCTTTAATTTTAGTACTAACAACAGTGTATTTGACTTTTAGAGATTTTAATACATTTCTTATTAATACAATGTATTCGTTATTACTTTTGTAGTCTTTATCTTTAAAGCAGGCCCAATGACTTGCCGAAAAGAACTTTCTAATATCGGTTTTCATATCAACTATTTGTTTTATAGCATCCGGTTTAGAGCATACTTCATATAATGTAAACTCTTTTTTTGTATCGTTTATTCCTATAATTTCATATATCTTATTAAGAATATCACGCTGTTCTTGTTCAAATAATACAGATTTAGCACCAATTGTAGTCATTATTAATAGTATAAGACAAAAGTTTTTTAAATATATTTCTAATTGTTTTCTAGTGAATTCTAATACAATCTATTAGTATTCATAGAATTATATTAGATCTATCAGAAACACTTTTCATATCTGTCCCTTCGGGACAGTGGCTAAAAGTATACATGAATCTCCTTACTGGCCCTCGTAATAGCCGTATAGAGACATTGATAGGATTCGCGCTCTTTAGGATTGCGTTTAATAATGTCCTCCATATCTACAAATACGCGGCCATAAGTAGAACCCTGGCTCTTATGAACAGTCATAGAATAGCCGTAGGTCACATCGGCGAATTTATCAATTAGTTGTTCATAGTAGAAACCCCAAAACTCCCTAATAACCATATCGCTAAACTCGAGTTTAATTTTAATAAATTCATCTTTAACGGATTCTAGTTGATCCATAAGCCGCTTATAGTCGATAGGATTGATGATCTCATAACTATCTTCGGTAATTAGATAGTAGATAGGAATATTGTTGGGTAGCTTGGCAATGAATGGCTTTAGGATAGCGGGGTCTTTATCTAGTTGTACTAATGAACTCCTAAGTGTTTCAATAATATTATCGTAATTTATAGGGTATACACTTTCCCCACAGTATTTGATTTTTACTTGATAGGATGTGTAGCAATTCTTGGTTTGTTCCCGGTCTTCATTGTTCACGGCAACATAAAAATTGTTAAACATGATTTTCTCGCCAACTTCAAATTTGTTGTCACTTGTAATGCGCAATACCCGCCGCCGAATAGTATCGTTGTACATCCGCACCTTTTCATTAGTATAGGCCAGTACTACAGTATTTTCAGTATCTTCATAATAGGCACTGAGCCAGTCACTATTGTTACGATAGAGTGACACACCATCACCAGAGCAGGATTTGAGGCTAATGTTCTTTTTGTGGAAGATGAGGTTTTTCAATTGGTCGGCGAGTTTGACGATGTTGTTGCGATAGCGGACAATTTCAGTCAGGTTGCTATTTTTGATTTGCCAGGAGAAGATTTTGGATTCGGTTTCATTTACGGGTGGCAATTGGGCCCTATCGCCAATAAATATAATCTTTTTGTACTTTTTGAGGCCTTCTATTTGTCCTGCTAGTACCTCGGGGATCATGGAGACCTCATCTACAAATACTACATCGGCGGTTTTAGTACCTTTTTTGCCTTCAGAGAATTTGAAATACGCCTCGCCGTTTTTATCAATCCCGCGACTACTATTCATAAATCGGTGGATTGTATAGAAATTGGCGTATTTCTCTTTTTTATCTTCAATACCCGCTGTACAATCGGTGTTATATTGGCTTTCATAAGTGGCCTGTAGTACATTAGCGGCTTTATTAGTAGACGCCGTGAAGGCGATGTTATAATTGGACTTTAGTACGCTGTAGATGTAACTAACTAGAAAGGTCTTTCCGGTACCAGCACTGCCGGTTAATAGATAAAACTGTTCGGCTTTCCGCTTAGGATTGGTGATAAAATCGAGTAGTTCTTGTAGGGCCATAGTCTGATCTCGGGTTAATTTAATGTTACCCCGTTGTATTTTGGTCTCAATGGATTCGCTGGAAGAAGCAGTATCTGTAGAAGAGGTTTCATCAAGCTGTTTGAGCTTTTTGAAATAGAGTGTAATCATAGTAAATTAATAGGTTTATTATGAATACAGTTACTAATTAATATCAATTTACTGATCTTGAAACTTAGATAATAGTGTTTTTAACTAAAAGGCTACTAACAAGGTAGGGATCGCAATTGCTAGCCGGTCTTCTGTCTTCAAAGTAACCCGAGCCGTTCATAGCCACTTCGCGGCCCACACGAACACTAGTATGGCGCCCAGCCACCGACCACGTAAACCTTTCCATACTAGAGGTTTCGTGAATCCCCGTAAGGCGAAGTGAGTTATGGGATCCATAATTGTGTATATGTTCTTTATGTGTGGCTTCTAAAATGGAGAACATCTGCTTCATAGCCTCAAAGCCACCATTAGCTCTAGTGAGCTTATTAGAGAAGTTAGTGTGGCAACCCGAGCCGTTGATATGCTGGTAAGGCTTGGGATGGAAACTGACACACATGTCGTATCTTTCTGCCAGTCGTATGAGGATATATCTAGCTATCCAGAGTTCATGAGCAGCCGCGATACCTCTCACGGTACCAATTTGAAATTCCCATTGACCAGGGGCAACTTCGGCATTGGTACCATAGAGGCCTAATTCGGCCAATACACAATGTTCAATAAAAGTGTTGATAAGTTCTCTGCCAAATGCGTTTTCAGAACCAATACTGCAGTAATATTGGCCTTGGGGATTACAATCTTCTATATATTCTATATGTTCTAAATGGGGTGGTACCTTTTTCGTATTAGTACCATCTCGTTGAAATAGAAAGAACTCTTGTTCAAATCCAAACCACGGGTCAGTATCACTGTGTTTATCAAATATGGCACGAGCGGCTTCATAATTGTTATTAACTGCAGGAATAGTTAACTGGAAGTCATTGTAAACAGCACACATTACTAGTAGACCAGGTGAATCCTTTGTAAAAGGATTGTTACAAATGTAAACAGGTTTTAAGAAGCGTTCAGAGTCGGCTGTTTCGGCTTGGTTAGTGGAACTACCATCAAAATTCCAGATAGGTAGATTTGTAATGGATATAGAATGGCCATTAGGAAAATCCATAAGACGGTTCTTAGAGCGAAGGTTGCTATTACCATCAATCCAAATGTATTCTAGAAGATATTTCATTATAATAATCATTTAGAATTTATAGAATATAATTATCCGCTATAATATTAGTACTTGATAAGAATGCTCTTAAAAAACATTATAATATCGATTATACTACTGGCTATAGTACTACTAGTACAAGGCCGAAACATTAATGTGGAATTATTTGAGGATTTAACGGGAGACATAAAAGAACAAAAGAAAGATACCGTCAACTATGGGTATCTAAATACTTTCTACACGGAACTAATGAAGGAAAAGATGACTTATTTTATAGAGCCGCTACCATTACAAGGTATTGAGGACCCTCCCACTAATGATACTAATGAATGTAAACAGGTCTATGAACATACTGTAAATCCTAGTAATGATTCTACTAGATTGCGTAGTAGCTTTAAGGAACTAGATAAGGATCCAGTGAAGCCGTTTCAAAAGTTAATACGGGCCAATAAACTGAAAGTGAACCAAAAAAGACTAGATAAACTAGTAAAGGATTGTGCCATACTATCACTTAAGTTAAAGAGTATCTATAATAGGGCTAGACCGTATCAACTCTGCTACAAATATGGCTATCCACTAAAGTATATACAAAGCGTACACGCGGATACTCCTAGTTATCCTAGTAGTTATGCCCTTCAAGCCTATAGTATTGCCTATGTATTAGGAAAGAAATACAAGCGGTATCAAACGGATATCGAGAAGATTGCGAATGATATAGCATGGAGTAGAGTATATAGCGGTAATAACTTTGAGAGTGACATAGAGTGTTCTAAGAATATTGTATTAAATCTTAGGGTATACTTAGAGTCTATAGACCTATAGGACGAAAAATAATCAATGTATAAAATAGATGGATTATTTTAACATTATAAGAGGTGAAGATGTACTAAAGGTACAGGGATACGAGGTAAAACAGATAAAAGGGTATCTTAAGGAAGGAGATTATACCTATATTACAGAAGGAAAAAGCAGAAAGTCAATAGTTAGGGTTAGAGAAGGAAAACTAGAGGCACTATTAATAAATAGTATGGATCTATTAATGGAAGATGTGTGTAGTGGTGTTTCTAGTTTTGTTAAAGGGTATCACTATATTATAGTATGTCCATTTTTATTTCACGATTGGGATATGTGTTGTAAGGAATAAAATATAAATCAGCTATCATAAAACAGTTGAATAATTTCAACAGTTTTGTCTGTTTTATTTTTAGTATCCGTCCAGTATTCTACTTGGTCACTAAGAGCCTTTAAACGAGCAGACCATTCGCTCTTTTTAGATTTATTAACAGAACACACACCTCTGCCATTTATGGACCAACAAGATGTTATTTTAGTTGTATTGTTTATATATCCATCTGGATTAAATCGAATAAATATTATTGGTCGATGGCCAACATCCTTTGATAGCTCCATAATCCGTTTATTTTGACAACTACAGTCATATACATCATGTTGATTTTCATCTATTTCAATAATTATAACTTGGTACCCTAGATCTAACAGTAAATCTGGTCTTCGTTTTGAACAACCATTCTGGATTGTTTTATCTGCAATCCAAGTATATCCAGAATCCTTAAAATATTCTAGAATATACTCTACTGTCGCACGTTCTTTTGTCTTATAGTTAAAAGCTACTTTTTCACCTGGAAAGAGGTGAATAAAACAATTCATACAGTAACCTTTGTATTTTTTATTAGATACTAAAGTTTGACACATATGTGTTTTACATCTGGCATTTATTACATTAATCATATTATCTTTTTTGTGTTGTAAACAATAAAGTGGTTTAGTTTCTCCTGAAAAATTGTATGTTGGTCGCGTCTTACAATCTTCTTCAATACATTTAGTACTATTAAAACATATCATACTATCTTTTTTATGCTTAAAACAATAGAGAGGTTTAGTTTCTGTAGAAACATTATAAACTGCTCGTCCAGTACAATTAGTCTCCATACATGTAATACTTGTAACATCAACCATATTACCAGTCTTATGTTTTAGACAATATAGTGCTTTGTTTTCTGTTGAAAAATTATAAGTTGCCCTTTCAATACAATCAGTCTCAATACATTTAGTATGTTTTAAATCAACCATATTATCTTTTTTATGCTTAAAACAATACAGTGCTTTTGTTTCTGTAGAAATGTTGTAATTTGCCCTTTTAATACAATTGGGTTCGATACATATATCATGTATTACATCAATCATATTACCCTTTTTATGTTTTAAACAATATATTGCCTTGACTTCAGTTGAAACATTATATATTGGTTGTTTAGTACAATTAGGTTCAATACATCTAGGGTGTATTACATCAATCATGTTATCTTTTTTGTGTTTTAAACAATAAAATGCTTTGGTTTCTGTAGAAACATTGTATGTTGGGCGTGTGTAACAATTTGGTTCAATACATCTACTGCTTTTTATATCAACCATATTAAGTTCTTTATGTTTGGCACAATATAGTGCTTTTTTTTCGGATGAATAGTTATAATTAGCACGTGTTATACAATTGGTCTTAATACATTTATTACTGCTTGTATGAATCATATTATCCTTTTTATGTGTTACGCAATAAAATGGTTTATTTTCGGTAGAATAATTATAACTAGCACGTTTTTGACAATCTAATTCAATACAGAATTTCATTTTATAACTACTATAATATGAAATTTTAATTCTTAAATGAATTCAATTATAAATAATCATTTTTATAAATGTTATAAAACACTTTTAAAAATGATTTTAAGGAATCTCCCGAGTTGGAATCGAACCAACAACCTAAAGAAATCTATTAAACCTACAGTCTTCCGTTATGCCATTAAACTATCAGGAGTTCCATATTATACTGTTAAATTATCTTTAAGTCCTTTTAGCCTAAACATAAAAATATCCTATCTAAAATTTCAATCAGATAATTATAAATACACAATTTATAGTACTAAAATAAAACAACGGACTGTAAAATGAACTACTTAAAAGTAATTACTAGTAATTTAATTAGATCCTCGATAAATGTTAACTCTCGCTTCACCTGCAGCAGATCAACCACCCTTTTCTAAAACACCACTTTGGCCGCACCAACGGCGCATGTTACAGCGCTGCCTAGATATTGAGAAGGTTTTTAGTAATAATGGCGATTATGACGGCAATCCGCAATCATTTGGTATCATGGCGGACAAACCCGGTACTGGTAAAACATTTGTAGTAGTTTCGCTAATCCTCTCCGATTTACATAAAACTACAGACAAGAAACAATGTAATCTTATTGTAGTACCACAGAATATCTACACACAATGGGATGAGGAAATTAAGCGGTATTGTGACCTCGATAAGGTTAATTACAAGACCTTTGTAGATTACTCTGATATTTCGGGTTTATATGCCAAGCCTGAAACACTAGTTGATCTAGATATTATCCTTACAACTTCACTTTACTACCATATGATTAGTGGTACAATTAATACGCTCAATAAGACGTGTGGCTTAACATTGGGCCGTGTATTTTTCGATGAAATCGATAGTATCAATAGTATGCTTAGAGAGCCGATTGAAAGCAACTTTACGTGGTTTGTTTCGGCATCTTTTCGGGGCGATAAGATTGGGTGTTACAATGTAGATAGATTAGAGGAAAGAGCCTGTAAATGTGAAGACGAGTTAATTAATGCCTCATTTAACTTATATCCACCGAAGGATCACAAGTATCTTTGTAAATCAGTTTATACGGAGATGCTATTAGATATCCTACCGGAAAAGAAGATTGCAGAATTAAATGCTATGGACTTCAATACGAATATTTATAAATATATTACTAAAGTACCTATTAATGAACGAGACTTTGTCTATTATTTGTTAAAGGACATTGAGGAGATATTTGTAAACTCTAGAACTAACATAGAGAATTTAGGGAAAACAAAAAAGGAAATCGAGGAATGTGGTTTCTATCAGGGCCCAGTGTTACAAAATAAGATCCGTACAATTATGATACAAGCCAGTGAGGCCCATAAGAATATCGTGGCCGCTAAAAATCTAAAAGATACTATTTATAAACGTTTGAAAGAACGTCAAATATGCTGCAGTAGTTTTGTGGAATTAGAATTAGATAATAAATTAATATCCAACTGTTGTCAATGTATATTTAGTAAGGAGTTACTAGAGCGACTAAAAGAACTAAATTGTCCTAATTGCGATACTAAATTAGAGTTTCCTAGTAGTTTTGTACAAGAACGGAAACTAGTTAGCAGTAAAAGTAATAAAAAAGATAAAGAGGATACAGAAGATGGTCCACAAAAGTACAAACTAGAAGTTTTCAAAGATCTAATAGAAATATTAGTAAAAAAGAACAATAACAATAGGATAAAGATTATAATCTTTTCGGATTTCCCAAATGTCTTTAAGGATTTTGAGGGTTATTTTGATTTCAAGGAAATCAAATGGGTATCACTAGACGGTGGTTCCGTAGAGGCTATTGATAAGGCTGTCAAGGCTTATAAAGAAGGAGATGCTACTATTCTCTTAGCCGATAGTAGCATGTATGGTTGTGGATTGAATTTCGAAAATACCACGGATATTATATTAATTCATAAAATCAATCCGGAATTGGAGAAGCAGGTTATTGGTCGAGCACAGCGGCCCGGGCGTAATGGTATTCTTAGAATCCATAGATTGTTACACACCTTTGAAAACACTTTTTAGAAAAAAGTTTTGATAAATATACATCTATATTAGTAGTTGTTACACTTTAAAAAAGTGTAAGTTAAAAAGATAAATTTATAGATAAATGTATCTATAAATCTATGATCGGAAATTAATTAGGTGTTTGAAATTTTATGAGACTAAATCAAGTGGTGTATTTTTAAAAGTCGGTCGGAGTTCGCGTCTAGATCCGCAAAAGTTGAGTTTAATATTGTCTTATTAGATATTGATAAAATCATATAGATCTATTAGAGACTAAGAAGATACAACTTTAACGGCAGTTCTTGTATTTTAATATATCTATGTGAATCTATCATATTTTAATAAGATTATATTAGAACTACACTATACTATTATACATTTATCTAAATACATTTATAATCTATTTATCTAAGTTTTGACTTACACTTTTCGACGGAGCTTTGCTCCTAGCCACATCCGCCTAAGGGCGGATGATTGGCAAAAGTGTTTCTAATAAGACTAATATAAATCTATCAATATCTAATAAGATCCTATTAGAGTCACACTATAATATTAATTATATATAAATTAAATCTAACTATAAATAAGTAAGATAAAACAATGTTTTGGTTTATATTATCGTTAATTTTAATATACGTACTGGTACTTATACTAAGTAAAACACAAGAACAGGCAAATAGAGAGCACATATTAAGTGTGTTCAAAAGATATGTACGAGAGGTACAAATATGGAGCAAGATTGGAAAAACAGATCCAACTTCGAGGGGTGTAGCAAAAGGGTATCTATTGGCCCTAAAGGATTATATGAGAGCCTATAATATTTATCCGGACAATGTTAAAGTAGTAATAGGTGTCGATCTAAGAGATTTAGAGAAATCTGTGTTACTTACAAATAAGGTTTAAAGCGATTTGTACATAAATATGTACCAAACGTCTGTATGGATATCCAATCAGCACTTCCAAGAGACATATTGCGAACAAGTATCTTGTCGCACATTAAGACAGATAATATATTTATTGATATTCTCCTAGGTGGGTTATTGATGACCCTAGTAAATAAACTAATTGAGTGGATTTTTAAGATTAATTTAGGTACATTTTTAGTAACAATTCAGAATAGATTTAACATTATGAAGAAGAATGAGATTCTCCTGATTAGAAAAGAATTTATTAGTAGTAGTTTTTGGGATTGTCGTGTGACATATCCTAAATCAATACTATCTATTTTCAACTACATTAATAAGCATAATATTATTAAAAAGGGTACTATGCGGCATTTAGAGCATAGGTCGGCCTACCTAAATCAAAAGGATGTACAATACATGATTGAAACGAGGGAACCTGTAAAACTAACAGAGGATATTTATTTTGCCATGTATTGGGGCGAAGATGGGAGACTAGTTAGTGACAATAATAAGGGTGATAGAACAGTTGAGCATAAATATAGTTTATATAGCTACAGTAAAACTATGCGGGAACTAATGGATTTTCTAAATAATTGTGTAGCGGAATTAGAAACCGATACGATTAATGGTTTGAGCAACAGACCCTTTTACTTTATGTATGATAAGAAGGAGGATGGGCAATTACATTTTGACGAATATACGCTAGATAATGACCGTAGTTTTGATAACATCTTTTTTGATCAAAAAGAAGAGTTAAAAGAGCGTATTGATTATTTTGTAAATAACCGCGAATGGTATCGTAAAAAGGGTATTCCGTATACCCTTGGGCTAATGTTTAGTGGTAAGCCGGGTTGTGGTAAAACCTCAACCATTAAAGCAATTGCGAAATACACTAAGCGGCACATCATTGATGTGCCACTAACTAAGATTGATAATTGTCGGGATTTAATGAACATCTTTTACGGCGAGGAGATTAATGGCAAAAAGATACCAATGAATAAGCGCATTTACCTATTTGAGGATATTGATACAATTCTTGATGTTTTGAAGGAACGTGAAGTGAAAGAAAAGGATACTCCAGTAACAAGTGCCGACAAGGAGGAAAAGGCAATGCTTCTACAGGCCCTAATGAGTAAGAAGGGTCTGGCTAATAGTGAAAAGAGTAAAAATAATAATGCCGATAAGCTAAATCTAGGCTTCTTCTTAAACCTAATTGATGGTGTGCTGGAAACGCCAGGACGAATCTTAATCATTAGCACAAACTATCCGGAAAAGTTGGACCGGGCCTTGGTTAGACCGGGTCGTATTGATATGAAGATACACATGGAGAAGTGTAGTAGACAGATGATTCGTGATATTATTCTTCATTATTACGAAGAAGCTGCTGAGTTTCCATTTTCAGATACTATTGTGGAAGAATTGTATAATCGAGAGGTAACTCCGGCTGAACTGTACCAAATATGTTTCAAATATAAGTCAATTGTGAATTTTGAACAGGATATGAGTGGTGGGGTAGGAACTGTATTTGACAAATATATTGACCGCGAGGAAGAAACTAAACTCCAACTTCTAGGAAAAATGATTCATTCTATAAAGGGTGGAGAAGGTATTCGTAGGAGAAAGAAGAGTCGCAACAATCCTTTTGGTGTGGATAATAAATTATTGACCCGTGGTGATGGCGAATATAGAGATGTCAATGTTGATCAGATAAATGATAAGGAACTTGAAAGTGGCTCAGACTACGATGCAAGTAAAAATATTAGGGGTAATAGCAGTGATAGTGAAGGTGATAAAGAGTAACCATAGAGAGAAATAATAAATCTATAAAATATAATAGATTTATAATTTATAATTTATTTAGAAACCTTTTCGGCCTCTCTTTTATATATAATATTTCTCAACTGTGATGTAGAATAGTTGTGAGAGGAGCGTGTATGATATATAATAGGTATTCCTAGATTATCACCAGTAAATCGTTTACCGACATAGTCATCTCCAAGAAATCGAACATTGGGCTTAAGACTTTTTAAGACTTCAATAAGTGATTCCTCGGTACTATATATGAAATAATAGTCTACATAGCGACAGCTCTTAATTTGAATTTCTCTTTCTTCTAATGATTGTATAGGTTTATTCTTTTCTGGTCTATCAATTGTAGGGTCTGTTTGTAGACCAACACATAATATTTCACATTGTTTTTTACAATCTTCTAGAAATAAATTGTGACCAGCATGGAGTAAATCCCAGCAGGAAAAGGTTACACCAATATTTATATGACTATTATTATTTCTAAATTCTTCTAGATTGGATATCTTAGCCATCTAAAATAATATGGTTGAATATTTTATATTTTTATACGAATACCGTGGAGTGCCAAGGTAAATTATGAAATAATAATAAATATTGATAAATAAATGGCCAATTTATTCATCAATATTAATAACAATTTAGGTGAAAATATATTGTATAATGAACTAGATAATAGTTTATATTGGATAGATATTAATGAAAAAAAACTGTATATTTACAATCTTGAACATGTAACAGTTATAAAATATGAATTTGTAAATAAACCATGTAGTTATTGTTTTACAGATAACAATGACATATTGTTAATTGCTTTCGAGGATGGATTTTACCTATTTAATAAATTAACAAAACAACTAGAACCCATAGAATCTAAATATAAACAGATAGAAATGTGTAGATTAAATGATGGCAAGGCGGATCCATATGGTAATTTTATATGTGGTGGATTTGGTGAAATTCAACCTCAAGACCTATGGTTAGTATCAAAAATCAATAAAGATGTATGTAATGTATCTAATTCTCCTAAACATAATATATGGAATGCTACTTGTTTTTCAACTGACAAAAGATACATGTATTGTACTGATTCTCCTAAAAGAGAATTATGGCGCTACAATTACAACATTCACGACAAATCTATAGATAATAAAGAGGTGATATATTACCTAGGTGATAAGGATACCATAACCCACAGTATGGTGTTTGATGGGGCCTGTGTGGATAGAGAAGACTATATATGGATAGCAATGTATAATGGTTCATGTGTTTATAGAATATCACCAGATGGAGTATTAGATTCTGTAGTGGAGGTACCCACAGATAAATATGTAACATCAGTCTGTATAGGAGGTAAAGATATGGATACCTTATTTATAGTAACTGGTCATTTCGGAGAAAAGAATGACATTATGATTAACGGCTTTATCTATTATTATAGATTAGATAAACCATTAGGTGTTATAGAAAATAGATTTATTTTAGAAAAATACTAATAGTGAGATTTGTATAGTACTGATTCAGGTGAGATAAATTCAAGAATAGTAGGGATTTCTTTACTTGATGATAGGTGTTTATCAGAGTTCCAGATTTTAACGGTTACGGTGTTGTTTTTAGGGCTGATAGAGATACCATTGATTTCACTAGCTTGAGAGGGCATTAGAACACCACCACATAGTAGCATAGCCAGTTCGATCCAAGAGAAATAGGCATAGATTTTGGGTACACGAAAACACCACGAGCCACCACCCTTGTTCTCCGGAGCCTCCCAGGTAGGTTGAATACCTTTGCGCATGATGAAATACATACCATCAATCCATCTATGGTCCGGAATTTCAGAAATCATAGTCCAAAAGTCATCAACAGTATTAATATCCTTGATCTTCTTATATTTAGCAACATTCCAGTTGCTCTTATCTAGGTCCTGTTCGGTATACCATAGAGTCCAAGTGTCCGATAGCTTCATGGTGTCTGTCTACTTTCTATATTTGTAGATATATTTAAATAGGTTCTATCTTATTTAGAATCTATTATATTATCTAATTAATAGTTAGTAGAAAAGATGATGCCAAATTGGGTACTTTTACTATTAGTAGTTATAATAGTAGTTTTGGAATATTCTATACAAAAGAAACACTTAGGAATTATAATTTTACATAATAATGACCACACAGTAAATAAAGTTGTAAATTTTATAACGGCATTTTTTGAGCGCATGGAAGTACATTTTAACATTGTAGTTATAAAGGAACAAAAGCGCAATGCCGATAGATCCACGGGCCGTTTATTTAACATTGGTTACAGACAAATGTCTAAACTAGATGGCTATCTATTTATAGATAGTACTTATTGTGACCTAACGGATTTCCATAAATTAGCTACAAGACCATCGAATTTAACGCCGGATAGTATATATCCTGTGAACAAGATAGAGATTGTAGAGAACTTATGTGCTGTATTTGTCTCTAGAGAATATCTAAAACTTATAGACGGCTTTAGTAATGAACCAAATGAAAAGTTTAGTGACTTTTTGAAGATATTAAAGGATGATAAACATTCTAAAGATAGATTTGGGGGTTATTTATCGACAAATTTTGATACCAAATACCATATAATAGATAGAACGGCGCTAACTAACAATGCTATGATGTTCATTATACGCTTTTAACGGCCACCGTCCCGAAGGAACGGATATGAAAAGCGTAAGTCTCACTCTGCGGGCGTAAGTCTTGCTTGCTTTAGCAAGCAAGCAATCCTTAACCACCACCAACAGGTGGTGGTGGAACCCTTAGCCTCCTCTTACGACTCAAATTTGGTTCCCAAATTTGAAGGCGCCCAATCGCGAGAGCGATTGTTCGAGGAGGCGGGTGGCCAAAACTACACTTTTGACAAAAGTATAAGTCAAAACTGGATAAATTTATAGATAAATGTATCTATAAATCTATGTTGCGGAATTATTTGAAATTATTTATATTTATTGTGACTGGTGTAATTTGGATGGTAGAATAAAACGTCTACATCTTCCGGATGATCCGGTACAAGTGATTTTTAATAAGATCATATTGGATTATGATAGATTTATATAGATTTATTAGACACTTTTAAGAAAAGTTTGGTCAAAAGGATAAATTTATAAAACACTTATATAAGTTTTCTAATAGACCTAATATAAATCTATCATAATCCAATAAGAACCTATTAGACTCACACTATACTATTATACATTTATCTGGTTTTGACCGCACTTTTCGACGGAGCTTTGCTCCTAGCCACATCCGCCTAAGGGCGGATGATTTGCAAAAGTGCTTTTGACTTACACTTTTTCTGGCCACTTTCGCCTGGCGGCAAAAGATTTGAAAAAGACACTTAAAGATTAATAAAATAGAGATGTATAGATACGAAATGGCCGACATCGTTACCAGAGAACAATTTATCGAGGCTTGCCCGTCAGATCTTAAAAAACGCATTGAAGATTTCTTTGTGTTTTATTCGCAGAAGAAGAAGAGTAGTGGCTTTTCTGGGCCGCCGGAAGGTGGTAAAAAGTTTCACAAAAATGATGGAGGCCGTTTTGAAAAGAAAAACAACCTATCCGGATTCAAAAAGCCTTTCGAGAAGAAGATTTCCGAGTTTGAACAGGTTGTAACTGATTTTAAGGGTATCCTTTCCAAACTAAATGAAAATAATCAAGATAGTATTTGGAAGGAAATTCAAACCCTACGGCTAGAGCGTTACATCCCTAGCAGTGGCGGAGAAGAAGGGTGGAATGATGTAGCACCAGGTGGTAAATCTATATCTTCTACAATGGAAAATTACAAAGATCTTTCAGTAGCTCTATATCAATACAGTCGTAATTGTAGTATGTATCTTAAGCAATATTTTGAGCTCTTAGTACGTCTACATTCTAGCAGTGAACTGGCTACACTTACTAATGAATATATTGATTTTGCTATTGCGGATTTAGATAGTCCTAAATCTGAAAACAAGGAATTTAATCTACTTACGCATAGTATTTGTTGTGAAATGTACCTCAACGATTTAATGACGGAAAGTAAATATATTATTAAATGTATTCTTCAAATTTTTAATAGCATTAAGGGTGGTCTAGCAGCTGGTAAATCTATAGATGAACCAATGGAAATTCTTATTCAAAATATCACTAAATGTGGTGAATATTTAACCGACTCGGATGAAGTCCAAGATGTTGTTAAAACACTTGTGGATTGGAAAAATGAAAAGAAGTTTAGTGGTCGTATTTACTTTAGTCTTATGGATCTTGTAGAACTAGTAGAATCATGGGAAAGTGGCGATGATGAATAGCGCTTTTAACCTGACACCTTTCTAAATATTTTGCTTTCTGGCAAAAATTTTAAATAATTTCTTCTATCAATATAGATGACAAAAGAAATTATTGTTTACTCTAATTATACTGTAGATGCTATATTGTCCAATGTTGTAATAGATGGGGTAATAACAACAGTTAGTTTATCCCCGGTTGGCGTATATAACAAGGATCAATGTGTTCCAAACATACAATCAAACTATACAACGGGTGATGCTATTTCTGTATGGAGTATTTACACAGGGGTGGATTACTTAATACAAGCAGCAAACTATACAAATTCTTCTAATACATGGGGAGAAACGGCCACAATAGCAACAGCTGTTTTAGAATCTAAACTCCCCAAAATAGCAATAAATAGCGATGGTGGAGATGCTGTTATTGTGTGGCAAAGTAATTATGATAGTGTAAAATATTGTATACTTACGTCACTATATAATAAGATTCTAAATACTTGGTCTACACCAATAAATATATCTGGTACAACCGGTAATTCTACTGATCCAGATGTCGCAATTGATACAGATGGAAATGCTATTGCTATATGGTGGTACTATGATAGTTCAAATTATATGATAAAAACATCGATATATAAAAAAAATGTAAATAGTTGGTCATCGCCTGAGATAATATCACCTCAAACATCTATAGTTAATGACTATATGACTCCTATACAAATTGCTATAGATAATTCAAGTGGAAATTGTGTTGCAATGTGGAGTATGGAATCAGATACTAGTACACCGGCGGGTGTATACACATCAACATATAACAAAAGTTTAAATACCTGGTCTAGTTATAGTATAATATATAATAATGGTGTTGGACCATTGATGAAATTAGATAATAGTGGTGATATTTTAGCATGTATTTTATCAGGTGGGCCTGATAGTAAAAGTGGTTTTATATATTCAATTACATATAATTCAAAACAAAAAGTTTGGTCAACTCCAATAAAAGTGTCAAGTATGATTGTAGAGGATGGCAAAATATCAATAGATAATGATAAAACAACTGGAAATTTTATAATAGTATATGTTGACAATAGAATTTACGGAAATTATATAACATTTTCGAGATACTATAACAAAAATTTAAATAGTTGGTCTGTAGAAAAAAATGTAATAACATCAACTATTACATATCCTGAATATAGACCAATTGTAAAAATAAATAATATAAGTGGATTAGCAGAATGTATAGTAAATACAAAACCGGGTGTTGATTTTTTATTAAACTTATTAACCTATTCACCTAATTCAGATAGTTGGTCGGCACCACAAAATGTTGGTACAAATGCTCCATTATATGATTTTGTATTTGGTGAAATACAATATGTTCCAACAACTACAACATTACCAGTATATAAATATGTAACTGTCGAATTTGCTATCAATGCTTATTATTATAAATTAATATTTGATAATTCGTCACTGTTAAATTATATAGCTGTCCTAATTGATAAAATAGTATCTGTAACTGGGGCACCTCGTAACAGTATCACTATACTAGATGTATATTCGGGTTCAATCGTACAAATTGTAAAACTACCATATGAATATCTAGATGCTTTGAGAAATTCTATATTAGGTGGTTATTTTGACATTATTATTAACAACTTAGCATACTACGCAATACCTAGTTCTTTTAAAATAATAGATAATATATGTTTTCACAAAGGAACAATGATACTCACACCAACTGGTTATAAAGCAATAGAGACTTTAAATATAGGTGACTATATTAAAACAGCACAAGGTAAAGAGGTAAAAATACAACAATTAATAAAATTTATTGGTAATAAAGACAGATGTCCACTATATATATTACAAAAAGATGTATTAGCTCATAATATGCCCATGCTAGATCTCTATATGAGTGAAGGTCATGCCTATCGTCATAATGGCATCTGGACCCATATGAAATGCTCATCTGTAACCATGAAATTAGATATGGATGATATAGAATACTATAATATAAGTATAGACAATTATATAGAAAATACTCTAATAGCAAACGGTGTTGAAGTAGAATCCTTATTTAATATAAAAAATCTATCCATGACATGGAATTGTGATACGGATAATTGTACACCAATTATAAAATTAAAGACCATATAAACCACTTTTCAAAAAGATGAATCTGAAAAACTATTAAAAGTGGTTTAAACAAACTTATATATTTTAACTATAAAATGACTATAGTTAAAATAGATTACCGTGAACATGCCTTAATAGAACTCCTAAAGAGTCGTAACAATATGCCATTTGAAGTATGTCCATTAGATAATGGGGATATACACTATATCTCGGATAATATTCACATCATTCTCGAGAGGAAAACAGAGGCTGATCTATACTCTTCTATAAAAGATGGGCGGTGGCGAGAACAAAAAGAGCGCTTAGATATATTAAAGGCCGAAGGTAATTGTGAAATTGTTTTTCTTATTGAGCAGATTGAGTTTACTAAACGTACTAGTATAGATTTCAAACTGCTACAAGGTGCTATTTTAAATACCTTATTTCGTGATAAGTATCTTATAATGTACTCGGAATGTCTTGAAAATACAGTAGAGTACTTAGAAATGTTATACAAAAAAGTAAACAATAATGACTTTAATAAACAACGCGGTAGCTCTATACAAATCGAAACTTCTAATATCAAAAAGAAATTAGATAAAACCGATTATACTATTTTGGTATTATCTGCTATACCCAGAGTATCTAATGAAATCGCTAAAAGGATTACTGACTCCTATAGTAGCATGGATAAATTAATAGACGCTTTTAGAGCTAGCGGAGCCAACTTACTAGCTGATATAGGTCTGGGTAAGAAACGATTAGGACCTAAACTTTCGACTGCTATCTATGAGTATTTATTTTCAATTAGTAATAGTTAGTAATTTATTTAAAGATAAATCTAGAAAATATTTTACAAAGGATTAAAGATGAAAAACTCCGAAATTGCTATTGGTATCGATCTCGGTACTACCTACTCTTGTGTTGCTGTGTGGATGAATGAACGTGTGGAAATTATTGCCAATGATCAAGGTAATCGCACTACACCTAGTTATGTAGCATTTGATGAAAATGAGAGAATGATTGGCGAAGCCGCTAAAATTCAATTTGCTCGCAATCCGAAGAACACTGTATTTGATGCCAAACGCTTTATTGGTCGCCGTTTTGATGAACCTAGTGTCCAGAGTGACATGACCCATATGCCCGTTACTATCAAGTCGGAAGGTGGTAAGCCTAAATTTGAGGTTGAAGCCTATGGAGAGACCAAGAGCTTCTATCCTGAAGAGATTTCTGCTATGGTACTAGGCAAACTAAAACAAACAGCGGAATCATTCCTAGGCCAAACGGTAAAGAACGCGGTTATCACAGTACCGGCATATTTCAATGATGCTCAACGTCAGGCTACTAAAGATGCTGGTGCTATTGCCGGCCTCAATGTACTACGTATCATCAATGAACCTACAGCCGCCGCCATCGCTTATGGTCTTGATAAAATTTCTCAAAATAGTGGCACTGAGAAACGTGTGCTCATTTTCGATTTTGGCGGCGGGACCCACGACGTGTCCATCCTATCAATGGAAGATGGTGTATTTGAAGTAAAAGCTACTGCAGGAAAGACCCATCTTGGCGGAGAAGATTTCGATCAACGACTCATCACCTATTGTGTAGGTGAATTTAAGAAGAAGACAAAACTAGATGTAAGTGATAACAAGCGTTGCTTGGCGCGGCTTCGTGGCGAATGCGAACGAGCCAAGCGAGCCCTATCGGCCAATACTACTACTGTAGTAAGCCTTGATAGTTTCTACGAAGGAAAGGACCTCAATGTTCAAATTAGCCGTGCTAAATTCGAGGAGCTCTGTATAGATCTCTTTAAGGAATCACTAGAGCCTGTAGAACAGGTGCTACGTGATGCCAAGATGGCTAAGAGTGACATTCACGAAATTGTACTTGTGGGTGGTTCTACCCGGATTCCTAAGGTACAGCAGCTGCTTAGTGACTTCTTTAATGGCAAGGAGCTATGTAAGAGTATCAATCCGGATGAGGCAGTAGCTTATGGTGCTGCTATTCAGGCTAGTATCCTTAGTGGGGTAAAGAGTGATAAGACGGATAGTCTTATCCTCTTAGATGTCACTCCGCTCTCACTAGGTATTGAAACGGCCGGTGGTGTAATGACGGCGCTTATTCCTCGCAATAGTACTATTCCTAAGCGTGCTAGCCAAGTGTTTTCCACGTATGCTGATAACCAACCTGGAGTGCTAATTCAGGTCTATGAAGGCGAGCGTAAATTCACAAAGGATAACAACAAGCTAGGTACTTTTGAACTAAGTGGCATTCCTCCAGCACCGCGTGGTGTACCGAAGATTGAAGTAGCTTTTGATATTGATGCCAACGGTATTCTAAATGTTACAGCGAAGGATCAGGGTAGTGGAAAGGAATCAAAGATTACTATTACGAATGATAGTGGTCGTTTTAGTAAGGATGAAATCGAACGCATGGTACAAGAGGCTGAAAAGAATAGTGCTCGGGACAAGGAAGAACTCGAAAAGGTAGAAGAGCGCAATAAGTTAGAAAACATGTGTTATTCGGTGAAGAATACAATGGATGAAATGAAGGGGAAGATCAAGGATGAAGACCGCGAGAAGATTAATGCCAAATCGGCCGAGCTACTAAAGTGGCTAGATGAACATCGCGAAGAGTCTAAAGACGTCTATAGCGCTAAAGTAAAGGAACTCGAAGCAATTTATAATCCGATTATTACGGCAGCTTATGGCGCCTCACCTGGTGATGCTGCTGCTTCTGCAAATGCTTCTGCTGCTCATGCAAATGCTCCTAAGGATAAAGCATACGAAGATGTTGATTAGTGGCATAAAGTGCCAATCAAATCAATAAAAACACAAATATTCTATTTGTTCTAAAAATGGGTAAAACAAATAAAATATTAATTTATGATAGTACTAGGATGTCATCTAACGATGAAGATACAGTAGAATTAATAGAGATAGACTATAAAGGTAAGGAATATGTGGTAGATAATAATACCAAAGAAGTTTATCAGAAAATAAACGATAGTTATGAAGTTGTAGGACATTTAGTAAGTGCTGAACCAATAAAGATAAAATTTAATAAAAAACCAGAGTGGACAGAAGAATATGAAGATATAGAACCAATAATCTACAAAGGTGTAGAATATATGGCTAACCCTAAGACACGCAATGTATACTTACTAAATAGAGAATTGGGTGATTATGAATATGTTGGGCATCTAGTATCTGTTAAACCGGTTGAGATACTTTTAGAATCGCCATTAGCATTAGCAGAAGCAGCAGAAGCTGCAGAAGCAGCCGAAGCAGCCGATGAAGATCAAGACATGGAACTAGAAGTAATAGAATTCAAAGGTGTTAAATACATAAAGGATGAAGGTGGCAATGTATATGATAGCAAAAAGTTTGAAATTATTGGTACTTGGAACAGCCAGGAAGATACTATTGACTTCATACCCCAAAGAGGATTTTTAAATATTAATAATAGTTGCTTTATAGACTCTGTACTATTTGCCCTTCTTTATAGAAATAGCAATTTTGTCAATAGACATATCTTAAATAAAGATATTAGTAAGTTGCGTATCTCTAACCCAGAAGTCATAGCGGCCTTAAAGAAGAACCAATCGGAACTTGTGCGGCTTTATAATTGGCTACATAACTTAGAACAAGACGAGAATACTAGTAAAGTGTGTGTGCCTTTTAGAAAGGCTTATACCCAAGTGACATTAGGTAAGGATGCCGGGGCATTTCATAATTCTAGTTTTGAGAATAGAATGGGTGATAGTGCCGAGTTCCTTTTCACTATTTTCAACGGTTTCAATGTAAAGACACTAACTAAAGAAACAGTTTCTTATGGGAAAGACAAAACTAGTGGTGAACTAGTTGAATTCAAAAGACACAAGGAACCTACGGTACCAATTATAATAGTTAGTGTCAAACAAACCGAAAAAGACTATTTCAAACAGAGAGAGGTCAGTACAGATACATTTGGTGTAGTGTCTGATATGTCAGAGGCCAATAGTGAATTATTTAATGGTTTAGAAACATTAGTAAAGGTAGAAAAGATTAAGACACTACTAATGTATCTACAAAAGAAAACTAGAATACCTAAAACGGAAAAGGATAAGATGAAAGCGCGTATAGATTCTATAGATGTAGAGAGCGTAACGGCTAAGGATACTATAGATGTAGAGAAGATATACACAGACCTAAAGCGGGCTATCAATGTAAAAGAGACTCGTGAAGTAGAAAGGCTATATGATGAAAATGAGGAATTAACTATGTTATCTATACAATTAGGAGAATTACAGCAGGGGTATAAACGGGAATATACAGAGAAGGTAGATGAGGTTACTTATAGTGGCGCTGGAGATTATTTGGTATTAAGTATTGATAGAAGTACACGGGGGAGTGGCCAGGTATTAAAACGCGATACGACAACATTTAATATTCAGGAAAGTATTACAACACCGATGGGTACTAGATTGGATTTAGAGTTTGTAGTAGTTTATACGGATAGCCCTAAGCACTACATGTGCTACTTTAAGAGCATTGAGGATGATTTGTGGTATTTGTACAATGATGTTAACAAAAAATTACGAATGGTTGGAGATGGTAGCTTTGAGGCTATGATAGGAGAATCAGGTAGTCTATGTACTTTATTATTTTATTCCTTAGAGTATCAATAGATTGGTACCTCTAAGGAAATCCATACTAACAATTCTAAAAACCCAACCCTAAACCTTTATTCACATAAAGTAACGTCACTTGCTCACTAAACACCCTACATGTAGGGTGTTTATGTGAAGCAAGGTAAAGGGTGGGTATTAGAATTGTCAGTATACGGTTCCAAATAAAACAAAAACAATTATCTAAACATATTATAAATGGAAAAACTAAGAGAAGTAAAGAATGCCATAGGAATGAAGATAGAAGACCCTTTTTGGAATGAAAAGTTTAATGACAATCTGCCCAAATGGATTCATATCTGGGTAGCTACTATTGGTATTGGTAGTGGTATATTATTTATACTAAACTCTATGTTCAACATGGTGGATGGTGATAACTCCATTGTTAGATTAATAGGCCTTATGGGTCTAATTTCACTAATACTCCTAGTATTAAACCGTGATACATATTTACCTTTTTTAGCGGAAAACTTTGTACCCGAAAAGTTCCTAAAGCTCGAGGATAGACTACCCAAGAACCCTGAACAACAAATAAAAGTTAAAGTTGCCCCTAAATCGAAAGTTATTTACTGGGCGGCCGATCCCGGTAAAGAAGTCAATCCTACCTGGCAAAAGGGCTACGGTAAGTTTGAAAACTCGGGTGTAGTTACCTCGGATGCCAATGGTAATGCCGTGATACCTATTATCTGCCCTAGTAGATACATAGTACATGGCTACAAGATCTTACCTAAACATGTACACTACAGATCCTATAATAGCAACACCCAAATGTTATCTAGAATCCAAACGGTAGTACTAACCGATCTCTGCAAATAAAACACTTTTACCAATCATCCGCCTAAAGCGCGGATGTGGCTAGGAGCGAAGCTCCGTCGAAAAGGTATAAGTCAAAACATCTATAAATATATAGATGTAAATTTACCATAAATTTATATTTTTGGCCACGCTTTTTTCCAAAAAGCGTTAAATTGAATTATAATTATCAATTAGTAAATAATTATAAGCCAAATATGTCGCAGCTAGAACAGATTATTAGGTTTATTAACCAAACATGTATAACCTACAATATTGATGATAGTCACGACCTTAGGCATTCACTAGAGGCACTGGCATGGTCTGAACAGTTATCTAGAGGCCATACACTAACTCCTGCGGATTCACAAATCATTCATTTATCGTGCCTTTTACATGACATGTGTGATAAAAAGTATATGGATGAAGAGATGGGCCTAGAAAGGATTCGAGACTTTCTAAAAGAAACTCTAAGAGTTGAAGAAGATATAATAGAAGCTGTAGTATTTATCATCAGTACCATGTCCTACTCAAAGGTAATTAAATATGGCTATCCGGATTTTAAAGATAGACCGGAACTAGAATATTGTTACCATGTAGTTCGTAATAGTGATTTACTGTGTAGTTATGATCCCGAGAGGTGTATCAATTATCAGATTCGTTGTGGTGGTAGTAGGAAAGATGGTATCAAAAAGATGTTGGAACTGTTTGATAATAGAGTACTACAATTACTAAGTAATAACTATATTAATATAGAAGAGGCCCGACCATATGCTTTAGAACTACACAATAAAGCATTAGTGGAAGTAGAAAAGTACAAGGGTGAACTTAAACTTCTAGAAATGAAATAACAATCTAATCCTACAATAGAATATACACCGAATAAATATGAAAAACTTATGGATTGTATTTCCGAATCAGATATTTCCCTTGGATTCTATCAGAGACTTCTTGAAGCGATACAAGATACAGGATGTACTGCTCCTAGAACATCCTATTTACTTTGGATTAGATCCAGATCGTAAAATAAATATGAATAAGCTAAAATTAGTGTTACATAGAGCCTGTTTTTACTTTTATAGTGATTATTTAAAAACTCAGGGGTTTAATGTGGCCCATATAAAAGTACATAGTTACAACTCCAATCTTCTAGAAGGACTAGTAAGTAACTATAACAATGCTTATTATATTGATGTACCGGATAGGCTATTAGATGAGAGAATGTCTAAAATAACAAGGTTGGACAGTTACATACCCAATTATTGTTTAACCCGCACCCAAATAGAAGAGTTTCTAAACAGCCGAAAAGATAAGAAACGTAGTACACATGATGATTTCTATAGATGGAATAGGCAAAAATTTGACCTATTAATGGATGGTGGTAAACCTATTGGCGGTATTTATAGTTACGATAAATACAATCGTCAAGCTCCACCAAAAAACTTACAGGCTAAACTGCCCAAATTACCTAAATTACAAAAACGAGACATCGCCTACATAGATAAGGCTAAAAAGGAAATAGCTATAGAGTTTCCGAACAATTTAGGTAACACAAATCTCTATGTACCGGTTACATTTGAAACATCTAATAGATGGCTATTAGACTTTATAGAGAACCGTTTATTACAATTTGGTGCCTATCAGGATGCTGTATTAATAGGTGAACCTTTTATGTATCACAGTGTACTCTCCCCAATGCTTAATTGTGGCCTACTAGACCCTAAAGATGTCATACAATTAGCAGTTGCCAAGTATTACCACACGCCAACCTTAGAAACACTATATAGTGTAGAGGGCTTTGTAAGACAAATATTAGGTTGGCGCGAATGGCAACGTGTTCAGTACCTACACAACTACGAAGCCCTTAAAGGCGGAAATTATTACAATAACCAAAATAAATTAACACCTGCGTGGTATGAGGGGAAATTAGGAATTACTCCGATAGATGATACTATAAAAATGGGTTATAAATATGGCTATTTACACCATATATTAAGACTGATGTACATGAGTAACTTTATGAATCTATGTAGAATACATCCACATGAAATGTACAAGTGGTTTATGTCATTTCCAATGGATAGTTATGATTGGGTAATGGTACAAAATGTGTATAGTATGGGTGCGGGTTCAAAGTTGAACATGACAAAGCCCTATATAACTACAGGTAACTATATAGTAAAAATGTCAAACTACCCCGCTGATCCTAAATGGATGGAGATGTGGAATGCCTTGTATTATTGCTTTTTGGAAGACAATATGGACAAATTAATGGCTTTTCCCAGAGTTGGTGGAATAATGAGGAAAAATTTGGAACGTAAAAGCCGGACAGAAATGGAGGAGTACCGGAGAATGGTAATTAAATTGATAAAATAAAAATAAAAATAATAATACATAATAAAACATGGAACAGATAGAACTGTTTTACAAGGCCGGAAAGAAGTGTGAAAATGATAGTGATAACAAGATAAGAGAGGAAATC
>JACCDM010400069.1_pt1 | contig 61928 bp, 57 predicted proteins | sample 7445851 | NCBI WGS metagenome assembly JACCDM01 (sample SAMN15323438, study PRJNA562643) | freshwater metagenome | isolation source: river surface water | place: USA:Blue River Watershed | collected 2017-08-16
GCAATGACGGTGGGAAGTTGTAAGTGTAATCGAAATAATGTTGCTGGGTGTACTCGCGAGCGACGGTGTTAGATAGGCTAACGTAATTTTAACTTAAGAAAAAATGAAAAACCTAAACCAAGACGCCAAAATTTTGGCTAAAGAATGGTTGGAAAAATCACAAAATTACCAGTCAATTTCTGATCGAATTTATGCCAAAAAAATGGATAAATTTTTTCAAAATTCTGCCGATAAATCATTCGTGATTGCGATGATGGATAAAGCTTTTCGACCTAAAAAAACTGGCGATATTGCAGCTATTATCGGAAAAATTCCCAGCATGAGTTTTTTAAATTTCTTCGAAAAAAGATTGGTCAATTTATACAATCTGACTCGCTGTTTCGCGCATCCGTTGGCAATTCCTTTGATGAAAGAATTCATCTACTTCACCACTTCGAAATATGTTTTATTTGGTAATGACAAAATTTTGGAAAAACGCATCGCCAAAAATCTTGAGCAAAAACTTAACACTAATTTAAACCGCGTTGGCGAATTGCTTTTGGGCGAAGAAGACGCTGCAAAAAGAACTCAGCAATATATTAAAGATTTAGAAAATCCTGCCATCAATTGCATCTCGATTAAAATTTCGACGATCTATTCCCAAATCAGCTCGATTGGTTTTGAAGAAACCGTGGAAGCCTTGGTTGATAAAATCAGCATCATTTATAAAGCCGCCAAAGAGAACCAATATATTTGCTCAAAAACTGGTAAAAAATCTAACAAATTGGTGAATTTCGACATGGAAGAATATCGCGATTTGGCGATTACGGTTGAAACTTTCATTCGCGCTTTAAGCAAAGAAGAATTCAAAGATTTAACTGCAGGAATCGCCCTTCAGGCCTATCTTCCCGACTCTTATTTATACTTACAAAAAATTACCAATTGGGCCAAAGAAAAAGTTAAAAATGGTGGCGCGCCCGCAAGAGTTCGAGTTGTAAAAGGCGCGAATATGGATATGGAATTATTTGAAACTCGCGAAAGAAATTGGCCGTTGGCTCCGTTTTCAAACAAAGCTATGACCGATGCCAACTACAAAAGAATGTTAGAATTCGCTTTGCAAAAAGAAAATATCAGCGCCGTTAGAATTGGCGTTGCTTCGCACAATCTTTTCGACATTGCTTATGTTTATTCCTTCGCCAAAAAAAATGACGTGCTTGATTTGGTTACTTTCGAAATGTTGAGTGGCATGTCAGAACATGTTTCAAGGATGTTCGCGCAGGAATATAAAATGAACGTGCTGCTTTATTTACCATTTGGCAGCAAAGCAGATTTTATAAGCGCCATTGGATATTTGGTGCGCCGTTTGGATGAAAATACTTCGCGCGACAACTATTTGCGCTATGTCAACGCCTTAACTTACAACTCAGAAAATCTACAAATGTTGGAAAATAAATTCCAAGATTCACTTGATTTAAAAGAGAAGAATGAATTCGCGGTTCACCGTGTTCAAAATCGCGCCACCGAAAAATCGGCGATTAATCCTCAAACTTTTGGCCTGTCTTATAAATCAGAAGCGGATACCGATTTTTCTCTGCCAAATAATTGTAAATTTGCTGCGGCGGTTAGGCAAAAATGGCAAAATATTTCTGGCCTTAAAGTTCCAGCCGTAATCAACGGTAAAGAAATTGCGCCAGATAATAATCATCATCCAATTAAAGATCATAATACCGACAATAAAATTGTTGGTTATTTTCATGCAGCCACAGTGCAAGAGGCTAAAGAAGCTTTAACTTGCGCATCTGAAAATAATTATTGGCAAGATCTTTCTGATGTAAAACGTTTAGAAATTATCGTGAAAGCTGTCGATAATTTCAAAAATCGCCGCGGCGATTTGATGGGTGCTATAGCTCTTGAAACTGGCAAACCTTTTGTGGAAAGCGATCCAGAAATTACGGAAGCGATAGATTTCGGTAATTTTTACAGCTACAGCTTTTTGAAAATGAAAGGCGATCTTGTTGAGGTAAAATATAGCGCCAAAAAAACCGTTTTAGTTTTAAGTCCTTGGAATTTTCCTCTGGCAATTCCAGCGGGTGGAATTTTTGCTGCCTTGATTGCAGGCAGCAACGTGATTTTCAAGCCATCGAATTTTTCAACTTTTGTTGGTTACGAATTGGCGAAATGTTTCTGGGATGCTGGCGTTCCGCGTGACGTGTTGCAGTTCGTTCCAAGTTTCGATTCTGCGGTTGCGATAGAAATGACAAAAAGCGAATTGCTGAAAATGATTGTCTTTACTGGCGGAACCAACACTGCGCTTTCAATCATCAATAGCAATCCGACAGTGAAAATGATTGCGGAAACTGGTGGTAAAAATGTCACAATCGTCACTCGATTTGCTGATAAAGATCAAGCGATTAAAAACGTCGTGCAATCAGCATTTTCAAACTCTGGACAAAAATGTTCCGCCACTTCGATTTTGGCTTTGGAAAAAGAAATTTACGAAGACGAAAAATTCCTACACACTTTGGTTGACGCTCTAAAAAGCTTAACGGTTGACGGAGCGTGGAATTACAAAACCAAAATAAATCCTTTAATTCGAAAACCTTTGGCCGATTTGGAATATGCGCTTACGCAAGTTGAGCCGCACGAGCGCTGGTTGTTGAAACCGCAATGTCTGAACAAGAATCAAACTTTATGGACGCCAGGATTAAAAATTGGCACGAAAATGGGCGATAAAAGTCACATGACTGAATTTTTTGGCCCAGTTCTAACGATCATGAAAATTGATAATTTGGCGCAAGGTATCGAATTAGTGAACCGCACGGGTTATGGCCTGACATCAGCTTTGGAAAGTTTGAATGACGATGAACAGCTATTGTGGAAAAATTCAATTCAAGCTGGAAATCTTTATATCAATCGTCCTTCAACTGGCGCGATTGTTGAGCGCCAGCCTTTCGGCGGCATGAATAAATCTGCTTTCGGAATTGGAATTAAAGCTGGTGGTTTGAACTATATTTATCAGTTCTTCAATTTTGAAAATACCGCGCAAACCTTCGTTTCTAAGAATCCAGAAATCAAAAACTCTAACTTACAAGAGTTGGCGCAAGATTTGGAAAAAGAAGATAAATATGCAATTTTGCCAGTTCTTAAAAACTACGTCGATGCTTACAACAACTTCTTTGTTAAAGAAATTGATTACCAAAAAATTCTCGGACAAGCCAACGAAACTCGTTTCTTGCAATTGCCAAATTTTGCGGTCAGGGGCGATTCTTCAGTTTCGATAAAAGATTTAGCTTCGGCGATTTTAGCAGCAAAACTTTGCGCTAAAGAAGTTTTTGTCAGTGTTGAAAATTCTGATATTGTTGCAGAAATTGAAAAAATCTCGGCAACAATTTTACGTGGCATCAAAGTTAATGTTGAGCAAGAAGTAGATTTTGCGCAGCAAATTGAGAAATTTAAACGCGTCAGATTCGTCAGCAAAAATGCCTCAACTTTGTTGAAGCAAAAAGCTGCAAAAAGCGGAATGACTGTAATTGACGATCAAGTTGTCTATCAAGGTCGAGTTGAATTGATGAACTACTTACAAGAGCAATCGGTGAGCAATAATTACCATCGCTTTGGTTACATACCAAATTCTATTGTCTAGCTTTAAGCCATCTTTTCATAACCGTTTCGATCGATTCGCGTTTAATTGGTTTAGAAACAAAATCATCCATGCCAAGTTCTAAACATTTTTTGCGATCTTCTTCTGTGGCGTTGGCGGTTAAAGCGATGATGAAAGTTGGTGTGGCGCCATTTTCTTTTTCAATTCCGCGGATGCGCTTAGTGGCTTCAAAACCGTCCATGATTGGCATCATACAATCCATCAAAATTACGTCATATTTTACGTGCAGGAATTTGTTTAAAGCTTCCTGACCGTTTTCAGCAAACTCAATATTGAACGCCATACGTTTCAAAATTGTGGTCGCAACTTTCATATTCACTTCATTATCTTCGCACAACAAAAGCTTCAGGCCTTTGGTTTGTAGATCTTCTTCCTTGACTTTACCTTTCTCAATCAAAGTTCCTTCTTCTTCGTAATAAGTGATTTTTAAAGCGAAGAACAGAGCTTGTAAGAAGCGATTCATCTTGATTGGCTTGGCAATAATGCGGTCGAATATTTTTAATCTTTCGGCTGAAATTTTGATTTTTTCTTGAAGTAAAATCATTAAAACCAGCGGAATATTTTTGAGTTTTTCGTGGGTACGAATTTTTTCAGCCAAAGCAATTGCATCAATGCCAACAAAAGAGTTGTGGCTCATAATTATCGCCTCGCAGTCGATGAATTTTTCCAAAGATTCAATGGCAAAATTAATTTTTTCTTCAGCGGATTTGGCGTCCTGAGTATTGATAATATTGTGTGTGATTTCCAATTGATCGAACCGCTCTTCCAAAACTTTTTTGGCGATTGGATTGTCTTCGATAACGGCAACTTTTTTGCCGATTAATTGTTTCTTTTGTTCGATGAATAAATCTTGCGATTCAGTTTCAGATTGCGGAAGAGGAATCGTGAACCAAAAATTAGAACCTTGTCCAAAGTCGCTAATGACGCCGATTTGGCCGTGCATTAATTCGGTTAATTCTTTGCAAATTGAAAGTCCTAAACCAGTTCCACCATATTTTCTGGTGGTTGACATGTCGGCTTGAGTGAATTTGGTGAACATGGTTCCGATCTTCGCCGGATCAATGCCAATGCCGCTGTCTTTAATATTGAAGTTTACGAAATAGCGATTGTTTTCAATTTTTTCTAAACGGATCTGAATAAAAATTTGTCCGTAAGAAGTGAATTTGATGGCGTTATTTACAAGGTTGGTAATGATTTGACGAATTCTTCCTGGGTCGCCAACTAAATTTTCTGGCACCTCTTTGTCGATATAAACGATAACTTCCAAACCTTTGTTATTGGCGGTGACTGACATTAAATCAGAGATGTCTTCAACTAAAGAGCGCAAGTTGAAATTGATATCCTCGAGATCAACTTTTTTGGCTTCAATTTTTGAGAAATTCAAAATGTCATTTAGGATAATCAACAGCGCATCAGATGAGCGATAAATCGTATTGACTTGATCTTGTTCTTCGTCGGCTAATTTTCCGCAATCTTTTAAAGCTTGGCTCATGCCAATAATGCCATTCATCGGCGTTCGCAGTTCGTGCGACATGTTGGATAAAAATTGGCTTTTCGCAACACTGGCGGCTTCGGCGGCAATTCTGGCTTTAATAAGTTCGGTTACGAATGGTCCAATTTTCAACCTCTTAAAGATGAAAATTGTAGTCATAAAAAGGAGGGCGACGGCTGCAGACTGACCAACCGAAATTAAAAGTTGGAAGCTCAGATTTTTCCAAGATCTTTTTTGATGAAAGCCAGTAAGTGTGGCCAAGTGATAGCCAACGGATTTTTGGGAATAAGCAAAAATACATTCGCCCATTTTAAATCTTTCGGGCAAAAAATCTTTGCCCAGACTTTGGTCAAAAATATCATGCAAGAAAGTTTTGGATTGCAATAATTCTTTTTTGAAGCTTGCAGGATCAAAGCTGGAAGAGTTTGCCATCATGTCGAAATTATTATCGATCACGACGTAGCAGATATCTTCGTCGCCAAAAACCCAATCGATTTGTCTTTGGATCACTTCAGTTGGAAGTTGTGCGATGAAAGTTCCAATTGGTTTTAGATCGTCATAGTCAATACGCATCGCAACTGGCAACATATTATAAGAAGCGATGTCGGTTTCGATATGTTCTATCCGACCAACTTTTAAGCGCCAAGCGTTTTTCTGTTTAGCTTCGCGTACTGGAAAATATTCTTTGGGATCAACGGGATGTTTTAAAATTCCTTCATCGGAAGTGATAGTGACTTTACCGTCGTTATCGACGAAGCTAATATTAATCCATGATGAGACGTTTTTTTGTAACGCGTCGCGATTGAGAGTTTTTTGTAAGACATGGGCGATGGTTTCTTTTTGTTTTTCACCTTTCAGCGTTAAAAGTTTATCGCCAACATAGTTGATATAATTATCGACAGCGCCCATCAAAGAAGTGGCGGCTTTTTCTATGACACCACTTTGGAATTTAACTTGATTATCAAGATTCGCCCAAAAGTTGCGATAAACCACGAAAGTGTTGATGGTGAGCAAGTTCAATACCAGTAATAATAAAATGCAGGAGAAGACAGTGTAAGATTGCGCCAAATCCATTTTTTCTTCGCGCTTGGGTTTTGGTTTGTAGATTTTGTTATAACGTTTGTAAATTTTATTGAATCGGCGCGGATAAGTTGGGTCATCGTTGCTGCGGCGGACAATTTTTTCTTGGTAATAATCATTTCTGCCAAAATAGGCGATGGTAAATTGATAGAAAATATTGTCCCAGAAGGAACCGAGGCGTAATTTTTTTACAGGAAAAAGAAAGGCTGTTCTCTTATTTCTAGAGTCGGGCTGATTTTTTGCGGGGGATTTTGCTGAGTTCTTCAAGATCATTAATTCTGTGTTAGAGTCTCTTTTTGAAACAGGTCCTGATTTATGTTAAATCAAGCCTTTTAAGTGATTGTCTTTTTTTGAGACTTATAATTCCTAACCACAGGCTTTTAGTTTGTTAGTCAAAAATCGAAGCGAATTTCAATGTTTGTGACGAGTGCTGTCAAACTATTTTCCACAAGCTTAAAGAATTTTGTTGTAAAGTTCTTAAGTTGAGACAATTCCACAAATTTTTTAGGAGTATTAATGCAAGATAGAACAATGCCACTAAGGTCTATTGACGCTGAAGAATCAGCTTCTGATGGTCAGATTGTTTCAATTGAGCAATTTGATAAAGTATCGACGTTACAGAAAAATAATAATGTAGTTTCACTTTTTGGCGGAAAAACAGCCAGTTCAAAATCAGAAGTGGAGGTAATATTCACCACAGATCGAGATTTATTGCAGCAATATTATGAATTGCGCCATTACGCTTATCGTGACGAAAATGGCTGGAAAGATTATAATGGTTTAGAAAATGATTATGATCGCCAAGGAAAAATTCTGGTTGCGGTTAGAAATGGTAAAGTGATTGGTGGAACCAGAATAATGTTTTCTGATGAATGTGATAGATTATCAAATGAAATTTCTGGAACTGAACTCAACTACCAAAGCATAATAAAAAAATACGATAAAAGAGAAGGAATAGTATGTAGTGAAATATCCGCTGTTGTTGTGGCTAAGGGCGAAAGAGACAGATCGGTTTCTATGAAAATGTTTGAAGCTAATTTAGAAGAAGCTCATAAACACGGTTGCAATTATATATGCGGTGTAGGAGTTGCAGTTGTATGTAGAGACTACAGAAGAATTTTTAGAGAATTAGGTTATTACTTGGAAATAGTTATCAGTCGTCCTTGGCAAGAAAAAGAAACTTATAATCTTGCCAAGATGTTTCCAATGCATGTAAGAATTTCTTAATTTTTTGTTTTACTCTATGAAAACATCGGCAGTTCTTGCTTTTTTTATTTTATTTTTCTCATTTCCTTTTTCTTCTTCTTATGCTGAAGAAGATAGAAAAGGTTCAGCATCAACTTTTAATACAGAAATTTTCTCGTTATCAAAAAAGAAGGAGAGTGCTTTTGATGCTCCTTCCGCGACTTATGTTTTATCTTCCGAAGATATTAGAAGATCTGGTGCAACCTCAATTCCAGAAGCTTTAAGATTGGTTCCTGGTCTTCAGGTTGCCAGAATTGATGGTAATAAATGGGCGATTACCGCTCGTGGTTTTAATCGCCAATTTTCTAATAAGCTTCTGATGATGATTGATGGTCGTACTTCTTACACAACATTGTTTTCTGGCGTTTTCTTGGATATTCACGATTATGTAATTGAAGATATTGACAGAATTGAAGTTGTTAAAGGTCCGGGTGGAACGATTTGGGGAGCTAATGCGGTAAACGGCGTTATTAACATCATCACAAAAAGTGCGGTACAAACTCAAGGTGCTTACGTTTCTCAAATTGTTGGCGATCAAGATAAATCAATCACCGAAGCCAGATATGGTGGTTTGACAGAAAGTAAAGATGCTTATCGTTTTTATGTTAAGAAAGCAGTTCGTGATGGCTTGGATCGCGCTGATGGAAAGGGCAACAATAAAGATGGAATGAAGCAAGATCGCGCAGGTTTTAGATACGACATCAGCTCGATTAAAGACAGCTCGATCACAATTCATGGTGATGTTTTCAGTGGTGTTGCACAAAATTATTTCGCAACCTTAAAAAATCCGGCCAAGAATGACAAAGATTCTCGCGGAATGAATTTGGTTGCCAATTGGAATAAAAAATTATCCAACAAATCAAATTTCATTTTAAACAGCTATCTCGATTACGATCAATTTAGCATTCCGGTTCTGCAAAGAGCTGCCAGAACTCTCGATTTAGACTTTCAGCATTTCTATAATTTTAGTAAAGATAACCAATTTATTTGGGGTTTGGGATATAGACAAATCAGCGATAGTGTTGATGAAGCTGCGATTAGCAGCACTATTCCAGAACCTATTAATTACACCCATTCCAAAAGAAATGACCAATGGTTTAGCGCCTTCATCCAAGATAAATACGGCATTATTCCCGATAAATTATATTTAACCGTTGGTACAAAAATTGAGAAGAACGATTTTACTGGTTTCGAATATCAACCAAACGCCAGATTATCTTACTATCCAGCGCGTAACCAAACCCTTTGGGCTGCTGTGTCAAGATCAGTAAGAACTCCAACTCGCGGTGAAAGTGATGTGACGATCAGGTCTCAAAATAGCACCGTTGTTCTTAATCAGGGAAATCCTGCATATGGCATTGAACAACTGATCGCTTACGAAGCTGGTTATAGAATTAAGCCAACGACTAAAACATTAATCGATGCGACAGCATTCGTTAATAATTATTCTAAACTTAGAACTTTCGATAAAGGTCCAAATGCTGGCGGCCCTTATCCGGCACCAACTGCTGGCAATTTAGGTTATGGCGAATCTTACGGATTTGAATTAACCGCCAAATGGCAAGCGATGGATAATTGGAAGTTGGAAATGAATTATGACCATCTGGATATGTTTTTGCATACCAGTTCAGCCTCAACAGATAACTACTCGGTTATTGGAAAGGCGGATAATTTAGAAAATGCCGAAGGTCAATCTCCTCACGATCAAATCAAATTAAAATCTTTCTACAACATCACGCCAAAAGTGGAGTTTGATAACATTCTTTATTATGTTGGTGGCTTAAATAAAGGTAACGGCAATAATGTTAGCGGCATCGCTCCTTATGTTACTTGGGATACCAGAGTTGGGTATCTTATGACTAGAAATTTGGACCTAAGCCTCGGAATTAAAGATGTGATGAACCAAGTTCATTCAGAGTTCAAAGGCGCTTTATATAACAGAAAAACCGTAATTGGACGTACGTTTTATTTCAAAATGGTTTGGCAATATTAGCTCACACCAAAGCTTAAAGAATAAGTCAATGCTTAAGATTCTAAAACTAATTGCGGTAATTTTACTGCCTATATTTCTAATATTTGGGGATGCATTTGCAGATATTAGCGACAAAGAAGAGGCGGCGGCTTTTGCTGGATTCATCCAAGATTTAGTGCATACGGCCCAGACTGTTAGGTCGGGCGCTATCTGTTACGTTGGTAGTGATGAAATATCCAGAATTATAGCTCAGGAAAAAAATTCTCTTGATCTTGCCCGTGACGCCTCAAAATTTACTTCTTGTAAGGCAATCTATGTTGCGGCTGCCCTTATCAAAGGCGCTGCTCCTGAAATTGATAAATTTAACAAAAACAAAATCATGACTATTGCCATTTTCGACGGATTCACTGAGGGTGGCGGCATGATACAAGTTCAAATGGGCAGAAGAAGTTTTGAGATAATTTTAAATTCAAAAGCGGTAAAAGATTCTAATGTAAGGCTAAGTGCGTTAGCTCTGAGTTTGGTTATTAACTAATATTAATTTTATGACAAATGATATGCATCCTATCGATCTTGAGTTTCTTAGAAGTGTAATCGAAGACGATTTCGAATTTGAAAAAGAACTGTTCGCAATCTTTATCGAGAATGCACACCGTAATATCGAAAAGATGGAAGACGCTATCAAAAGCTCTAACGACAATTCTTGGTATATGGCTTCTCATGCTTTCAAAGGCGCCGCTGCTTCAATTGGAGCTGTAAATCTTTCCAATATTTTGGAATATGCTCAAAAACATCCCGAAGAAAATTCAGAACAAAAAAATGAAGTTCTAAAAAAAGTAAGAGCCGAGTTTCAGCTAGTCGCAGAATTCATTAACGAAGAACTGCTGGAAAGAAGATAAATTTGTGGTTTTGGTATAGCTTTTGATTTTGGTAAGTGGCGAGGAGAGCCAAGCCAACTACTCTCGTAAATTTGCTCCAAACTTCGCCACTGATTCGATAATTTTTTTACCAATCATATCAATCTCATCTGAAGTTAGAGTTTTTTCTGTTGGTTGAATTTTTACGCGTAAAGCCACAGATTTTTTATCTTCAGCAATATTTTTCCCGCTAAAAATATCAAAAATATTAACTTCTTTAATCAACTGCTTATCGCAATTAGCGATGGCTTTGATTAGTTCACCAATTGCCTGATCTTTATCAACCAAGAAAGAAAAATCGCGCTCAACTGGCTGAAGATCGTTAGCAATAAACGCTTTGCGTGCGCTTGATTTTTGAGTTTGCGGCAAAGCATCAACCAAGATTTCGAAAATATTCACACGATTTTTTAGATCGAATTTTTTCGCAATTGCTGGATGAATTTCACCAAAATATCCAATTAGATTTTTACCCAATTTCACCGCCGCAAAACGATGCGGATGGTAATACTTTGGAAGCTCTGAAATGTTGATCTGAGTGCTTTCTGAGCGTAATCCAAAAATTTCTAACACATCAAAAAAATCTTTTTTCACATCAAAAAGATCAAAATCTCTTTCATCATGAAAATGATTTTGTTCTTTATTTTTTCCAGCGCGAATCCCTGCAATCATAAGATTTTGTGCTTCATCAATAAAAACATTACCAATTTCAAAAAGCGAAAGATCAGAAAAATTTCGCGCACAATTCTTGCGATAAGATTCGAGCAAACCCATCGCCAGAGTAGGTCGCATGTGATTAAGTTCGATGCTGATTGGATTTTGTAAAATTAATTTTTCATTTTTTTCAGCAAATAATTCGACTAAATTTGCATCAACAAACGACCAACTGATCGTTTCAATCATGCCTTGCGAAGCCAAGTAAGATCTGGCTTGGTGTAAAATATTTACTCCAGTTACCTTAAGTTTGTCGAAGGGTAATTCTTCTTTGGAAATTTTATCGTAACCGAAAATTCTTATGACTTCTTCGACTAAATCTTCAGCGCAGGAAATATCGTGGCGATGACTCGGCGCTTCGACAATTTCAGAGTGACCCGAGTTTGCCAGAGTAAAGCCTAAATCGGTGAGAATTTGCTTGGCCGCGTTGGCAGAAACTTCGATGCCGATCATTTTTTTGATTTTACTTAAATCAAATTCAATTTTTTTAGCTGCAGATTTGTTACCAATAATTTTTGTCTCACTGGTTTCGCCGCCGCAAATTTCTAAAATTAATTGGGTCGCTAAATCAATTCCAGTTTCGCAAGTTGCTTCGTCAACGCCGCGCTCAAAGCGAAATCTGGCGTCGGATAAAATATTTAATTTGCGGCCAGAATAAGCGATTGTGGAAGGTTTAAAAAATGCGGCTTCAAGTAAAATTTCGCTAGTTTCTAAATCACAACCCGAGTTGTTTGAACCAATAATTCCAGCAATTCCAACTGGTTTTTGCGAATCAGAAATTACTAAGATTTTTTCATCTAAAGTGAATTCGTCATTTTTTAGTGAGGTGAATTTTTCATCGTTTTTAGCAAAACGAATGTGAAGCGCGCCGTTGATTTTAGCGTTATCGTAAGCATGCATCGGGCGATTTAATGAAAGCATTACGTAATTCGTAACGTCAACAATTGCCGAAATAGAATTAACGCCCAAAGAGTTTAGTTTATCTTTTAACCATTTTGGCGATTCGCAGTTTTTAACATTCTTGATTGAGCGGAAAACGGCGTAATTACATGCTTCAAATGCTTCATTTTTAATTTCTGTGACAAAAGGAAATTGCGCTGGAATTTTTTTAATTTCGGGATTTTTTAATTTGCCGATTCCTGATGCAGCCAAGTCGCGCGCGATTCCGTAGATTCCTAAACAATCACCGCGATTTGGTGTGACGTTGATTTCGATCACGGCGTCGTTAAGCGCAAATACTTCGGTAATTTTTGTTCCAACCGTCCATTTTTCGTCGATTTCGATAATGCCAGAATCTTCATTGCCAAGGCTCAATTCTCGAGCGGAACACAGCATACCATTGCTTTCAACGCCAGCGATTTTGGCTTTTTTAATTACCATTTGATTGACTGGAATTACAGATCCGATTGGTGCATAGGCAACTTTGATGCCAGTTCTGGCATTGGTGGCTCCGCAAATAATTTGTAGCGGAGTGGCGGAATCAGAGGTTTCAACCGAGCAGATTTTTAGTTTGGTAGAATTTTCATGAGGTTTGGCATCGATTATTTTGGCGACGGAAAATGGTGATAAAACCTTGGCTTTGTCTTCAACCGATTCAACTTCCAGACCAATTGCAGTAAGTTTTTCGCAGATTTCTTCCAAAGGTGCATTGGTATCGAGATATTCTTTAAGCCAAGAGAGAGTAAGTTTCATGAGAGATGTGTTTTATTTCGGTAAGATACTACCTCGTTGCTGGAAGTGGTTTATAGCCCCGTCCAGTTTTTCAGAGGTTCCTTAGTTTTGAAATGAACGATTAGACGGAGTTGCCAAACTCGTCTGGCCATAGTAATGCTAAAGAGCGCTGCTTAAATCTTGAGTCGCTTTTGCCAAAACAATTTCGTTTTGTTTTTCATTTAAATTTTTTATCGCGCCATTTTCGGCGGCTTGAAGCGCCAAAGAAACTATTTCATTTTTAATGTCACGAATGGTGATGGCTTCTTCTTGTTTGATACGCTCGATTGCTGCTGCAGTTTTTTTAGTAACTTCATCTTCAGCTGATTTTTGCGCTTCAGTCAAAAATTTTTGCGCTTCATTTTCCGCGTCTTTAATCAATTTTTGCGCGTAAGTTGAAGACTCGTTCGCGAATTTTTCAGCAGAAGCTAAAAGTTTTACGGCTTTTTCTTTTAATTCTTTCGCAGCTAAAATTTCTTCAGCAATGGCTTTTGATTTATCGTCTAAAGCCTTACCAATAGAGGTTCTGGCTAGTTTAAAAAGAAGGGCAAGGAATGCGGTAAAGGCGATTGCTAACCAGAATTTTTCGTTAAACATTTGTTAATTTTTGTTCAATTTGTTGAGTAAGATTTTTAATCGCAACTTCACTTTGAGCTCGTGATTTGGCGATTAAATCTTTTAAATCTTGATGCGATTTTTGGATGTTTTGATCGATCTTTTCTTTTAAATCTTCGATCATTTTTTCTCGGCTTTTAGCTGCCAATTTAACGGCTTCTTCCAATTTGATCTGATATTTTTGATTAGCTTCTTTTCTTAATTTATCGGTGCTGGTTTCGAATTCATAAATTTTGTCATCAAGTTCTTTGGCGCAAGCTAAATCGGCATCGATGATGCTTCTGCGATTTTTTATGATAGCTACAATTCTTGGCAAAATCACGCAGGCGGTGGTTGTGTAAAGTGTGATGAAGCACAATAAAAACCAGAAAATTTGTGAGCTGTAGGTTGTTAAATCTAATTGAGGCATGGGAAATTTTTAAAAAACTTTTGTCGCATCATTCGCGGTTTCCCACGAATGAACGACGTAAATGTAATACTAAGAGAACATGATCAAGAAAGCTAAAAGTACCGCGAAGATACCCATAGCTTCTGCAAGACCAGCAGCGATGTAAATGTATTTTTCAAGTTTAGGAGCAGCAGAAGGATTTCTGGCAATTGAGTTGAAAAATGCACCGAAGATGTTGCCGATTGCAAGAGCTGCACCAGCCATACCGATAGCGCAAAGGCCTACACCGATATATTTAAAAGCTTCAAAATTACTAACGACTACTTCTTCCATAGTTTTACCTATTTTTAAAATTAATATGATTGTCCATTAACCCATTGATCGGGAAAATATTTGGCCATGAACAAAAGCCAAATTCTCTAATGTTCTCTCGTAGTTTCGCCGATATAAGCGCAAACTAGAATCGCAAAAATGTAAGCTTGAAGCACAGCAACAAAAAGCTCGAAGCCGGTCATTACAACTGAAAAAATGAAAGGCAGAGTTCCAAAAATTACGCCCAAAGAAATAATGAATCCGGCAACAACTTTAAGTAATACGTGACCCGCAACCATGTTTGCAAAAAGACGCACCGAGAGAGTAACTGGGCGAATTAGAAACGAAAAAAGCTCGATTAAGAAAATGACAGGAGCCATCCAAAGCGGAACGCCGCTTGGTAAAAACATGTGAAGAAATCCGCCAATTCCGTTACGATAAATTGCGAAAATTGTGATCGTAAAAAATGCAATCAACGCCAAAGAAAGTGTAACTGCGATTTGGCTGGTAGCGGTGAAGCTATAAGGCGTAAGGCCGAACATGTTGCAAAGTAAAATGAAAGTAAAAAGTGTAAAAATTAGTGGAAAAAATTTAACACCTTCATCACCGATTGTGCCTTTGATGATGTCGAGAACGAAATTGTAAATTGATTCGCCGACAACTTGTAATCTTGATGGAATTAAAGATTTTTTACGAGTGGCAAGAAGCATGAATGCGATCACGCTGAAAGTTGCAATCACCATATAAAGTGAAGAATTAGTGAAGCTGATATCGATGCCGCCGATATTTAAATCAAAAATCTTGTGCACTTCAAATTGTGCCAGTGGATTGTGTTTTTCGTGACCTTGTGCGGACATGTTTTAGAAATTGTTGGATTTTTTAAAAATTCTTCGTGATCTTTCGCGGGCGCGAAAGTTTAAGATATGAAACTTATGCAAGCCAAGCCTAATCAAATTGGGCTCTAAAGAGGCTTCAAAAAATAAGCGGGCAAAATATTTTCCGACCTAAAAAAGTCAAGTTATGAAATTGATAAAATACATCCTGTTTTTACTGTTTTTTTGCTGCGAGCTTCAGGCTCAAGAATTGAAAGCTAAATTTCAAGATTGGAACGTTTTTAAAGCAGAAAGGGGCGATCAAATGGTGTGTTACGTCGCGGCCACTCCAATCAAGCGCGATGGCAATTACGACAAAAGAGGCGAGCCTTATTTTTTAGTAACTAATATTACTAATGATGCCGATGAAGTTAGTGCTTCGTCAGGCTTTCTTTATAAAAAAAGATCGGATATTGAAGTTTCTTTTGGCTCGAAAAAATATTACCTTTTCCCTTATTTATCAGTGGCTTGGGCTAATGATAAAAATGACGATATCGACATTATTAAAGAAATGCAGCGCGTTGAAGAATTTGTGGTGAGCGGCGTCACGCGCGAAGGCAAAAATGCCAATGATACTTATTCTTTAATCGGTTTTCCTCAGGCTTATGCCAAGATGAAGGAAGTCTGTGCCGATGCGAGGTAGTATGACTGCAATTGAAAATGCCTTACCAATTTTGCTCGCGATTTTCATCTTCGTTTTTTGCGCGATTATTGTGACGCGAATTGTGCTAAATTATTTGCTGAATCGCGCTTATCAAAAGCTTCTGGTGATGAAGAAAAAAAGTCAGAAATTTTTCCCAAAAAAATCTAAAAAATATATCAAAGAAGAGGACGAGCTGTTGCGTAAGAAATCTTCAGAAATTCCACGTGCTCATTCCGAAGTAAAGGCAGAATTGCAGGCGAAAAGAGATCAATCGGAAAGCGGCAGCTACGAAATTATTTCCTCAGAAGAAAAAGAGCGCGATCGTCAAGAGCTCAACGAAATCAACATTGTTGATATTGTAAAACCAGTAGGATTTTGGACTTCGATGATTTTAGGACAAAAATTGACTTACCTAATTCAATCTGCACAAATGCTTAACAAGCGCGGTGACAAAGGTTTTTGGGCCAGTATGATCGAAGCCAAAGAGCGCGTTGCCGGCAAACAGCATAGTCGCGGAAGATAATAAATTATTTATAATCAAAATGAACTCAGAACTAAATTTAATTACCGATAAAATTGCTGAATTTTCTGGCAAAACTTTAGCGAAAATTTCTCCAGAAAATCTTGCAACTGCCAGAGTTTTGATCGCTCAATATGTTGAGATTCTGATTAACAAAATTGACGGCGAAGAAGCTAAAAATATTTTAGCTGAGCCGCGACAAAATATTTTGCACATCGCGGCAAAATTTGGTGATGTGGCTGGGGTCGAAAAAATTATGAATTTTGCCAATAACGATCTTTCTAAAGGCGCGGAGGGAGGGGGCGCCAAATATTATGCTAATTTATATGATGAAAATTTCTTCACACCTTTACATTATGCGGCGAAAAATGGTTGGAGTGAAGTGTTAAAAATATTGTTGGAAAATGGCGCGAATGCTTCTCCAAAATCCGCTCCAAAAGATCGCGAATGGACGCCAATTCACTATGCTGCTAAAGAAGGTTATTTAGAAATTGTTAAAATTTTAATCTCAAATCGTGTTGACAAGGAAATTAAAACATCGTTCGGACTTACGCCATTATTGGTTGTAGCTGAGTTTGGTCACGCAGAAATCGTAAAATTTTTACTGACAGAAAAAGCAGAAAAAAACGCCAAAACCATTCCTGACAATCATTGTATGAACGCTTTACATTATGCTGCAGTTGGCGGATTTGCTGATGTGGTGCAGGTTTTGCTCGATGCTGGAATTGATAAAGAATTAAAAACTACGTCAGGTATAACCGCATTGCATTTCGCGGTGAGCAGTGGCAATGCTGAAGTTGTCAAAATTTTATTAATGAGTGGGGTTGATAAAGAAGTTAAAACCGCATTGGGCCACGACATCCTGTATCTTGCGGCTTCGAAGGGAAAAAAAGAAGTATTGTTACTGCTTCTAAAATGGGGAATTGGCGATTTAGAAATGGCTGCGCATGCCGCTCGCGATAATTCTAATCATGAAATTGTTGTTGAAATTGAGCGCTACCAAAAAGCGATCAAAAATCTTTTTAGTTTAAAAAATCTGCCGCTGGATTTGGTGGGAGTGATTAAGAGTTTTACCAAAGAAACTCTTAGCCAAGAGAAAATTATTTTGGAGAATGACATAAGGTTTAACGCCTACGGAATTCTTGGTATAAAGCAAAAAATAGGAATTATAAAAAAGGAAATATTGAGTTTAGAGCAAGTGGCCGAGAAAAATGGCGATGATAATTTGATGAAGGCTCTGGAGCTTTTAAGAAAAATTGTGGTATCAAAAAAGATTTAGGGCAGGCTTTAAGGACAACTCTTAGATCAAGCCGAGTTTTTTCATCTCTTTTTCAATTCTTGCTTTTGCGGCAGCGGAAGGTTCAACCAAAGGCAAGCGCACTTCATTTTTGCATAATCCCATCAAGCTTGCAGCATATTTAACTGGAATTGGATTGGTTTCGCAGAACATTGCGGCGTGAAGATTAGTGAGTTTATCCTGAATTTCTAAAGCAGATTTATAATCGCCTTTGGCGGTAAATTTTTGTAAATCGCTGACTAACTTTGGCGCGATATTAGCGGTAACTGAAATTACACCATTGCCGCCCATCGCGTTAAATCCAACAACCGTCGCATCTTCGCCCGATAAATAAGCAAATTCTTTTTTGATTAAAAGTCTTAGCGACGCGACGCGAGCTAAATCTCCAGTGGCATCTTTTATGCCAACAACATTTTTTAATTCAGCAATACGCGCTAAATTTTCGTCAGAAATATTAATTACTGAACGTCCCGGAATATTGTAAATAAAGAGTGGAATTTCGCATTCGTTCAAAGCCTTGAAATGCTGAAAAACTCCTTCTGGAGTTGGTTTGTTATAATAAGGAGACACGATTAGACAAGAATCAGCACCAATTTCCTTGGCGTGATTGGTCATCATAATTGCTTCAGATGTTGAGTTTGAGCCACTTCCCGCCATTACTTTAATACGTTTATCAGCAATTCTAACGCAGAGTTCAACCACCAAATTATGTTCTTCGTGAGATAGGGTTGGAGATTCTCCAGTCGTGCCGCAAGGAACAATTCCGTCAACACCATTTTGAATCTGAAACTCAACTAATTTTTCTAAAGATTTTTCGTCAATTTTACCATTTTCGAAAGGTGTAATAATAGCCGTAAAAGTTTCTGCGATCATGTGAGAATTTTAAATTGATTTTCTGCTCTTGGGTAAATAATTTCCGTGAAGAAATTTTTGCATTTCTTAAGTAGGCATCTCTTAAAACACAATCAACAACTACAAAAAATAATGAGCGGTATCGAAACCATCTCAAAGACTGTCACTGCTGTATCTGGCATTGATCTGCTTTCTGCGCAATATTTACCAATTTTATTATTTCTTGCTATCGCGATTGGTCTTTCTTGTGTGATTATTTTAATACCATTCATCGTTGCTAAATCAAAACCTGATCGCGAAAAACTCTCGCAATATGAATGCGGTTTTGAAGGCGAGGGCCCAGTGCGCAACGAATTCAACGTGCAATTTTATTTAGTCGCCATTCTCTTTATTATCTTCGATTTGGAAATTGCCTTCCTTTTTCCTTGGGCAGTTTCGCTACGCAAAATCGGCATCTTCGGATTTTGGTCGATGATATTTTTCTTAACTCTTTTGACAGTCGGTTTCATTTACGAATGGAAGCGCGGTGCGCTTGAATGGAAATAAATTATACCTTCTAACATAATGGGAAAAATAATAACATTTTTTAATCACAAAGGGGGTGTCGGAAAAACCACCTTGGTGCATAATTTGGGATTCATTTTAGCCGAAAGAGGCTACAAAGTATTGTTGATCGATGCGGATCCGCAGATGAATTTAACTGCTGCCATGTATGGACTTTCAACCAGTGTAGAATATTCAACTGATGAAGATTCTAAATGGAGTGAAAATGTTAAAAAATATATTTCTTTATCTGAGTATCTTGATGTTGAGTTAAAAGGACAACAAAGCGCAAAAGAGATATTTAGAATTAATTCGCAGAATGGTGCTGGTTTTGTTGATTTGATCTCGGGTGCTATCAATCTGGCTAATACAGAAGCTGATCTTTATGGAATAATTAAGAACAAGAACGAATTTACAAACGACATACCTAACAAATTTGAACATTCGATTAAGAAGCAAAAAAGCAACTATGATTTTATTCTTATTGATACTTCTCCGAGCGCCAGCAGCATAATAAATGCCATGATAATGATGTTGAGTGATTATTTTATCGCTCCAGTTTCGCCATCATTTTTTTCATTGCAGGCCGTAGATAATCTGAGTTCAATTTTTCAGAATTGGATAAAATTGCTCGGAGATTACCAGACAACAAAGAGTTTTAAGGGCCTTAGTTTTCAGCCAAAGTTTCTTGGACTAGTAGTACAAATGGCAAAAAGATTTAACGGAGGTAGTAATCCAGAAGGAATTACTTCTTTTTCTAAATCAGCAGAAAAATGGATGAGTGATGTAAACAGTAGTGTTAGAAAATTTCAACAGTTCGCCATTTTAAGGAATATGGCGGTTTCAGAAGAAGAGTTTAGTCAGATATTTGGTGTCGAATCTAATCCGTTTATAATTCAAAAATGTTGTGATTTTACCACACAATTAAGATCAATAGCTGAGAAAGCTGGTATTCCAGTTATTAATTTGACTCAAGAGATATGTAGCAAGTACAAAGATTCTGGTACAAATGTCGACATCACTAAAGAGAATGGGCAATATACTATATCTTTTAACAGCATTTCGAATTCATACAACTCAATTGCTGAAGGCTTCATAAGGTTACTTAATATAAAATAATTTTTCTTAAATGATCGGTTCAAATCTTAGTCCTCTAAATCAGGACGCATTACTAAATCAGGTTTCTGAAGATGTTAGCGATCGCGGATTCGTTACTGCAAAAATTGACGAACTCGTTAATTGGGCACGCACCGGATCGCTCTGGCCAATGACTTTCGGCCTTGCTTGCTGCGCTGTTGAAATGATGCAAACTGCAGCAAGTCGCTACGATCTTGATCGTTTTGGAATGATTTTTCGCCCATCGCCACGTCAATCAGATGTGATGATCGTTGCAGGAACTCTTACTAATAAAATGGCTCCAGCACTGCGTAAAGTTTATGATCAAATGGCTGAACCGCGTTACGTAATTTCGATGGGAAGCTGCGCTAATGGCGGTGGTTATTATCATTATTCTTATTCAGTTGTAAGAGGATGCGACCGCATAGTTCCAGTTGACGTTTACGTTCCAGGATGTCCTCCAACCGCGGAAGGCTTGCTTTACGGCGTTTTGTTGCTACAAAGAAAAATTAAAAGAACCGGTAAATTTAACAGATAATGATCAAGAATCTTCAGGCTCAAGCCGATTACATCAAAATAAATTTCGAAGGCGCCAATGTTGTGGAGCCAATCGCTTTCGACAATCTTATCATTTACGTCGCGCCCGATAAAATCGTAAATTTTCTTAAATTTTTACGCGACGATGCCAATCTTTCTTTTAAATGTTTTATCGATCTTTTTGGTGCGGATATGTTGGGCGTACGCTCTCCGCGCTTCGAAGTTATCTATAATTTACTTAGTCTAAAATTAAATAACCGCATCACCATAAAAGTTGCGCTTGAAGATGAGCAAAAAATTCCAAGCGCAGTTTCTATTTTTAGCGGCGCTGGATGGTTTGAGCGCGAAGCTTTTGATATGTACGGAATTTTTTTTGAAGGCAATCCGGATTTGCGTCGCATCCTTACAGATTATGGCTTTGAAGGATATCCTTTGCGCAAAGATTTCCCACTTACTGGATACAAAGAAGTTCGTTACGACGAGCAACAGAAGAAAGTTGTTTACGAACCAGTTAAGCTTATGCAAGAATTTCGCAACTTTGATTTCGAGATGCCTTGGGAAGGCGCGAAATATGTAGTTCAGGGTGATAACAAGAATAAATCTTAAGTAAACTATGTCTAACGCTTTTGGTAAAATTGAAGCCTCTTTTAAGGCATCTTTGCGAGGTGAAGAAAGTATTCCAGCCTTGATTTATTGGTGGGGAGCTCTTGGTTACATAGTAGCATTTTTTCTCAATAAATTGATTAGATCACTTCATATTTATATTTTTGGCGCTGGCATTTCAGCGGTTCTGGTTTGCTATTTTGCTTGGCATATTTATGCGTTAAGGAAATGTTCTCCAAAAAAAGCAAAACTGACAAAAGAAGAGAAGCAAAAAATTCGTGCTGAAAAACGCAAACAGTTCCCAAAAAAATTAATGAGAAAATTACTGCTACAAGAATCTTTCACCAAATGGGATCCAGTTTTTGTTACGATAGTTATTGATGCTTACTGCATTGCGCAGTTCGTTGATTATATCATTAGATAAAAAAACCATCATTGCGAGCGCAGAGTTCGCGATGACGGTTTTTTATTTGTTTTGATCCAAAAAACTCCCTGCCAAATAAAGAGAGCCGCAGACCAAGATCAGCGTTGTCTTGCCATCTTTCTTCATATTTAAAATTTTCTCAAAAGCTGCCAAAAAATTCTCTGCAGATTCTGATTTTATCCCGATTTCTTTTGCAATTATCTTAATCTCTTTCGCCTTGCGCGACTTACTCTCGTCGGGAATTGTAATTGCTACCAAATGATCAACTTGCGGTGCAATTTTCTTTAAAAATCCAGCGCAATCTTTGTCTTGTAACATCGAAAAAATTACGAAGATTTTTTTATTTTTTTGCTGATGTAAAAATTTTTCTAAAGTTGCTGCACCCTGTAAATTGTGGCTTCCGTCTAAATATAGTTCAGAATTTTGTGGCAGCATTTTAAAGAATTTTCCTGAATTAATTTTCTGTAACCGTGCTGGCCAAAAAGTTTTTTGTAGAGCTGGTTTTAATGCCGCCTCTTTGATTGAGAATTTTTTCTGAATTAGCGCTGCCGCAATCGCCACACCAGCATTTTCAATTTGATGTGCACCAGCAAGAGCGGGCAAAGGTAGTAAAATTTTTTTACCAAATCCGTCAAATAAAAATCCGTTTTGCACTTTTTTTATTTTCCAATCGCGACCAAAAATCTTCGTTACAGCGCCCAATGTCAGAGCTTGATTTTCAAGGGTTTTTAGTGGTGAAGTTTTTTGTCGTCCAATAATTACCGGACAATTTTTTTTAATGATTCCGCCTTTTTCAAAAGCGATTTTGCTTAAAGTTTTTCCCAAAAAATCAGTGTGATCAAAAGCGATGGGCGTGATGATTGAACATAAAACTTTCGACAAAATATTTGTCGCATCCAATCTTCCGCCCATTCCAGTTTCAAGCAGCAAAATATCAGCTTTAACGCGACTAAAGGCTAAAAAAGCAGCGACGGTAATTCCTTCAAAAAAAGTGACGGGAATCGCAGGAGATTTTTCGGCCGCGGCTTGACATTCACGCAAAATTTCATTCAAAAAATCATCAGAAATTTCTTTACCTGCAAGTGTAATTCTTTCATTAAAATTGACCAAATGCGGCGAAGTGTAAGTGTGAACGCTGTAACCACTTTGCGTAAAAATCTCGCGTAAAAATGACAGCGTTGAACCTTTGCCATTGGTACCCGCAAGGTGAATTGTTGGTGGAATCTTTAAATGCGGATTATCAAGGCGTTGTAGCAATTCATAAACTCGTGACAAGCCTAATTCAATGTTGCGATATCCCGTAAAATCTGGCCAGAAGGGGAATTTCATCTATTTTTTTTTCTCAAGAAAATTTTGTAAGTGCGGTGAAAATGGTAATTAAATTCAGCGCCCAAAATGAAAATCAGGCTGATCAAATAAAAAAACATTAACGAAATTATTACGCCAGCGAGTGATCCGTAAACGAAACTAAATTGATGGAAATTTTCTAAATAAAGAGCGAAAGAATATTCTAAACAAGTCCAGAGAAGTACTGTCAATATTGATCCTGGAACAGTTTGACTGAATTTTTGTTTGGAATTTGGCAAAGCAAAATAAAGCAGCGAAGTTGTGCAAATTAGTAAGAAAAAAATCGCCAAATAACGAATATAAAAAAAATCGTAATCGATGCGCAGACTAAAATTGACTGAAAATATTCTCTCCGCTTCTTGCAAAATATTTGGCGCGATTACCAGAATAATTACACCCAAAACGATGACAAAAATAATAATAAAAAATTCTAAAATACTGATAAGGCGGCGCCAGATATAAGGCGGTGGATAATGAATTCGATAAGCGCGATTTAAAATTGTGCGACATCCTTCAACCGACGAAGAGGCGGTCCAAATTACACCGATAATTGCAAGAGTAAGAAAAGTTTGTGGAGGGCCTGAAATAATTTCGTCAATACGTGGTGCCAAAGCCTGAGCCATTTCTTTTGGTACGTGATTCAAAATTGAATGAATCGCTTCAATTCCAGTCGCGGAAGCGCCGAAAAATCCGACGATCGAAATTAAAAAAATAAGAAAAGGAAACAGCGAAAGTATGCTTAAAAAAGCTAAATATCCGGCATGCTCAACGCCGTCTTGCTTTACAGTGTCAAAGATTGCGATTCGTAAAATTTTAATTGGAAGAATAAAATATCTTCTAAAGCAATTATTTAATTTTGAGTGTTTTTGATTCATTAAAATGCTAGCAAGATTTTTTGAAAAAGAATCCGTCTAAAGTGAATTTTTCGCGCGAGAAAATTTTTTGTGATTCAAGGCGTCTAGTTTCAAGAGTTCCGATAATATTGCGACATCCGAAATTCGCTGCTTGCCATTCCGCCCAACGCATCAACATTTTGCCAACGCCGATTCCGCGCTTCTCGCGATCGATCATAAAATCTTCGATCTCAACTGTTTTGCCATAATGTAATTTGTGGATAATACGAATTCCCACAACGCCGATACAATTGATTGGACCAGATTCATCGCCATCAAAAACGCCGGCCATTTTGTAGCCGCGCTGCATCATGTTTAGAATATCTTCGACATAGCTTTCTTCCTGCAAGTCGCTATAGATTTGGACTAGCACTCTAAAAGTCTGACTAATTTCTTCGCGATTCTGAATTTCTTTTATTTGCATTTTATTTTTTCTGTTTGAGAATTATGGCGGGAAGCGGCCACAGATGCGGCCTCAAGGCATTAGTTAAAAATCGCAAATTAATTTATTAATCAACCAAAACTTATCAATGAAAAATAAAACTATCAAAACTGCTGCGCCAAAAAAAGGCATAAAAAAAGTTGTACTGGCTTATTCCGGCGGCTTAGACACCTCGGTAATTTTGAAATGGTTGAAGGAAACTTATGATTGCGAAGTTGTTACTTTCACCGCTGATTTAGGGCAGGGAGAAGAATTGGAGCCGGCTCGTGCTAAAGCTAAAAAACTTGGCGTAAAAGAAATTTTTATCGAAGATCTGCGCGAAGAATTTGTCCGCGATTACGTATTTCCAATGTTTCGCGCCAATACTTTGTACGAAGGAGTTTATCTTTTGGGAACTTCAATCGCGCGTCCTTTAATCGCAAAACGTCAAATCGAAATCGCCAAAATGGTTGGCGCAGACGCGGTTGCGCATGGTGCAACTGGTAAAGGAAATGACCAAGTTCGTTTTGAACTTTCTTACTATGCCAATAAGCCCGACATCAAAATTATCGCGCCTTGGAGAGAATGGGATTTAAATTCTCGCACTAAATTAATTGATTATGCCGAAAAAAATCAGATTCCAGTTGCTAAAGATAAGCGTGGCGAAGCGCCTTATTCTGTAGATGCGAACTTGCTTCACACTTCATCCGAAGGAAAAGTTTTGGAAGATCCATCGCAACCAGCTCCAGAATATGTCTATCAAAGAACAGTCAGTCCTGAAGCTGCGCCAGATAAAGCTACGATCATTAAAATTGAATTTAAAAAAGGTGATCCAATTGCCATCAATGGCAAAAAAATGAAGCCACATGAAATTTTAACAAAATTAAACGAACTTGGCGGAGCCAATGGAATTGGTCGTTTAGACCTTGTTGAAAATCGTTTTGTGGGAATGAAATCGCGTGGCGTTTACGAAACACCCGGCGGAACGATTATGTTAACTGCTCATCGCGCCATTGAATCAATCACTTTGGATCGAGAAGCCGCGCATTTGAAAGACGAAATCATGCCAAAATATGCGAGTTTGATTTACAACGGATTTTGGTTTTCTCCTGAACGCGAAATGCTGCAGGCATTGATCGACAAGAGCCAAGAAAATGTTGAAGGAAGCGTGACAATGAAACTCTACAAAGGCAGTGCTACTGTGGTTTCGCGCAAATCTGTAAAAAGTTTATATTCTGAAGCTCACGTAACTTTTGAAGAAGATTCGGTTTACGATCAAAAAGATGCGGCGGGATTCATCAAATTAAACGCCCTTCGCTTGAGAATCGGCGCGCGAGCTAATGCAAAAACCAGCGCTAAAACTAAAAAATAATTCCCTAGTCGCAGGACGGGATTTGTAATCCCGTCCTCAAGTTCAGTCCGAATTTAAACGGGGAGATGAAGTTGTGGAATGGGTTGTAAACCCAGTCCAGCGTAGGCTTCAGGGCCAGATCCAGAAAAACTCGTAAAAAGCTCAAAATCCAAAAAGTTCCATTCATCTTTAACCTAAAAACTTCCGCAAACTTTTATGCAATTATACATAGGAATTATCGGCAGCATTTTGTGCATCATTGCTCTGGCGATCACGCTGTTTAAGAGTGGCTTTGGTGATTCAGTGAAATATAAATTACTCAACTTATCTGGAGGTGCTTGTTTGCTTTATTATGCAATAGTTGAGCACGTTATTCCGTTTATCATATTGGAGGCTATTTGGGTGTTATTGCCTTTAATCACAATGCTTCTGCCCAAGATAACCAAAAATAAATAAATCCCAAATTTCAAAATTCTAAATAAGAAAAATGACAAGAAAAATTAAAGTTGCGATTTTGATTTCTGGACGTGGAAGCAACATGCAAGCGATTGTAAAAGCTTGTGAAGATCGTAATTTTCCCGCTGAAATCGTGCTTGTCTTGTCGAATAAGTCTGATGCGGAAGGTTTAAAATTTGCTGAGTCGAAAAATATCAAAACTGCTTTTGTCAATCACCGCGAATTTTCTTCGCGTGAAGAATTTGATAAAAAAGTTAGTGCAGAAATTGAAAAATCTGACGCGCAAATAGTTTGTCTTGCGGGCTTTATGCGACTTCTTTCTGCTTGGTTTGTTGAGAGATGGTTTGATAAATTAATCAACATCCATCCGTCGCTTTTGCCTGAATTTAAAGGTGCGGACGCTGTTGGCGATGCAATCAAAGCTGGCGCAAAAAAATCTGGTTGTACGGTACATTTCGTTCGCGAAGAAATGGATTCTGGTCCAATAATTTTACAGGCCGAAGTGCAAATTTCTTCTCTTGATACTAAAGAAATTCTTGCAGCGAAAATCTTAAAAGAAGAACATCGTATTTATCCAGAAGCTCTAAAAATAGTTTGTGAAAAAATTTAATTTATGAAAATTCTTCCGCTTGTAATTGCTCCAAATCCTTTATTGAAAGCCATTTCCAAGCCTGTTGAAAAAGTTGATGACGCACTTCGTCAATTTATGAACGACATGGTGAACACAATGTACGCTGAACACGGAATTGGTTTGGCGGCGGTTCAAGTTGGTGTTTTAAAAAGAGTTTTAGTTATTGATATCAATTACGAAATTGACGATCACCATCATCACGATCACGGCGCGTGTGGCGGAATTCACGTTAAAAATACCAGTCCGCGCTTTTTCGTAAATCCAGAAATTATCGAATTTTCTAAAGAAATTGCTTCTTACAATGAAGGCTGTTTATCCTTTCCTGATGCGCGTTCAGATGTGATAAGACCAGAAATTGTTAAGGTGAAATATTTGGATGAAAATGGCAAAGAATGTGTTGAAGAAATGGATGGAATTCTTGCCACTTGCATCCAACACGAAATCGATCATTTAAACGGTATTACCTTTGTCGATCACATTTCAAAATTGAAACGTGAGATGATTATGAAAAAAATCCAAAAACGTAAATAGTAAATGAACCATTACAGTTTTAAGGCAATCGACACGAACGGTCGCTATATCAAAGGTCGCATCGCAGCTGAAAATCAGTTTGATTTGGCAAATATTCTTAAAAACTCGGGTCAGGAATTAATTTCTTTTAAGGAAGAAAAACAAAAAAGAATTGGCGGATTTTTTTTTGATAAAGTTAAACCTCGAGATTTGATCGTTGCCTTCTTGCAGCTTGAACAACTTGACCGCGCCGGTGTTTCACTTCTTGATTCAATCAAAGATCTTAAAGACACCTCAGATGCTCCAAAAATTAAAACTTTGATGAGCGAAGTTTTTGATTCGATCAAAAATGGTAATTTATTTTCCGAAAGTTTGGCCAAGCATCCCGATATTTTTAGTCCAGTTTATATCGGATTGATTGCCGCTGGTGAAAAAACTGGTAATTTGTCGGATGCCTTTTCCAGTATCGTTGACGATATGAAATGGAATGCCGAGATAAAAAGAAAAACCAAAAAGGCCACCAGAGGTCCACTATTCGGTTTGTTGGTGATGTTTGCTGTACTTGGAGTTATGACTTCAATCGTTATTCCCAAAGTAACCAGTTTTTTGGTGGCACAGAATTTAAACCTGCCTGTAATTACAATCGCGTTGATTGGATTTTCTGACTTTGTTAAAGATTATTGGTATTTGATTGTCTTTACTTGGCCTACAATATGGCTGATTTTAAAGATTTTGTCTCGATCACCAGAAATTGCCGTGAAGATTGATCACTATAAAATGAAAATGCCAATTATTGGGCCGATTATGAACAAAATTGATGCCGCGAAATTTTGTCAATTTTTCTCGATGACTTTCAAAAGTGGCATGGGCGTGCTTGAATGCTTGGATGCAGCCAGTGCGGTAGTTAAAAATAAAGCGATGCAAAGAGCGATCGTGACAGTAAAACAACAAGTTTCTGACGGCCAATCTTTGGCGAAGGCAATTTCGTCGGTACAATATTTCCCAAATCTTGTGATCAGAATGTTAAAAATTGGCGAAGAAAGTGGTAATATGGAAAATGCTCTTTCCAACATCAAATTCTTCTACGACCGCGAAATTAATGACTCGATCGATAAGTTGGTGGGAATGATTCAGCCCGCACTCACAATAACAATGGGCAGCATGATTGGCTGGATTACGATTGCAGTATTCGGCCCAATTTACGCCACATTTTCGAAAATTCAGTAAGATGCTTTTGCAAAAAATTTATTTCGTGGCTGGGGTTGGAACTGACATCGGAAAAACTTTTTTGGTAGAAAATCTTTGTCGTAATTTATCTGATGTAACTGCGATAAAGCCAATATCCAGTGGCTTTTGTGGCGATGATAAAAATAGCGACTGCGCAAAAATTCTGACTGCTTTGGGTTTAGAAATATCTCAAGAATCTCTCGATAAAATTTCGCCTTGGCGCTTTGAAGAGGGGGCTTCTCCGCATTTTGCGGCGCAAAATTCTGGCGTAAAAATTGACTTTAGGGCGGTTAAAGATTTCTGCGTTAGAAAAATTTCAACAGCAAAAAATCGCGATCAATTTTTATTCATCGAAGCTGCGGGAGGAATAATGACGCCGATTAATGGCGATAAAACTTTTTTAGATTTAGCTGCGGAATTAAAAATCCCAACTTTGTTACTGACGGCAAATTATTTGGGTGCGATTAGCCACACGCTTTCAGCTGTTGAAGCTTTAAGATCACGAAATATTGCGATCGAAAAAATTATCGTCAATGAAGCTTTGCCGACAATTCAAAATAAATCGCAATCAATTATTGCCACGATAAAAAATTTCTGCATGATTGAAACCGTTTCGCTACAAGAATTTTTTGAAAAACTTGCTTGATAAAAAGCATCTTTCGCTGCATTTTGCCGCGCCGCAAACACTAACAAATTAAGCATTAAAATGACTAACATCATAAATTTCAGTGACGCTTCCAAAGATGGTTCTGTAACTCCAGTTGATAAGCTCTCAATTCAAAAGGAAAAAAATCGCCAAGAATGGGCAAAAAAAGCCGAAGTGCTGTGCGAAGCTTTGCCATATATGACGAAATTTGCCGGCGAAACTTTGGTGATTAAATTCGGCGGTTCAGCAATGGGCGGCGACAATAATTTAAAAAATTTTGCTAAAAATATTGTGCTGCTAAAACAGATTGGAATCAATCCAATCGTGGTTCACGGTGGCGGTCCACAAATTGGTCAGATGCTTGGAAAATTAAATATTAAATCTTCTTTCGTTGATGGCTTAAGAATTACCGATGCCGATACAGTTGATGTGGTTGAAATGGTTTTGGCCGGCTCGATCAACAAAATGATCGTCAAAGAAATTAACGCCGCAGGCGGAAAAGCCATCGGACTTTGCGGCAAAGATGCCAATTTAATTCGCGCTAAAAGATTAACCAGAACCAAAAAAGATCCTGATTCAAATATCGAAAAAATCCTCAATTTAGGTTTCGTCGGCGAGCCTTATAAAGTTGATCCAGAAGTTTTAGCCTTGTTTGAAGATTCAGACATCATCCCAGTAATTGCTCCAATTGGAATTGGTGATAATGGCGAAACTTTTAACATTAATGCCGACACAGTTGCCGGCGCGATTGCGGTTGCAGTTCAAGCTGCGAAACTGGTGATTTTATCGGATATTGACGGCGTAATGTTGCCAAATGGCGAGTTGGTAAGCCACTTAAACACTGCAACAGCAAGACAGATGATTAATGACGGAATTATTACTGGAGGGATGATTCCAAAAATCGAAACTTGTATGGCTGCGGTTGAAGCGGGGGTTGACTTTGCACATATTTTAAATGGCGGCGTGGATAATATTTTGCTGATGGAAATTTTCACCGAAAGCGGTGCGGGTACGATGATTTTGTAAAAATTAGCTATCTATTTAAAAGTTGTCATTGCGAGCGTAGCGCGGCAATCCAGCGTAGGTCTATACCAACTACAAATCTATTGATCGCATTAACTTCGTCTTTTTGGTAAAAACTAAAACTTAAAAATACTTCGTTACTACGATAGATTTGTAGTTTGGTATAGATCTTCTATTTTGCCGCGCTTGCACTCGCAATGACGATCTCGGAAATTTGAAAAATGAAGACATTTTTTACCCCAAAAACTTCACCGAAAGATTCATAACTTCCGCAATCAAAAACCCAACGGCCAACCACTTAAAATTCTTCCTCTTCTTTTTCGATCTTGCCCATTTTATCAAAAAAAATGGATCGCGGTGAAAGCTGATATAGGCCTCTTCGGCTGCTTCGTTGTTACTAATTTCAGAAAGTTTTTTCAGCGTAAAATTAGAAAAATCCTCAAACTCAAAATTCGCCATATTCGCTTCAGACGTGGTGTGCGTTGCACTCGCATCAAAGCCAATATTTTTGGTTAAAGGTTTAATACTGTGCGCCGTATAGCCGTCATTTTTAAACATGGCGTAAGACATTTGAATGTCCCAAGTGTTGATATGATTTTCTTTTTGCATACGCAACATGTCGAACATATTGCTGCCAGCGCGATTGAAAGCTGCGATTTGTTTTTTATTTTTAGAAAATTCGGCGTAATCAGAAATCTCAAAATCAATTTTCTGCCAACGATCCTTCCAAGTTCCCCAGCCCCAAGATGAGTTTTTCCCGCGTACAAAAAACACGTCTTCTTGGTAAGAATCGGGATAATTAATCATTTTTTTCGGATAATTAAATCCGCTGACGCACCAAATATCTTTTTCGTTTTCGTAAAAATTTAGGGCACGATTAGTGAAATTTAAAAAGTCTTTGGAAGTGACGATATCGTCTTCAACAACAATTATCGAATCGTGACTTGCCAAGACTTTGTTGATTCCATCGGTGATCGAAACTTTAACGCCATGATTCAATTCTCTTTTTATGATGTGAATATTTTTAAATCCGCGCGCGGCGTCGAGAACATCGTAAACTTCTTTCAAAGCTGGCAGATCTTTGATATTTCTGGGCCCGTCGCAAAAAATAAAAAGTTCAGATTCGGCAGCTAAATCATTCTTAGCTAATTCATCCAAAACCTGCTTGGTTTTGTCGGCGCGATTAAAGCAGAAAAAAGCGATTGGTGCGAGTTTTGTTTTTTATAAAATTGATTGATAAGATTTTTTCATTTGATCGGCAATTTCCGGCCAAGAGAAGCGGTCATTTTGTTTGTAGCCTTTGATGATTAATTCCGCTTTTAAAGCGGATCCGCTGATAACCTGTTCGACGGCATTTTTAATTGAAACTGGATCTTTTGGATCAAAATAAATTGCGGCATTTCCTACCGCTTCAGGAATTGCTGAAACATTGCTGGCAATTACTGGGCAGCCACATGCAAAAGCTTCCAAGACGGTTACGCCGAAGCCTTCGTAATAAGATGGCGTGATGAAAGCAAGGGCATTTTTATAAAGTCCAATTAGATCATCTTCACTGCTGCTGATAATTTTTACTTTTTTGGTTAATCCTAAATTTTCGATAAAGCCTTTTTCTTTTTTGTTTAAAGGCGCTCCAAAGCAGACTAAATCAAGGTTAAGATTATTTTTCAAAGTTTCAGAAATTGCTGAAAGCATGAAATAAAAATTTTTATAGCCCGAACGATTTCCTACAAAAAATAAGTAATCATTAGCTTTACCATCTTTGTTTGACTGATAGTTTTTGATCAGATCGGCATCAAGCGAACAAGCCTGATAAATTACGTCTATTTTTTCTTCTTTAATATTGGTGAATTTGAGCAGATCTCTTTTTGTGTGCTCAGATACAACAATCACCTTATCGGCTTTTAACGCCAATTTATTTTTTAAGATTGCCGTTTTGTCTTTTAGTGGAAAAAGTTCAGGAAAAATTTCGTAAATCATGTCGTGAATCGTGATTACAAAAGGTTTTTTGTTCAGCGAATCTAAAAAATAATCGTCGTAATAAGTGGCGTGAAAAATATCAAATCCGCTTGAGTGTAATTTATTTTTTGTGACTTCTTGATTGGAATCAGTAGTTTTTTTAAAAAGACTAAAGACTGATTTTTTGTTATTTTGGAAATCAACGATTTGATCGTTTTTCTTTAAATATTCGTTATCATGATGGTGCATTGGAAGTTGGATATCCAGCCGCGGATCGTTTTTCAAATGCTTGATTAAATTGCAAAAATAACGCGAAATTCCACCGTGCGGTTGGGCAAGAAAAATCTGGTAATCAAATATTAATTTCATTGGAATTCTTTAAGTGAGTTGGCGCTTTTAGGGTTCAAAGTTACGCTTCAAATCAAAATATTATTTATATGAATTTTAAATTTACGACAAATGAATTTCGTGATGTTGTGATTGTTGAGCCAAAATTATTTCGTGATGAGCGCGGATATTTTTGTGAGACTTATAAATATTCTGATTTTAAAGCAGGGGGAATTGCTGATAAATTTGTGCAAGATAATCAATCTTTCTCAACTCACGGCGTGATTCGCGGCTTGCATTTTCAAATTGCGCCGAAGGCTCAAGCGAAATTGGTGCGTTGTTTGCAGGGCGAAATTTATGATTGCATTGTTGATATCAGAAAAGATTCACCAACTTTTGGAAAATATTTTGGCATCAATCTTTCGGCAGAAAATAAATTGATGTTATATGTTCCAGCTGGCTTCGCGCATGGTTTCTCGACTCTATCAAAAACTGCGGAAGTTTCTTACAAAGTGTCAGAAGAATATGATCCAAAATTGGAATTAGGATTAAAACTTGATGATCCGGAAATCGGAATTGATTGGAAAGTGAGAAGTCCAATTATCTCGCCAAAAGATTTAGTTTTTCCAGTTTTGAAAGATTTAAAAACACTTTTTTAATATGAAGAAACTTCTCCTGATTGGCTCTAACGGCATGTTTGGACGTGATGCGTTTGAGGTTTTTTGCGAAGCTGGTTATGAAGTTATAAAGGCCACACGCGCTGATTTTGATATTACAAATTTGTCGGCGGTGGAGAATTTTTTCGAGCAAAAAAACTTCGATTTTGTGATTAACGCCGCAGCTTACACAAAAGTTGATGATGCCGAGAAAGACCGTGAATCAGCCTTCGCGACTAATGCTTTAGGTGCGAAAAATGTTGCGATTGCGTCAGCAAAAAAAAATATTCCAGTGATTTTTATCAGCACCGATTACGTTTTTGATGGTACGAAAAATTCACTTTATTTACCGACAGATTCAGCTAATCCGCAAACGGCTTACGGCGCTTCCAAGCTTTTGGGAGAAGAGAATGTCAGGTTAGAAAATCCGCAACATTTTATTGTTCGCACCAGCTGGCTTTATGGAAAACACGGCAAGAATTTTGTCGATACGATGTTGAATATCGCGAAGAATCAGTCGGTGATAAAAGTGGTGAATGATCAATTCGGTTGCCCAACTTGGACACGCGACTTAGCCTATGGAATCAAGACTTTGATCGAAAGCGATGTGAAATTTGGAACTTACCAAATTTGTGGAAAAGGTGCGACAAGTTGGTTTGAATTTGCCAAAAAAATTTTTGAAATTGCGAAAATTGAAGTAGAAGTTTTGCCAGTTTCAACTGAAGAATTTCCTCGCCTTGCGCCCCGTCCGAAATATTCAGCGATGGAAAATGGTGGGCTTTGCGGCGCTTGGGAAGATGGTTTGCGGGGTTATTTGGAAATAGGTTTGTCGTAAAAATTTTTGCGTTTCTATATTTCTTAATCAGCCAACAGTCATTGCAAGCGCAGCGAAACAAACCAGTGTAGTACTGGGTTGCCGCGCTGCGCTTGTAATGGCGATGTTGTAAATCCAGAACTAATTCAGTAATTTAGTCTCTCTTTGCGGCACTGGAACGTGGATGTTATTTTCTTTGAAACTATTCCAAATTTGCATCATCACATCACTTTTCGCCGACATTCTGCCTTGAGTAATGTCGCTGACCCAGAAATATAAAGTAAATTTTATATCATATTCGCCGAAATTGGTGACATAGCATTCAATTTCAGGATATTTTAAACAGCGAGGATTTTCACTGGCGCAGGTTGTCATAATATCTCGAACCTTTTGCAAATCTGATTCGTAAGCTACGCCAATAACAATTTCGATGCGGGCGCGATTGTTGGAGTAAGTCCAATTTGTAACTTTGCTGGTTATAAAATCTTCATTTGGAACCATGATTTCTTTGCCGTCGAAACATTCAATTAAAGTGTGACGACCGCCAAAATGTTTGATTACGCCAAAAATATTAGCGCCTTCAATCTCAATCCAATCGCCAACTTCTACTGATTTTTCAAAAAGCAAAATGATGCCGCTAATAAAATTGGAAGCGATTTTTTGCAAACCAAAACCGATACCAACGCCAATCGCACCTCCCAGAACCGCGAAGGTTGTCATATCGACGCCAAAAGTTTTTAACAATGCGATAACAACAAAAGAATAAACAATAATGTCGATACATTTACTGATGATGCCTTTGGTGCTGGATTTGATGGTTTTGCTATTCTCAACGAAAGATTTGCATTTGATCAAAATCAAATTCGCCAGCCAAAATAACAGCATCAAAACAATAAATCCTTTGATGACCAAATAGAACGAAAGCCTGATGGTTCCTATCTTAAAGGCATATTGATCAAGATATCCAATGGCGGTATCAAGAAGACCAAAGATATCCAGAACTAAAGCTGGCATTAAAAAAAATCCGGCAGTGTTGGCGACAAAACTATTGTTTGATGAAATGCGTAAAAAGCGCAGAAATAAAAACAGCGTCATTAAACGCAATGTGGTGGAAAAGAGAACCGGATCGTGAAAAAATTCGTCGTAAATCGATAGACCAACAGAAAGAAAAATAATCGCGAAGATGGGATAGAGTAGTGGAAAAAGATATCTGGTTATCAGGCGACTAAGTTCGATATTTTTCTTAATTGAAAAGGAAACTAATTTTGGAAGCAGAATTTTTCTGGTGATGCGATAAACAAAATATGAAAGAATGAAGCAGAAAATTAGTGACAATGATTGCCAATAAAATTGCGAACTACCGACGGTTTTTTGAACTGCCGAAAAAAATTTATCTACTTGCACTTCTTTCATAGTTTTAAAATTTATTCACCTTGTCCCGCAGTATATCCAGGCTTGCCATCAAACAGATACAAGCCTTCATATTTTACAAAATCAAAATTTTTCTTATCCAAGATTGCAAGCATGTCAATAATATCTTGGTGCGAAATTTTTTTCTCGGCATCAAGAATTTCGTTGCTAGATTTTCCAGTAATTCCTTTGCCGACGAAGCGTAAAACCGTTAAACCTTTTTTATAATTTGGCATCATGTGTTGATCGGTCAAAGGCCATAATAACAAGCCTTTGGCGCTGATCATTTTTATTTCTAAGATGTCGCTTTCCATGGTTTTTAATTCGGCAAGCAAGTCAGCAAATTCTTTGTTCCAATCCAAAAATAAATCAAAACCGATCAACAATTTCTTGGCGGTAACTGACGCAACTTTTTCTGACTTAATCTCAGTTTTATTATTGCTTGAAGAATAGTCGGCAATTGGCAATTGGCTTGGTTTCTGACCTAAATTAGCAATCACGCTTTCGGTAAATTCTTTAGTGCCAACTCGTCTTTTGCTGGCTGTGGAATTGTAAATATCAGCAGTGTGAATTCCATCTTCGATAGTTTTATAAAGAGCATTTCTGATTTTGCTCGCCACTTCATTTTGGCCCAGATGAACTAACATCATGACGGCTGCGTTGATTAAGCCTGTAGGGTTTGCAATATTTTGGCCAGCAATGTCGGGTGCTGATCCGTGGATTGCTTCAAACATTGCGTAGTCAGTTCCAATATTTGCTGAACCTGCCAAGCCCACAGAACCAGAGGTTTCGGCAACTACATCCGAAATAATATCACCGTAAAGATTCATCGTCACAATGACATCGAAAATTTCTGGCTTGGCTGCAAGGCGCGCCGTTCCTATGTCGATGATGTAATGTTCATTTTGGATCTGGGGATATTCTTTAGCAATTTCGTCAAAAACTTTATGAAAAATTCCGTCAGTCATTTTCATAATATTGTCTTTGGAAAAACAGCTAACTTTCTTGCGATTATTGGCAACTGCATATTCAAAAGCATAGCGCACAATTTTTTCGCAGCCGCTGCGGGTTACGATTTTCAGGCACTCGAAGGTTTCTTCCGATTGGCGATATTCGATTCCAGCGTAAAGATCTTCTTCGTTTTCACGCACAATTACTACGTCCATTTTTGGATGTTTTGTCGCAACGAAAGGGTGAAATGACGATACGGGACGCACGTTGGCGAAGAGTCCTAATTTTTTTCGCATCGTCACGTTTAAGCTTTTATAACCGCCACCTTGTGGAGTTGTGATTGGTGCTTTTAATAAAATTTTTGTATTGTTCAAATCTTCCCAAGCAGACGGCATCAGGCCGGAATTAAATCCTTTTTCGTAAATTTTTTTTCCAACTTCAATAATATTAAATTTCACATCAGCTTTGGCTTCGCGCAGAATTTCTAAAGTGCTGTCCATAATCTCGGGGCCAATTCCGTCGCCATAAGCAACAGTGATAGTTTTTGTCATTTTAAAATTGATTTTTGTTTTGAGGGTGAAGTAGTTTGTCGCCTTTATTGTAGCTCGCAAACCAAAGATTCAATATCTTACTTACATGGTGCAGTTTGACCCGCTGGAAATTCAACACAAGATTGAAGAAAAAAGACTGATTTTGGGTAAAAAATTCGAAGATTTTTTGCTCAAAAAATTAGCGATTATTGATAATTTTTTTGCGCGCCTTTTTTCGTCTAGAAATTGCGCGGCGATTGGATGTATTGTTATTTTTTTAATCAGCATTTTCGTCAGATCTAATCGCGATATTGGACAAGATACCGGTCTTTATTTAGAAGTGGCGCGCAAGATTTTAAATGGTGGAAAATATTACCAAGATTTCTTCGAAAATAACCTGCCGCTATCTTATTATTTTACCATGATTCCGCTGGTGCTGGCGAAAATATTTGCGGTCAGCCCGATTATTTTTCTAGAAATTTTTGTCAATTTTATCGGAATTTTTACGATTTATTTTTCGGCAAAAATTTTTTCCAGATCTTCAATCTCAAAAGATCGTACAGTTTTTAATCTGATAATTTTAAGTTTTGCTGTCGGATTTTTTCTGCGAATATTCACGCTGCAATTCAATGATTTCGGTACCAAATCGACATATTTTTTAGCGCTAGCTTTTCCTTATTTAGCTTACCAATTTCTTAGAGAATTTGAGTTAAAAAAATCCGACCAAATTTTTATCGGATTAATCGCTGGCTTATTATTTTGCTTAAAACCGCATTATGGAATTTTGGCCATTGCGTTTGAAGTTAGAAAAAAATTGAACGGTTGGAGAATTTTTTCTTTAAGAAATTACATCACATTTTTTATCATAATTTCTTACGTAATATTTTTATTTTTACGTTTTCCAGATTACATCCAAGCCATTCCAGCCTTTGCCTCAATTTATTTTGATCCCAAATATTTCTATCCATTTTTTCCGCTAAAAGAAGATATTTACCCGCTGCTTTTATTGATTTTACCTTGTCTTTTTTTGCGCAAAAAATTCGAATTTTTAGCGCCATTTTTTTTCGCTTCGTTAATTTATTGCCCAATCGTCGCGTCAGAATTAACCGGCGTTTACGACCAAAGAGTTCTGCTTTATTCTTTGTCTTTGCCTTTGGTTTCGCTGTTGATTTTAGCCTTAATTCGCGATCAACAAATCAACTGGCGTCGTGATTTTGTGACTCTGTTGCTGATTTTATTAATACCACAATTTGACAATAGTTTTTTCACCACCACAGCTTTCAACATTTGTGTTTTTTGGTGGATTTTTGTAATCGCGATGTCGCAAAAATGGAATAAAGTTCTTAACCAAAAAGCACTGAAAGAATGCAATTTTTTGCGCCATATTTTTCTGCCGCGCGAACCGCTCTCGTGGTTCTGTTTTATTGTTCTGGTCGTTATCAGCATTAAATTATCTTCCAATCGCACCATCAACAATATGGCTTGGGGCTTTTGTGCGATAATTTTTATTTTGATGATTAATTTTTATCATGATTTGCATCGTAAATTTATTAGCCAAAAAAAGTTTTCATTACTTTTGGCGAGCACAATTTTTATTGTTATTTCCTATTTTGTGAGTTTGCAATCAGCAGCTATTTTCAACGATCACGACTATAAATCACCAAATTCAATTAATGAAAAAATTGAAGAAATTATCAGAAATTCTTTAGCTGAAGATGAAAATTATATTATGATTTCGGGAAGAATTTTGGAGAATTATCCAGTTAGAAATTACGTTGAAAAAATGAATCCTTTGCCATCTTCAGAACTGCAAATGCTTTATAATCGCATCGATAATCGCGATCAAATTTCTGGTGTTTCAGCTTATTTGTTTTCGCGTTTGAAGCAGCAAATGCTTGATTCCAAGAACAAATTATTATTTATCGAGGCCAAAGGTCTGCCAAGTTTTGATCGCTGTCGCATCACGTTTTTAGAATATTATTTACGCGATGCAGAATTTCGTAAAATCTTTTTTACAAATTACGCTTTTTCTAATCGAATAATTCGTATCAAAATGGCGGAAAGAAAGGTTAAATTTTTCAGCGATAAACAGATAAAATCATATTCAATAAACGCCGGAGATACTGTGGTGCATGATGTTGAGGCTTATGTCAGAAAATAAAATAATTAATAAATTTAACCAAATTATCAGTGCGAAAATTTTTCTGATAATTTCTTGTACGACAATTTTCTACTTAAGTATTTTTCTGCGCTCAATCATTGATATTGGGCCCGACACTGGAGTTTATCTTGACTTGGGACAAGAAATTGCGCGGGGCGGCAGGTATTATTACAATTTCTTCGAGAGCAATTTTCCGCTCTCATTTTACATTTACGCGGCCCAATATCGTTTTTCAATTTGGAGTGGAATTAGCCCGATCATCACTTCCGAAATTTTTATAAACTTATTTGCGGTTCTGTCAATTTTGTGGTCGGCGCAAATATTGAAGAAAAGCACAATTTACAACAATCGCGCCCATTACAATCTGATTATAATTTCCTATCTTTTAGGATTTTTTATTCGCGCCAATGTAATTCAACTTGGCGAATTTGGAACTAAAAGCAGTTTCCTTTTGCTGTGTCTTTACCCTTATATTTCATTTTCTTTTCAACGTTTAACTTCGTTTAACAGAAGCGAATTAATTCAGCGCGGAATCTTGATGGGATTGATTCCATGTCTTAAACCGCATTATTTAATTTTTGCTGTTTTTATTGAAACCCACAGATTTTGGCAAAAGAAATCCCTAAAGTTTCTTATCGAGCTCGACAAATTGGTGATGATTTTTATTGGCACGCTTTATTTATTTTTAATAATAAAGCTAACTCCTGAATTCCTTGAGTTTGTAGTGCCGATGTGGCCAAAGATTTATAAAGCTTACGATGATTTTGGAGTATTTTTCTATAATGCTTTGCACCGAATTGCTGCTGGAACTGCGATATTTTGTTTTATTTTCTTAGGTTTTTCACGCCTAAAATTCACGCCCAATGATCGCATTTTATTTTTATTATTCTGCGCCGCTTCATCATTGGCAATCCTTGAAAATATTGGCACCATCGACCAACTTGGAGTTCTTTACGCAATATTCACAACCTGTTTTTTAAAGATTTTTTACGATCTGGTAATGTCGCAGAAATATTCTTTTCGTGAAAATAAATTCATCATTTTGGTTTTAATCATTTGGCCGATTTTCGACATGGAAATTTTGCCAAGTGCGATTCTTGGCCTGTCTGGATTTATCAACGTTTGGTGGCTTTTTGCCTTGATTTATCCTTTCATTTTTTTCTATCAATTGAAGAAAAAATCGCCGCAACAATTTGCAGAATTTAAACTAAAAAATCTCACCGCATTAAAAATTTTTGGCGCTGTTTTAATCTATTTTGCATTACTAGTTATAACGGTTCTATCCTTGAAATATGTAGGTGGATGGGGATTTGTGGTGTCCAATCTTTTTTCTTTATTTTTGGTTTTATTTTTCTTCGAAAAACTTTACGGACGCTTTGAAAAAAAATTTTCTCCCTTCGCGGTTTTTACAATTACCATCTCAATTTCTTGTTTGCTTTACGCCTATATTTTTCCTTTGAGCAATTTGATTCCAAGCAAGCATTTTGATACTTTCCCCAATAAATTAAGCGACAAAATTGCTTATTATTCGGCACTTTATGCGCCGCAAAAAACAGACGGATTCTTGGTTTTTTCTGACTTAATCGTCCATCAATTTCCGATTTTAAATTATCTCGACAAAGAAAATTATCACATCAATAACGTTGTAAATTTAATGGCGCAGCGCGGATTTTTAGGGGCTTCCTCAGCTTTTCCTGAAAATAAAGATCGTGAACTGGTTTTTACTTTAAGCTATATTTTTGAAGATTTGAAAAAGCAGATCGTGAATAAAAACGTAAAAATTTTATTCATAAATCAAGGCGCGCGAGTCTTCTATCGCAAAGATCGCTGCCTGATTGGATTTTTAGAATATTATTTTGTCGATCCAGAATTTCGTAAAATATTTTTTGAAAATTTCCGTTTTGAAAATCGTATTTTAAGCAGCGTTGACGTAAAAAATCCGATCAAAAGAATTGTTATTAGTGGAGAAGAAGAAAAGAGGGATGTCTTCGATGATGTAAAGCCGTCCTTGGAAACGATTCGTTACGATTTTGAAGTTTATGTCAGAAGATAGAATGTGACAAATGGCGTTTGTTTTCACCTCATTCTAACTTGTCGCCTCTTCGAATGACGGAGTCGATACCTTTATTGCCGATAAAATAACCATCATAAAATGATAAAAATCCTACAATTTTTTAAGAGTAAATATTTCGCTGCAATTTGCGCTGGAGTCTTGTGTAACTTAGCTTTTGCGCCGCTACATTTTTTCCCCGCCGCGATAATTTCAGTCTCAATTTTTTATTTTTTGTGCGAAAAATCGCAGTCGCGTAAAGAAAGTTTTTGGTTGGGCTGGTGTTATGGTTTTGGATATTTTGTCGCCGGAATTTATTGGATTTCAATTTCGCTTTTAGTTGATGCACAAAGTTTTGCTTGGCTGATTCCCTTCGCTTTAATTTTAATTCCATCGGTCTTGGCGCTTTATTTTGCAGCGCTTGCTGTCTCGTTTTATTTTGTGGTTTTAAAATTTTCTTTCACAAAAAATTATGAGAAATTTCTGATCTTCGCAATTTTTTGGATAGTTTATGAAATTTTGCGCGCCTTTTTATTTACTGGATTTCCATGGAATTTGCTTGGTTATGTCTGGATGTTCAATGACGCGTCAATTCAAGCGGCAAGTATTTTTGGAGTTTGGGGATTAAGTTTTTTTGCGGCGTTAATTTCTTTATTGCCAACATTATTTTTTACTCGAAAACCCTTTCATAACCTTAAAATGACATCGAAGGGCGATAAAATTTTCGTCGTTATTTTATTTTTAACATTGCTTGCAAGCTTAATTTTCGGGCATTTGCGCATTGATGACGCAAAAATTATCAGCAATAAAAATCTTAAATTGCGCTTGGTGCAAGGAAATATCAAACAAGAAATGAAATGGGATGCTCGTGAAAAATATCTCAATTTGATGAAGCATATTGAAATGACGAATTCCCGCGATACAAGCGACATTGCGGCGGTAATTTGGTCTGAAACTTCAGTGCCTTACGCTATTGATCCGATGTCGGAAATTATCGATAAATTAGAATTGGCAGTTCCAAACCGCGTAGGTGGCGGGGGTATCTTGGTGACTGGTGGTTTGAGATTAAAAATGTCTGACGACGATAATATCGAGAATGTTTGGAATAGCGTCTTCACCTTTGGAAATAAAGGCATCATCGCATCTTACGACAAGCATCATTTAGTGCCTTTTGGCGAATATGTGCCGCTGCAAAAATATTTACCTTTCGTGCAAAAAATCACCAACGGCGCGATTGGATTTTCGCAAGGACTGGGGCCAAAAACTATTCACGGCGAATTGATTTCGATTGGTCCACTTTTGTGTTACGAGGTGATTTTTCCTGATAAAATTATTGACAAAAATGATCGTCCTGAACTTTTAGTTAATCTGACTAACGATGCATGGTTTGGCAATAGCAGCGGCCCTTATCAGCATTTTGATATGGCCAGAATGCGGGCGGTAGAATATGGAATTCCATTGGCAAGAGTTGCTAATACTGGCATCACGGCTTTCTTTGATTCTTTTGGTCGCGTGGTTAACAAAATCAATTTGAACCAAGAAGGGGTGATTGATGTGGATTTGGTTAAAAATCTTGAACCTACTATTTATTCTCGCTACTGCTTTGGACCATTGATTTTATTGATTTCCTTCCTTCTTATTTTTTTAACCCACAGAAAAAATGTTATTAGACAAAATCACTCCAGTTGATGTGCATATTGCACAAAAATTGCGCCAATTCCGCGTAGCTGCTTCAATGACTCAAGAACAACTTGGAGATCTTATTGGTGTCACTTTTCAACAAATCCAAAAATATGAAAAAGCCCAGAATCGCGTCAGCGCAAGCAAGCTTTTTGAACTTTCTCAACTTTTAAATAAGCCCGTCAGCGCTTTCTTTGCAGGCCTGAAAGCTGATCGTGATTATTATAATTACGATTTCAAAAGTGATAAAAAACAGGTCAAAGATGAGGTGGAATTTAACAAAGAAATTTTGCCTTTGGTGCGCGCTTTTAATCGTATTGAAGATATTCAGGCAAAAAAACATCTGATTGCGCTTGTCTCATCAATCGCGCGCCAGAAGACGAAGAGGGTGAAGCACAGCTATTCTTAATGAAAGTGGTGTTAAATTCTTACGGGAATTTTTTGTTCGGCTAAAAATTCTTTTGCCTGCTTTACTGAATATTCTTTGAAGTGAAAGATCGAAGCGGCTAGGGCTGCAGAGGCTCCAGCTTTGATACCGTCGGCCAAATCTTGTAAATTTCCAACTCCACCCGATGCAATTACAGGAACTGAAACTTGCGTCGAGATTTTTTTGATCAGCTCCAAATCGTAGCCTGACTTAGTTCCATCTTTATCCATCGAAGTTAATAAAATTTCTCCAGCACCAAAAGCGGTAGTTTTTTTAGCCCACTGAATTGCATCAATTCCTGTGGCGTTGCGTCCACCATGAGTAAAAATCTCATAATTTCCGTTGGCGTTTTTCTTGGCGTCAATCGCGATAATTACGCATTGTGCGCCAAATTTATTAGCGGCTTGTGAAATTAATTCGGGATTTTTTATTGCGGCACTATTTACCGAAACTTTGTCGGCGCCACTTAAAAGTAAGTGATGAAAATCTTCAAGAGTGCGAATTCCGCCGCCAACAGTAAGAGGAATAAAACAGACCTGTGCGACTTTTTTTACGGTGTCGAAAATTGCCGAACGATTCTCGTTGGAAGCTGTAATATCAAGGAAACACAGCTCATCAGCGCCTTCTTCGTAATAAAATTTTGCTTGAGAAACTGGATCGCCAGCATCAATTAAATTTTCAAAATTCACGCCTTTAACAACGCGACCATCTTTAACGTCGAGACATGGAATTATACGGTTTTTGAGCATTAGATCATTCTTTTTAAAACATCATTTTCTGGTTTATCAAAGAAGCGATGTTTAATTACGGCCGCAACGTGCACAACCACCAAACCAAGTAAAGCGTAAGCTCCAAGCTCATGAATTTCGGCAAAAAGCTTGCCGTGATCAAAATTAGTTCCGATTAAAACTGGCAATTCAGTACCAAAAAATTTTACCGGAAAGCCAAAAGAATTTGACATTAAGAAGCCAGAAAGTGGAACGACGATCATCGAAGCGTAAAGTCCAAGATGGCCAAGATGAGCGAGAATTTGCTCAATTTTTGACATCGTTTTGGGAAGTGCGGGAGCTTTTTTAATTAAGCGATTGAGGATGCGGAGGAAGATTAAAAGCAAAATGATTACGCCAAAAGATTTGTGGATTTCGTAAACTTGTAAATGATTGGGAGAATCTTTGGGTAAAAATTCGGTCATGTAAATTCCAAGTCCAAGAAGGAAAAAGATGATGATGGCCATGAACCAATGAAGGATGCGGGAGGAGAGGGGGTATTTTTGGATGGTCATAATTTTATAAATTCGTCATTCTTGATGAAGCATCGAGGATCTTGTGACTTTTATATCCGGAGTGTTTCTTACGAAATCCTCGGGTCTGAGACCCAAGGACGACGTGTAACGCGAATAGTTTTACAAACTTCTTTTTTGTTCAACAATTTCGTAACACTCAACCATATCTTTTTCTTTGATGTCTTCAAAGTTTTCGAGAGCGATGCCGCATTCGAAGCCTGATTTTACTTCTTTTACATCGTCTTTAAAGCGTTTGAGCGTTTTTAAAATCCCATCATAAATTACGATGTCATTACGTAATAATCTGACTTTGGCGTTACGTTTAATCATGCCGTCAACCACAGTTGAGCCGCCGATTTTGCCAGATCCAGAAATTTTAAATACTTGTCTGATTTCGGCTTTGCCCAAATATTCTTCATTTTTGGTTGGATCTAACATGCCAGAAAGCAGAAGTTTCAAATCGTCAACCACGTTATAAATGATTGAGTAATAACGCATATCGACAGATTTCAGTTTTGCTAAATCAGTTGCAGCTGAATTGGCTCGAACGTTAAATCCTATGATGATCGCATTTGAAACTGCGGCCAAGCCGATGTCGGTTTCAGTGATGCCACCAGTTGCGGAGTGAATAATTTTGATTGCAACTTCTTCGGTATTTAATTTTAAGATGCTTCCCGAAAGAGCTTCAACTGAACCATTAACGTCGCCTTTTAAGACAACATTTAGGTATTTCATTCCGCCTTTACCAGAATCTCTGAAAATTTCATTCAAGCTGCGCGCAGAATTTTTCATCGCTTTAACTTCTTTTTCTTTGCGAGAGCGGTAAGCGATGATTTCGCGGGCCTGTCTTTCCTCGTCAACTTCAACGAATTTATCGCCGGCGTTTGGAGCTAAATTCAAACCAAGAATTTCAACTGGCATTCCTGGAGTGGCGCATTTGATATTTTTACCTTTGTCATCAACCATCTTTCTGACTTTACCGTAGGAAGTTCCAACTACGATCAGATCAGAAGTATCAAGAGTTCCTTCTAAAACTAAAAGAGTTGCAACTACACCTTTGGCTGGATCGATTCTGGATTCAATCACGACGCCACTGGATTTGCCTTCGTAGGCCGCTTTCAATTCCAAAACTTCAGCTTGCAATAAAATCGCTTCTTCGAGTTTTTCGAGGTTTAATTTATTTTTAGCAGAAACTGGAATAAACATAACTTCACCGCCTAAATCTTCGGCGATAATGTTGTGAGCAAGTAATTCGTGTTTTACGCGTTCAGGATCAGAGCCGGGTTTGTCGATTTTATTTACAGCAACAATGATTGGAACATTAGCAGCTTTGGCGTGATTTATTGCTTCGATTGTTTGTTCTTTAACGCCATCATCGGCGGCAACAACCAAAACTACGATATCGGTAACATTAGCACCGCGAGAGCGCATTTCAGTAAAGGCTTCGTGACCAGGAGTATCAAGAAAAGTAATATATTTTCCTGAATCGGTTTGAATGCGAGAAGCGCCGATATGTTGAGTGATTCCGCCATGTTCGCCACTTACGATATCAGTTGCGCGAATTGCATCAAGTAATGAAGTTTTACCGTGATCAACGTGACCCATGATGGTAACGATTGGAGCGCGAGGAAGTTTCTCAGCGCTTGATTCGCTTTGATCTAAAACATTTTCAACGTCGGAATGAGACACGCGTTTTACAGTGTGGCCGAATTCAGTAACGATAAGTTCTGCGGTATCAGCATCAATAACTTGGTTACTGGTTGCAACCATGCCCATGCTGAAAAGTTTTTTTACAACATCGCCAGTTTTTTCACTCATGCGATCAGCAAGATCAGAGATCGCAATCAATTCTGGCAAATTAACTTCGCGCGAAACTTTTTTATATTCTTTTTGCTGTTCAACAACTTGATGTTTGGCACGATGTTTCCTTCTTCTGCGCGCAGCATCAGAATCATCGTCACCCTCGCCATCAATGATGTAGGTAAGTTTGCGATGATTAGTGCGTTGCTGTTCTTCTTTGAAATTTGGTTTGCCTTTTTTAGCCTCTTCTTGCTCAACTTCAAAAGAACGGGTGGCTGGAGAGAAAGGTTTTTTCTGCTTTAATTTTTTCTCTTTTTCGATTCTTTCTTTTTCAAGTCTTTCTTGTTCTTGTTTTTTTCTTTCGTTAACAATTTTTTCGCGAGCTTCTTTTTCGCGATTGGTAACAGCAATGCTTTGTTTGATTTTACTCATCACGTCAAAACCTTCAGACTGAAAGGCTGGCCTTTGTGATTTTACTGGTTCAACTTTTACTTCTTCTGGGATTTTAACTATTTCAACTGGCGCTTCTTCAATTTTAACTTTAACTTCTTCCTTAACTTCAGATTGTTTTTTTTCTTTGATTGCTTTGTTTAAAATTTTTGTGCTGTCCAAATCTTCTAATTCATTTGAATCTTTAGAGCTTGAAATAGCGCGCATTCTGGCTTCAACTTCGCTACGATTAAGGCTAACTACTTCTTCTTTCGCATCTTTTTTGCGACCTTTAATAGTGACTTGTACCAAAGAAGATTTGTTGATTCTTCTATTTTCAACTGGCGGCTGTTTCAGAGTCAGAGTTGTGGGATCAACCGTAACTGAAGGTTTAAGCTTCAGAGTCAGAGTTGAGCGAGTTATGTTTTTGTTATCTTGGTCGGTCATTAGATATTTTTTTAATTCTGAATTCTGCTGGAAAAATTATTTCCCCACCCGCTGTTTGGGCGGGTGGTAATGCTTAAGCGTTTTTTTGTAAATATTCTTCCGCTCTGCGTTTAATTTCTTTAGCGATATCTTCGTCAAATCCTTCGATTGATTGGATTTCTGAAATTTCGGCTTGCGCTAATTCTTCAACGGACAAGAAACCTTCGGCAGCAAGCAAGTTGGCAATCATTTCTTCAACGTCAAGAGCTTCAACAAAAACTTTGGAAGCTTGGTTAAATTCTGTAGTTCTGCGAACAGATTCTTGTTCATCAGTCATTACGTCGATTTTGTAGCCGACGATTCTGGAAGCAAGTTTAACATTTTGTCCGCCGCGGCCAATGGCAAGGCTTAATTGGTCTTCAGCAACCACAACTTCGATCAAGTTATTTTCTTCATCAACCACAACTTTGCTGACTTTTGCTGGAGTTAAAGAGCTGACAACCAGTTCGGCAATATTTGATGACCATTTAATGATGTCAATTTTTTCGCCGCGTAATTCTGAACTTACAGATTGAACGCGGTTGCCACGAATGCCAATGAATGAACCGATAATGTCGATATCATCGCGGCGTGAATAAATGGCGATTTTTGCGCGTGAGCCAGGATCGCGAGCCACAGCTTTAACTTCGATATTGCCATCATAAAGTTCAGGAACTTCTTGTTCAAACAAACGCACCAAAAATTGTGGATGAGTGCGTGACAAGAAAATTTGCGCACCGTGTGGTTCTTTGCGAACATCTTCAACGTAAACTCTCATGCGATCGCCAACGCGGAAATTTTCTCTTGGGATTAAGCCGCTTTCGTGAATAACAGCTTCGTAGCCGTCAACTTCCATAACGATATTTTTAAGACCAACTTTTTTAACTGAAGCGCTAACGATATCACCAACACGATCTTTAAATTCGTTATATTCTTTATTTTTTTCAGCTTCTTTAACTTTTTTGATAATCTCATTACGAGCAACTTGCGCAACTACACGATTTAAATCGATTGGCGGAAGTTCTTGTACGATAAAACCACCGATTTCAGCATTTTTATCTTCAAGTTTTGCATGTTTTAAAGTGACGTGGGTTCTGACATCGAAGCCTTCAAAGTCATCATTTTCAACGATTTCAAGATTGTTAAAAAGTTTGATCTGACCAGATTTTTTGTCGATTTTACACTCGATCGCTAAGTGAGTTCCATATTTTTTCTTGGCAGCAAGTTTGATACCTTCTTCCATCGCGCCGACAACTTCTTGTACAGCGATTCCTTTTTCGTGAGCGATATTTTCAGCAACAAGCAAAATTTCTTTATTGCCCATTACAGTAAGATTACTTGCCATATTTGAATATAGATTAAGTTTAGGATTATTAATTTATTAGATGAAACTCAAGTGAGAGTAAGAGATCAGCATCGAAGAGTAGATCAAGATGTAGCCACCTTATTTAGTGAAAGTTTTAAATCAACAACAGACTTTAGAGCCTGTCTTCAAATACAGGCTCTAACTTTTAGTGACTTTTGCGACTTCTTTTTCGAGTTTATTATTTTTCTTCTCAAGCCTGTAAATTTTCCAACGATCTTTAAAATTGCTAATCGATTTTTCGATCATATTTTTTGAGAAAGCGAGGAAGCCAAAAAGCATGCCAAATAAGAAAAAAAACAGCATCAGCAAAAAAATTCTGGTCTCAATTTCAAAAGGAAATGGATGAGTGTGGATCGTGATTACATCGCGATTGTTGATCATAAAAATCACGAGGCAAATCAAGAGCAGAAACAGGATAAAAGTTTTTGTAAGTCTAAATAAGGATTTCACGAAATTTATCATAAATTTATTTATTTTGTGACCAAAGAATTGCTTGCTTCATCAGCTCTTCATCAGCTTTTGGCTTTTGTTTAAACCAAGCTTCGAAGCCGATTAAGGCTTGTTCAATCAACATACCAATTCCAGTCGTGATTTTATTTCCTTGGCTCTGGGCCGATTTTAGTAAATCAGTTATTAATGGCTTGTAAACAATATCGTAAACGATTGCGTCTTTTTGTAAATTTTTTAGATCGATTGTCAAAGCTTCTTGGCCTTGCATTCCCAGCGAAGTTGAATTGGTAAGCAAATCGCATTGATTGAGATTTTTTTCGAAATCGCAAAGCGCTAAAAATTCTAACTCGCAGTTTTTTTCTTTCGCAAAATCGGCAAAATTTTTGATTAATTCCAAAGCGCGATTTTCATTTCTATTCGTAATCACAACTTTTTTTGCGCCAGATTTAATAATGGCATAAACCAATGCACGAGCTGCTCCGCCAGCTCCAATCACAAAAGCATTTTTACCGTTTAAATCGAAATCAGGATGAGAGTTTTTGAGATTATTTAAAAATCCTTCCGCGTCGGAATTATGTCCAAAAAGTTTTTTATCGGGCGTGACGATCACAGTATTTACCGCACCCGTAAGCTGTGCCGTTTTGCTTTTAAAATCGCAAATTTTGAAAATTTCTTCTTTGTGGGGCAGGGTAACGTTAAAGCCTGCGAAATCGCTTTTAACAAGATGTTGCGCACATTTCGATAATTCCGCTTTGCTAACTTGAATCGGAATATAAGTGCCTTGGATGTTATATTTATCGAGTAAAAATCCGTGAATTTTTGGCGAGAGGGAATGTGAAATTGGATCACCAATTACTGCGGCGCGAAGTTCTTTCATTTTAACTATCCTATTGCGCCATTACCATTCGGAGTAGCATCTTTTGCGGCGTCAGGGTTGCTGGCTTTGTTTTTTGAATAATCTGGCATGTAAGGTTTTTGGTGCGGAATTTCGATTTTTTTCTTCAGTCTTCTGGTGAAGAATTTTTCTTTAAAATAGAAGATTTTTTTCGACTTAATCGGCGGCTGAGATTCGATCAAAATAATCTGCTCTTCTCGAGGCAATTGAATTACTTCTTGCGGCAGTAGCAGCGCACGTTGCGTTGCAGAAACGTGTAACGAACGCGCACCGGGATTTAAATCGAGATATTTCGGTTTATTGTAAGAAATTTGATCGGCAGTTTTATTACCCAAAAGTTGCGAAATTAGATTCGCCGTCTCCATGTTGTTGGCGGCGAAAGTAATACGATAAGTTGAGTTTGATAAAAACGAGTTCATACCGCTTTCTTCGTAAATACCTTTAAGCTGCTCGGTATCTTGGATGATTAAGAAAAGTCGAACGCGATAACCGCGGAAGTAAGCGATACCGGCCAAGAATTGTTCCATTTTTCCTAAAGTTGGAAACTCGTCCATCAGCATCAACACGCCATATTTTTCATGCGGTTGCGGAATTTTTGCGGTAAAAAACGCTGCGGCTTGTTGATAAAACATATTCATCAAAGGTTTCAAACGGCTGATGTTATCTGGCGTTAAACCAATAAATGCACTGTGCGGCGTGATTTTGAATTTGTGTAAGTTGAAGTCAGAAGTGGCAGTTGTTGTATCAATCAACGGGTTGGCCCAAAGTTCGAGAGACGAGTTGGCTGTAGATGTCACCGAGCCGCGCTCTTTGTCAGGTTTTTGTAAATAAGACGCGATATTCATGTAAGAAACTGGGTGAATTTTTTTACCCATCGTGTCTAAAACCACCGCCAAATTATAAACTACGTCGTCATTTCTTAAAGTTCGTACAACCTCGCCAAGTGTTGCTGGCTTGTCTTCGGCAACAACGAGATAAAGCATAATTCCAGTTAAAAGTGCGCGCGCTTCGTTTTGCCAAAATTCTTGTTCGGGCAAAAGGAAGTTACAGATTTTTTGTACGTCATCCACCATCTGTCCGGGTTTTTTGCTGATCCAATCCATCGGATTGTAGCAATGCGAAATTCCGTCAGGATCGGCGGGGTTCCACAAATAAACTTTTTGTTTTAAATTGTCGCGACGCCAGCCGGAAGTAAGTTCGTAGTTTTCTAATTTAATATCGTGAACGATCACCGAATCTTTCCAAAATAATAAATTGGGAATTACGAAGCCCACACCTTTACCCGAACCTGTCGGCGCGAAAAGTAGAATATGTTGATAACCATCCGCGATCAGCATTTTTTTATTATACATGCCAAGCAAAACGCCTTGTTTAGCGCGTAAACCCATTTTTTTGACATCTTTCATTTTTGCCCATCTGGCTTCACCGTGAATTGATTCGGGTTTTTTAAATGGTCGCCAGTCCATAATTGGTGCGCGGAAAACCCAGCCGAAAGTGATTAAAAAAGTGTAAGGAAGAAGTGAGGCCAGCCAAAGTTTTACGGTGAAGAAATTGTAACTTTGAGTGGTTAATTTGGCGGAATTTTTGATGTAAAATTGCCAGTAAGTCAGTAGGGTTGTGAAGAAATAATGAAACTGATTTAGAATCGGAAGTTTGTAGTAAGTTTTTATAATATCCCATTTGCCGGTGATACTTACTAAAACCAGAGTGCCAGTGATGTAAAAACAGGCGGCAACGATAAATACCACAAGGCACGAGATAATAACAAAATTTCTGGTATTCCTTAGTATCGAGTTGTCATTGGACATTTTTGCTTATTTTAAAAAGAAATGAGGGGAAATATTTTTTCAGAAAATAAATTTTGCAATTCAATAAATCAAACATTCGTTATGCTGTCGTAACTATCCTGTTATCTTGAGTTTTGAGGTATTTTGTAACATCGTCATTGCCAGCGAAGTGCGGCAAATCAGATAACATTGGCTACTGAGAAATCAAGCGACTTGCCGCTGCCAAAGCTTCTTGCGTAATTTCTTCACCTGACAGCATCCGCGCAATTTCATTTTCGCGGCTCGAATTATCAAGTTTGGTAATTATCGTTTTAATTTTTTCGCCGCTGGAATTTTTGCTGATTTTAAAATGCGTATCCGACTTCGCCGCGATTTGCGGTTGATGAGTTACGACCAAAATCTGGACATTTTTCGACAGAATCTTCAGGCGCTTTCCAACCGCGTCAGCAGTGCTGCCGCCGATTCCAGTATCGATCTCGTCAAATATCATTGTTGGGGTAGATTTTACATCCATCAAAGCAACTTTTAGTGCCAACATAAAACGTGATAATTCACCACCAGAAGCAATTTTTGTAATCTCGTCAAAACTATTTTTATTGATTGAAGCAGTAAAACGAACCTTGTCGTAACCGTTGGTAAAGTAAGTCTCATTGCTCTCGACAGTTTCAACCGCAACCAAAAATTTTGTATTATCCATTTTTAAAAACTGTAATTCTTCTTCAACTTTTGTGGATAAAATTTTTGCAGCATCCTTTCTCTTAACGCTTAATTCTCTAGCGATTTCATGATATTTTTTTAAGAGTTGAATTTTTTCTTCTTTGAGTTTTTCAGTAAATTCTTTTTCGTTTTTTAATAGTATTAATTTTTCTTCCGAATCTGCAATTACGCGCGGCAGTTCTTCGGTCGAAGTGCTAAATTTACGCGCCAAACTCCTGATATAAAAAAGTCTTTCTTCGATTTCTTCTAAAGTTTCTGATGAATTATTTAAACTTCTTAAAATGGCCTCAATACTTGAGATTGCTGAATCTAATTCGATATTTTGTTGATCGATTTTTTCGCTTAATTTTTCCAAATCATCTTTGTCATCGGGCAAATAATTGGTCGTCAAATTTTGATTTCGAATCATAATTTTTTGCGACAAAGCCAAGTTAGAATTGGCTTCAAGTAAATTTGATTTTAGTTCGGATAAAAAATTTTGGAGCTTTTCTTTTGATTGCAACTGATCTTTTTTTGTTACCAATTCATCTTCTTCGCCAGCTTTGATATCAGCGTCTTCCAGCTCTTTGATTACAAATTCTAAATAATCTCTTTCGCGCTCTGCTTGTTCTTTTTTGGCTTTAATTTCAGAAATTTTTTCGTCGGTTTTTTTTAGCTCTTCATAGATTTTTTTCAGTTCTTTTAAAAGATTTTCATTTCCCGAAAAACTATCAAGAATTTGGCCGTGAAAGCTTGAATTTAAAAGACCGCGCTGATCGTGTTGACCATGAATTTCGATTAAAATTTCACCAATTTGGCTAAGTAAATTTACGCCAATTGCAACATCGTTGACATAAACTTTGCTTGCAGAACTATCACTGATAACTCGACGAATACGCACCAGATCTGGATTGTGGACATCAAGTAATTCATTTTCTTTAAGAAAATTTTTGCCGCTTGTATTATTTTTAATATCGAATTCTGCACTGACTGAAGCTTTGTTTTCGTCACTTCCAATCAAGCGCAAGCTAGAACGAAAGCCAATCGCTAAACCAAGAGCATCAAGCAAAATTGATTTTCCCGAACCAGTTTCGCCACTTAAAACGCAAAGCCCTTGTGAGAATTCAATTTCAGCTTTGTCGATCAAAACGATATTATTAATTGAGAGAAATTTGAGCACTTAAAAAAAATTAAGATTTTGTATTTAAAAATGTGAGTCTTTAGGACGGCTCTAAGAATTTTTCTAAATCTAAAATCTAAAATCTTAAATTCTAATTTATGTTTTTTCTCGATTCAAAATTAAAGGCCGATACGTTTTTTGTTACAGATTTAAAAATTTCGCGCGTGCTTTTGATGAATAATTCAAACTATCCGTGGTTGATTTTAGTGCCGCGCAAACCCGATTTGGTTGAATTGACCGATCTTGATTTTGAAGAACAAATCGAAGTTTTGCGCGAAATAAATTTAGTTTCACAAATTTTACAGAAAAAATTCCAACCGCACAAATTCAATATTGGAGCACTTGGAAATGTGGTGCGACAATTACATATTCACGTTATTGTTCGTTTTGAAAATGACCCAGCTTTCCCAAAGCCAGTTTGGGGAGAAGCTGTTAAAGCTTACGAACAAAAGGATGCGCAGGATTTGGTGCAAGAAATAAAATTATATTTAGAAAATGAATAAGGAAATTTTGATCAAACAATTGATTTATCGCTCAATTCATCGCGGTTGCAAAGAAACCGATTTTTTAATTGGTGAATTTGCCAAGGTGAATTTGCCGGAAATTGCTGATCTAGAAATGTTTGGCAGGTTTTTGGAGGAAGATGATCTGAAAATTTATGATTGGATTTTGGGGAAGGTGGAATTCGATGAAGATTACAGAGAAATTATCGCAAAGATCAGGGAATTTCATAAAATATAGGGATTTTCCAACATCGTCATTGCGAGCAGCACAGCGTGGCAACCCAGAATGGTATCGCTTACTGGGTTTGCCACGCTGCGCTCGTAATGAAGGCTAAATAAAACTTTTACTCCACCACAATACAATCTGCCTTACTTTTCTGCATCTGTAGAATATATTTCTTACAAAAATTCTCCGCCTCAACTTGATCGGAAAAATTGCCGATTTGTAGTCTAAAAAAAATCCCTTTTTTTCCTAAATTTACTTCTTCGGTAAATGATTTTAATCCCGAAGTCAGGTTTGAATTATTGTTGATTTTTTTCCAATATTCTTCTGCCGATTTTTTTGAAGTTAGTGCTGCAACTTGAACACGGACATAACGTCTTTTATCTGATTTACCGTTGTCTAAATTTTGATCAGAAAGCTGTTTTTTTGGAGTTTTCACTTCTGCTTTTCCTTTGGTCAATAAATCTTGCGTACCCGTGGTTTCTTTGGGTGCGTCGCTATAAACCAAAATTTTTTGCTGCGGGTTTTTGTTCGATTTCTGCGTCGGTTTTTGCACTTCTTTTTCGGTTTCTGCAATATTCAAATCAGGAACACTTTCGTTGAGCATTTTATCTTCCGCTAAATTTTTTGGCGGTTGGGCTGGTTCTGGCGAAATACGAATTTTTGAAGCGGTTTTGGCTAAAGATTCTTTTTTAGTTCCAAAAATATCTTCATAGATCGAGTCGTTGATTTTTGGACCGTCGCCGCGTATCGCGACTGCATCTTCTTCAACAACTTTTATTGGTCCTTCGGGCGAGGCGATGGTTTCAACATTGTTATCTTGTTCTTCGTAAACGTAATAATAAGCGTTAATCGTGATGTAAATAAAACAGGAAATTGAAAATAAAGTAGCGCAGGAAAGCGCGATTTTCTTGGTCAGTGCTGATAAATCTTTTTTCTTCTCATCTTTTACGTAGCCAAAATCTTCCATTATCTCATTTCCTCAACAGCTTTGATATTAAAGATTCCCAAGCCTTCTTGAATAATTTTTTTTACCGCCAAAACTAAATAAATGCGCGATTGAGTAAGTTGTAAATTATCTTTGATGATAAATTTCAATTCAGGATTTTCGGTGCCTTTATTCCACAAAGCGTGAAGTTGGGCGGCGAGTTCTTGCAGATAAAATGCGATGCGATGCGGTTCAAAATAAATTGCCGACATTTCGATAATTCTTGGAAAACTGGCAATTTTTTTGATGATTTCAATTTCAGATTCATCACGCAGATTTTCTAAAACCGATTCGTTAATTGCGTCAGGCATTTTTATTTCTTGAGCGGCCAATTGGCGAAGAACCGAGCAACAGCGCGCGTGCGCATATTGTACATAAAAAATCGGATTATCTTTTGATTGTTCAATAACTTTTGCTAAATCGAAATCGAAAGGCGCATCGTTTTTGCGTGTCAACATGATGAAGCGTAACGCGTCGGCGCCAACTTCGTCGATCACTTCGCGAGCTGTAATAAAATTTCCAGCGCGTTTTGACATTTTCAGCGGCTCGCCATTTTTCACAAATTTTACCATCTGGCATAAAATCACTTTCACTTGCGCATTTCCGTCAGAAATTGCCGAAACAACGGCGCTCAAACGTTTAACGTAACCCGAATGATCGAAGCCCAAAGGCATGATAAATTTTTTGGCACCGCGCTGATATTTGCTTAAAGAATAAGCCATGTCGCCAGCAAGATAAGTTGGAGTTCCGTCAGATTTTTTGACAACACGATCTTGATCGTCACCAAATCTGGTTGAAGCGAAAAGCATTTGCGATTGCTCTTCGTAGTCTTCAGGAAGTGCGCCCACGCCTTTTTCAGTTTTTGGTGCTTCAAGTTTGCCTTCGAAAATTAAGCCTTTATCGCGCAAAATTTGAATTGCGGCGTCGATTTTTTTGGTGTCGTGTAATTCTTTTTTTTCCGAGAAATAGCTGTCATGTTTGATGCCAAGTTCAAGCAAGTCGCGCTTGATCATTTCCAGCATTTGATCGATAACAAAATCGCGAATTTGCGGCGCATATTCTGACTCGGATTTGTCTTTTAAAGATTCGCCGAATTTGGCTTTAAGAGCTTCGCCAACCGGAATTAAATATTCTCCAGGATAAAGACCTTCGGAAATCTCAACATTTTGTCCTAATGCTTGTAAGTAACGCAGATAGGCCGATTTAACCACGGTAATAATTTGTGCGCCAGCGTCGTTGATGTAATATTCTTTCAAAATATCGTAGCCGACTTTTTGTAAAAGTGTCGCCAAAACATCGCCATAAATTGCGCCGCGAGTGTGTCCAACATGAATTGGGCCCGTTGGATTTGGCGAGGCATATTCTAAATTTATTTTTTCGCCGTGACCTAAATTTGGAAAAGAAAAATTTTCGTGAATTAAAAGATCGGCAACAATTTGGTGAAAAATTTTATTTTCTAAAAAAATATTGATGAATCCTGGTCCAGCGATTTCAAGCTTTGTGATGTTTGAATCTTGAATTTCAGAGATAATTTTCTGCGCCAATTTGCGTGGATTATTTAGCGCTTCAACTTGGTTAAATTTTTTACTCAAAACCATTGCAGCGTTGCACGCCAAGTCGCCGTGCGATTTTTCTTTTGTCGGTTCGACGGTAAAATTTTCGAAATCTTTGACGCTGATTTCGATATTATTTTCAGCGGCGATTTTAAGAAGTGCGGCCGCGAAGGTTTCTTTGAATTGGTTGAAAATGTTGAGCACGGTAAATTTTGGATTTTAGAATTAAGATTTGAGATTTAGGATTTAAGATCATCTACGTCAGGTTTTTAAAATAAAATCTTAAAATTAAATCTTAAATTTATGTCGCAACAAAACGCAGCCATTAATTACGAAAGCACAGCTTATTTGTTAAAACGCATTACCAAAGAATGTATTTCTGTTCACTGGCGCACTTTTGCGCTTTCAATTGGTTTGATGTTGATAATCGCTGGAACCACGTCGTTTCACGCTTGGTTGATTAAGCCAGCACTCGATAAAGTTTTTGTTGAGCGTGATCATTTTTGGTTGATTTGGATTCCCATCGTCGTGTTGTTAGTCACCGTCATCAAAGGCTTCGCCACTTATTTTCAATTGTTGACGATGAATGTTTTGAGTATGCGTATCACCGCAGATTTACGCAAAAATCTTTACGCGCACTTTATTAAATCTGACATCTCGAAGCTACATAATCGCTCTTCTGGCGATATGACCGCAAGTATTATGAATGAAGTTTCTTCGGTGGTTGGATTGATCAGTACGATTGTTAACGGTTCAATCAAGCAGTTTCTAACCTTGGGATCATTGATTGCGGTGATGTTTTATCAAAGTGTGGAATTATCGCTGATTGCTTTTATTGGCTTTCCTTTGGCAGCTTATCCGATTTACAAAATCGGGCGCAAACTGCGCAACATGTCTTTTAAAAATCAAGAAATTGCTGGCAAATTTGCCTCACAATTAAACGACACTTTGCAATATTCGAAACTGGTTAAATCCTACAACTGCGAAGATTTCGAGATTAGCCGTATGTCGAAAGTTATCGAAGTGATGTTTCAAATGAGCAAAAAAATTTCCCGTCTTTCTTTAATTTCTTCGCCATTTGTGGAATCTCTTGCAGGCATTGGCGTTGCAGCAGTGATTTGGTACGGCGGTACAAAAGTTATTAACGGAACCACAACGACGGGTGCATTTTTCTCGTTCTTCGCGGCAATGATGATGGCGTATCGTCCACTCAAATCAGTTTCGGGAATGAATTCGGGAATTCAGATGGGACTTGCCGCCGCAACACGTTTTTATCGCATGATTGACGAGCGACAAAATATTGTCGATAAAGAAAATGCCATCAATATCGAGAATGTTAAAGGCAATATCAGAATTGAAGATGTGAATTTCCGTTACATTGAAGATAAATTAACTTTGGATTCGGTAAATATTGAAGTGAAAGCTGGTCAAACCGTGGCTTTGGTTGGTCATTCTGGCGGCGGAAAATCAACGATTATGAATTTGGTTTTACGTTTTTACGATCCAGAATCAGGACGCGTGATGCTTGATGGTCATGATATTCGTGATTTGACGCTCCGTTCTGTTCGCAAATCAATGTCGGTAGTAAATCAGGAAGTGATGTTATTTGACGACACGGTTTTAGAAAATCTGCGCTACGGCAAGGAAAATGCGACCGAAGAACAAATTATCGCCGCCGCAAAAATGGCGGAAGCTGACGAATTTATTCGTCAATTGCCACTTGGCTATCAAACTCAAATTGGTCAAAACGGTATTCGTTTATCGGGCGGACAACGTCAAAGAATTGCGATTGCGCGCGCTATTTTGTATGATGCGCCGATTTTGCTTTTAGATGAAGCAACTTCCGCACTTGATCCAATTTCAGAAAGATTAATTAAAAATGCTTTATCAACTTTAATGAAAGGACGCACCTCAATTGTGATTGCGCATCGTTTATCGACGGTAATTCACGCTGATAAAATTTTTGTGATTGCAGAAGGAAAGGTTGTTGAATCTGGAAATCACAAAGAATTAATAGAAAAAGGCGGCGCCTACGCTAATTTATATTCTAAACAATTTGACATTGATCAGGATTCGTAAATGACCATGAAACCCAAAACCCAAAGACAAGCTGAAAAACAGCAGGAAAAAAAGAAACTTTCTGAGGCTTTGCGAAAAAATTTAATGAGACGGAAGGTGGTGGAAAGTGAAGCGCAATTGAAGAAGAATAATAATTAAATGGTTGCGGGTTTGGATTTAAAATAGCGGTGTAAAATCCTTGATTTCATTGAGTTTGCAGCTTTAACGGCTCATCTTGTTTATACCATTTTAACCTCAGAATCAGCTTTTTAGACGAAAGATTTTTGAGAATAAAATGGTATAAGAAATTGATGAGTGGATTTTAAAACAAACCAAAAAAATCAAAGCTTAAAAACATGACAAAAACCAAAACCAACAACGAACCAATCGAAAAACAACTTTGGCAAACTGCCGACAAACTTCGCAAAAACATTGATGCGGCGGAATATAAGCACATTGTTTTGGGTTTGATGTTTCTCAAATACATCTCCGATTCTTTCGAAGAACTTTACGAAAAACTAAAATCAGGTGAGGGCGATTATTCGGGCGCCGACCCTGAAGACAAAGACGAATACAAAGCCGAAAATGTTTTCTTCGTTCCCGCCAAAGCGCGTTGGAATTTTTTGAAAAGCCAAGCCAAGCAACCAGAAATCGGTAAAGATGTTGACGCGGCAATGGATGAAATTGAAAAAGAAAATCCACAACTAAAAGGAGTTCTGCCAAAAGTTTACGCCCATGGAAACTTAGACCCAGCAAGTCTTGGCGGACTTATCGACTCAATTTCAAACATTGCTTTGGGTGACGCCAAAGCCAGAAGTGCCGATATTTTAGGACACGTCTTCGAATATTTTTTAGGAGAATTTGCTTTAGCTGAAGGCAAAAAAGGCGGGCAATTTTACACGCCGCGCTGCGTTGTGGCATTGCTTGTTGAAATGCTTGAACCCTACAAAGGCCGAGTTTTTGACCCGTGCTGCGGATCTGGCGGAATGTTCGTTCAATCCGAAAAATTCGTCAAAGAACATCAAGGCCGCATCAACGACATTTCAATTTACGGCCAAGAAAGCAACCAAACCACTTGGCGCTTGGCTAAAATGAATTTGGCAATTCGCGGCATCGATTCTAGCCAAGTTAGATGGAACAACGAAGGCAGTTTCTTAAACGACGCCCACAAAGATTTAAAAGCCGACTTCATCATTGCCAATCCACCTTTCAACATTTCCGATTGGAGCGGTGATTTGCTGCGCGGCGATGGTCGCTGGAAATATGGCGAACCACCTGCGGGAAATGCCAACTACGCTTGGATTCAACATTTTCTTTATCACTTAAGCCCGTCAGGCAAAGCCGGATTTGTTTTGGCAAAAGGCGCGCTCACTTCCAAAACATCAGGTGAGGGCGACATCAGAAAAAACCTAATCGACGCCGATTTGGTTGACTGCGTTGTAAATCTTCCAGCCAAACTTTTTTTAAACACCCAAATTCCCGCCAGCCTTTGGTTTTTAAAGCGCGGCAAAACCAAGCGCAAAGGCGAAATCCTTTTTATCGATGCCCGCAATTTAGGCTATTTAATCAACCGCCGCACTAAAGATTTAAACGCGCAGGACATCGCCAAAATCTCTTCCACTTACCACAACTGGCTTAAAGAAAATGAAGCTTACGAAGACATAAAAGGCTTCTGCAAATCGGTAAATATCGAAGAAGTTGCCAGCAAAGATTATGTTTTAACCCCGGGAAGATATGTGGGCTTAGAAGAAGCCGAAGACGATTTCGACTTCGCCGAAAAATTTACCTCTCTACAAAACGAGCTGAAACAACAAATGGCTAAGGAAGCAGAACTAAACGAAAGAATTTTAACCAACCTTTCAAAAATCAACACCAACACCAACCAATAAAACCCATGAAAAACAAAAAAATCACAAAACAAACCTTAGTTTATCAAGCAAAAGACGGCGCAATTGAGCTGAAAGCCGATCTCAAAAACCAAAATATTTGGGCAGGTCAGGCACAAATTGTAAGTCTTTTTAAAATAGATCAGTCTGTTGCCTCAAGGCACATCAAAAATATTTTTAAAGACGGTGAGGTAGATACGAAAAGCAATATGCAAAAAATGCATATTGCAAATTCAGATAAGCCAGTCGCCTTTTATTCATTGGATGTAATTTTAGCTGTTGGCTATCGAGCCAATTCTAAAACTGCGATAGAGTTTCGTAAATGGGCAACAAAAACTCTGAAGAAATATTTAACCAACGGCGTTGCCATCAACAAAAAAGTTATTTCGCAAAATCACCAAAAATTTCTCAAAGCAATTGAAGATATAAAAACCCTCAGCCAAGACTCTAAAAACCTAAAAGCGGGTGACATTTTAGATTTAATAAAATCCTTTTCTTACACTTGGTTTTCGCTTGATAGCTTTGATAAAGGCGAGTTTCCAACTCAAGGCACCAAAAAATCAATCTCTGTAGATGCCAAAGAATTAGAGCAAGACATCGCCAAACTTAAAGCCGAGTTAATCGCCAAAAAAGAGACATCCGCAATTTTCGCCACTGAAAAAAACAAAGGCAGTTTAGAAGGAATTCTGGGAAATGTTTTTCAAAGCGCCTTTGGCTTCGACGCCTACCCAAGTTTAGAAGAAAAAGCAGCGCACTTACTTTACTTCATCGTCAAAAACCACCCTTTCAACGACGGCAACAAAAGATCGGGAGCCTTTGCCTTCATCTGGTTCTTAAGAAAATCCGGCCTGCAATTTTTAGACAGAATCAGCCCCGAAACCTTAGCCAGCCTAACAATTTTAATCGCCGAATCAAACCCCAAAGAAAAAGATAAAATGGTTGGCTTGGTTTTGATGCTTTTAAAAAGAGAAGAAAACCCAGTTAACAAAGCCCGTAAAAAAAATGACTAAATCACCAAAAAACATGAAAAAACCAATAAACAAAGAAAGTTCAATAATCCTTTTTAAAGAAAAACAAATCCGCCGCACTTGGCACAATGAAGAATGGTGGTTTAGTGTTGTTGATGTTTGTGGTGCTTTAACTGAAAGCATTGACGCTGGAGCTTATTGGCGAAAACTTAAACAAAGATTAAAAGAAGAAGGAAGTGAGGTCGTGACAAATTGTCACGAACTGAAACTTGAAGCGTCAGATCAAAAAAAATACGCAACCGATTGCGCCAACACCGAAGGCGTTTTTCGTATCATTCAATCAATTCCTTCACCAAAAGCCGAGCCTTTCAAAAGATGGCTTGCGCAAGTTGGATATGAACGCATCAAAGAAATTGAAGATCCTGAATTAGCGCAAGATCGAA